>Ga0299907_10000157_pt1 | contig 28237 bp, 29 predicted proteins | sample RVTome_16_FD_198680 | JGI IMG/M metagenome (GOLD analysis project Ga0299907, IMG submission 198680) | Soil microbial communities from uranium-contaminated site in the Upper Colorado River Basin, Wyoming, United States - RVT152D67 (version 2) ...
AACCAGAGCCCGCGGATGTGGAGGCCGACTCGATACTCCGACGAGGACTTCGCCGCCTTCCGCGAGGCGATGCGCCCCTCACGGGTGGAGGCGGTCGTGATCCACGCCGTCTACCTGATCAACTGCGCCACGCAGGATCGTCAGATGCGGCGCAAGTCGCTGACGTCCCTCATCCACGCGCTGCGGATCGGCGACGGAATCGAGGCCGCGGGAGTCGTCCTCCACCCCGGCGCCCAGAAGGGCTCCCAGCACGCCGGGGCGATGCGCCGCTCGGCCAAGCTGATCTCCGAGGCGCTCGCCGAGGCGGAGCGCTGTCCGCTCCTGCTCGAGCAGACCGCCGGCCACCAGGGCCTTCTGGGGCGGGACTTCGACGAGACCGCGAAGCTGATCGAGCTCGCCGGCGGCGACAGCCGACTCGGGCTCTGCCTCGACTCCTGCCACCTGTTCGTCCAGGGCTACGACATTCGAGACGCGGCCCGCCTGTCGGAGGTGCTCGACGAGGCCGACGCGAAGGTCGGCCTCGATCGGCTCCGCTGCGTCCACGTCAACGACGCCGGCGCCGGGCTCGGGTCCTGTCGCGACCGTCACGCCAACATCGGCGACGGCGAGATGGGCAGGGACGGGCTGGCAGCCTTCCTCTCGGAGCCCCGCTTCGAGGGCCTGCCGGCGCCGCTCGAGGTGCCGGGCCCCGACAAGCGAGGCCCCGACAAGCGCGAGGTCGGCAAGGCGCGGCGACTGCGCACGCGGGGGCTGAAGGCCCGCCGGGCGAGCTGAGCTCAGTAGGCCTCCTGCGCCTCGAAGATCGCCCGCGGGTTGCCGACCAGCATCTGCTCGATCTGCTCCTCGGTCACGCCCTGCTCGCGAAGGGCCGGGAGGACGTCGTTGTGGATGTGCAGGAAGCTCCATCGCGGCAGCAGCTGTGGCACCGCGTCCCAGGGAAGGAAGTCCATGAACACGCCGTAGTCCTGCGAGAGCACAAGCCGGTCGGCGTGGCCGCGGGCGCAGAGCTGGGCCACCGTCTTGACACGATCCTCGAACGGCAGCAGGACGTCGATGCCGAAGCGGTCCATGCCGAGATAGGAGCCGGCCTCGATCAGGCGCTCGAGATAGTCGAGGTCTGTGGTGTCGCCCGAGTGCCCGATCACGACCCGTCCCAGGTCCACACCCTCCTCGCGGAAGATCCGCTGCTGGTCGAGGCCCCGCTCGCTCCGGGCGTGCGTGTGGGTCGAGATCGGCACCCCGGTAGCCCGATGGACCCTGGCAACGGAGCGCAGGACGCGCTCGTTCTCGAGGGTCACGCCCCACTCGTCGGTGGCGCATTTGAGTATTCCGGCCTTGACCCCAGTGTCGCCGATCCCCTCGCGGATGTCACGCAGGAAGAACGCGTCCATGGGCTCATCGCCGCCGAGCTCGGTGCCCGGGCCGGTGAAGTGGAAGACCTTGGGCAGCTCGGCGTAGGCGTAGAGACCGGTCGCCGCGATGATCTGGATGCCGGTCCCCTCGGCGGCGCGCCCGACTAGCCCGACGTTGCGGCCGGACCCGAGCACGGTCAGGTCGACGATCGTGTCGACGCCGGCCTGCTTCAGCTCGGTCAGCTTCACGCTGGCCTCGTCGAGGTAGGTGGCCTCGTCCCAGCCCCCGGTGCCCGGGTAGTTGAGCTGCACCTCCGGAGTGCAGATGAAGACGTGCTCGTGCATCAGCGTCGTCCCGAGCTCCGCCGTGTCGAGCGAGCCGTCGAGTGTCTCGATCGACGACAAGGTCGCGCTCGCGCCTAGACCAGGGAGGAGCGCAGATCGAAGGCCCGGAGTCCCTCCGGGCCCTGGTCGGTGCAATCGAAGAAGCGCGGGTTGACGCAGTCGTAGCCCGGCCCGCTGCCCTCGAAGGAGCGCTCGACCGTGAACTGGCACTGGGGCAGCGGCTTGCCGGTCACCTTGACCCCGCCGAAGCCGCCCGGCGCGAGCACGGCGAGCAGCTCGACCTCGCTGCGAAAGACCTTCTGCATGCAGCCGACGTAGGAGCTGCCGTCGACGGGATCGATGTAGCTGTAGAGATAGGAGCAGCCCATCTCGATGCAGCCCCGCGGCTCGACCAGCTTGTCGCAGAAGGCCCGGCACTGGCGGCACTCGCCGGCTCGCGCTGCCCTCTCCTCTCGCTGGCTCGTCGCCATGCTGCGGTCAGTGTAGGCGTCCCCGCCGGTCCGCGGGCGGCTAGGCCGCCATCACTCCCGGGCCGAGGAGGACGTCGAGCTCGGCTCGTAGCCCGCTCGATGGGCGCACCCGGTAATCGGAGCCGAACCGCAACCGTCGCAGCCCCTCCCGCGTCTCCATCTCGAGCAGCACCTCCGTCTCCCCGCGGAAGTGCTCGAACACCGCCTTCAGCTCCTCGACCAGGGTGGGACGGAAGTCCGCGGCGTTGATCCGCAGGGTGAGCGGCTGATCGCGGCGGGCGGCCAGCCGAGCGGCGCGCTCGACTTCCTCCGCCGCGGGCTCGAAGCTCTCGGCCTCCTGGACGACAAGCTTGGTCTCGCCACGCTCCTTGTGATCGACGCGCCCGCGGACGATAATCACGGCGTCCGGCACGATCACCTCGGCGTTGGACGCGTAGGCCGAGTTGAAGACCAGCAGCTCGACCTGGCCCTCGACGTCGTCGAGCGTGGCGAACATCATCTGGTCGCCGCGCTTGGTCCGAATCCGCTTGACCTCGGCGACGATTCCGCCGACGGTGACCCAGGAGCCATCCGGCTTCGACGCCAGCTCGGCTAGCGAGCAATCGACCCGGGCGCGCAGCGGCTCGCGCACCTCGGTCAGGGGATGCGAGGAGAGGTAGGTGCCGAGGGTCTCCTTCTCCATCGCCAGCAGCTCGCGGCGGTCGAACTCCTCGGCGGCAAGCGTCGGCCGATGGGCGGTGAGCGGCGCGCCCTCTCCTCCCGGCTCCGCTCCGAGGTCGAAGATCGAGCCCTGGCCGAGCTGGGCGTCCTCCTGCGCCTGCTGGCCGGCCGATTGGGCCGCCGGCAGTCCCTCGAGCATGCCCTTGCGACTCGCGCCGGTGGAGTCGAGCGCCCCGCACTTGACTAGGCACTCGACCGCACGCTTGTTGACGGCGCGGGAGTCGACCCGCTCGCAGAAGTCCCAGATCGATTCGAAGGGACGCTCTTCCCGGGCCCGGAGGATCGCCTCGACGGCGGCATGACCGACGTTCTTCACCGCGTCGAGGCCGAAGCGAATCCGCTTCTCGGCGACGACGAAGCCGTGATCGGAGGTATTGACGTCCGGGGGCAGGACTTCGATCCCCATCTCCTCGCAGCGGTTGACGAAGAACGGGACCTTGTCCTTGGTCGACATCACCGATGAGATCAGCGCCGCCATGTACTCGGCGGGATAGTTGGCGCGGAGGTAGGCGGTGCGGTAGGCGATCAGCGCGTAGCAGGCGGCGTGGGAGCGGTTGAACGAGTAGTCGGCGGCGGCCGTCATCAGCGACCAGAGGTCGGTGGCCACCTTTGCCCCGGTGCCCGACTCGCGCATCCCCGCCATGAACTTGTCCTTCATCTGGGCCATCAGGTCGCGCTTCTTCTTGCCGACCGCCTTGCGGAGATCGTCGGCCTCGGCCGGCGTGAACCCCGCCATCTGCTTGGCGATCTCCATCAGCTGCTCCTGGTAGATGACGCAGCCGTAGGTCGACTCGGTGATCGGCCGCAGGCGAGGGTCGGCGAAGCTGACGTAGGAGGGATCGCTCTTGCCCCGGGCGTAGTCGCCGATGTAGCGCATCGCCCCCGGCCGATAGAGCGAGACCAGGGCCACCAGATCCTCGAACTCGGTCGGCCGCACCCGGCGCAGGGCGTCGCGCATGCCGTCCGACTCGAACTGGAAGACCCCCACCGAGTCGCCGCGGGAGAGCATCTCGTAGGTGGCGGCATCGTCCATCGGGATCGCGGTCATGTCGAGCGTGATCCCGCGGGAGCGCTCGATGATCGCCACCGCGTCCTCGATCACATCGAGGTTGCGGAGGCCGAGGAAGTCCATCTTCAGCAAGCCGATCTCCTCGATCGGCCCCATCGAGTACTGGGTGACGACCTTGTACGTGCGCTCGCCCTTGGCGCCGTTGCCGTTGCCGTTGCCGCCGGCCTCCTTGGCGGTCCCGAGCCGGTCCTCGGCGAGCTGCAGCGGGACGATCTCCCGCAGCGGCCGATCGGCGATCACCACGGCGGCGGCGTGGATCGAGGCGTTGCGGATGATTCCCTCGAGGCCGCGGGCGACATCGAGGATCTGGCGCGACTCCGGCTCGGAGTCGTAGGTTTGGCGGAGCTCCTCGCCCGGCCGCAGGCAATCCTCGAAGCTCGGATTGCGGCCGAGGACCGGCTCGGGGATCTGCTTCGCGAGCCGGTCGCCCGCCGCGTAGTCGAAGCCGAGCACCCGCGCCGCGTCGCGGGTCGCTGCCCGCGGCGCCATCTTGCCGAATGTGATGATCTGGGCGACCGACTCGCGCCCGTACTTCTCGCCGACGTAGCGGATGACGCGCTCGCGGCCGCGCACCGAGAAGTCGATGTCGATGTCGGGCATCGACTTTCGACCGGGATTGAGGAAGCGCTCGAACAGGAGCTTGTTGGCGAGCGGGTCGACGTCGGTGATGTTGAGCGCGTAGGAGGCGATCGAGCCGGCCGCCGAACCGCGCCCGGGGCCCACGGCGATCCCGTTGTCCTTGGCGTACTTGACGAAGTCCCAGACGATCAGGAAGTAGGAGGAGAAGCCCATCTCCTCGATCACCGAGAGCTCGAACTCGAGCCGCTCGACCGCCTCCGCCGGCGGCGGATCGCCGTAGCGCCGAGCCAGGCCCTCGGTGGCGATACGTCGCAGCATCCGCTCGGGTTCCTCCCCGTCGGGTGCCGGGTAGCGCGGCAGCAGCAGCTTGCCGAGCTCGACCTCGACCTCGCAGCGCTCCGCCACCTCGAGCGTCGTCGGCACCGCCTCGGGCCAGGCCGAGAACGAGGTGGCCATCTCCTCGGGGCTCTTCAGGAAGAACTCGTTGGTGTCGAAGCGAAGCTTCGGCGCCTGCAGGGTCGACTTCGTCTGCACGCAGAGGAGGGCGGCGTGGTTGTCGTAGTCCTCGCGGTGCAGGTAGTGGACGTCGGCGGTCGCCACCAACGGGCGGCCTACCTCGGCGGCGACCGCGGCGATTCCCTGGTTGGCCTTCTCCTGCTCGGGGATGCCGTTGTTCTGCAGCTCGAAATAGACCTGCTCCGGGCCGAACACCCGCAGCAGGTCATCGATGTGGGCGCGGGCGTCGGCCGGACGGTCCTCGACCAGGCGGCGGCAAAAGCGCGACTGCAGGCAACCGGTGAGGGCGATGACCCCGTCGGAGTGGCGATCGAGCAGCTCCATGTCGACGTTGGCCTTGCCCCGCGAGAAGCCGTCGAGAAAAGCGGCCGAGGTCAGCTCGACCAGGTTGTGGAAGCCGCGGTCGTTCTCGGCCAGCAGCGTCAGGTGGTTGCGCTCGTAGCGGTGGCTCTGCGCGGCGGCGCTGAGGTCGTCGACGAGGTAGGCCTCAAGCCCGATGATCGGCTTGATGCCCGCCGACCTGCAGGCCTTGTAATGGTCGACGGCGCCGTTCATGACACCGTGGTCGGTCAGGCCCAGCGCCGGCATCCCCAGGTCGGCGGCGCGCTCGGCCATCTGCTTGATCTTGCAGGCGCCGTCGAGCAGCGAGTACTCGCTGTGAACGTGCAGATGGGCGACCGAGGCGCTCACCAGGCCATGTTTTCAGCCGCAGCGGATGCCCCCGGCCCGATCCCGGAGACGATGCCGCAACTTCCGTGGCAGTAACGTCGGATTCGTGATCTACCTGCTGCGCCACGGTGATGCGGAGAAGGGAACAGGCGACGACGCGGCGCGCCGTCTCAGCTCGAAGGGCGAGCGCCAGGCGGAGGTCGCGGGCGTGGCGCTGGCCGCCCTTGGGGTCGAACTCGATGCCTGCCGCAGCAGCCCCAAGGTGCGGGCGCTGGACACGGCGACGATCGCCTGCCGGCGGCTCGGGGTCGAGGTCGAGATCTCCGAAGCGCTGCGCGGCGGCGACTTCGACCCGCTTCGGATCGCGTCCGGACACGGCGAGGTGCTGCTCGTCGGCCACGAGCCTGACTTCTCCACCGCGGTCGCCGCGCTCACGGGCGCCCGGGTGAAACTGCGCAAGGGTGGGATCGCCGCATGCGAGCCGAACCTGCTCCACGCCCTGCTGACGCCGAAGCAGCTGCGAGCGATCGCCGGGGCCTAGCTGGCGTCTCGGTGGGTCAGCCCGCGCAGACCCAGGCGCCGGGGCCCGAGTCGGCCCAGATCTGAGCGGCGATCTGGTCCTGCTCGGCCTTCGGGGCCTGGTTGGGCAGCCCGCCGCCGCCGTAGAGCTCCCAGGTGGAGGGAAGGATCTGGTAGGCGCCGCCGGCGCCGCTGGAAGGGTTCACGGCGCCGTAGTTCCCGCCCGACTCGCACAAAACGATCGAGCTCGGGATCGAGTAGGGGCCGCCGAGGTATGTGGCGACCTGCTCCTGCGCCTCCAGGGCGCTCACCTGCTCGGCGGCCTGGATGTCGGAGATCCAGCCGGAGATGTTGGAGCGAAGCTCGGTCAGGGTCGCCTCACGCGACGCCTGGATCGCCGCCAGCTCCGAGGCCTGCACCTCGGCCTGCTGGCGGACGCCTGCGATCGCCGCACGCGCCTCGACCAGCCGCGCGTTGTAGGCGTCCTGGCGCTGCTTCAGGTCCTCGACCAGCCGCAGCTCGGCCGCCACCCGGTTGCGCACCTCGCGCACCCGCGTCGCGAGGCGGGTGTCGCCGTCCTCGATCAACCGCAGGTAGTGGGCCCGGGTAACGAGGTCGTCGAAGCCGTCGGAGTTGAGCAGCACGATCGTCGCGTCGGGCACGCCGCTCTCATAGATGGCGACGAGGCGCTCGGCCAGCGCCCGACGTGCGCGGCCCAGACGGCGCTTCTCGGCCGAAAGTCGGCGCTCGGAGCTGGCCACCGCTCCGCCCAGCTGGCGCGCCTTCGCCTCGCCGACCGCGAGCAGCGAGCCGAGCTGGCGCTCCCGTGCGGCGGCGACCGCGGCCTGCCGCTGGGCGGCGACGAGCTGGGCCTGCTGTGCCTCGAGCTCTGAGGCGAGCGTGCCGGCCTGAGCCTCGGCGGAGTCGACCTTCGCCTGGAGGGCGTCGGTGTCGGCCGCCGCGGCGCGAGTGCTGAGCAGCGCAGCGAAGCAGAGCGCGGCGATCAGCGCGCGGCGAATGCCTGTCGATGTCGCTTGGATTCCGATACCTCCTTCGAGCGCCTGCGGGGTTAGCTGTCGGGCTCGCGCCGAAGGAGTGGCGCTACGAGTTATCGATTCGCCCCGTGCAGCCCTTCTCGGGCCTGCGGTTCCCCCGCTCCCGGATGGGATTAGGCGGTATCTCGAGGCTCAGCAAGCTATCGAAGCCGTGAGCGCTCGCTCATGGGTTGACAATAAGGAGCAACGAAAGTTGCGGATCCGGGGCGGCTAGCCCTCGCGGACGTCGCGGCTCGCGAGGTAGGCGCCGATCAGCAGGGCGGCGATGCCGAAGCCAGCCGCGAAGCGGAGCTGAGTGCCGAAGCGGCGGCGGACGTAGGCGACCCCGAAGCGGACCACCCCGCGGCCGATCAACTCGTATATCGCGGCTGCCATCAGTCCTCCTCTTCCCCGCGTCGGCGAATCCTATGCGCCATCCGGCTCTGCAGCGAGAACAGCTCGATGAAGCCCGGGCTGGCGCTCTGCGAGAACTCGCCCCCCGACTCGCCGAAACCGGCGAGCGAGCGGTCGTAGAGGGCGTAGGGCGAGGAGCGCGCCACCGGCGTCACCGAGCCCTTGTAGAGCTTCAGCGCGACGTCGCCGGTGACGAAGCGGTTGGCGGACTCCATATAGGCATCGAGGTCCTCGCGCAGCGGCTCGTGCCACAGCCCGGCGTAGCAGAGGTAGGCCCAGTGGCGCTCGAGGGAGTGCTTGAAGTTGTTCTGGTGGATGGTCGAGACCAGCTTCTCGAGCTCCTGGTGGGCGGCGAGCAGGATCGCCGCCGCGGGCACCTCGTAGAGGTCCCGGACCTTGAGCCCGACGATCCGGTCCTCGATGTGGTCGACGATGCCGACCCCGTGGCGCATGCCGATCTCGGCGGCCCTCTCCAACAGCTCGACCAGAGCCAGCCGCTCGCCGTCGAGCGCCACCGGGCGCCCGTGCTCGAACGAGACCCGCAGCTGCTGCGGCTCGTCCGGGGCCTGCTCGGGTGGGGTTACGAGCTGGAAGGCGTCCTCCCTCGGCGGCGCGTCGAGGTCCTCGATCTCACCGCCCTCGGAGGAGCGGCCCCAGATGTTGTCGTCGATCGAGTAAGGCGGCGCCTCGGTCCCGCCCTTTACCGGGATGCCGTGCTCGCGCGCGTAGGCGATCTCCTCATCGCGGCCCATCCGCCACTCCCTCACCGGGGCGATCACCTTCAGCTCCGGATCGAGGGTGGCGACCGTGGCCTCGATCCGCACCTGGTCGTTCCCCTTGCCGGTGCAGCCGTGGGCGAGCGTGTCGCAGCCGGTGCGGCGGGCGTGCTCGACGCCGAGCTTGGCGATCAGCGGGCGCCCCAGCGCGGTGAACAGCGGGTAGCCGCCGCCGTAGAGCGCGTTCGCCCTAATCGCTGGCAGCACGTAGTCCTCGGCGAACTGCTCGCGCGCGTCGACGACGATCGAGTCGATCGCACCCAGCTGCTCGGCCTTGCCGGTGATCACCTCGTAGTCCTCCTCCGGCTGGCCCAGGTTGACCGTCAGGGTGACGATCTCCGCCTCGTAGGTCTGCTGGATCCAGCGCAGCATCACGCTGGTGTCGAGGCCACCCGAGTAGAGCAGCAAGACCCGGCCGACCTCGGCCGGATCGGCCTGGTAGGAGGCGATGCGGGGCTGGGCGCCGTCGGGCTCGCTCATGTGGGCGCGAAGTGTGGCATGGCGCCTGCCCACGCTCTGCGAGACTTCCGGCATGACGAGGGGCCTGCGGATCCTCTCGACGGCGCTGATCACGGCGGGGCTGGTGGTCCTCGCCGACGTCGGGCTGACGCTGCTCTGGCAGGAGCCCGTCTCCTCGGTCTACGCCTCGATCAGGCAAAACGAGGCCGAGGACGAGCTCGACGAGCTACGCAGCTCCTACCCCAGCCCCGCCGAGCTGGAGGCGATCGCCACGGTCGAGGGCAGCGCCGCCAAGGCGAGGATCCTCGCTCGCCGCTTCGAGCCACGGGTGCGGGCCCGCGAGGCGATCGGGAGGATCGTCGCTCCAAGGATGGACCTCAACGCGGTCGTGGTCGAGGGCACCGACACCGCCACCCTGCAGAAGGGCCCCGGTCACTATCCCGAGACTCCGTTGCCCGGCGAGGGCGGGACGACCGCGATCGCCGGCCACCGCACCACCTATCTCGCGCCGTTCCGCCACATCGATCGGATGGAGAAGGGCGACGAGGTCACCCTCGAGATGCCCTACGCGACGTTCGCCTACCGGGTTGAGCGGACCGACATCGTCGATCCCGGCGAGGTGGACGTGATCCGCAAGGTCGACCACGAGCGCCTCGTGCTGACTGCCTGCCACCCGCTCTACAGCGCCGCCGAGCGCTACATCGTCTTCGCCCGCTTGGAGCGGATCCTCATCTTCGATGCGTCCCGCGGCGGGCGCTGGCCAGGGAACTGAGGACAGCGAGGCCAGTCCGCTACTGCTCCGCATGGAGGCTGTCGCACAAACCTCCGGCGAGGCGATGTGCGCCCGTCTCCGGCCTCTTTAGAAATCGAGCCTCAGTCCGGTTCACCCCAGCGCTCGTCCGCCAGTTGAGCGCCGCGCCCGCGCATCTTGCGCACGATCGAGCACACGCGCCGCGACTATTTCGTGAAGGGTTTGTGCAACACGCTCCGCGCGAAGCGGGGGCGAGCGGCATCAACCCGTCGAGTGCTCCTCTGCATGGAAAGCGGTGCCTGAGGCCGGCGCTCTTCGCACAAATGGCGGGCAGCAAATTGGAGTGCCACGCCTCCTGGGAGTCTCGGCGCTGGCGGCCCCCAAGGCAGAGCGAGATACTGCGCGGGCGATGTCGCAGGAGAACGTGGAGAATTACCGCCGGGCCGCTGCCGCCTGGGTCCGTGGGGATCTCGATGCCGCTCTGGCGTTTGCCGACGAGGACGCGGAGATCATTTCCCGCGTGGACGTCATCGAGGGCAGCTATCGCGGTCACGAGGGAGTCCGTCGCTGGTGGCAGGACCTGCACGACACGTTCCCCGACTGGGACGCCGAGGTCGGCGAGGTCCGGGCGCTGGGCGACGCGACGCTTGCCAGGCTGCATGTTCGAGCCCACGGCGGTGAAAGCGGTGCTCCCATTGAGCAGACGATGTGGCACCTGGCCCACTGGCGAAACGGTCAGATGGTCCGGTTGAGCAGCCACGACAGCGAGGCTGAAGCCCTCGAAGCCGCCGGGCTGTCGGAGTAGGCGATGTCGGAGGAGAAGGTCGAGACCGTGCGGCACATGGTCGACGCATGGGACCGCGACGACCTCGATAAGGCCTTCGCCTACCTCGCCCCGGAGGTGGAGTTCCATACGAGCAGGCGGTTCGCCGATGAGGGTGTTTATCGGGGGCGTGCCGGATTGGAGCGGCTACTAGCGGAATGGCGGGAGGATCTTGAGGGGCAGAGGACTTCGGTTTCCGATGTTCGGGTCGTTGGCGAGGATGTAGTGGTCGTCGCCGCGCTCCTCACGGGCCGGGGCAGGCGAAGCAAGGCTGAATTTAGGGAGCGGCTCTGGTACGTCGTGAGATTTCGCGACGGCTCCGTCGTGCGCATCGAGACCTACCTCGATTCGGCACATGCCCTCGAAGCCGCAGGCGTGCGGGAGTAGCCGATGTCGCGGAAAACGTCGAGCTCGCTCGCGCCTTCTACACCGCCGCCCGTGAGGGCGCACGGGAGGCGGTGATCGCCAACCGGGAACTGGTCTCAGCCGACGTGGAGGTCGACCTCTCCGCCGTCTATCCCGACGGGCCGCTCATCCGTGGCTTCGACCAGGTCGTGCGCTGGGCCACGTCGGGGCCGTGGGGGCGGTCGGTGAAGCTCGAAGCCGAGCGCCTCCTCGACGTCGACGACGAGCGCGTCCTTGCCCTTGTCAAGAGAGCTCGCCCACGATGATCCCCGCTGCATTGTCTGGGGCGTCGAGCTCGTCCGTTAGGCCAGGACGGTAGGAATGCAGCGGACGCGTCGGAACGCCTAGGAGCGTGTAGCGAAACGGCTAGCGAAAGTCATTTCAGTAGCTCTCGCAACTGAGAGACAGGCATGTCATCCGGGATGAGACCTCTACCGCCGCAGGTGCGGCACTTCTTCGTCTTGTCGCCAACGACATGGCCCGCTTTAACCCTCTGGATGTAGCCCAGACCGCCGCACTCTTGGCACGGCACCTTGACTGAGACCGTCAGTTCTCTTGAAGAATGCTCCCCACCCTCCATCTCGGAGCAAATGTAGCCGCTTTAGGGCGCGGCCCGCGCCCGCGCCCTTGCCAGGGCGCAGGCGAGCTTGGCCAGAATGGTCGAGTCGGCATCGAGCGCGACTCGATCCAGCCCACGAACGCGAAGCGGCAGCAACGCCGAATCGTTCTTTGAGTCGGCCGAACTCGCGCTCGACGGCGGCGCGACCCCGATAGAGCTTGCGCCGCGCGGGGTCTCGCGCGGGATCAGCGCGGTGGAGGCGATCAGCCTTGTCCGGTCGCATCGCCGGGACGCGCACGATGGGTGCGCAAGGCAACGCCGATCGCTCGAGCTGCGAAGCCGCCGGGCCGAATCTGCCTCCCAGATTGAGCGAGACCAGCCGGATCGCCGTTACTTGGCCGCCACCTGGCGGAATCGCCGCGCCACCATCGCCGTGCGGGGGTGCGGTGTCTTGATGCCGCCCGTACACGAAAAGCTGATACGCGTGGCCGTTGGTTGCTTGCCGACTCGACCGCAGCGCGGACAGACGGGCAACTCGACCTCAATTGGCGCGGTCATTGTCGGCAATCACCTTGGATGGAGCGTACGCGCCGCTCGCAGAAGGTTCCTCAGCAAGCGGAGTGAAGCTCCCGTCGTCCTCCCAGCGGTCGATTCAAAATCGCACTCCTCCACGCTACTCGCGTCGAAACGCGGCAAACCGGTACCCCGCGACAGATTCTGAAAAGGGGCGGGACCCAGGGCACGCACCCGAACGGAGCCCCGCCCTGTGCCCAACTCCCCCGCATGTAAAGCGCCCTCGCTGGCGCAGGGCTGGATTTCCCCCAGAGCCCAGGAGTCGGCCCGCTTCACCTGGTGCGCGTTAGAGCTGTCGCTCTGCGCTAGACGTGTATCGCCGAAGCCGGAAGCCCGCCGGATGGCCTCCCCGGTATCCGCGAAGGCTTCAGAGGCTGCGCCGGATTCAGAAATCAGGGGCAGGGTCGGGAGGCTCGCCCGTGCGTTGCGAGAGGATCGGATCCGGTGGCCGATCGGTCCATCCAAGCGACGCACGAGTCGTCGAGATACCGGATCGCCGGCCCGCGCCACCCGCATGAGGGCCATACTGCTCGAAGATGTCCGAGCACAACGTCGACGTCGTCCGCACGCTTTACAGGGAGATAGCTCACGGCGACGCTTCTGGTCTTCAGTGGCTCGACGAGCGAATGGCCCTCGACTACCGCGCGGTTCCCGACCTGCCCAGCATGGCGGAGCCAGTCGACGAGCCACGGTGGCAGCCCGAGAGGTTCATCGACCTGCGGGAGCGGGTCCTGGTCCGAGTCAAGTTCTCGGGCCTCGCAAGGGCAACCGGCCATCAGTTGGAAACGCGAATCGCGCACCTGTGGACGGTTCGGCGCGGGCGGTCGGTTCGACTTGCCATCTACCGCGACTGGGAGTCAGGTCTAGAAGCCGCCGGAGTCGCGGAGTAGCCGCACGTCGCCGATCAATCGGATCGGCGGTCCCGTATCTCTCCCCCCTAGCAGCGCGCGAACCTCGAACGCCCGCACAAGCCGATTCAGCGGAGTAGGCTGTTTCAAGCTGGCCCTGCGGCCAACAATTCTGGCTCAAGAGCGGTACTAAGCCAACACCCGTCTAACGGGGCGAGGTAATCCACTCTGAGGCGTACAGGATCGACTGCGGGGCCAGCCGTTTCAGGAGCGGGCTACTACGCCGCGAGGGACGCGGCTAGAGCCCTGGCAGTGCGCCGGAGAGCTTGGCGAGGATCGTCGGTTCAGCGTGGAGCGCAACGCGCTCGATGCCCGGACCCGCAGGGGGAGTAGCGCCCATTCGTTCTTGCCTGGGATCAGCGCGACACTGCGCGGTAGTTCCCCTCGCGTGACGAGTGGAGCCCGGACGAGCGAACGAGTCGAGCTTCGCCGCCCCGCTGGTAGAGGCGAGTTGCATTGCGTGGGAAGCAGTACCGGGTACCGGGTCTACCGCTCCTCGCGCGAAGTGGCAGCGACGCACAATGGGCGCCTTGGCGAGCCATCAGCGTTCGCGGGCGGCGGCGAGCCGATCAGCAAGTCTCTTGACGTGGTCGCGGCCCTTCGGGCCTTCCTCAAGCGCGTCGAGCCAGCGCGAGGGGATCGCGCTTGCGCCTGTCCGGGCGGCGGCGATGGCGCCGGCCATGGCGCCGATCGTGTCGGTGTCGCCGCCGCAGCGCACCGCGAAGTTGATCGCTGCCTCGGCCGATTCGTAGGCGGCGGCCGAGTAGATCGCAGCCGGGACAGATTCGTGGCCAGTGGAGCGGTTGCCGAGCGCGTCAGCGATCTCGGCGGGCTCAAGCTCGGCGTCGAGCAGCTGCGCGGCCTTGTTCAGACCGCTGTTGAGCTCGCGGGTGGTTGCGGCTGCCAGCGCCGCGTCGAGCGGCGGCTCGCCCTTGAGGGCGGCCGCGATCGCGGCCGCTTGCGCGACCGCGGCGTCGATCCCGAGCGGGTGGGCATGCGTCACGCGCGCGCTTGCTCGTACGACCCTCGCGAGCGCGGTTCTGTCGTCGGCGTAGCGCACGGCCAACGGTGCGACGCGCATTGCGGCGCCATTGCCCTGCGAACCCTCGCCTCCAAACGCCAACCCCGCCGCATCGTGTGGGTGGACCCCCGAGCGCACCAGCCGCAGCACCTCCGTGGTGCCCGCCCCGTAGCCGCGCCGAGGATCGTAGGCGTCGGCGAAGGCCCGCCCCAGCGCCCGCGGGTCGATACCCGCGCGATCGAGCAACGACTCGGCGAGCGCGATCGCCATCTGGGTGTCATCGGTGTAAGTGCCGCGCCCGAGGCGGGCGTCGAGCATCGTCAGCCGTTGAGGGATCTCAGCGGGTGCTGCGCCCTCGAACGGCATCCCAAGCGCGTCGCCCACAAAGGTGCCGAGCAACGCCCCTCTGGCCCGATCGATCTCGGAGTTGGCCGGCACGGAGCAAGGATCGCAGTCGTCGGCTGGACGGCGGATCGGATCCGTCGGAGCCAGGGTTCGGAGACCGCGTGACAAATGGCAGCGCTTCGGCTATCGCTTCTCGCGCAAAGGAGAAGCCCCGACAACATTGCCGCGGCGCGGATGAGCTGTCCGGCGAGGCGTTCTCGATCCCAGGGATCGAGCCCTCGACCAGGCGCTGGCAGCGCAGCGGCGATTAGTTTCCCGGCGCGGACCTGTCATAAAAGGCATTGAGAGCCCGCGGCCCCGGCGGCCGCCTACTGAGGAGGCGCGATGAGCAAGCTTAGGTGTCATATCTCGATCTCCGTGGACGGTTTCGTCGCCGGCCCGAACCAGAGCGAGGAGAACCCGCTCGGCGAGGGCGGCGAGCGGCTTCACGACTGGGTGGTTCCGCTGGCCGCCTGGCGCCAATCCCACGACAAGCAGGGCGGCGAGGTGAACGAGAGCACACGGATAGTCGAAGAATCGGCCCAGAACGTCGGGGCCAGCGTGATGGGCCGAAACATGTTCGGGCCGATCGGCGGTGGTGCCTGGGGCGACGAGCAGTGGACGGGCTGGTGGGGCGACGACCCTCCCTACCACCACTCCGTGTTCATTCTCACCCATCACCCGCGTGATCCCGTCGAGATGGAGGGAGGGACCACGTTCCACTTCGTCACCGACGGAATCGAGTCCGCGCTCGAACAGGCAAGGGAGGCCGCCGGCGGCAAAGACGTCAGGCTTTGGGGCGGCGCCGACGTCGCTCGGCAGTACCTGGCAGCGGGACTGCTGGACGAACTTGAGCTCCACGTCGTTCCGGTGGTGCTCGGCGACGGTGCTCACCTCTTCGAGAACCTCAGGGACGCGGAGGTGCAGCTCGAGCAGGTCCGGGCCGTCGAGGCGCCCGGCGTCACCCACCTGAAGTACAGGGTGGTGACATAAAACGGGTCGCCGAGCGGCCGCGAACCGAGCGGAGCGAGTGACGCTCGGGTTTAGCGCGAAGGAGAAGCCTGGCGACCGCCAGGTCAGGCGTTCGCGCGTCGCCCATTGCGGGCCTGGAGCGATGGCAGAGTCCGCGCGTGCTCGCCACGGTCAGCTGGCACCCGAAGTCGGAGGAGCGACTTGAGTCAGCGGTCTTGATCGGGGCCAGCAGAAGAGTTCCACTCGCATTCCGTCGGGATCAAACGCGAAGAATGCGTAATACCCCTCCACATCGCGATCCTCTTCGGGGGGGAAATGGATGTTCGCGCCAGCCGAGAGGCAGCGCGTGTACGCCTCGTCGACCTCCTCTCGCTCATCGACCTCGAAGGCGAGGTGCTCTATCCCAACCTCGTAATAACGGTGAGTGCCGCCGTCGGCCGGCCTGATCCCGAGCATCGAGCCTGTGCTCGGGTCCCCCAGATACACAACATCCTCGGTCCCTCGGTAGGTCGGGTATTGATCGCTCGCAAACCATCCAAGCGGGCCGAGGAGATTGAGGTAGAAGGAGAGCGACGGTTCGACGTCACTGACGGCGAGATCAACGTGGTGTATGCCTCTTGCGGGAATGTCGCGCCACCGGTTCGCGTCCGCGGCGATCCTACCGCGCGACCGGCTCCGCCAATCTGGGTGCAGAGTTGGGTTCGAACAACGTCCGGCAGGACCGCTTCTGTTGTCAGCCTCGCTCGGAAATCATGCTGCTGGTACGGGCTCGAACACGGCCAGGATGTTGCCGTCCGGGTCCTTGAACCAGGCTCCCCTCGAGCCGGCGACCTCGGCGATGCCCTCCACGGTCTTCAACCCGGGCATGTCGTACTCCTCGAATGTGACGCCCTTGCCGCGAAGCTCCTCTACGGCCGCCGGGGCGTCTTCGACTTCGAAGCTCGCAAGGGTGGCCGGTGACTTTCCGGCATTCTGCTCGGTGGGGTAGGTGAAGAGACTCGTTCCCCCGCCGCAGTCGTATTCGATGGCCCCGTCGGCGAGCTCCTGCGAGAACTTCAGCCCCAGCGTTTCCTCGTAGAAGCCACGCGACTTGACCGGGTCCCGTACCGGGATCGTCGGGGCCACCCGCATACCTCCAAACATCTCTCCGCTCCTTTCAGCCGCAATGAGAGGTGACGTGAAGACCGATCATGGGAAGGCCTTCGCCGTCGCACCCCGAACATATCGCGTCGGCAGACCACGCGCCAAATACGCGCATCGCTGCACTTCCCTTTCGGACGACTTGCGCAAGCCCCAGGTATCGCTTCTCGCGCGGAGCGGCAGCCGGTTGGGCGGCTGCTTCGTAGGCCCTGGACTCCTACGCAATGGAAGCGTGGTGCGAGACGGTGGCGCGGTCGGGCCCCCGTAAGACTCTCTTAACCGGGCAATGCCACGCTCGCACGAACTCGATCGCTCGGGAAAGGAGATTCATGCGAAAGAAGAGCATGACGATCATTGCAGGAGTCGTCGCAGCGGCGTTCGCCGGACCGGGAGCCGGCGTGGCCGCGGCCGATTTCACTTGCCCGGTGCTCGGCGCCAATGGAACAAACGGGGCCCAGGGAGTTGCCACGGCCGCTGCCAACGGCAACCCGAACCTGATGCAGATCGGGGGCGGGGATTGGTCGATCATCGGACCGGAAGTGGGCAACGGCGGCGTGCCCGACCAGGCGACGAACACGCTGCCAGACGGAAGCCCCGGCACGCCCGGCGGAGCTCACGCGAGCCCCGGCGACCGCGGCTACACGGCGATCTGGAACACCGACGCGAACTGACCCGCGGCACCGCCTTTCGAGCACGTTCCCTCTCGGGCCGCCGCGCGATCGTCGCGCGGCGGCCACGTGTGCGCTGAGCCCTCTGTGGTGCGTCGACCGTGACGTACACCGCCGATCCACGCGTTGACGCCTACATCGAGGCCCTGCCCAATTGGCAGCAGGCCATCTGCCGCGAGGTCCGCGATCTGGTCCACGCCGCCGACCCGGAGGTCACCGAGACGATTAAGTACACCGACCGTCCCTACTTCGTGCTGGAGGGGAATATCTGCGCGCTGTTGGCGGCCAAGGGCCACGTCAACGTCTTTCTCTACGACGGCGCCATCGTCCCTGATCCGGAGGGAATCATCACCGGCGGCCACCAGAACGAAACCGCCCGCACGGTGGCCGTCCCCGAGGGCGAAACGATCAACGCGCCCGCCCTGACTGCGATGTTCAAGCAGATCATCGCCAACAACCGCGCCGGAGGCTGGCGCAAGCTGAAGCGCGAAACCTGATTCGGACGCCTCCTCGTCGCGCAAGCCAGCAGCCTGGGCGTTGCCTTTGAGAGGCAAGATCAAGGGAACGACTGTCCCGATCCAACAGCCCACGGGCGTCGTTTACTCCGACTTTCGCGAGGGAGAGATCGGCAGGGCCTACTTCTTCGAGACATCGCGGGAAGCCCTTGAAGCCGCCGGGATTTCGGGGTAATCACGAGGCGACGCCCTGGGACTAGAAGCAGGAGCCGATCACGGCGCCGGGACGCCGCCGCTGCCGCCGGTGGTGGTCGTCTCGGTGGGAGTCGTCTCGGTGGTGGTCTCGGTGGTCTCGGTCTCGGTGGGGACGGTCTCAGTCGTCGGCTCGGTCTCGGTGGTCTCGGTCTCGGTGGTCTCGGTCGTCGGCTCGGTCTCGGAGGTAAGCGCCGTCGGCTCGGTCGTATCGGTACCACCGTCGTCGTCGGAGGCGATCACGACGACGGCGACGAGCAGGCCGACGATGATCGCCAGCAGCGCGGCGACGAGCAGGCGGATGTTGGAGGAGCCGTTTCCTCCGTTGCCCTCGGGCGGATAGTCGTCATCGCCCATCACTCTTGTCGGGTCGTCGTGCATGGCCTCACCCCTCGATCGTCTCTCGCAGGATTCGGAGCGCCTCGCCGACTTCCTCTTCGCCGATGATCAGAGGCGGCAGCAGTCGCAGCGTCCCGGGCTCAGGAACGTTGACGATCAGCCCCGCCTCCAGCAGCGCCGCTCCCAACTCGTGGGCATCGATCCCGCCCTCGAGCCCGACGCCGAGCATCAGGCCGCGTCCGCGCACCTCCCGCACCCCGTCGAGCGCCGCGATGCCCTCGACGAGCTGGCCGCCGTGCTCGCGAACGCTCCGCAACATCTCTGGCTCGTCGACGATGTCGAGCACCGCCAGCGCCGCCGTCGCTACGAGCGGCCCGCCGGCGAAGGTCGAGCCGTGGTCGCCGCGTTCGAGCACCGCGCCCAGCTCCGGCGTAGTGACGCAGGCGCCGATCGGCAGGCCACCCCCGAGCGCCTTCGCGGTGGTCATCACGTCGGGCCTGACCGGAGTCTGCTCGTAGGCCCAAAGCGACCCCGTTCGCCCGACCCCGGTCTGGATCTCGTCGAGGACGAGCAGGGCCCCGGCCCGGTCGCATGCCTCGCGCGCCGCCGTGAGGACCTCTTCGCCGATCGGGTAGATGCCCGCCTCTCCCTGGATCGTCTCGACGATGACCGCGGCGGTGCGCTCGCCGACGGCCTCGTCGAGCGCCGCCGGGTCGTTTCGCGGAACCCAGCAAAAGCCGGGCAGGTGCGGCGCGAAGTCCTCGCTGGAGCCGAGCCCGGGCGTCGCCGCGAGCGCACCCATGGTGCGGCCGTGGAAGGCGCCCTCGAGGCTGACGATCTCCGGCTCATCGACCCCCCGCCGGTGGGCGTGCTTGCGGCAGAGCTTGATCGCGCACTCGTTCGCCTCGGTGCCGGAGTTTGAGAGGAAGACCCGGCCCTGGAGGCTCGAGGCCGCGAGCCGGTCGGCGAGCCTCACCATCGGCTCGCTGTAGAAGAGGTTGGAGACGTGCATCAGGCGACCGGCCTGCTCGCGGACCGCCTCGACGACATCCGGGTGGCAGTGGCCGACCGAGCAAACGGAAATTCCGGCGAGGAAGTCGAGGTACTCGCGACCGTCGGCGTCCCAGAGGCGGGCGCCCTCGCCGCGGACGAACTCGACCGGCGCCCGCCGGTAGGTCTGCATCACGTGGCGCTCCTCGAGCGCCTGCAGCTCGGCGAGCTCCATCATCATCACTGTTCGCGCTCGGCCCAATGCCAAGCTCTTTTGGTGCGCCTCGCGCTCACGGAGTCACCATCGTGCCGATGCCGGCGTCGGTGAACAGCTCCAGGAGCAGCGTGTGGGGGCGGCGCCCGTCGATGATGTGGGCGTACTGGCAGCCGCCGCCGATCGCCTCGACGCAGGCGGCGAGCTTGGGCCGCATGCCGCCGGCGACCTCCTCGATCCTCGCCTCGACCTCCTCGACGCTCGCCCGCGAGATCAGTGAGGCGTCGTCGGCGGGATCGGCGAGCCAGCCCTCGACGTCGGTGAGGAAGACGGCCTTGTAGGCGCCGAGCGCGGCGGCGACCTTGCCGGCCGCCTCGTCGGCGTTGACGTTGTAGGACTGACCGGCCCGGTCGGCGCCGGCGGAGGCCACCACCGGGATGTAGTCCTCGGCGATGTGGTGGAGGACGTCGACGTCGACGCGGTTGATCTGGCCGACGAAGCCGACGTCCGCGGCGTTCTCGACCGGCCCGATCTCGAACAGCCAGCCGTCCTCACCGGAGAGGCCGACCGCTCGCTGGCCGGCCCGGTTGAGGCGGGTGACGATGTCCGAGTTGATCTTGCCGAGCAGGACCATCTTCGCCACCTCGACCGTCTCGGAATCGGAGACCCGCAGCCCCTCGTGAAAGCGCACCTCCATGCCGAGCCGCTCCATGTAGGCGGTGATGTCGGGGCCGCCGCCGTGGACGATCACCGGGTTGAGGCCCACGTACTTGAGCAGGACGACGTCGGTGGCGAAGGCCTCCCGCAGCTCCTCGTCCCGCATCGCGGCGCCCCCGTACTTGATCACCACGGTGCGGCCGTGGAACTCGCGGATATAGGGGAGCGCCTCGAGGAGGGTCTCTACGGATCCGTTCATGTCGTGTACTCGGCGTTGAGCTTGACGTAGTCGTAGGTGAGGTCCGAGCACCAGACGTGGGCGCCCCAGCTGCCGCGGCCGAGGCGGATGCCCAGCTCGAGCTCCGCGACGTCCTCGCCCAGCTCCGCTGCGTCAACGTTCTCCGGCCCGAGCTCCACCTCCTCCCCCACCAGCGCCATCCCCGCCGCCTGCACGATCCGGCCCCAGTTGGCGTCGTGGCCGAAGATCCCGGTCTGCACGAGCTGCGAGTTCGCGATCGCCCGCGCGACCCGCTCGGCCTCCTCCTCGCTCGCCGCCTCGACGGCCTCGACACGGGCCACCCGGGTGGCGCCCTCGCCGTCGGCGACGACGTCGAGCGCGAGCTGCAGCAGCACGGCCTCGAGCAGGCCCTCTGGCAGCGGCCTGCCGCTGGCGCCGGTGGCCTGCAGGAAGATCGAGTCGTTGGTGCTCATCTGCCCGTCGACCGTGATCCGGCCGAAGGAGCTCTCGGCGGCGCCACGCAGGCGGACCGATGGATCCGGGACCTCGGCGTCGGTCTGGACGAAGCAGAGCAGGGTCGCGAAGCCGGGCTGCATCATGCCGGCGCCCTTGGCCTGGGCCGTGAGAGTGACACCGTCGAGGCGGACGGCGCAGCGCTTCGGGCCGCTGTCGGTGGTCATGATCGAGTGGGCGAAGTCCTCGCCGCGATCTCCTCCCAGCTCCGTCGCCGCCTCCTCGATCCCGGCCAGGATCGCCGCCATCGGCAACCGGCGGCCGATCACGCCGGTCGAGGCGACCCCGACCAGGGTCGGCGACAAACCGAGGGCGTCGGCGGCCCGCTCCTGCATGTCGGCCGCGTCCTCGATCCCGTGCGGCCCGGTGGCCGCGTTCGCGTTGCCCGAGTTGGCGACGATCGCCCGCAGCGATCCGAGGTCGCAGCGCTCCCGGCAGATCCGCACCGGAGGGGCCGGGGCGGCATTGGCGGTGAACAGCGCCGCCGAGCGCACCTCCGGGTCGTCGCAGGTCACGAGGCCGACGTCGGGCTCGCCGGATGGCTTCACGCCGGTCCTCACCCCCGCGGCGCGAAAGCCGGGGGCCAGAGCGGCCGGGTCGCGCTCCTCGATCCCCTCCGGCGGCTGCACCCAGCGCGAACGAAAGAAGCTCATCGCAGGCCCTCCCCCTCGCCCAGCCCGAGCATCAGGTTGAGGTTCTGCACGGCCTGCCCGGCGGCGCCCTTCCAGAGGTTGTCGATCGCCGCGAAGACCATCACCCGGCCCCCGCTCTGCTCGAGGTGGATGCGGCAGAGGTTGGTGTCGCGGACGTCCCTCACCCCCGGCGGGTCCTCGGTCAGCTCGACGAACGGCTCGCCGGCGTAGCGGTCCGCGTAGAGCTCGAGCAGCTCTCCCCGTGGGAGCTCGCGCGGCGGCCGCACGTAGCAGCTCACCAGCTCGCCCTGGTCGAGCGGCAGCAGGTGCGGAACGAAGGTGACCGCCAGCCCCAGCTCCTGCTCGATCTCGGGCTGATGGCGGTGGCCGGAGACCTTGTAGGGCTTGGCGTTCTCGTCGAGGGCGACGAAGTGCATCTCCTCCCCCCCGCCGCGTCCCGCGCCCGAGACGCCCGACTTGGCGTCGATGACGACGTCCTCGATCAGCCCCTCGGCGGCGAGCGGCGCCAACGCCAGCAGCGCGGCAGTCGGGTAGCAGCCGGGATTGGCGACCAGCTCGGCCTCGCGAATCGCTTCGCGGTGCAGCTCGGGAAGCCCATAGACGGCCCCGTCGAGCAGGTCGGGCTCCCCGTGCGGTCCGTACCACTTCTCGTACTCGGGCAGGTCCCGGAGGCGGAAGTCGGCCGAGAGGTCGACGACCAACAGCCCGAGGCCGCGCATCGCCGCGACGACCCGGGCGGAGGCCCCGTGCGGGTAGGCGACGATCGCGGCATCGACCTGCTCGAGCCCGTCGAGGTCGAGCTCCTCGAGCGTCAGCGGCACCCGGTAGCGGGGATATAGCCGGTCGAGACGGGTCCCGGCGTCGGCGCGCGCCGTGATCGCGGCCAGCTCCAGCCGCGGGTGCCGCCAGACGATCTCGGCGGCGAGCGCCCCGGCGAAGCCGGAGGCGCCGGCCACCAGGACCCGGGCGGCGGGGTCGCCCTGGAGGGGCTGCTCACTCACGGAGGGATCCGCCGATCTCGCCGATTCCCGCCTTGATCCGCTCGCGCAGCTCGGCGACCTCGGCGTCGGTCAGCGTCCGGTCGGGGGCGCGGAACTGGAGCCGCATCGCGAGGCTCTTCCGCCCCTCGCCGACCTGCTCGCCGCGGTAGAGGTCGAAGATCTCCACCGAGCGCAGCAGCTCTCCACCGCCCTCGAGCACCGCCGAGCGAACCGTGGCGGCGGACACCTCCTCGGCGACGACCACCGCGATGTCCTGGTGGATCTCCGGATGGGAGATCACGTCCGCGTAGGTCTCGACCCCGTAGGGGGAGGCGGCGACCAGCGGCGCCAGATCGATCTCGAAAGCCGCCGCGCCCTCGAGGTCCCAGGGGCGCAGCACGAGCGGATGGACCTCGCCGAGCCAACCCGCCTCCGTGCCACCGAGCAGAACCCTGGCCGAGCGCCCCGGATGCAGGAACGGCTCCGCCTCCTCCGCGACCGACAGCTCGGCCCCGAGCTGGTGCGCCAGCGCCTCGAGGATGCCCTTGATCGCGAAGAAGTCCACGTCGCGGCCCGGATCTCCCCAGCTCGGCGCCCGCAGCTGCCCGACGGCGAGGCAGGCGACGCGGTGGGGCTCGAATGCGGGCGCCGGCCGCTCGCCGGCGAAGTCTCCGCCCAGCACCCCGCCTGCCGGCGAGGTGCCCTCGCTCATGTAGACGCGGCCGGACTCGAACAGGGCGACCCGCTCGGCGCCGTGGGAGAGGTTGTAGCGGGCGGCATCGAGGAGCCCCTCGAGCAGCGTGGTGCGCAGGACGGAGTGCTCGCGGGAGAGCGGGTTGGAGACGGCGATCGGCTCGCGCCTCGGATCGTCCTCCGGCACGCGCAGGCGCTGCCCCGACGCCGGATCGGTGAGGCTGAGCGTGACGACGGCGTCGAACCCGAGATCGCGAAGGACGTCCTCGGCGCGGCGCCGCAGGGTCTGCTCGCGGCTCAGTCGGCCAGCCTGACCGGTCCGCTCGGGCAGCGTCGCGGGGAGATGCTCGTCGTAGCCGTGGATGCGGCCCACCTCCTCGATCAGGTCGGCCTCGCGGGTGACGTCGTAGTGACGATGCACCGGTACCTCGGCCACCAGGTCCTCGCCCTCGCCCTCGACGGCGAAGCCGAGCCGCTCGAGATAGCCGGCCGCCGCGCCGGCCTCGATCTTCATCCCCAGCAGGCGCTCGGCCCTCCCCATGCGCAGCCCGACCCGGTGCGGCGCCGGCGGCTCGGCGGCGACGTCGATCGTCCCCGGCACGAGGCGGGCGCCGCAGAGCTCGACCATCAGCTTCGAGGCGATCCGCTGCCCGCGCTCGGCGAGCTCGGGATGGAGCTGCTTCTCGAATCGGTTCGACGCGTCCGAGCGCAGCCCGAGTCTGCGCGAGGTGCGGAGGATGTTGACGCCGTTCCAGGTGGCGACCTCGAGCAGGACCCGCGAGGTCGCGTCGGAGACCTCCGAGACGGCGCCGCCCATGATCCCGGCGATCCCCGCGGGGCCGTTGCGATCGCAGACCAGCACCGCCTTGGCATCGAAGCTCCGCTCGACGCCGTCGAGGGTGGTCATCCGCTCGCCCTCGGAGGCGGTGCGGACGATCAGCTCACCGTCGGGCACCCGGTCCAGGTCGAAGGCGTGCAGCGGCTGTGCGGTGAGCAGCATCACGTAGTTGGTGATGTCGACGACGTTGTTGATCGGGCGCTGGCCAGCCGCCAGCAGCCGCGCCTTCAGCCACAGTGGGGAGGGCCCGATGGTGACATCGGTGAACACGCGGGCGGTGAAGCGGGGGCAGAGCTCCGGGACCTCGACCGTCACCGAGGCGTAGTCGCCGACCTCCCCCTCGCCCCGGGCCTCGGCGTCCCCTTCCCAGGGGGGCTCGGCGAGCGGCGCGCCGCTGAATGCGTGCACCTCGCGGGCCACGCCGTAGACGCCGAGGCAGTCGACCCGGTTTGAGTTGACCTCGAGCTCGAGCACGGGCTCGTCGAGAGGCAAGACCTCGGCGAGGGGGGTACCGGGCGCCAGGTCACCGTCGAGCACGGCGATTCCGGCGGCCTCGGCGCCGAGCTCGAGCTCCGCCTCGGAGAGGATCATCCCGTCGGAGGTGACGCCGCGCAGCTTCGCCTTGCCGAGCTTCTCGCCTCCGGGCATCACCGCGCCCGGCAGCGCGACCGGTACGGTCTGTCCCGCCGCGACGTTCGGCGCCCCGCAGACGATCGTCCGCGCCCCGTCGCCGGTATCGACGCGGCAGACGGTGAGTCGATCGGCGTCCGGGTGGGGCTTGACCTCGAGCACCGACCCGACCACGTAGCCGGCCGCCGAGGGCGGCCCGACCCGGGAGATCCTCTCGACCTCGGTCGTCCGCATCGCGATCCGATCGGCGAGCTCGTCCACCGCCAGCCCCGGGTCGCAGTACTCGCGCAGCCACATGTAGGGGACCCTCATCGGAACTGCTCCAGGACGCGGACGTCGTTCTCGAAGAACTTGCGAAGGTCGGGAACGCCGTGCTTGAGCATCGCGATCCGCTCGATCCCCATTCCGAAGGCGAATCCCTGGACGACCTCGGGGTCGTAGCCCATCTCGGCGACGAACCCGAAGACGTTCGGGTCGACCATCCCCGAGCCGAGGATCTCGATCCAGCCCGTTCCCTTGCAGATCGGGTCGCGTGCTCCGTCGGCGAGCCGGCCCGACCCGTCGCATGAGAAGCATGAGACGTCGACCTCGACGCTCGGCTCGGTGAAGGGGAAGAAGCCCGGGCGGAAGCGGGTCTCCCGCTCCGGGCCGAAGATCGCCCGTGCGAACTCGTCGAGGGTCCCCTTGAGGTCGGCGAGCGTGATGCCCTCGCCCACGGCGAGGCCCTCGACCTGGTGGAAGACTGGGCTGTGCGTCGCGTCGAAGGGATCGCTGCGGTAGCAGCGCCCGGGCACGACGATGAAGATCGGCGGCCCCTGGGACTCCATCGCCCGCACCTGCATCGGCGAGGTGTGGGTGCGCAGGACCACGTCCTCGGGGCCCGGGGGGAGCCCGTCGATCCGCAGCTCCGGCGAGAGGGTCGACGGGTCGACGTAGAAGGTGTCCTGGGCCATCCGCGCCGGGTGGCCCGGCGGGTGGTTGAGCGCGGTGAAGTTGTAGTAGTCGAGCTCGACCTCGGGTCCCTCCAGCACCCGGTATCCGAGGCCGACGAAGACGTCCTCGATCTCGCGCATCGTGCGCAGCAGCAGGTTCCGCGAGCCGGCCGGAACGGACGGCGTCCCGGGAAGCGTGACGTCGACTCGGTCCGACGCCAGCCCGGCCTCGACCTCGACCGCGTCGAGCTCTGCGCGGCGTTCCTCGAGCAGCCGCTCGAGCGCGACCCTGGCCTCGTTACCCGCCTTGCCCACCGGGCCACGCTCCTCCGCGGGCAGCTCGGCGATCCCGCGCAGGATCGCGGTCAGCTTCGCCTTGCGGCCGAGGTGGCGGACCCGCAGCTGTTCGAGCTCCGCCGTTGTGCCGGCCGAGGCGATTGCCTCCGCCGCCTCGTCGCGAAGTTTGTCGATCCGCTCAACCATCGGGCCCTCCGGCGCGCGACGATATCCCGTGCAGAGCGATCGCAGCCGCCGCGGCGACGTTGAGCGACTCCGCTCCGGCGGCGCGCAGCGGCACCGTCCAGCGCTCCTCGCAGGCGCCGAGCACCTCCTCCGGCAGCCCCTCCCTCTCGGCCCCGAGGCAGATCGTCAGCGGCGGGCCGAGCTCGCCCGGCTCCCGCCCGCCATGCGCCGTCATCGCCGCCCGCGGGCGCGGGGTCTCCTCGAATGCCCCCCGGGCGAGCGGCTGTCCGAAGATCGAGCCCATGCTCGCCCGCACGCCCTTCGGCGAATGGGGGTCGGCGCAGCCGGGGCCGAGCACAACCGAGCCCTCGGCCAGCGCGTGGGCGGTCCGGATCACGGCGCCCACGTTGCCGGGATCGCCGATGCCGTGCAGGTAGACGCATACGGGCCCCGCCGGCTCGGCCCAGCGCTGGCGCCAGACCGCGATCGCCCGCGTGCCCGAGCCGAGCGTCGAGAGCTCCGCCAGCAGGCCGGGCTCGACCTCCACCCCCCCCAGGCCGCTGCCGGGGACGCTCAGCAGCAGCTCTGGATCGGCGCCCGCGGCGATGCCGGCCTCGAGCAGGTCCTCACCCTCGGTCACGAACAGGCCCTCGCTCTCGCGATGCTTGCGCTCGCGCAGCTTGCGGACCAGCTTCAGCTTGTCGTTGTGGGGGCTAGTGATCATGGGGTCGAGCAGAGGCGGCGAAGCCGCCGATTGCGAGGCCACGAGCTGGTGTCTGTGATGTCTGCGATCAAATGAAAAGGGCGGACCTTGTGGCCCGCCCGGGAAGTTCGCTTCTCTGGGTTCGGCTAGGCGGCCGCACCCTCCCGGGCAAGCTCCACGAATCGGCGGAACGCATCGCGGTCGTTGACCGCGACGTCGGCGAGCATCTTGCGGTTGACCTCGACCCCGGCCTCGGAGAGACCGTGCATGAGCTGCGAGTAGCTGATCCCCTCGCGCCGGGCGGCGGCGTTGATGCGGATGATCCACAGCTTCCGGAACTCGCGCTTGCGATTGCGACGATCCCGGTAGGCGTACATGCCGGAGCGCTGAACCTGCTCCTTGGCGAGCCGATAGGACGAATGCTTGCGCCCCCAGTAGCCGCGCGCTTCCTTGAGCGTCTTGCGGCGCTTCTTGCGCGCGCCGACCGACCGCTTGACCCGGGTCACGACCCACCTCCGAGCAGGCTCCGGACCCGCTTGCGGTCCGCGGCGGAGATCTCCACCGGACGCGAGAAGCGGCGCTTGCGCTTCGGCGACTTCTTCTCGAGGATGTGGCTCGAGTTGGCGCGCCGGCCGCGCAGCTTGCCCTTGGCGGTCTTGCGGAAGCGCTTCTTCGCGCCTGAGTGCGACTTCATCTTCGGCATCGGGCCGAATATTGAAGCAGAGAGGCGGCTGGCCGCCCCTAGGAGGCCTTGGCCTCGGGCGCTGCCGCCTCTCGGGTCGGCGCCAGGAGCATGCTCATGTTGCGCCCTTCCTGCAACGGCTCCTGCTCGATCGTCGCCAGCTCACCGAGGTCCTCGAACAAGCGCTGGAGCAGCGCCCTGCCACGCTCGGGGTGGGCCTGCTCACGGCCACGGAACATGATCGTCACCTTCACCTTGTCGCGCTGGCGCAGGAAGCGCTCCACGTGGCCCTTCTTCGTCTCGTAGTCGTGGGTGGCGATCTTCGGCCGCAGCTTGATCTCGCGGATGTTGACCTGCTGCTGGTGCTTGCGCGCGGCCTTTGCCTTCTGCTCCTGCTCGTACTTGTACTTCGAGTAGTCGAGCAATCGGGCGACCGGTGGCTGCGCCTCGGGAGCGACCTCGACCAGGTCGAGATCCTCGTCCTGGGCTCGCTTCAGCGCATCGTCGGTCGGCACGATCCCCACCTGCTCGCCGTCGGCCCCGATCAGCCGTACCTCCGGAACCCGGATCTTCTCGTTGAGCCGGGTGGGGTCGCGCTCGGGGGGACGCCGATCGAACCTACGCGGGATCGGCACTATCGAAGAGAGTCGGAGAGCTTCAAGCTAGTCAGTGGAGTCGCTGGCAGGGGCACGGAGGGCGCTCAACGGCGCGGGTGCGGTGTCGTGCCCGAACTCAAGTCGCGGCTGAGTATAGAGGCAAGTCCTCAGTCCTCAGTCCTCAGTCTTCGATTTCGGCGCGAATCCGACCCACGAAATCTTCGACGCTCATGGTGCCGAGCTCGCCCTCGTCGTGCGAACGAATGGCGACGGCGCCCTCCGAT
>Ga0299907_10000158_pt1 | contig 28226 bp, 43 predicted proteins | sample RVTome_16_FD_198680 | JGI IMG/M metagenome (GOLD analysis project Ga0299907, IMG submission 198680) | Soil microbial communities from uranium-contaminated site in the Upper Colorado River Basin, Wyoming, United States - RVT152D67 (version 2) ...
GTTGCGGAGCAGCTCCGCGGTCATCAGGTTCTGCGGAGCCTCTCCGGTTCCGGTGCTCAAGAACACGACATCGTCTTCGGGCTCGACCCCGTCGAGGGTGTACCTGCCGGTGAACTTGTGGCTCATGAAGATGCCCTCACCCACACCCTTCGTGAAGATCCGTGGGGTGAGGGCGGGAATCTCTTCCTCATCTGGAGGCACCTGGACGATGTAGAACTCGATCTCCTCGGGATGAGGTTCCACGAGGTTCCCGCCGTCGTCGACGATCGAACTGGACACCGAGTACGAGCGTCGGGCCATCTTCTCGATCTGGTCCGGGTCTTCGTCGAAGTCCTCCAGGGCCTCGTCTGCGCGTGGCTCCCAGTAGCCGAGACCCAAAGTCGTGTATTGCCCTGGCTTGAACGGCTCCACCGGCTCGTGAGGCTTGATCCTCATCACCCAGAGGTCCGGGTTGTGCTCTCGTATCCAGGTGATCGTGGCGTTGTAGTTCTCCGTGCGGAGACGGTCGATGCGCTCCTCCGGAGTCTCCACCTCCCAGTGGATGAAGAGGTTGGCGATGATCTCAGAGACCGATTCAACCTCATCCTCGTCCCAGTCGTGGTCATGACGCACCGACACGGTGTTGGAGAGAATGTGGACACTCTGGAGGCGGTTGTCTGATTCCCAGAGCCGTCTAGCCAGGGTTTCGGGGGGTGCGCTCCCCGGTGGCGACTCGAAGAAGCTCACCCCGTCCTGGCCGGTGAGGGACCGGTCGAGGTCGAACAGGGCGACATTCCCGATTGGTACTGCGGTGACTGCGATTCTTTGACCCATTGGATTTGAACTTACCCGGGAACACCACCTCGGACGTCGCGGTTGTGGAGAGCATGGATCAAGCAGTCAAAGAGGCGATGGACCGGGGCGGCATCGCCGACATCACCACGACCGGTCGCAAAACAGGGCGGTCTCGCCGCATCGAGATCTACTTCCATCAGTTCGATGGCGAGTACTACCTGACCGGTCGTCACGGAGCCAAACGTGACTGGGAGGCCAATATCATCGCCAACCCTGAGTTCACCCTCCACCTGAAGCGAGGGACCACCGCCGATGTCTCGGTCGTGGGAGAACCCGAGCCCGATTCGGGGGAAAGGGCACGGATTCTGCGCAGAGCCTTGATCGAGAGTTGGGATTCCCCGCCCGATCGGGTCGAAAAGGCGCTTCACAAATGGGTGGACGGCTCACCCTTCATCAGGTTTCGCCCGGTGTGACCTCGCTCAGAGCTCGCCGGCTTTTTCGCCCACGTCGCGCATCCCAAAACCAATCAGAACGAACACGAGCCCCATGAGGATGGCCATTCCCGCGACGCCAAAGGCCACCACCGAGGTGAACAGCGACGCCCGCAGGAACGAGGCGTTCATCGCGGTTGCACGCAATGGGTCCTCGCGATCCAGCTCTGCGTAGGTGAGACCGCCGGTCGAGTCGAGCGCGTGTTCCTCGATGATCTGCGCCTCACAGTATGCGCTGAGCGGCCCGTTGACCTCGTCGCCGGCGAGACAGCTAGCGTCGTCGGCGACGGTGATGTTCTGGTCGGCCAACTCGGTACTCACGATGACCCAAGTTGTGACCCCCGCGAGGATCAGGATGATCCCCAGGATCACCGACGTGATGTAGGCGGTTTTCCTCATCAATAGCCTTTCCTGGTTGTGCCGTGAATCCTACGCCGGAGAGTTGAGTGCCAGAGACGGGCGGACCCTCGGGATGATTCGCCCGTCTCGGTAGGGCGTAGGCTTCATCGATCTAGGCAGCCTTCGGCCTGTCCTTGGCCAGACTCTCGCCTTGGGCGATCAACCAGAGCCCGAGTCTCTGCTTGAGCTGGTCGTTCGATTGCCTACTGATTGTTCTCCGTCGTATCTGTTCTGCTCGCTCAATACGGATGTCGCTCATGACTTTGGCGAGCCTGTGGTCTAGGTAATACATCGTGATTCATTCCTTGTCCTTGTTCGAAGGTTTGGGGCGGTGTCGTCTTGATTCGCCGTTTGGGGACACGCACCGTCAGAACGACGGGCGCGCATCAAAGAGACTGTGGAGTGTCGATCTCACTCCGGGCGACGTGGGCTTGGGGTCAGCCGGCCAATCCGACTGGAAGCCAGGCGCGACCGATCGACATGTCGGTGAGGAAGCACTTGGTCATGTCGATCACCTCCAATCGGTCTGTGGAATCGTGATGTGGCGCGCCAAAGTACGAGGCAAGATCCTCAACTGTCAAGGGAATTATCCAGACCGTGTGCAGTCCTTCCCCCTGAGGGGGAACCGATGCACGCGGTCAGTCTTACTCCCGGCGAATAGTGTTGGCGCAGGGATGTCTCCCTATGCCGGGGCCGCTCATTCGTCGCACGTCTTCAGTCTCCGAGGAGCTCGAACGATGAGGTAGGCGAACCGCCCTGTGGGCACTTGTAGCCTTCGCTTTAGTCGCCATCAGTGCAGAAGTCGCAGCGACCTCAAAACCGGCCCACTGCTCAATGCGAACCCTGGTCAACGGATTCTTCGGTTACTCCCTCGGCGGGAGGTGCTGCACGGCCCAGCGATTGCCGTCGGGGTCGGCGAAAAATACGAACCGCCCCCAGGGGAGGTCCTGGACGTCGCTCGCATCCACGCCACGCTCGACGAGTTGGGCGCGGGCCGCCTCGGCATCGTCGACCACCAATTGCAGGCCCTCGAACGAACCGGGCGTGGCTTCGGTGATCCCGGCCCCGATCGCGATCGAACACGCCGACCCCGGTGGCGTCAGCTGAACGAACCGGAGGTCGTCGACACGGTTGTCCTGGTCGGCGATGAACCCGACCTGCTCGGTATAGAAGGCTTTGGCGCGATCAACGTCTGACACGGGCACGGCGACCAACTCGAGCTTCCAATCCACGGCCGGGAACGGTAGCCGCACACAAAGGGGTCAAGATCTCACGTGTCTACTGCTCCGGAATCGCCGACTCCAGGCTTGTTCTGGTCTGAATCAGCTGACTGAGCCGTCCTTGGCCGGATATGTGTCAGTGTTTGACGGTATAGGTGGTGTGGGTGGCGTAGGGGGAGCTGTGGACGCTTTTGATCTCGAGGTCGATGTCTTGGTCAAAGCCCTCGAAGAGACGCTTGCCTCGTCCCAGCACAACCGGAGCGGTCGAGATGGCAAGAACGTCGACGTGACCGGCCGCCAGTGCCTGTCGGATCACATCGCCACCACCGCTGATTGCGATGTCCTTGCCGTCGGCTGCTGCCGTCGCCTCCTCCAATGCGGCGTCGAGACTGTCGATAAATCTGAATCCGGTTTCGGGGGCGGGTGCGTCATCGAGCCGGTGTGTCACCACCCACAGCGGCCCATCAAACGGGTTTGTCCCGCCCCACGCCTCGGCGGAGTCGTACATGCCTCGACCACAGATACCCGCTCCAAGACCGGAGGTGAGTTCCTCGAAGAACTTCCGATCCGCGTCAGCCATGCCGACGCCCGGCTCGTGCTCGGTCTCGTAGGTCCACGGTCCGCCCATGACCCAGTAGTGGAGTCTCTCACCTCCCGTGCCAAGCCCGTGTCCGGGCCCGTCGCCGGGGCCGGTGATGAATCCATCCACCGACGTCGTGATGGTGGAGATGACCCTGCTCATGATTCTTGCTCCCTTGCTCGTTGTGATGGGGATACCCGGAGGACCTGATCATTACTCCGACCGTCCTTCAGACGTCAACGATCCCTTCCCTCTTAGGACTCTCTCAACAACAGTCGACAACACGTCCTCAGCTTGATCCACTCCGACGACGACCGTCGCGAATCGGATTAGTTCCTCCTTGTGCTTGCGCCAGATAGCGGCAGCGTCCACACCCCTATCACGCGCGGCGCCGACCTTCGGATGCACGTCAACCAGTCTTGCCGAACCGATTTTCATCCGAGTTGCTGCCTGGCGAGCATGAGGGGCCGATAGCGGGCACAGATGTCGTCTGCGAGTGATGAGCCTGCGGAACAGGCTGATGGGGCGAGTGCCGACAGAATCAGTGTCATGGTGCTCCGCCACATCTGGGGTGTCACACCTCGTGGACTCAGAAGGTCCACTGAGGCTGGAGAATTTTGAAACCAAATCGGGCTATGAGGCGTGTCTCACGTGTGGACGGCATATCTGAAGTAGATACGTCAATGACCCAGGACCGTTTCCAGTGAGCTCCATGCACATAGGGACCGCCTGTATCGGGCATTAGCCCTCGCCCTTTCAACAACCTCAGCGTTTGACCACCCCCGTGTCGCTTGCCCCCGAACGGCAAGCTCCAGTTCCTCGTTGAGGGCCCCAATCTGCGTATGGAGTTGGGATGACCGATCGTCAGGCAGCAGTTCCGCCGCGGTGGACAGATCCTCGATCTGCTCTTGCATAGCTGTCGGGTCGTCGCCTAAGTCGTCACGTGAGAGGACAGGCACTGCCCGATCGCAGAAGGCGTCGACTGATTGTGCTGGCGTACACGCCATCAACGCGAGGGTCAGAGGGATCAAGAGGCGACGCGATGACATCGAGTCCCAAATGGCTTGCTTAGTGCTGTCGAGTTCCTGTCTTCGCTCAATTCAACGCGCCACCGCGTAACGCTACCAACCACTGCACCGACAGCCGGGTGACCAGACAAGGTGGAACACATAAACGTCGTCCGCGCAGGCTGATCAGTCGAGGTCGACGAGCTCTCGCAGCTTCGCAGCGAATGCGGCCGGGTCGTTGTCCGGTGACCAGTCGGTGGCGGCGAAGCCACCGTGATCACCGGGGAAGATCATCGGGTCGACGTCCAGCAGCCTGGCGAGGGCCTCGCCGCCGCGCCGTGCCATCCCGCCCTCACCGTTGGCGCCAATTGCAGGAACGACGCGCACCGGCGAGGCTTTTAGCGCCTCTGCGTCAGGCACGAACGGCGGCATCGCCATGTTGCCGCTCAACAGCAGGTCGTCGCGCGAGCCGTCGTCCTCGGTTGGGAGACCGAACTGGGTGGGATTTGGCGCAGGTTGGTCCAGATAGTCGTCGGGCAGCGGGCTCTGGCGCATCACGAGCTGGATGAACTTGGCCATGGCCGGGCCGAAACCCTCGCGCTGATAGGTGTCCACAATGTCGGCGTTGACCTTGATTGCCATCTCGCTGTCCTCGAGGAGCGTTACCAGGGGTGGCTCGTGGGACACGAAGGTGCCGACGTCGTCCGGGTGCGCGACGACCCAATGCAGACCGCACATGCCTCCGCCACTGGAGCCGAACGCGTTGACCGGGCCGAGGCCGGTCGTCTCGATCACGCGGTGGTAGTCCTCGGCATGCACCTCGACCGTGAGCTCGTGGTTGGGATCACGGGTGCTGCGCTCCATGCCCCGTGGGTCGTACGTGAGGACCGTGCGGTCGGTGAAGTGGCCGACGAGCTGTTTGAACCCGGACGCTCCCATCGGCGATCCAAAGATGAACAGCGGTCGGTGGTCGCTCGACCCCTCCGGCTCCCGGACGTCGTAGGTGAGGACGGCGCCGGGAACCTCGATCGTGCCGGTGGTCACCTTGGTCATTGGTGTTCCTTCGTGAGGCGGTGTCGTCTTGACCTCCCTGGCGCCTCGGGCGCATCGGTGGATCTCCGATTCGGGCCATGTTTCATGCACTTCCCGGACAGGCGACGGGTTGTGATAGGTGGGAACAGTAGTGCTGAGTGGCGGACATGGAAGCACGTTCTGTCGGCATCCTTTGTCGTGGCTTGGTTCAAATGTAAGGGAGCGTTCGGACGAACTTCGCGGAAGGCATCCAGAGGCCGCCGTCCAATCCTGGGTTTTACTTGTGACGGGCATCCTCGCCCTCCTGGCCGGGCAGGTCGCCGTCGTCGCCGTCTGGAGACTCCTCACGATGGTCCGACGGAACTCGGTGTTTTCAGAAGCTGCGTTCAGGCACGTCGACCTGTTCATATGAGGAGCCGGCGCAGCCGCCGTCCTCGCCATCGGCCTCGTTCCCGCGGCCGCAGTCGTCGCAGACGCAGACGATGCCCCGGGAGTAATGCTCTTCGGAATGGCACCCTCCGCGATGGCGGCGAGCCTGACCCTCCTCATGATCGTCATGCGCGGACTGCTAGCCAGATCAGTCGAACTGGACCGGAGAGCGACGAACCTGGAGGGCGAGCTGGACGGAGTGATCTGATGCCCATCGAAGTCGACATCGACGTAATGCTCGCGAGACGAAGGATGGCGGTCGGGGAACTAGCCGAACGGGTGGGCATCACCCCCGCCAACCTCGCCGTACTCAAGAACGGACGCGCTCGGGCTATCCGATTCACGACATTGGAAGCCTTGTGCGATGCATTGGACTGCCAGCCAGGAGACCTGCTCCGTTGGCAGAGGACAGAGGAGCAACCCGAGACATCCGAGGGACTGCGACAAACTACGGAGTAACCATCGAGACAAAAGACTCAAGGACAGTCGGTCTTTATATGTGGGTGCGATTCGGAGCGACCATGGCCTCTTTCAATGTCCGCCAGGAGGGGAGTAGAGGAACCGCGGCCATGCTTGGCGTTTGAAGGCCATGAGAAGCTCTGTCCCGGCCATAAGAGTCTCCACGACACTTGTGAAAACTCAGGGTTCCCACAGGTCCATCGTGACGGCCTCGACCTGACCGGACGGGTCTACGAAAAGGTCTACCGTCGTCCAGCCGAGGCAACTGTCTATTGAATCACCCAGAGGCTGAACGCTGACTCTCCTCAGGTTGTCCAGCCCGTTCGGGGGAGGCTGGGGCGGTCCGGCGCAGTGAGGATGTTCGCCGATCTGGACCGTGTACTCGTCTAGAGATCTCAAGACATCGAACGACGAGAAAGGACCCGTGTAGGCCCTGAACTCTTCGATTTCGATCACCCAGGCCTCTGGATCATGAAGCATTGCCCCGTCGACTGATTGGATGATCTGTGGACCGAGACCTAGCGCCACGGAGTCGGCGAGAGCGAGGCCCGAGAACGTCTCGGCATCTGGGTTGTTGGCGAACTCGACAAATGCGTCGACCAGGGACAGATCAGTCTCGGTCGGTTGAACCTTTGCGATGCTTGGCGGCCGAACAGGTCCGTTCCAGTCCGTGTCCGGCCCCGTAAACGTTGCTTTGGTGCCGCCAGCTTTGAAGATCTCTGCGGCCTCTCCGGTGGCCAGATCTACCAGCAGGAAGGATTCTTCGGGCATTGCCGGCTCGTATGGGCCTCGGGAGATGATGAGTCTTTGCCCGTCGAAGTCGTGGATCGTCGCCCAGGCTTGGTCAGGGTCTGCGATCGTTGCGTCAACGAGAATCTCATCACCGTCGGCGATCACCAGATGGGCTGGCTCGAGGATTTGAGAAGGTTGGTCCTCTGCGTCTCTTTCGACTTCGGGTTCGGTAACCCATGCGGAGAAGCCGTTATCCGCCGTCCAGGTGAGCCACGGTGGTTCGGACGAGAGTTCGACGGGCGGATTGGACGGAGCTTCGACAGAGCTGCCGTCATCCAGGCCGTAGTAGCTCATCCCGGCTTCCCGGATGAGGGCAATGGGTCCAGTCGGGGATGTGGCGACAGCAATCACCTCATAGACGGAGTCTTCTGCTGCTATTTGTTCGGGTTCGGTAGCTCCTGCCTGAAACAACCAGAGCCCTGTCGAGTCGGTGAACACCAGCCCGCCCGAGCGGTCGCGGGCCAGACTGGCGGGAAGCGGCTGTGTCTCCCAGATCAGGCTGCCGTCATCAAGACGAATCCCATCGGGGCCGTGCGTAACCCATCTCGCATTGGACAGGTCGAGTGCATGACCGGCGGAAGTCGTCGAGGATGACGATGCCACCATCGTCGTGGTCCCTATCGACGACAACGGAGACGGGGCAGATGTGGCCACCTCACCACCAGAACAGGCCGCAAAGACAAGTGCTACACCGAATGCGCCGGTCAGACGCCAAGACCTGAACACCGACTCCAGCATCCCTTTCATACAGTGAACATCACCCAGAAACCAGGCGACACTCAGACGCCAACCCGATCACTCCTGAGCCCGACAGTCGGGAAGGCTGGCACCTTCCCGAGGCCCTAGTGTCCTGTCCGGCAGATCATGCTCGTATTTCAACGGCCCTTTTCCTCATTGCCTGCGTCCTCCTCCTCGCCGAACGGCCCAGTGCGACTTCGTCGTGCGTCCTGGCCAGGAAGAAGAATCGCTCGCCGAAATAACAAGCGGACCAACCGGACAGGACACGAGATCTCACCCATATGACTCCGAGCGGCGAATGAAGGTTCCCGCCAAGAGATCTCGCGGCGTGCTCCGGCACTCAACGGGAGATTCCTCTTGATCTCGCATCTCGGGCAACAGCTTTTCTTGCTGAAGCCCACGAATTGCTGCTACCAGATGTGATCGTCGCCGAGATCGTCTGCGTCCTCGAGTCTTCCTATGAGGTTCCCAACGAAGATGTCGCACGGCTGGCAAGGTCCGTGATTGCGTTCGATCCGATCCGAGTGATCAGCCTGTCGCTCTTGCTGCGATCCTTGGAGGTGCACGAGACACGCCGGATCGACTAATGCCGAGGCGTGCCTTGTCGTTTCGGCCGAAGCGTCTGGAGTCGACGACATAGCTTCTTTCGACCGAACCATCGGCGGGTTCCGACCATCAATCGAATCGAGCCGTGAGCCAATCCTGGACTTGGCGTACCAGGCGGTCGCTGATAAGGGAGCATGGACATAGCCTTTTGCCGGGAGGAGGCATGGCATTTCTAGTGCGAGCCCTCGCCGGTCGGCGCCGTCTGACTGTCCACGTCGAGCGAACAATCGGCCAGAGCCCGCGGCACCAAACCACGCTGCCAGTGCCCGAAATCGGCCTACCGACGACTCAAGACGTGCCAGCACGACGGATTTGGGAACCATCATGTGTGAGACAATGCTGGATGGCAGCCAAACGCGGCAGCCGAGCATGGAGTCATCATGGCGAATAAAGACAAGGGTGGCAGGAACTCGAAATCCGTCGCTGCGAAGAACCTCAAGGAGAAGCGCATCGACAAGAAGGCGAAGCGGACGGCCGCTGAAGCCAAACGCAATCGCACTCTGACGTGACCTTCCGACTCATCAGAGCTTCCCTTAGGTGAGGATTGCGGTTCTCGCGCCTATTTCGTGGAGGGTGCCACCTCGACACTATGGCCCCTGGGAGCAGTTTGTCTCCATATTGACGGAAGGCCTTGTCGCCCGTGGGGTCGATGTCACTCTCTTCGCAACGGCCGATTCAAACACGTCGGCCCGTCTGCGAGCGGTGGTACCCACCGGCTACTCCGAAGACTCTTCACTCGACGTCAAGGTGTGCGAGGCCCTGCACATTGCTCTCCTCTTCGAAGAGGCGGCACAGTTCGACTTGATTCACAACAGTTTCGACTTTCTGCCGCTTGTGTTCACTCGACTCATCCGGACTCCTGTGGTGACAACGATCCACGGGTTCGCGTCAGATGCGACCCTGCCGGTGTATCTCGAGTATGCAGACCGCGTGAGCTACGTGGCGATCAGCGAGGCTGATCGCCATCCCGCCTTGCCGTATGCGGCCACGATCCACCACGGCATCGACATGACGGCCTTCGAACTCGGCCCGGGTGGTGGGCCACTTGTCTTTTTGGGTCGCATTCATCGCGACAAGGGCACGGCTACGGCCATCGAGGTAGCCAGAAAGGCCGGCGTTCCGTTGGTCATCGCCGGGATCATCCAGGACGTCGAGTATTTCGAGCGCGAGGTCGAGCCACATCTCGATGGGGAGAGCGTCTCGTATATCGGTGCGGTCGATCCTTGTGGTAGGCAACGCCTGCTAGGAGGAGCACGTGCGCTTCTTCACTTGATCGAGTTCGAGGAGCCTTTCGGGTTCAGCGTTGTGGAGGCCATGGCCTGCGGGACCCCGGTCATAGCGCATGCCCGTGGTTCGATGCGTGAGATCGTGCGACCCGGAGTCAATGGTTTCCTGGTTGCCGGCCTTGCCCAGACGTTGGCTGCGGTCACAGATGTCAGCGGGCTCGATCGGGCACTGATCCGCGGCTCCGTCGTCGATCGCTTCGACGTCGGCAGGATGGTGGACGACTACATGTCGTTGTATCAGCAGGTGCTGTCCGAAGGTGGCATCTCGAGTATCAAGACGCGGTGAGAGCGCCGAGAAGGGAACCGAGGGACACCGTGGCGAACCTCGTGAACCTGTCCGAAGCGCCGTACGGAATCACGACGTTGCCGTCGTGGAGGAGCGATCCGCATGAGTACACCACGTTCGGGACATACCCATCTCGCTCATCTTCCTCAGGCATGAGGAGCGGTTCGGACAGATGCCCAATCATGCGATTGGGCTCGTCGATGTCCAACAGGACGGCGCCGAGCGCATATTGACGCACAGGTCCAACTCCGTGAGTGATTAGCAGCCATCCGGCGTCGGTCTCGATTGGAGCTCCGGCATTGCCGATCTGGATGATCTCCCATGGCCGTGTGGGCATCTGGATCCGCTGAATGTTATTCCAGAACCGAACGTGATCGGTCCACACGAGGAAGTTGCTCTCTCCGTCCGACCGCCCAATGGCCATGTATTTGCCCCCCACACGTCTGGGGAAGAGGGCAAGCCCCTTATTCACGGCGGCCGTCCCGTTGAGAGTGGCGATCCGGAACGTCTGAAAGTCCGCCGTCTCTATCAATTGGGGGAGGATATTGAAGCCATCGAAGGCGGTGTAGATGGCGTAATAGGTCGTCGTATTGTCGGTGTCGGTGAAGCGGACCCATCGCGCATCCTCCATCCCATTGCTTTCCGCCGGCCCATTCGGCATGAGGATTCGCTGGGAGATGTGCGAGTCGGCGGCGAACGTCACGCGATAGTTGGAAGATGCGAGCCAATGGATCGTATGGATCAACTGCTGTGTCGGCTGGGTCGACGTTTGGCCCGACCCGTGGGCTGACAAGGTCGCGTCGAGATCCTCCATCGTGAATCGCTCGCTCAAGGGGCCCAAGACGATGTTGTGGAGCTCCGCATCCAGACCAAGTTCCGTGAGTTTCGAGCCGAAGACGGTCTTGTCGAAGAGGGGCGTCTCTCGCCTCCCTTGGATCAGCGGTGCGGGCGCCTCGATTTCCACGGCGCCGGAAGCGTCGATCTGGCCGGTGCGGAACTCGATAGACGAGATGTGGCCCTCACCCACAGCACGCAGGCTGACCACGACCCTGACCGCCCCAGGCAAAAGACCTCGTTGATCGGGGTGCACCACGATGGAAGGGTTGGTGAGGGCGGCACCCTCCACGGAGTATTGGTGGAGGAAGTAGCTGCCGATGAGACGCCGATCGTCGACATCAAGATCGCCAGGTTCGGATATCCATTGCTCGACTGTCGAGAAACCTTCCAGAAGAGTCGCGTCGAGATCGGATACCCGGTTGCCGAATCTCGAGTACACCTCCTTCAGCGTCCTCAGACGTTCGACCTCTGTGAGGCTCAGCACCCGTTCCATGATCCGCTGCACCCGGTTCGGCTCACTGGGACTCGGGGCCGGCTCATGTGGGAGATACGTCCTTACGATTTGACGCTTCTGATCCGGGTACAGCGTTACCGGCGATCGGACGACGTTGACCTCAGTCACTGGACCGGAAAAACGATCAACTAGACCTGCTCAGCAGGCTAGCCGCCGCTTGGAGAACTCCAAGGCCGGCCAATGTCGACTCGGCACCCTGGTTGAGGTTCACGCCGGTGGCTGTCAATCCGTCGTAGGTGCCACCGCTGGCTTCGTCGTACATCATTGTGTCGGCGTCATTTCTGCCAAATAGCCACCTCGCGGCCCGTAGCGCTAGTTCGTGCCAACTGCAGTCGCCGGTCACCACGAACGCCCGCTGGCAGGCGTCAGCCATCGCCCAGGCCTCGATGGGCTGTTGATCGAAGGTCGGCCCGCGGTCGCCGAGCGCCCGACCGGCCCCTGGGGTGAAGCTGAAATGAACTCCCGTCGTCTCGCTGTCAACGAGCCATTCGATCAGACGCATCCCGATCGCCGTACGTCGTTCGTCTCCCAGAGCGAGGCCGGCGACGAGTAGCGCCTCGGGGATGCGGGCGTTGTCGTAGGTGAGTCTCGCTTCCGGCCACGGTATTGCAGATCGAGCAGCGTGCATGAGGGTTGTGGTCGTGCGATCGAGTAAGTCGACTGCCGGCTGGAAGGACCCTGCACGCTCGACGACTTCCGCCGCCCCCAAGGCGGCGTAAGCGTTGGCTCTCAGGTGCGGGGACTCGAACACCGAACAGGACTCGAACGCTTCGAGTGACACCTCCTGCATCCGCCCTCTGGGTGTTTGAGCAGCGATCGCCCCCAGGCCCCACCATGCTCTTCCCTGGCTGTCGTCGCTGCTGATCTCGTCGGCCCAGGCCCCGGTTGAGGCTCGTCGGTTGCGAAACGTCCCGTCGGGTCTCCGTGAGTCGAGGACATATCGCAGGTAGATGTCAGCCAGCAGGGTCAAGTCTTCGGTTGGCTCGTGGGCTGTGATGACGAGAGCGCGCGCGTTGTCATCGTTACAAAATCCGTGCTCTGGTCGAGGGATGGAGTGATTTGCGTGTTCCCACAAGCCGTTTCGCTCAGTCATGGAGCGCAGGTGGGCGTAATCCGGCTGTGGCAGGCTGACACCGCTCGTGGAAGGATGCCCTCCGATCCCGTCACGCGACATTATGACGCCGGAGACTCGACGGCACAGACGCTGCGGGGGAAGCGACGATCTCCGCCATCACGCCAGCGAATCGGTCGCCGATCGTGGGCCAATACCAGTCCGCCGCCAAGCGCCGAGTTCGTGAGGTCATGTAGTCGCGGGTGGGCCGATCGGAAAGAATCTGTCGCAGCTTCGCCCCCAGCAGCTGGGGGTCGCCAAAGGGGACCACGGCTCCGGCACCACCAGAGAGCAGTTCGACTGCATGGGGAAACTGGGTGGCCACCACCGGTTTCGACGCTGCGATCGCTTCCACCAGAACACCTGAAGTCACCTGTTCTGCCGACTCGTAGGGAAGAACCACCACATCGGCACTCCGGACGAGACGTGCCAGACTCCGACGGTCCAGATAGCGGTCGTCGAACTCGACCATCGAGCTCAACCCCAGCGATTGGGTCAGCGCCACAAGACTGGTGCGATAGGCCTCACCGGAGTCCTGTCTGACGCGCGGGTGGGTGGCACCTGCTATCAGATACCTGGGAAGCGGTCTCACGTCGGCGATCTCGGTCAACGCCCGGATCGCCCACTCCAAGCCCTTCCCGGGACCGATGAGACCCCAGGTCAGGATCAAGGGCCGGTCGCCCTTCGCAAGCGACGGACCGGCAAGACGAGAATCGGCTCCGTGTGGAATGACGCTGACACGGTCCGGATCCACGCCATACCGGTCGGCCAGACGAGTCGACGCGGTCTGACTCATAACAACGATCCGCTCGGTGAGACGGCACAATCCCTCGGTGATGGACCGCTGATTCCGCGTCGGCTCTTCGAGGATGGTGTGGAGAGTCACGGCGGTCGGCACCGACAGACGGGAGATGAAATCGAGCACCTCGACGCCATCCCGTTCGCCCCAGATACCAAACTCGTGCTGAATCGACACTGTGCCAAAGCTGTTGAGCAATTCGGTTGCATCGCGGAGCGATGCCCGGTTTCCGGTCCGGTGGTGCATCAACACGGGCGAAGCGCTCCCTTCGGTCGGACCATCGACAAGACTGACGACACCAGTCAAATTCCCAGGGCTCCTGTCTGATATCGCTGCGACCAGGGACTCCGTGTAGGAGGCGATTCCACAGACCGTGGGTGGGAATGTTGACACAAAACCGATCGATGGATCTGAGCCGAAGCTCATGGAGTTCCTTCCGTGCGCGTCTCGAACGCGCTTTAGGTCATCACTGGTCCAGGCAGTGGTACCGGTTCGATGTGCCGGAGGTCCGCGAGTAGAAGTGAGCGGCAACGTTGGCCGCGATCCCAACCCTAGCTCGGAACCAACACTGTTGAACCCAGTAACTGTCGAGGCCATCGCCATGGGCCAGGCGGGATCCCGGAACCGTTTCAAGGCGCTCGGTCTGCCCTGATGAACCGACCCGGTGACCGAGGACACAGACGTGAACCAGCAAAGGCTCGGTCAACGCTCCACGGGTTTCGCGACGATTGTTGGGGAGAAGGGCGGCAGGTCGCCGAGCTCGGTCAGCAGCGAGCGGAGTAGCTTGGCGAGCCGGCTCTGGTCGGCCTGCGCGAGCGCCCCGACTATTGCTGATTGAGCATCGAGGAGTGTGCCGAGCGAGTCACGTGCGAGATCGCTGCCGGCGGAGGTGAGATGCACGAGAACACCCCGGCCGTCCCGGGGGTTGGGTTGGCGTTCGACCAGCCCTGCTGCCTGAAGGCGATTGAGTCGGACCGTCATGCCCCCGCTGGTCAGGAGGAGATCCTCTGCCAACTCGGATGGCGTCAGCGGTCCAACGAGATCGAGTTCGATGAGGGTCTCCAGGTCACCCCGATGGCTGAGCCCATAGGCAGCAGCGATTCTGTCGAGCCTCGTTTGGATCATGTGAGCACCCCGAAGCACGCGGTTGACGACTTCGAGCGGAGAGAAGTCCAGGTCCGGGCGAGAGACCCGCCACCTGTCGAGCATAGGGCCAAGACGGTCGACCATTTCTCTTGGTTTCTCCATGTCTGCGCTCCAATCTAATTGACGGTTAACTATAGTTCAAGTAATCTCTATTAGGTAAGTAAGTAGCCGATGTCGTCCGCATTTGAACGGGACAGCGAGGATCGCCATGAGCGACAATGAGAAAGAAGGGCAAGCTCTTCCAGCCCCAGACATGGCAGGAGAGGCCAATCAAACCGCTCCTGAGGTAATGCGGGAGCGGGTGTTTGTGGGAACCGGCCTGTTCTGGGGGTTGATCGTTGGGATCGTGTTGGCGTTGGCAGTTGTCATCCTGGCAGCGCAGAACACCGACAGGATCACCGTCTCGTTCTTGGGCTGGGACTTTTCAACCCCTCTGATCGTGCTGGTCCTTGGCGCATTGCTCGTTGGAGTCGTCGTCGACGAGTTGTTCGGCCTGGTATATCGAAAGCGCCGGCGCCGCTCGCTGCGTGAACGTGACGAGTTGCGGCGCCTCCGATGACACGAACGCGGGCTATCTCCTCGTCAATGTGGTCGGAGAGAACGGGAACCCGGGACCAAGTCAAGCAGCGTTGGATTGACAGCCGCAGGTGCGTCTACGGGCTGACTTAAGTCCATCTTGCTGCCCTTCGGTGTGAGTAGCGGCGGGGTGTGGGCGGTCTACGGTATTGGCGAGATCTGGGCCAGGGCCCGGGGGGTCACTCCTTCTAGATGAATGCATCTGACGATCGCTCGGGCTCGCGCAAACTATCTTGATATATAGTTAGATTTCAAGTAAACTCTCAAGAGAACCACCCTTGAAAGGGGGGACGAGTGCGCAGTTCGAAGAAGCCTGATTTGCGAGGAATCCCGACTCGGATTGCCAGATTCGTATCTCGTGTGCGTGCGGGGCTTCCCTGGTACGACGTCCACCTGCTGCTGATCCCGGTGCCGGTACAGAACGAGCGGCTTGCTCTACCCAGCCAACCACGGATGAGAGATCTACATGAATCGAGATGGAGGGCAGAGGCGGATTCAACCAGCCCCTTCGCCGCAATGGTCAAGCACGTCCGCGGCCACTCGTGAGAGCGTCGGGCAGCGAGGCGCTCATTCGATGCGGAGGATGCGGGCACTCCCGTCAGGAGCATCGAAACGATGGCACATGCACCGTCGTTGTGTGCGCCTGTGGGGGATACCTCTCCATGGACCGAGTGCTCTTCCCATGGACGGGCCCCGAAGGCACCTGGTTCCCCGCCGAGAATGCGATGACCCGCTCACACTCGGGTCTTGGCACCGACAAGGAGGGTCGCGAACCGACTTCGACCGTGATCGGAGGGTCGCCGTGCCCATGACTGTCGATGTCGATGTTTCGGCATATCAACTGGGATGCCAGGACAGAGAAGACGAGTCGTCTTCAAGCCGAAAAATGGCCTCAACGAGGAGATCATCCGTGAGATGTCAGCCATGAAGAAGGAACCCGAGTGGTTGCTCGAGTTCCGCCTCAAGACCTACACGCGTAACTTGAACAAGCCCATCCAGACCTCGGGAAGGGGCGGAGCTCTCGAGGATATCGACTTCGATGACACCTGCTACTACGTCAAGCGGACAAGAGTCAATCGAAGGACTGGGACATGATCCCTGAGTCGATCAACGAGACCTACGAGAAGCTCGGGATCCCAGAGGCTGAGCGCAAGTACCTGGCTGGCGTGAGCGCCCAGTACATGGCCGCAGCGGGCGCGGTCGGATGAGGCGTCGACTCGGCAATCCAACCGCCGCGCCTTCCTCGAAGAGTGGTAGCTAGGCGATGGACTTCTCGATCTCCGAGGTTTGTGGTTGGCGAAAGGACCTCGAATCAGACACGGCTGGTGAGTTCTGGATTGATCGTGAAGCACTGACTCAGCGAATGTCGCAAATGTCCGAAACGCAGAGGGCGATGTACAGGTGGGGGATCGTCGGCGAATTCAACGAAGGGTTGGATCAGATACTTGGACAGGACCAGGCGGTCGGCGAGATGCGAGAGGATATGCGTGAGCAGTGATTGCCTCGAAAACGCACGTTCCGTAGAGCACGAAAGGATCTCGCTATGAAGACGACTCGGGAACGCTCAGAGCGATACGAGCGGGAGCGGCGCGACGCGAGCGAACGCCACCGTCGCAAAGTAGAACAGATGGCCGAACGCCGGAAGCAAGAACGACTCGAAGACCGAGCACTTGACTCTCAGACCGGCGAAAGCAGTGCGTAGGGTTCAGTCCTAGCTACTCCAAGGGCAAATCAAAGGGTGGCGGAGGCGGACGGGAATCGAACCCGCCAGAGACCGTATCGGCCTCTCACCGGTTTTGAAGACCGGGGGAGGAAGTCCGTGTACCAGGGGCCTTGATTCCAGTTTGGTGTCTTGTGCCACGTCTGTGTCTTGAGCTCTCCCTCTTGGCGCCGAGGCGGTCCCACATAGAGCTACATATGAGCTACGATATCGCTACATGGCAACCTCTAGTACGTCATTTCGTCTCAGCTATCAGGCCAGGCGCCGACTGGCCGATCGTGCCCAACGCGAAGCAATGAGCGCCACGGCCCTACTCGAACGTCTCATTGTCGAAGGCGTCGACATCCTGGATCATCCCGGGATCATCTACCGCGGTCCACGCCACTCTCGGAGAGCCGCCCTGGCGGGAGGCCCAGACGTGTGGGAGATTGTGGCAAGACTCCGTGACCTACAAGGGAGCGAGGAAGACAGGATCGAGATCCTGGCCGCCGAAACCGAGCTCCACCCTCGCCAGATCCGGACCGCATTGGAGTTCGCCGCTGCGCATTCCGACGAGGTCGAATCTTTTATCGCTCGCAATGAGGAGGCGATAGATGCCGGCCGGGAAGCCACCGAACGTCGCCGTTCGCTGCTCGGGTGAAATTCCTCCTCGACGAAATGTTTCCAGCCGAAGCCGCTCAAAAACTGGGGGACGATTTCGGCCATGACGCAGTGCACGTAAGCGAGGTTGGGTTGGCGGGTGTGGAAGACGCCAAAGTCGGCAACACCGCGCGAGCCGAGAAACGGTCCGTGGCCACAGAGAACGTGGCCGACTTCGCCGAGGAGCCGGACCTGGTGCTGGTGTGCATCCTCAAACGGAACCTCCCCTCTGGGGGCGCCCAGGCTCATGCTTTGGCGTCCCTGCTCGATCGTTGGGCAACCGATAACCCGCGCCCATACATCGGTCAGCATTGGCCGACATAGGGCGCTCATGTTGACTTATGCCCTCTAGCCGGATCGGACGGGACGACACCACTTGACAGCAGCCGGGATAACGCGGATTGCTCCCCACCCAACCCATCACGGAGCGTGGTGACTCTGTTGATGCAACACTCACCCGGGAAGTGCCTGATAGTGGTGTAGGGATGCTGCGGAGGTTGTTTCCGTAGCGTTGCTGGAGCCCCGGTCGGGTCTGGTCTTGAAGTGCCTGCCACCCGCCTTTTGGGTTGGCTTTCCAACGAGCCGCTACGCCGGCCGGGGTTCTGGTGGGTGGTGTGGCTCGATACAGGCGTTGCACGCATGATCCTTGTCAGGAGTGCCCTCCACCCTCACATCGGCCCCTGGAACCAAGGAGGTGGAGCATGTCGGTGGTTATCGGTATCGACCCACACAAAGGGTCTCTTGCGGCTGCTGCCGTGGATGGCGAGTCGGCTGTCGCCGAGTTCGAGGTGAAAGCTTAGAAGCAACAGACCCGGGAACTGTTGGCTTGGGCGGAACGGTTCGGTGATCGTCGCTGGGCTGTGGAGTCGGCCATCGGGCACGGCTACCTGCTCGCCCAGCAGCTGGTGGCTGCTGGGGAACTTGTAGTCGACGTGCCTTCGACGCTGGCATCTCGAGCTCGAGTGTTGGATACAACCCGGTCGCAGAAGAACGACGCCTACGATGCTCGTTCGGTGGCGATCGTGGCTCTCCACCAGGCTGGCCTCCGTCGAGTCGCCGCGGAGGATCATGTTGCGGTGCTGCGGATGCCGGCGAGCCGCTACCGCCAGTTATCCAGGTTGAAAACCCAAGCAGCCTCGCATCTGCATGCGGTGTTGGCGACGCTGCAGCCTGGGGGAATGAGCGGAGAGCTCTCCTCCCACAATGCGTCTCGACTGCTCCGACGGATCCGACCCAAGACCATGATCGAAACGGAACGGAAACGGATCGCTCACCAACACCTCGCCGAAGTGCGCCGGTTGGAGAAGGAGCGGAAAACGTCGAGGGGCCACCTCGACGTCGCAGTGGCTGCCTCCGGTAGCGGCCTGACCGACATCTACGGAGTGAGCCCGTTCGTAGCTGGGCTGCTCATTGGATGCACCGGCGACATCACCCGGTTCACCACCAGACACAACTATGCTGCCTACAACGGGACCGCACCCATCGAAGCCTCCTCCGGCGGGAAGAAGTGGCATCGGCTCAACCCGAGAGGCAACCGGATGCTCAACCATGCGTTGCATGTGATCGCCATCTGCCAGCTCCGCCAGCCAGACACCCCAGGCCGAGTGTTCTACGAACGCAAACTCGGCGACGGCAAGACCAAGAAGGAAGCGATCCGGGCGTTGAAACGCCGGCTCTCCGACGTCGTCTACCGCCAGCTAGTCGAGGACAACAGATAGGGCCCAGGGGCGTCTATGTAATCAGCGCGGCCGCCATTCCACCCTGATCAAACGGCTCTTCGATCCAGCCACCCCGGGCCAGCCACCGAGCCTACGCGCTCAACTCCCCATCGGTTCAACCGAGACTGCTCCATCGCGCCCAAAGCACCCTTGACAAACAAACAGGCCTCGATCTCGGACACTCGACAATTGGAGCGTTGCCGCTCGGGATCGGCTGATCTGCGCTCGCTTTGCGTACTCTCGACGTTGTGAACGTGCGAGAACTGGGTGCTCTGCTTGCAGAGATGGCAGACGAACACGGCGTGCCGGGGGCGGCACTGGGCATCTCGCAGGATGGGCAGGTCAGCGTGGTCCACACAGGTGTCGCCGACTTGACATCGGCTGAACCGGTCACTGCCGAGACTCCATTCGGGGTGGGCTCGATCACCAAACCGGTCACCGCCACGGTCATCTTGCGTCTCACTCAAGACGGGTATCTGGTCATCGACCATCCAGTGGCCGAAGTCGTTCCTGAGCTGCTCGACAGTCCGTGGGCCCGGGAGGCAACGATCCGAGACCTTCTCGCCAACCGTTCCGGGATCCCATTGCGAAATGCGTGGGAGTTTGAGTTGACGGATGACAGCAGGGACGCACTGACTCGATGCGCCACCAGGATTGGCGCTGAACCGCCGACGAGCAGGTTCTGGTCCTACTCGAACATGGGCTGGGCTCTACTCGGCCGGGTCATCGAGGCGGTCACGGGACTCTCGTGGGAGGAGGCGACACAACGCTACGTCCTCGATCCAATCGGCATGGAACAGACCACCGTCGCACTGACAGGCCAGGCTGAGAAGAGGGCCACGGGTCATCAGATCACCCCCGATGGACCCCAGCCCGTTCCAGCATGGACTCCACGGGTCTACTGCTCGGCGGGATCGACCCTGCTGTGCACGGTCCCCGATCTACTCCGGTTCGCCGCCGTACACCTGGAGGATCCATCGCTGGCCGTAATGCGAGAGTCTCACGCGGACATCTCGATTAGTGGCTGGCTCGACGGGTGGGGGCTGGGATGGGGCCAGTTCAACTGGGTTGGCGGTCCCGTGTGGGGCTGGGACGGCGTCCTCCCTGGCGAACGAATGGTGCTGCGGCTCCTGCCCGACCACAAGGCGGCGATGGTGTTGGCCACGAACGGCTCGACGGGGCGGGCGCTGTATCGGTCGGTGTTCCCTCCCCTAATGGAGGAGCTTGGTGTTGCCTTCCCATCGCCCAAGGTCGAGGCGCAGGCGGGAGCTGACGGCGACCTGAGCCGCTTCGCGGGCGAGTTCGCTTGGATCGACCGAAGGTGTCTGGTCACCGCCAGCGACGAGGATCTCGTCATCGACGTCGACGATCAACAGTTGACAGCGTCACCGATGGGCAACGGAGTCTTCCTGGTCAACCCTGAAAACCCAGACAATCCCACCGTCACCTTCGGCGATTTCGACGCGGCTGGCCGACCGAATGTCATCTACCTCACGCTTTGGGGGATGCCCAGGGTGTAACAGGACATCGTGACACCCTCTGCAAGGCGACAGGCGCGCAATCCGCACAAGTCACTCTCCCCAAAATGGGCTACCGCGCCGGATATGGAAACCAATGGCCGATATTGGGCTGTGCGAAGGGGTCACCTCCGCTCATCGGATGAGGTAGCGCGACACGGTTACGCTCCACTCTCATTGTCGGCAACAGACACTTGCGAACCAGGTATAGCCCGCGGTCAAATGGTTTGGAAGGAGCCGATGTGATGGCCGGTCGGCATGCCTGAGCCAGCATCCAGAGTGGGTACCGACCCTTGCCTAGCGAGAACGGATATTGGCGATGAGTGAAGTTGGCGGCGGAGACTTGTCTGTGTGGGTGTCGGAGGGCGCCGAGACGCAAGCCCAACACATCGCCTCGATGGTGTGCCGGGCCCGGGACTGGGCGGCACCCATTCTCGGGATGACACCGACGTTCAGCCTTCACGTCAGCAGCCCTACCGACTGGGCGGCAGTCGCCAGTGTGCCGGGGCTTACTTACGGATTGCCACATACTTCCGACGATGGCGACCGCCTCATCGTCGGCGCCGAGCCCGCTAGGTTCTTCACCGCGACCGCCTGCAACTACTTGCCCCACGCCGACCGCCGGACCAGCGAGGTGCTGCTGGGAGCCTATGGCGATGATCTCGACATGGGCCCTTTCGTGGATGCGATCGTCGTGCACGAGCTCGGACATCTCTACCACCAGCAAGTCCCGTTTGAGTTTCCCCGCCTGTGGCTGACGGAACTGTTCGCCAACCTCGTGATGATCGGATACGTCCACGACGTGGAGCCCGCCCTACTGCCGGGAATCGAGGCGTACGCCTCAGCCGCCGTCCACGCCTCGGAGGCGCTCTACCCGGGGAGCACACTCGAAGAAATGAACGCTCCCCCCGAGGTGAGCGCATAGACATACGTCTGGTATCAGATGGTGCTCATCGCCGCCGCCTTCGCGCTGTGGCGAGCCGCTGGTGCCGACGGTCTCCGGAGAGTGCACACCCGATTCCGTGACCCCGATCTCGATTTGCCCACGATTCACGCACGGCTCGGAGAGATCGACCAAGAGGCAATCCGGATGGTGGACAACTGGCCCCATCTCGGCACCCTGATCTGACGGCACTGGACTGTGGCCCAGCGGCTCCCATACCAACACGCTAAGTGCCGGTATGCGCTGTTGGTCGAAGTGGTCGTTATTGCCCGCTATCAAATGTTCTGAGCGGGTGTACATGTCGTCGGTCCAATGACAACCCGGGTCCAGTGCAATCGGCACGCTCGATACCGACCGCGAATGAAAGCCGAGCCAGACGAGGCTCGGCGATGGCGCGGCGAAGTCACCCCGCTTCAACTTCTTTGGGTTTTATGGGAGCAAAGAACGCCCAGACGATGAAGGCTGCCCCTGCGCCGATGATCAGACCGGGGAGCAGGAACACCCTAAGCCCGCTCCGGCTCTGTTCTTCAAACGCCTCAGCCTCTTCCACGGTCCCTTCAAACACCGCGATCTTCTTACGATGACCTTCGGCGTCCACCGACTCCTCATCAGTGTTGAATATCCGGACGGTCCCGTCAGAGAGGACCTCCATCCCGGCCGATATTTTGAGAAATCAAACCCTGGCAGACCGAGGCAAGATTCCGGCAGTCGGCGAGCGCGCCAAAGACCATCTGTCACAGAGTTGACAGCGCGGGCGCTCGGCTAGCAGGCTCTGGCGTCAAGCGAGTGCGGCCACTCCCAGATGCCGGTATCGTCCGCCCGACGATAGCCCACGGTCAAATGGTTTGAAGGGGCCGCCGTGATTGCCGGTCGGCATGCCTGAGCAAGCATCCAGAGTGAGTACTGACCCTTGCCTAGTGAGAACGGAAGATGGCGATGACTGACGATGCGTTCGCATCACGACAGCAATGGAGGGGGCTGGTCGGCCCCCTCCATGCTTCATGCGGTTGGTCGCTTAGTGGGCACTCTCGATCAGAGACCGAAGAACGCCAGTAGCGACTCGCAGTCGGTCCAAGGCACCGGAGATTCGAATGGGGCCGGGAATGGCGCCACGGGAACAACGAAATTGCCACTCCGGGCCAATGCTTCACCCGCCTGCCCGAAATGCACGTGTACGTGATGTGCGTTCAGCGGCAATGCCTGATTGGCGGCCAAATCCACGCATTTGCGAATTGAGACTGGCTCACCGAACTCGTCGACTACCACCCCAAGCACAAGAACGTGTCCGTGTGGTTCGAAAGGCGAGTCGTGGTCTGGCCCCGCCAACGCGGTGCCGACCAGGCCGACGGAAAGCACCGCCAATATCGCCCCCACAAGAACGATTCGTCTCATCTCTTTCCCCTTTCCCCCGGGACGAGTCGTTCTCCTCGCCCGAAGCTGTAAGCAGACTTGGTGTCTGCTGTCGTCGTTTCCCGATTGGGTGTTAGCCCCTCGGGGCCCGCTCGATCGGAAAGCTACACCGCGTCAATGGACGTTGTGCCTACAGAAGAGTAGGCGTCGAAAAACCGTATCTGAGCAGGGGAAACGCGTGTCTCCCCAGCGTGGCGGAGGCGGACGGGAATCGAACCCGCCAGAGACCATATCGGCCTCTCACCGGTTTTGAAGACCGGGGGACCCACCAGGCGTCCGGACGCCTCCATGTGTGGATGCAGAGTCAGGGTAGAGACGTCAAAATCATCTATTGGACGACCAGAGGTCTCCAGGACCCATGGGTGCACAGCAGATCAAAACGGCTTCGTGGTGGACCAAATCAAACCGTTTGGGGAACCCATCGGGGGGTATGTACGCTCTAATGATCATGCCGGAAAGAACCTTCGGGCGGACCGTAAGGTATCGGAGAACCAAGCTCGGCATGAGCCAGACACAGCTCGCCGAGCTGGTGGGTCGCTCAGTCTCAACCATACGCTCGTGGGAGCGGGACAAGACCCGACCCAACGACCCTCAGGTGCTGGCGACCCTTTCTGCCATCCTCGGCATCGACGAAAGTCAGCTCTTCGAGAAGGCCGAGGTCGAGCTTCCTGAACCGGAAGAGACCAGATCGACCGTCGAACAGGCATTGGCCACACTCTCCATGGCAGAGGTGCCACTCGACGAGGCTGAGCCGGTTGTAACGTCCGCCGCGGAGGAGACCACCTTGCCCACGGTGGTCTCTGTCGAACAATTCCGCCTCGATCTCGTCGAGGTTGGTGACCGGCGTGACGAGGATGGATTCAGAGAGGTTGAGCACGTGCGAGAGAAGGTCAGGGTCGGTGCAGTCGATGGTCCTGCCTATGTTGCGCCGCCCGACCCCTACATACAGACACCCCTCACGCCGACGGTGGCCGACCTCTCATATGTCGAGGACGAATCCCAACGTCAGCTCTATCGGGTGCGCAATCTGGCGACTCTCGTCGCAGTCGTCGCTTTGGTCATCACGTTCATCTGGGCACTTGGAGAGGGCATTGGCGCTCTCGGCGACTGGTGGGACGACTTCTTCGGAAACCTCCGGATCTGACGTTGACCACCCCTGACCACAAAATCCTTTTCTTCAGTGCGCGATCTGTGGCAGAATCGCTCTACCAGAGAAAGGAGGTGGTCCCGACTTGTATGAATGTTTAAGGACTCTGGAGGTGGCCAAGCGCTGAGCGGCGCTGACCGCTGATGCGCCGCTCGTTCCGACGGAACAGGTGGCGACTCCAAACTTGGACCACCCGGCCCCGGCTACCGCGGAGCTTGTCCAGCCGCGGCACCATTGGAGAGAAATGCCCGGGTTGATCTAGTCGAGTGACCCCGCCACAGTGGCGGGGTCACTCTGTTTCGAGGTCATGCTCCCTCACCCAATCGTCATTGAACACTTTCGACAGATAGCCCCGACCTGAATCGGGGATGATCACCACGATCAGCCGATCGTGATCCTCGTGGGCGACCCGTTGCGCAGCTTCGACGGCCAGTCCACCCGATCCGCCCGTGAGCACGCCTTCGCTCCGGGCGAGCCTTCTCGCCATGTCGAACGACGCGATGTCGGTCACGGCGATGAATCGGTCGATCAATTCGAGGTCGACCGTCTCCGGATAAAAGTCCTCGCCGACCCCCTCGACGAGGTACTGGTGGATGTCTCCATCAGGGCCCTGGCTGTAGATTGAGCCCTCGGGATCCGCTCCTACGATCTCCAGTGCAGGCTGTTTCTCCTTGAGGAAACGTCCGGCGCCGGTGATGGTCCCACCTGTGCCCACCCCGGCGACGAAGACGTCGATCGTCCCGTCGGTCTGCTCCCAGATCTCGGGACCGGTCGTCTCATAGTGAGCTCGGGGGTTGGCTTCGTTGAAATACTGATTTGGCTGGAACGAGCCATCGATCTCGGCGGCGAGTCGGTTGGCCACTCCGTAATAGGAGTCCGCGTGGTCGGGACCATGCTCGCTCGGGGTCTCGATTACCTCCACGCCGTAGGCGCGGAGAAGATCTTGTTTCTCCTTCGAGACCTTGTCGGGAACCGTGCATATCACCCGATACCCACGAACCGCCCCGACCAGTGCCAGCCCGACACCCGTGTTTCCCGATGTCGGTTCGATGATCGTGCCACCGGGCCGGAGCAGGCCTTCCTTTTCGGCCTGATCGATCATCGTGGTCGCAATGCGCTCCTTGATCGAACCCCCCGGGTTCATGTACTCGATCTTCGCCACGAGATTGCCTGGAGGGTGGAGTCGCGACAAACGCACGAGAGGCGTGTTGCCGATGGTCGAAGTGATGTCTTCGTGGATGTTCATGAATTGCTTGTCACACCGACTTGTCTTTGTCCGAACGCGAACTCACCAGGATGACGGCGGTGACTAGAGCCGCGGCGATGATGGTCAATACGCCGGCGAACCGATAGTTAGTTTGTTGGGCGAGGAGGATGATTGAATCCAAGGTGGCCACTTGGCTGATGATGCCAGAATCGGGGCGACTCCCTAATCTGGCGCAGTGGCCAAGCTCGCCCGCTATGCCTGGTTCGTTCTCTTCTTCAATGTGGCCGTCATTTGCTTCGGCGCCTTCGTCAGGGCCACGGGAAGCGGCGCCGGCTGCGGGCCATCCTGGCCGACATGCCGGCCTGCTCTGAGCCCGGAGACCGAAACTGAGCGTGCCATCGAGCTGATGCACCGGGGAACGGCGGGTGTGGCGTTGCTTCTCGTGGTGGTCCTGGCCTTCTTGGTTTGGCGGACCACCGGGAAGGGTCATCCCGCTCGCACTGGGGGCGTCCTTTCCGTGATCGCAATCGTGGGGGAGGCGCTGATCGGCGCCATGATCGTCCTCGCCGAATGGGTGGCGGAGGATGCCTCGGTGGCGCGGGCGGTGTCGGTGCCTCTGCATCTCGTCAACACCTTGTTCCTGCTGGCTGCCCTGACCCTGACGATTCATTGGCTGTACGGAGGAGGTCGTCTCGACTTTGGGATGGACAGACGCACAACACGATGGGTGCTGCTCGGCGGGGCTGCCCTGGTCCTCATTTCCGCCACCGGTGCGATCACGGCGCTCGCCGACACTCTCTTTCCAAAAGACGCCGGGCTCGATCCGACCGCGGAGACGAACTTCCTCACCCAACTCCGTGTCATCCACCCGGTCCTGGCGGTCGCCGCTGCCCTCATTGGTTGGATAGTCGCCTCGCGCTCACCGCGTGGACGAGGCCTCGCGGCTTCGGCTCTGCCCGTGATTGTCGGGTTGATGCTGGTCTCCGGTGGGGTCAACGTTGCGCTGGGCGTTCCGGTATGGATGCAGCTCGTCCACCTCGCACTCGCCGATGCGCTCTGGATCACCTATGCGTTTGTCGCGTCCCGGGCGCTTCAGCCCTCCGTGGCCACTGCTTCCCGGCTATCACCCAGCAGATAGCGGGGACCGGTGCCGAGCCCCGAAGCGGCGTCGCCGGGATTGAAAATCGCACACGACTTGAGGGAAAGACACCCACACCCAATGCAGTCGGTGAGCTCGTCGCGGAGGGCCACCAACTCGTCGATCTGAGCATCGAGACGGCTCCGCCACGCATTCGACAATCGCTCCCAGTCAGACCTCGTGGGTGTTTTGTCGTGGGGAAGCTGCTCGAGGGCATCGGCCAACTCAGCGAGGGAGAGTCCCACCTCCTGACCCGCCCTGATGAGCGCCACCCGGCGCAGCGTGGCGCGGGGATAGCGGCGTTGATTCCCGTCGGTGCGCTGCGACGAGATCAACGATTTGGTCTCGTAAAAGCGGAGTGCCGACGTGGCCACTCCGGAACGTGCCGCCACTTCACCGATCGTCAGCCATTCCATGCTCGGATCGTACTCAAAGGCATGAAGTTAACTTGAACTTGGCCTGGGTCGGATGCCTTGGACGCGTAGTCTGAGGTCAGTGTTCGATCAGCTTGCAGAAGGTGTCTTCCGGCGTCGATATGCATCACTCGATCTGAACGTTGGTGTCGTGATTGGCGACGATGCTGTCCTCATCATCGACACCAGGGCATCGCATCGTCAGGCACGAGAGCTGATCGAGGAACTGGGTGACATCACGTCGCTCCCGGTCAGGTGGGTGGTCAACACCCACTGGCATTGGGATCACGTTTTCGGCAACTCCCATTTTCCCGATGCCGAGATATGGGGCCATGAGCTAAGCGAGGTAGCCCTGGTGAGCAGGGGCGAGGAGATGAAGACAGCCGCCAAGGAGTGGCTACCCCCTCAGCATCACAACGAGATCGACCAGGTTGAGATCGTCCCGCCCGGAAGAACGTTCGCGGAGCGGGCGTCCATTGCGATAGGGCGGGACGTCGACTTGAGCTATCACGGTTTCGGCCACACCGACGCCGACATCATCGTCACGGTCCCCGATGCTGACGTCTCCTTCTTCGGAGATCTCGTCGAGGAGGGCGCACCTCCTTCGTTTGGCGACAGCTATCCGGTGGCCTGGCCGCTGACTCTACGTCTGGCCTCCCAGAGTATGTCCGGGACGATCGTCCCTGGTCATGGCGACGTCGTCGATTCGACATTCGTTCAGTCCCAGCACGAGGATCTGGTTGCCGTGGCCGAGTTGGCCACCGATTACGTCAATGGCGAGGTCGATCTGGAGGAGGCAGCCTCGGCTGGGCCATATGGCGATGAGGTGATGAGGGAGGCTCTGTTGCGAGCCCAGGCCGTGGCTACTTGATCAGAGGGCCCAGCGTGCGATCTCAGCCTCGAGGTCGAGGGGCATGACGACACCTTTGTCCTCATACTCACCCCACTCCTCGCGGGGGAGCATCCACATGACCTCGAATTCGTTACCGGACGGGTCGGCCCCGTACAGCGAGATGGTGGCACCGTGGTGGGACTGGCCGGTCAAGGCACCGGCTTCGCCCAAGGCATCACGGATTGGTGCGAGGTCTTCGATCCGCTCCACCTGCCAGGCGAGGTGATAGAGACCGACAGATCCGCGTGGCGGCTTTTGTCCCGGCGTCTCGAACAGCCCGAGGTCGTGATGGTTCTCCGATCCCGGGGCACGGAGGAAGGCTGCGTTGAAACGCTCCTCGCTGGCGGCGAGCGTGAAACCCAGCACATCGGTGTAGAAGGTGCGTGCCCGCTCCAGGTCG
>Ga0299907_10000159_pt1 | contig 28216 bp, 30 predicted proteins | sample RVTome_16_FD_198680 | JGI IMG/M metagenome (GOLD analysis project Ga0299907, IMG submission 198680) | Soil microbial communities from uranium-contaminated site in the Upper Colorado River Basin, Wyoming, United States - RVT152D67 (version 2) ...
ACCGGCCCCGGGGAGCGGTGCCCTTCATCGGCATCGTCGTCACAGCTCGATGGTCTCTGCGCAGGAACAGCTCGGGCGAGACTGAGAGGATCTGTCTCGGCCCGAGATCGATGAAAGCGCCAAAGCTATCCGGCTGCGCTCGAAGCATCGTTGCGAACAAAGAGTCGGAGTCACCGGACAGGATCGCCTCCATGGGGAACGTCAGGTTTACCTGGTAGGTGTCGCCGGCGATGATCGACCCACGGATCGACTCGACACATCTGGCGTGCTCTGCCTCGGTCATCCCAGCGTTCCAATCACCAAGCCGAGCTGCTGCCGGAGCCAGGTCGACGCTGTCCGCATGGTCGTACACACCGAACCTGACCAGGGGCATCCCATCCGCAGGATCGCCAGCCGGGACCGCGAGCCGGGGATCGAAGCCGGGGGCGGCGTCGTAGGACACAAAGCCGACCACCCAGTTGCCCTGCCGTGAAGCCGCTTCGACCGCCTCGATCGCCGGTCGAACCTCGGCCGGTGTCACGGCGGTGATGATCCGCACCGGATCGTCGAACCGTCGGGGACCGATCAGCCAGCGATCGCCGGCCAGAATCACCGTATCGCTCACCAGGCGACGTTACCGGTAGTCTCCCCCAGCCCATGCCCGAGATTCCTTACTTCCCCGAGGACAAGGTGGAGCTGGCTCGAACTCTCGACCAACTGGGTGCCTCCCGGCTACCGGGGACTCTGGGCATAGAGCTGGTCGAACTGGAGCGTGGCTCGGCTCGGATGCGGTGTGTCGTCCAGGAAAGGCATCTCGCCTCCAACGGTTACCTGCACGCGGCGTCCGTCGTCGCCCTGGCCGACACCGCAGCCGGGTACGGATGCGTGGCCAGTCTTCCCGAGGGCGCCATCGGATTCACCACGATCGAGCTGAAGTCGAATCACTTGAGCACCCTGCTCGAGGGCGCCATGGTGGCCGAGGGCGCCTTGGCCCATGGAGGGAGAAGCACCCAGGTGTGGGATGTCGTGGTATCCGCCGAGGACACAGCCCGGAAGATCGCCCTATTTCGCTGCACTCAGATGATCCTGTATCCGACAGACTCCTAATCTCGGCGTCATGAGCGACACCTACGACTCGATAGTGAAGCTTCGCGCCATAAGGAACTTCAAACCAGACCCGATCTCAGAAGACGACCTCGCTGCCATCCTCGAGGCGGCCCGGTGGACGGGGAGCTCCAAGAACCGTCAGGATTGGTCGTTCATCGTCATCACCGGGGACCGGCTCCAGGGTCTGGCCGAGCATGGCGACTTCACCGATCCGATTCGATCCTCGGCAGCGACGATCGTCCTGGTCCAGGAGAAGGGTGGGAACATGTTCGACATCGGGAGGTCGGCACAGAACATCATGCTGGCGGCCCAGGCGATTGGCGTCGCCTCCTGCCCGATCACGTTGCATAGGTCGGCTGACGCCAGGGAGTTCCTCGGTGCCGCCGACGGCACTGTCACCCGATACGCCGTCGCCCTCGGCTATCCCGATGCAAACGCCGGGCCCCGCCGCTTTGGTGGTCGCAAACCGGCCGACGCAGTGGTGCGATTCGACCGATACTGAATGAAATCCGGCGCGGCCGGGTAACTCGACCGAACCTGTCCCAAAGACCGATTAGCGTCGACCACCTATGACTGAACCCCTCGTCCAGGCACGGGGCCTGACCAAGAAATTCGGCGACTTCGTTGCCGTCGATGCCGTCGACTTCGACATCGCCAAGGGCGAGGCCTTCGGCTTCCTCGGGCCCAACGGGGCGGGCAAGACCTCGACCATGAAGATGATCACCACGGTGAGCCCGATCACCGAGGGCAAACTGAGCGTGTTCGGCTTCGACCCCGCCACCGAGGGTCGTGAGATCCGCAAGCGGCTGGGCGTGGTCCCACAGGAGGACAATCTCGACCTCGAGTTGACGGTGGCCGAGAACCTCTACGTCTACGGGCGCTATCACGATATGGATCGGGCCCGGATCCGGCAGCGGACCGAAGAGCTGCTCGAGTTCGCCCAGCTGGCCGATCGAGCAAAGTCGAAGGTTGAGCCGCTCTCGGGCGGGATGAAGCGTCGTCTCATCATCGCCCGAGCCCTGATCAACGAGCCCGAACTGGTGATACTCGACGAGCCGACAACCGGGCTCGACCCCCAGGCCCGCCATCTGCTCTGGGACCGTCTATATCGGCTCAAACGAGAAGGCGCCACCTTGATCATCACCACCCACTACATGGACGAGGCGGAGCAGCTCTGTGACCGGCTGGTGGTGATGGACAAAGGAAAGATTGTGGCGGAGGGGTCGCCCCGCGAGCTCATCTCCCAACACGCACCGCGGGAAGTTGTCGAGCTCCGCTTCGCCGAAGGCGCCATCGACGACATCGCTCTCCGGCTCGAGGGCGTGGCCAACCGATCGGAGGTTCTTGCCGACCGGGTGATCCTCTACACCGACGATGCAGAGGCCACCCAGCACGAGCTCACGGCGCGAGACATACACCCCGAGCAGGTGCTGGTGAGAAGGTCCACCCTTGAGGACGTCTTCCTGCGCCTGACGGGCCGGAGCCTGGTCGACTGATGTCGACCCTCACCCGACCCTTCCGTGTGGTCGAAAGCGAGCTGGTCGCGTATCGCCGAACCTGGAGGGGCACCGTCATCTCCAGTTTCGTCAATCCGGTGCTGTTCCTCGCCGCCATGGGGGTTGGCCTGGGAAGCCTGGTCGACGCCACCGACAACGATCTCGCCGTCCCCTACCTCGCCTTCGTGGCCACCGGATTGATGGCGGCAACCGCCATGCAGGCCGGCGCCGGCGACGGGTCCTGGCCGGTCATGGCCGGGGTGAAGTGGAGAAAGGAGTTCCACGGTGCCATCACCACCCCGCTCGGCCCATCCGACATCGTGGTCGGGCGTTTCTACTGGGGGGTGATCCGTCTCACCTTCATGTTGGTGGTGTTCGCCGTCATCGCGGTGCTGTTCGGCGCCCTCGAGATCGGCCCCGCCCTGCTCTCGGTCCCGCCTGCCGTGGTCACCGGCCTCGCTTTCCAGACCGCGGTCACCGCGTTCACCGTGACCCGGGAGGACGAGACCAGCCTCTCCACGCTCTTCAGGTTCGGGATCATCCCCCTCTTCCTGTTCTCGGGCACCTTCTTTCCGATCAGCCAGCTGCCCGACGTCCTGCAATGGGTCGCTTATGCCACCCCCCTCTTCCACGGGGTCGAACTGGTGCGCAAGATCGCCCTGCCCGATGTCGACGCGTCGGCGGTGACCGCTCTCTCGGTCTGGGTGCACGTCGCCTATCTGGTAGTCATGACAGGGCTCGGGTTGTTCCTGGCCTCGAGGCATCTGGGCCGGAGACTGAGGCCGTGAGCGTCTCCGCTCCGACCCGGCTCTCCCCTTCCGGGCGGATGACCCCGATCCGCGCCCAGCGAATCTGGGAGCGCAACCTCCTGGTGTACAGACGTCTGTGGAAGATCATCTTCACCGGGTTCTTCGAGCCGGTGTTCTACCTGTTCTCGATCGGAATCGGGATCGGCGCCCTGGTCCACGAAGTCGCCGGGCCGGGAGGGGTCCCGATCGACTACACCGCCTTCGTCGCCCCCGCTCTCATGGCCACGTCAGCCATGAACGGGTCGGTGATGGAGACGACGTTCAACATCTTCTTCAAGCTGAAGTTCGGGAACGTATACGAGGGGATCCTGACCACACCGATGACCCCACGCGACATCGCGATCGGCGAGATCGGGTGGGCGCTCTTCCGCGGAGCCCTGTATTCGATCGTCTTCCTCGTGGTCATGGTGATCATGGGTCTGACCACCAACTGGTGGGCGCTTCTCACTATCCCCGGGGCGGTGCTGATCGGCTTCGCCTTCGGGTCGGTCGGTCTCGCCGCCTGTACCTACATGAGGTCGTGGCAGGACTTCGATCTGGTCTCCCTGGTCACCATGCCCCTGTTTCTCTTTTCCGGGACCTTCTTCCCGATCAGCCGACTGCCCGAAGTGCTGCAATGGATGACTCGGATCTCGCCGCTCTATCACGGCACCGAGATGTTGCGCGCCTTCGCACTCGGCATCTTCGACTGGAGCCTGGCGGGGCACGTCGCCTTCCTGGTGGTCATGGGTCTGATCGGGGCCCGGATCGCATCCCGCCGTCTCGACGGCCTGCTCAGGAAGTAGAGGGGGGCGATCACCATGATCGACCTCGAATTCCCGCTCCACGCCCCACACGGCTCCCACTTGAACACCGAGGGATGGCTGCAGGAGGCGGCCCTGCGTTGTCTGCTCAACAACCTCGACCCTGATGTCGCCGAGGACCCAGAGAACCTGGTCGTCTACGGGGGCCGGGGCAAGGCCGCCCGCAACCTGGAGAGTCTTCACGCCATCGTCCGAACCCTGGAGCGGCTCGGCAACGAGGAGACGCTTCTCGTGCAATCGGGCAAGCCGGTAGGGGTCTTCCGCACCCACGAGATGGCGCCACGGGTGCTCATCGCCAACAGTCTGCTCGTCCCTCGCTGGGCGACCCTGGATCACTTCTGGAAGCTGGAGGCCGAGGGCCTGATGATGTACGGGCAGATGACCGCCGGGTCCTGGATCTACATCGGGACCCAGGGCATCCTCCAGGGCACCTTCCAGACCTTCGCCGCGATAGCCGAGCAGCGCTTCGGCGGGACCCTGGCCGGAACCCTCACCCTCACTGCCGGTCTCGGTGGGATGGGTGGCGCCCAGCCACTCGCGGTCACCATGAACGGTGGTGTGGCTCTCTGTGTGGAGGTCGACGCCGACCACATCCGACGTCGTCTCGAAACCGGGTACCTCGATGAGAGCCACACCGAGATCGATCAGGCCGTGAAACGAGCGCTCAGTGCGAAGAAGAACCGGGAGGCGGTCTCCATCGGGCTGCTGGGGAATGCTGCCGACGTCTTTCCGCAACTGCTCGAAATGGGACTCGATGCGGACATCGTCACCGATCAGACCTCGGCGCATGATCCACTCTTCGGCTACATCCCTGCGGGGTTGACTCTCGACGAGGCGAGACAGCTCAGGGATGAGGACCCCGACACCTATATCAAGACCGCCCGGGAGTCGATAGCCATCCATTGTGAGGCGATGGTCGGTTTCCAACGAGCCGGCGCCGAGACCTTCGACTACGGGAACAATCTGCGGGGAGAGGCCGCGATCGCCGGCTACGCAGACGCCTTCACCTACCCCGGATTCGTCCCGGCATACATCCGCCCTCTCTTCTGCGAGGGCTCGGGGCCGTTCCGCTGGGTTGCCCTCAGCGGAGACCCTGCCGATATCGCGGCCACCGACCGGGCGCTCCTCGACCTGTTCCCCGACAACGAGCCCCTCCACCGCTGGCTACGCATGGCAGGAGAGCGAGTCCAATTCCAGGGACTTCCCGCCCGGATCTGTTGGCTTTCCTATGGGGAAAGGCATCTCGCCGGGCTCCGTTTCAACGAGCTGGTGGCCTCGGGTGAGGTCTCGGCGCCGATCGTGATCGGCCGCGACCACCTCGACTCGGGCTCGGTCGCGTCCCCGTATCGGGAAACCGAGGCCATGGCCGACGGCTCGGATGCGGTGGCCGACTGGCCCATCCTCAACGCCATGCTCAACGTTTCCTCAGGAGCCGCCTGGGTCGCGGTTCACCATGGTGGCGGGGTGGGGATCGGCAATTCGATCCATGCCGGAGCGCAGGTGGTGGCAGACGGGACAGACCAGGGTGCGCTTCGAGTGGAAAGGGTGCTCACCAACGACCCCGGAACCGGCGTGATGCGTCACGCCGACGCCGGCTATAAGATCGCCCAGCGGGTGGCGCGAGAGCGCGGAATCGATATTCCCATGCTGTGAACGGTCAGTGGGCCTTGGACCGCCGACTGTCAATCATCCGCTGCTCCTGGAGCAGGAGAGCCCGGGTCCCGACCCTCGGTACCCGGGCTTCCTGAGCATGCTTGTCAGATGATCCAGATCAGGCCGAACGTAACGGCGCCGGCCAGGGCGAAGATGGCGAGGACCGTCAGAACGGTTACCCGCGTCGTCCAGACCCGGTCTTCTCTCAGCATGCCTCGGGCAAAGAGCCCGAATGCGGTCGCCAACAGCACCCCAGCTCCAACGAACAAGCCGAGATACCAGCCCTCGACGAGTCCGCCCAGGAACCAGTCGGTCGGCACGTAGTACATCCACGCCCCGATGCCAGCTGCCAGCACACCGGCGATCCCGACCACCCAATCGGTGATGTAGGACCGTCGCGGCATTCGGGTGACCTCCACCTTGGGTCGCTCGAGAAGCGTTGCCACGAAGATCACCTCCCTTCGGGACGATCCGACGGACCGTCCATCGGCAGTGTCACCCAGAAAGAGGGGTGGGAATAGGGCCATGAGACCCAAAACCTCGGGCCGAATGGGCCGATCGGGTCGATCGGCCGATGAGACTCGGCGCGCCCCGATACCCTTACCAGCCGATGCTCAAAGACCGGTATTGGCCGCACGCCGACATCTGGCTCGCTCAGGATGATCCCGAGCCTGAGATTGTCGTGGTGGGAGTTCCTTCATCGAAGGCTTCTCTGACGCCCTCGCGTGCCGACGTGACTCCGCTGGCGGTGCGTGACCGACTCGGTCGTTTCTCCACATTCCACGGTGAGTGGGGCGTCGACTTCAGCCAGGTCAGGGTCGTCGACGAGGGAAACTGGCCGGTGTCCGAGCTCGACATGGAGGAGATGCCGCCGGTCGTGGAGCAGCTCGCCAGCTCGCTGCCACCGGTGCCGCTCACCCTCTATCTAGGCGGAGACAACGCAATCACCCGACCACTCGTCCGTGCACTCATGTCGGATCGAGGTCGAGTTGGTCTCATCACGTTCGACGCCCATCACGACGTGCGCACCCTCGATCTCGGGCCGACCAACGGATCCCCGATTCGCGGTCTCATCGACGAGGACGGTCTCGCGGGAGCCAATGTGGTCCAGATCGGCATCCACTCCTTCGCCAACTCCGCCCAGTACCGGGCCTATTGCGACGAGCGCGGAGTGACGGTGATGACCGTCGGAGATGTCGAGCAGCGTGGCATCGGGTCGGTCGTGGAGGATGCGTTGACCGTGCTCACCGCCAAGTGTGACGCGATATACGTCGACGTGGATATCGACGTCGTGGACCGGGCGCTGGCGCCGGGGTGTCCCGGTGCGAGACCCGGTGGGATGACCGTCAGGGACCTGGCCGAGGGGGTCCGTCGTTGTGCTCGCCATGACAAGGTGGTGGCCATGGATTTCGTCGAGGTCGACGCCGAAGCCGACCGTGACGGGCTCACCCTCGACCTCATGGCCCATCTGATGCTCACCGCCGCCGCCGCCTACGCCGAACGGGGATAACCGCATACCTGAGGTACAAGGCGCCAGCCGGTCAGCCGCCGCTGATCACCTGCTCCGCCTCTCGTCCGAGACGGTCGCCCTCCCGATGATCCAAGAAACCGTGGGGAAGCCGCACCGGCCGAGGCCCGTGCGAGTGACCACGGACCATCTGGTTGGCCTCGTCGGGGAAGGGGATGCCCCGCTCCCAGCCATCCAGGATCTCCTGGACCTGGCCGACCGACTCCACACGAGCCAGGGCGTCGCGTAGCCGAGGTCCGGCCGGAAAACCCTTCAGATACCACGAGGGGTGCTTGCGAAAGAGACTCATCCCGACCCGCTCGCCGAAGTGGTCGACCAGGAGCCTTGCGTGGCGGATCATGATTTCGGCCACCTCTCCCGAGTCGGGTGCTGGCTGGGGAGCCCTCCCCGCGAGGGCATCGGCCAGGTCACGGAACAGCCAAGGACGGCCTAGACACCCCCGGCCGACGACCACACCGTCGCATCCGGTTCGGGCCAGCATCAACTGGGCGTCTCGCGCGGTCCAGATGTCGCCATTGCCCAGCACCGGGATGGATGTGACTGCTTTTTTGAGTCGGGCGATGGCATCCCAGTCAGCCTCACCCGAGTAGAGCTGCCGAGCAGTGCGGGCATGGAGGGCGACGCCAGACGCGCCCTCGTCCTCGGCGATCCGACCCGTCTCCAGGTATGTCAGGTGGTCATCGTCGATCCCTTTGCGGAATTTGACGGTCACCGGGACCCTTCCGGCGTGGTCCACCGCCGTCCTGACGATCGATCGGAACAGGTCGCGCTTCCAGGGGAGCGCCGCCCCTCCCCCGTGTCGGGTCACCTTGCCCATAGGACAGCCGAAGTTCATGTCGATGTGGTCGACGTGGCCGACGTCGACCAAATGGGCAACCGCATCACCTAGTGAGCCGGGGTCGGTTCCGTAGAGCTGGATCGAGCGTGGCGTCTCGTCGGGAGCGAATCGGGCAAGTTGACGCGTCTTCTCGTCGCCTTCGACCAGCCCGCGCGCCCCGATCATCTCCGCGACGAATAGCCCGGCGCCGTACTCCCGACAAAGACGGCGGAAGGGGGCGTTGGTAATCCCAGCCATGGGTGCGAGCACGACCGGTGGGTCGACGGTGAGAGGACCGATTCGAAGCATTCACAGCAAGGGTAAAAGACCGCCCGGCCAACGCCACCCCCTTACCTGAGGTAGGCAGCGCCATATTTGGCGCTGGCCGTGCAGAGAAGCGCCACGGTTCCACCGGGCTCTACTTCTGTGTTGGCGTGGCGCCAGGAGTTCCACCCTCCCGGCTCCGCCGGACTCCCCCCAAAGCTCACTTCGTTCGCTGGGGGGAGAGACGGCTCACTTCGTTCGCTGGGGGGAGAAATGGCGCCACGTACCTCAGGTGACAAAGACCTAGATGTCGGTGGAGGTGATGTTTTGTAGTCTCACCTGGCCGCGGGCGACGAGTTTGCCGTCTTCCTGCCTGGTCACGGTGACCTGCCATAGCTGTTGGGTCCGGCCGCGGTGGATCGGGGTGGCCGACCCCAGCAGTACACCGTCCCGGGTTGATCGCAGGAAGTCGGTCTGGTTGGAAACGCCAACGCAGCCGGCCATGCCGTTTTCGATGGCCCAGAGTGCGCCGCCGGTCGAGGCAAGGGTCTCGATCAGTGTGCAATGAACCCCGCCATGCACCACGCCGTACGGCTGATGGTGGTTCTCGTTGATCACGATCTTCCCCGTGCAAAAGTCTGCCGAAGCGTCGGTCAGCTCAATACCGGTGTGCCCGACAAACGTAGGGCGGTCGAGGAACGGGTTTTCCATCAGGCGCCACAGCCCTGTGCGATCCGAGGAACAGGCCCCTGATCGTCGTCGATCCACTCCCAGACCTCGACACCAAGACCCTCGTAGTAGCCCGACGAGACGACGATCTCCATCCTGCCGTCTCCATTGAGATCGGCGACAGCTCCGATCGAGAATGAGTAGACCAGAGGCACCTCGTCATCGGACACGATCACGGACTCGCCGAGAATGGCCGTTTGCACGTCTCCACTGACAGTGCTTCGAATGAAGGCGATCGAGTAATCACCGACCTCGCCAAACAACCCCTCGGAAACATCCTCGGCCACCACGAGAACATCGTTGACACCGTCGCCGTCCAGATCGACCCGGAGCAGCTGCTTGATGACCGGGTCCGGAACATTCATACCTCGCTCCGCTAGCAGCTCACCGGCGAAGGCGGCATAGGTGCCGTCGTCATCCAGGTCCTCGACGAGATGAGGGACCAGCTCCCATGGAGCCGAGATCGCCACCCCATAAGGGCCAGGGAAGTCACCGAGCAGCTCTTCGTTGTCTAGGACCACACCCGGGTTGTCCAGCGGCTCGCAAAGGGTGACCGGGGAGCTGCCGGTTATGATCGCCTGCCGACCGAGGAAAGCCACCTGGTAGCTCTCATTGCCGGTCAGGGGAAGATCCGAGCCCGGTTCCACCTGTACCCAGTTGCTGCCGTCCCACCACCCCAGCGCCCCGAATCCCGCCATCACGATCGGGTCCTCAGCCCAATTCCCCTCCAGCCCCGCGGTCGTCGTCGTTGCTTCGGTGGTCGTGGTCGTTTCGCCGGTGGTCGTGGTGGTGACATCTTCGGTGGTGCTGGTCCCGCCAACAGTGGTGGAGGCGCCCACAAGGGTGGTGGTAGTCGTATCGCCGATGGTCGTCGTCGCATCGCCATCGTCATCGTCATCGGCGAACACGAAGATCAGGACGACGACCAGGACGACGAAGAGACCGGCGAGGATCCAGGCGACGCGATTCATGCCTGCAACCTACCCGGAGACACCAGTTCTGAACGCCGTCATATCCATCCCTGACGCGGCCATCAGCCTGGGAAGAAGGTGGATCGGAAGCCCGATCACCGTGAAAGGACTGCCGTTGACCTTTCTGACGTAGAGCCCGCCCAGCCCTTGGAGTGCGTAGGAGCCGGCTTTGTCCATCGGCTCTCCAGTATCCACATACCGTGCGATCTCCTCTTGGGTCATGGTCAACATCTCCACCTCGGCCACATCGACCAACGACCGTACCTGCGGCCCCCGATCCCAAGAGCAGACGGCGAGACCGGTGAACACCTCGTGGAGATCGCCCTGAAGCCGACGAAGCATTCCCCTTGCCTCCTCGGGGTGGCCTGGCTTACCCATCACCTTGCCCTCGTGGACCACCGCAGTGTCACCAGCTATGACGAGAAGACCTTCTGCGGCGACCGCAGTTGCTTTGGCGCGGGCGACGCGCTCGACGTAGGAAGCCGGTCCCTCCTCCGGATGCCGGGTTTCGTCGACGTCAGCCGGGCGGGCTTCGTAGGCGAGTTGCAGCGTCTCGAGCAACTCGATGCGACGGGGAGAGTTGGAGGCCAGAATGAGTCTCAGGTGAGGATCCTCCCCATACGCATCACGACCTTCGGATGAGATAGGACTCGAGGGTCGCGGATTGGGTCTTCGGAGAACATGACCACATTGGCCGACGTTCCCACTTCGAACGCATCGGGGCGTCCTGTTGCCCGAAAACCGGAGGCCCCGACGGCGTCGACCACCGCACGCGGCGCCATCCCCATCTCCCAAAGCCTGACTCCCTCCAGCGCTACCTGATGGCTTCCGACGGCGAGGTCGGTCCCGGCGAGGACATGGACTCCGGCTTCGACTGCCATGGAGAACATCGAGGCCATGTTCTTCAGACCCTCACGTAGAAGTCGACCGCCGGAGGATTCGGCGCCCAGCATGCCTATCAAGGTCTCGACCTGGACCACCGTCGGCACCCAGATCCCGGCCCTGGCGCCAAGCACCTCCAGGTCGTCCGAGGTGAGGAACAACCCATGTTCGATGGAGTGAACTCCAGCCTTCACTGCCACGGAAGGCACCTCTCTGGCCATGGTGTGGATGGCAACCCGGGCGCCCAGCCCGGAGGCCACCTCGACGGCAGTCGCCAATTCGTCACCGGAGAAGTTGGGAACCGGGCCGAGGCCCTTGCGTGGCCAGTCTCCGATCAACTTGACCCACCCCCGGCCTTCGATGCTCGCCTGACGAACCGATTCCGCCATTCCCCCGGGGACGACGTATCGGGTGAATCCCGGCGAATACCCACCGGCAACGGCATACATTCCGCCCGCGGCCTCGATGTCGGGCCGGTCTTGAAGAGACATCTCGTCGATCAAGTGTACGACCGTGGAGTCACTCCACCCCTTGTCGAGAAGCAACCCCACGCCTGCCTCCAGGGCCGCCCGCGCCCGCCGCTCCGCCCCTTGCCGGTCTCCGGGAGCGAGATCCATCCGGTCCCCGGCCAGATGGGCGTGGGCGTCGACAAGACCGGGCAGCGCCCACATGTCCGCCCCCAGCACCTGGTCTGGGATCGTTTCCCTGGGGCCGGCCCATAGGCCGTCCCTGACGTCACGGGTGACGGTTTCCCCACCCGGGGTGCGCAACACAACTCGCAGCTGCATCAATCGCGACGGTAATGGCGCGACAACACCGATAATGCCGCAATGCGCAACCTCGTAGGGGCACTTCTGATGCTGGTCGCTGCCTGTGCCGAGACGGCGGTCGAACCCGGTTCAACCACATCGTCACCGCCGACAACGACCACAACCGTGGCCACCACGCAGACCAGCCCGCCGCTGGAAGTCCCGGTCGAGATCCAAGACTGCGCCACACCCCAAATCGGTTTCGCACCTCTCTGTGAGGCATACGAGTTGGTCCAAGATTGGCACATGGACCGACCCCTCGACCCAGTAGCTCTGGCCACCGCAGCACTCGACGGGTTACGGACGTTCACCACCGAGGAAACCGAAGCTCCTCCCAGGACCCTCTTCTGCGCCATCCCCCACTCGGCCTTCGCCGACCTCTGTCACGAGCTGGCTCGTCGCATGGCCGAAGAAGCGATCCCGGTGGATGAGGCGATCGAGGCTTCGGTCCTCTCGATGGGGGATACCGGTCTCGAGCAATTCTCGTACTACGTGCCACCTGAGCTCGTCGGCAGCTATCGACTCAACGGCGTGGTGGGAGGTCTCGGGATCCTGCTGGATGCGAGGGATGCCGCCGGCTCGAAGTGCGTCCGAATCACCGCGTCCTGCCCTTTGCAGATCGTGGTCGTGCTCGAGGAGAACGCAGGTGCCGAGGCCGGCCTGGAAGCCGGCGACCGGATCGTCGAAGTCGACGGTGAGCCGGTCGACGGTCTTGGCTTCGTCGACACCGCCACGCGTCTCGCCGGCGACGAAACCGGGGTGGTCGAGATCGAGGTCGAGAGAAACGGGGAGACGCTCGATCTGGTCATCGAGCGGGCACCATTGGTGGTCCCGACGGTCGAGATCGATGTCCCCCGAAGCGGTGTCGGGTATATCCGGATACCGGACTTCGAGTTCGACATGCCCGACCTGGTTCACGACGGGCTGATGGAGCTGACCGAGGAGCCGATCGATCGCCTGGTAGTCGACCTGAGAGACAACCCTGGTGGCTACCTCGATGCCGTGATCGACATCGCGTCCGAGTTCATCGAGGGTGGATCTGTCGTCGAGACCACCGGGCCCGAGGAGAACTTCGAGTACTCCGCCGAGGAAGGAGGTCTGGCCACTCGTCTTCAGATCGCGGTCCTCGTCAATGGCGGCACGGCCTCGGCAGCGGAGATCCTCGCCGTGGCTCTCCGTGACCGAAGAGGAGCCATGATCATCGGAGAGCCCACGTTTGGTAAGGACGCCGTGCAGATAGCCTTCGAGCTGAACAATGGCGGAGAGTTCAACGTGGCAATCGCACGCTGGTTGAGCCCGAATGGCACCTCGGTCGCGGGCACCGGGATCGTCCCCGACCGCACTGTTCAGCTTGCACCGGCCACGCCGCGGGATGAGTTGGCCGACCTGGCGTTTGGCTCATGACGAGAGCCGCAATTCGACGCCTAGCGGCGGCCCTTCTGCTCGTGTTGGTCGTGTCCGCTTGCACCGTCGAGGACACTCCTGAGCCGACGCCGGGAATCTCGCCAACAACCAGCGCACCAGAGACGCCTTCGACCACGGTCGAGGGAGGATCCCGGACGGTTCGGATGGTTGGCTGTGATCCCGCCGACTCCGAAGTGGAGATCGTCTGCGAGGCCTACGACCTCGTCCGACGCCACTACGTCGACGATGTCTCCGATCAGGACCTGGCCGAAGCGGCATCACTCGGGTTGCGGGAGCTAGACGGGACCACGGCGACGTCAGAGCTCGTGTGCGCCGCTCCGGCAGTGGCATTCCAGGAAACGTGCGAGATCGCCATGGGGGCAGCCGACAGCAGCATCGAGGCCGCCGAGGCGATGGTCTGGGGGCTCACTGCCTACGGCCTCGACGCCAATTCCGTCTACTTCGACGCCGCCTCTCTGGAATTGGTCGAAGAGGAGCAGGAAGGTGAGATAGAGGGCATCGGCGCATTGGTCAGGGCCGAGGACTCCTCGAGTGGCGAAAGCGTCCTGTGCTCGGTCATATCGGAGACATGCCAGATGCTGATCCTCTCCACGATTGCCGGAACACCGGCCGAGAGGGCAGGTCTGGAGCGCGACGACATCATCGTCGAAGTAGATGGCCAAGACATCCGTGGGCAAACCATCGATGAGGTCACCGCCAATGTCCGCGGACCGGCCGGCACCGATGTGACCCTCACGGTAGACCGGGCTGGGACGGTGTTCGATGTCGCCATCACCCGGGCCGCTGTTGTCGTCCCGGCGGTGATGAGCGAAGTCGTGGGCAACACGGGCTATGTCGCCCTGAACCTGTTCACCGACAATGCCGACGACCAATTCCAAGCGGCGGTTTCCGGTCTGCTCGACCAGGGGGTCGACAACCTGGTGGTCGACCTCAGGGACAATCCGGGGGGTCTGCTCGATACATCGATCGAGGTGACCTCCCTGTTCCTGCCAGACGGTGACGTTGTCATCACCGAGAGCCCCGACACCTCGACCTCCTACCCGGTAAACGGCAACCCGATCGTGCCGGAGGACATCGACGTGATTCTGGTGGTCAACCGGGCCAGCGCCTCGGCATCCGAGCTGGTCGCGGCCGTGCTCCAAGAGCGGGGTCGGGCCACGGTGGTCGGTGAGAACACCTTCGGCAAGAACACCGTTCAACAGCGATTCGGGCTATCCAACGGGGGGGCGATCAAGCTGACGATCGCACGGTGGCTGACACCGGAGGGTGTCGACTTCGGTGAGACTGGCGTCACCCCAGATGTGTTGCACGAGATCGATTTCGAGCTCTCGGTGGAGATGGTGGTCGAGGAGGCTCTGGCGGCGGCGGCCACCGCCAACGATTGATCAGCCCACCGGATAGGCGATCCCGGTGTTGGCATGGCAGTCGTAGCCATGGGGGTTTTTGCCCAGGTACTGCTGGTGGTAGTCCTCTGCGTAGTAGAAGTCGCCCAGCGGCGCGATCTCGGTGGTGATGTCGCCAAATCCCAGTGGGGTCAATTCGGCCTGGTACTTGTCCTGGGAGCGCTTGGCGATCTCCAACTGCTCGTCACTGGTGGTATAGATCGCCGAGCGATACTGCGAGCCGATGTCATTGCCCTGCTGCATCCCCTGGGTCGGATCGTGGGTCTCCCAAAAGACTTTCAACAGCTCCTCGTATGAGACCTCCGCAGGGCGATAGACAACGAGAGCCGCCTCGGTGTGCCCGGTTCGCCCGGTGCAAACCTCCTCGTATGTGGGATTGGGGGTGAAGCCACCTGCATAGCCGACCGCAGTCGTGTACACCCCGTCCATCTTCCAGAATCGACGCTCGGCTCCCCAGAAGCAGCCCATACCGAATACAGCAATCTCGGTGTCCTCTGGAAAGGGGCCCACCAGCGGATTGCCGTTGACGAAATGGTTTGGAGGCACTTCGACTGGCTGCGACCGGCCGGGAAGGGCGCTCTCCGGCTCTGGCATCTCGATCTTCTTCCGTCCGAACATCACATTCCTCCTGATTTGGGTCGGCAAAAAGGTCAGTCGGTCACTACGGCTTCGAGCTCCATCTCGACCTTCCATCGCGGGTCGAGGAGACCACTCACAACAACCATCGTCGATGCCGGTCTGATTCCCGAGAAGATCTCACCGTGCGCCTGACCGATCCGGTCACCGTCGGCGGCATCGGTGATGAACATCCTGGTCCTCACCACGTCGGATGCCCGACCGCCCGCCTCCTCGAGGGCGTTGAGCATGATCTCGAGACATCGGCGCGCTTGAGCCCCGGGATCGGGATCAACCGCTCCATCGGGCCAGATCGGAGCGGTGCCGGCGACGATCACACGGTCGCCGACCCGCACCGCCCTGCTGAAACCCACGGTCGGCTCGTACGGGCTGCCAGACGAGATGTTGTGACGCTGCATGTGCCGACGCTAGTTGGAGCAGCAGGGCCCGTTTCTCCCCCCAGCGAACCAAGTGAGCCGTTTCTCCCCCCAGCGAACGAAGTGAGCGTTGGGGGGAGTACCCCGAAGGGGGGAGGGGGGTCTTGGGGAGTCCGGCGGAGCCGGGAGGGGGTCCCGTCACGGCTGCGCACTTCTCGTCCCTGGTGGTGTTCGGTACCCTCACCCACCATTGATGCGTGCGCTGCGTCACTTTCCCCTCGCTCTGGCATTGGCCGCGACCGTTGCGATCGTCGCGGCCGATGGCCCGTCCGCGTTCGCGCAGACCGTTGACGATGCCGAGGAGGAAGTGGAGGAAGCCGAGAGGCGGGCTGAGGTAGCCGAAGGCTTGGTCGATGCGGCGCTCGGACAAAGAGCCGAGATCGAGGGCGAGCTGGCAGTGAGCATTTCCCGCATCAGCGACCTGTCAGCCGAGCTGTCCAGGGTCTCATCCAGTCTGGACGAGCTCAAAGAGCAGGTCGGCTTCGCCGACACCCAGCTGGCGGGTATCAAAGCCGACATCGAGGTTCAGGCCGTCGACGCATATATGACGGCCCTGGTGACCCCCGGAGCGACCTTCGTCAACTCGACAACTGTCGAGCGCGCGATGGTGACGGGCCAGGTAGTCGAGGACGTCGTGACATCCGGTAGGGAAAGTGTCGACGAGCTCGTGATCAGACGCGATGCCCTCGAACAGCTACAGGCGGAATTCCAGAACCAACAAGCCAAGGTGGAAGCCCTCAAAGCCGAAGTGGACGCAGAGGTCGAGCACCTCGCTGCGCTATACGACGAAGCCGACTCCGCAGTCGCCGCGGCGATCAGAGAGGCCAATGCCGCCGATGCCGCCTTTCGGGATGCTTTGAGCGCGGTCGACGCGGCACAGGCGCGGGAGGCCGAGAAGAAGCGTCAGGAGGAACGACGCATACCGACCGACCCGGAACCCGATCCTCCTTCGACCGGTTCACCAACCACCACTGCTCCTGGCTCCACTCCGACGACTGAGGGCAATGGTGGCGGCGGAAGTCGAGATTGGGACTTTCCTCCCGCCGTCGAACAGTGGCGCTCGATCGTCGAGCGGTTCTTCCCTTCGGACCGGGTAGACGAGGCACTACGGATAATCCAATGTGAGAGTCTCGGTGATCCCGACGCCTACAACCCTTACTCGGGAGCCTCGGGTTTGTTCCAGTTTCTCCCGGCGACTTGGGCCAGTACTGCTCCCAAAGCAGGATTCCCCGGCGCCGACCCTTTCGACCCGGTAGCCAACATCGGGTCCGCATCCTGGCTGGCCAACCGCTACAACGACCTGGGCCGGTCTTACTGGGAGCCATGGTCCTGTCGCCGGGTCTTGGGCTGATCACAGAACGGGGTGAAAGTGATACATACGTGCACCCCTACAATCTCGCCGCTCGATGGAAACTCCTCGCCTCAATAGGAACCGGCAGATCCTGTTAATCGCTGCCGCACTGATAGCCACCCTCCCGGGTGTCTTGTTGCGACTGACCGGCACCCACCCGGATCCGATCCTGGCAGCCTTCCTCTTTGGATTGGCCATAGTTGGGGCAGCCTTCATCCTTTCCTGGGCAGCCGAAGTGATCCAGCTCGATATTGCGGCCGGACTGGCCCTGGCCCTCCTCGCTCTGATCGCGATCCTCCCCGAATACGCCGTCGACTTCGTATTCACCGCCAAAGCAGGAGGCGAGTTCGCCGAAACCGGCCAGGCCTCGCAATACGGGCCGCTGGCCCTCGCCAACATGACCGGAGGCAACCAGCTCCTCATCGGCCTCGGGTGGCCCCTGGTGATCCTGATCGGGACGTGGCGGGTGCGAAGAGCAGGCGTCGGCTCTGAGCTCGCCGAGGGCACGAGTCCCAACGCGATCCACCTCACGCGGGCGCAATCCGTTGACATCGCCTATCTGACCATCGCCTCGCTCTACGGGCTGAGCCTCTTCCTCAAGGAGACTCTCACACCGGTCGACGCGGTCGTCCTCGTTGGCATCTACGTCCTCTACCTGATCCGGCTATCGGGAGCACCACCCTCCCCACCCCACCTCGTCGGCCCTTCGGCCTATATCGGATCACTACCGAGGAGAGCCCGCCGGATGATCAACTACGCCGGCTTCGTCGTGGCGGCCGGTGTGATCCTGCTCTGCGCCGAGCCGTTCGCCGAGTCGATCATCGGGTTGGGCGAAGCCATCGGGGTCAGCGAGTTCCTTCTGGTGAAGTGGATCGCCCCCACCGCATCGGAGGCACCCGAGCTGCTGGTGGCAACGCTTTTTGCGTGGAGACTGGCGAGCCGAACCGGATTGGGTGCCCTCATCTCATCGAAGGTCAACCAGTGGACCCTCCTGGTCGGCACGCTGCCGATTGTGTTCTCGATTTTCGCCGGCATGGTTCACGGCTTGCCCCTCGATCGGGTTCAGCGGGTCGAGCTGTTCGTCACCGCAGCCCAATCAGTATTCGCGGTCGGCATCGTGGCCAGCCGCACGGTGAGCAGGGGGGAGGCATGGGTAATGCTTGGTCTGTTCATCGCCCAGCTGGTCGAGTCGGGACTCGCCGAGCTCGGTCACCTCACGGAGCTGATGTCGACAAACTCCCGGATCGGAGTCGGGATCGTCTTTCTCCTGGCCGCAGCCTGGGTGCTGCGACGGGATTTCCGCGCCTTGCTCGAAAACGTCAAGGACGGACTGAGGGCACCTTGGGAAGAGCTGGCCGAAAGAGAACCGGTGTGAGCCGCCTCGGCCACAGACCTCTTCACAACTGACCCATTCCCGACGTAGTTTCATCTGGAGACGCCGACCAAGGATCAACTGTGGCCAGGAGCCATTTCACTCCAGCAACGTTCAAGTTCCTCAGGGAGCTCGAAGACAACAACGACAAGGCATGGTGGGACGGGAACAAAGAGCGCTACCTCTCCGTCGTTCGCGACCCTGCCCTCGAGTTCATCAATGACTTCGGGCCGCGACTCGCCAAGATCTCTACCCACTTCACGGCCGACTCACGCACGGTGGGCGGATCGCTCATGCGTCCCTACCGGGACACCAGGTTCTCCCCGGACAAGACTCCCTACAAGACAAACGTGGGTATCCAGTTCCGACATCGAGGTGGCAAGGACATCCATGCCCCGGGCTTCTACCTGCACCTCGAACCGCGGGCGTGTTTCGCCGGCGTGGGTCTGTGGCACCCTGAGACCGCAGTGGCTCGTGAGATCCGCCAGGCGATCAACGACGACATCCCGGGTTGGAACAAGGCCGCGAAGTCGAAGGCTTTCACCAATGTCTGGTCGACGGCTCAGGACGGGGACGAGATGTTGAAACGTGTCCCGCGGGAGTTCGACCCGGACAACCCCCATGCCGACGACCTGCGGATGAAGAGCTTCATCGCCGGCAGCCAACTGTCACAGGCCCAGGTGACTGACGCCGGATTCGGCGAGGAGCTCGCGGCGATGTTCACCAAGGCGCGCGAGTTCACGCGCTTTCTCTGTGACGCCGTCGGAGTCCCGTTCTAGGATTGCGCGTTCATTGTTGTCGCCTAGCCTGTGACCATCGCGAGTGGGGGGGGACTCAGAGTTGACAGAATTTCCTGGCGTTGTGACGCTCGACCAGGACAACGTCCATGTCATGGTCGGTCTCGAGGACGACAAGATCAGTCTCGTCGCCGGGGAGGTGTCAATAGCCGAGTGGCTGTCGGGTGATTACGTAGTGGTGGACCTCGGCAAGGGCACCTTTGTCATCGAAGCCGAAGAGGGCTCGATCTCTTTCCAGCCCGACGATCCCGGAAGCTTTGCCCGCGGGATCGGGCGACGCTCCAAGCACGACACTCCTGCCGGCCCGCCCGCCCGGTCACTCGACACCATCGAGGTCAAGGATGGCCCTCGTCCGCACCCCACGACGGTCGCCGGGTTTTACGCCCTGGTCGTGATGACCACCGCTTTAGGCATTTGGGCGCTCGTCTCGTTGTTCTAGTGCCCTGGTGCCTGTCGCTCCTAAGCGCCAGCCTTCAGCTAGGAAGCTCCAACCAGCCGGTCACATGATCGAGCAGGTACTCACTCACATCGTGTGAGCGGTCGAGCACCTCACAGAGCTGCTCTCGTCCCATCAGGACGTCGACGAGACTCACCGAGGCTTTCCCGGTGAGGTTCAAGCGTCGCTCCGGCGCGTCGGTCACTGCACCGTATGAGTCGATGGCGGCCACTTCGACGGGCAAGGAGACACCGGCGACGCCGGCAAGGTCGGTGGCCAGGACCAGCAGGTCGGGTGGTTGCAGTAGTGGTGGAACGGCCCAATTGAAAAACAGGTCGAGGTGGTAGACGTTTTCGGGCTCCTCGAAGTCGGCGTCCATCTCGTCGAGCCGCTCGCGCAGAGAGAGGATCACTCTTGGGTCGACGTCCAGAGCGACATGAAGGTCGATGGGGCCACCGCACCCGGCTTCGGGATGGAGGTCGACCTCCCAGGACTGGCGAAGGGAGTAGGTCTCTACGAAATGGCGTTCGTCGTGCACGTGAAAACCGTGCTCGGTCGCGTGCTCTTTGAGGTCGGTGACGAACCCGGCGATGTCGATAGACATTGTCTCCGAGGTTATTGGAGTGTCGGCCTTAATGACAGACCGTCAACGCCGTCGGCGCCACCCGACGAGCAGCCCGGCAAGGAACGCCAGGAACGCCGCCTTGGGGACGCCGTCTCTTGGCGCGGCGACGAGAACCTGTGGATCATCGGAGGTCGATGGCCTCGAGGTCGCGCTCTCCCGGTGAGCCAGCCGATCCGCATAGACCTTGGTGACCTCAGCGCCGAATAGGAACACTGATGAGAGGAAGAAGGCGAGGAAGATCACCAGCACGAATGAGCCGGCAAACCCGATGGCGGTAGGGCTGCTGAAGTTCTCGAAGTAGAGCCCGATCCCATAGGACGCAGCGATGAAGACGACAGAGGTGAACAGACCACCCACCCAAACGGCTCGCCACCGGACCACGATCGCCGTCATCGTTTGAAAGACCAGCCCGAAGACAAAAGGGAGCAACATCAACGACACCAACGGCGCGAGGTAGGAGAGACTCTGATGGAGCGTCTCCCACGAGGGAGGGAGGAGGTTCCCCAGGAAGCGCCAGACAGCGTTGACGAGCCAGAGTGCGATCAGGGTGAAGCCCAGGCCGAATGCCCATAGGAACCCGATACCTCGGGATCGTACGGTGGCGGCGACGCCTCGCACCCGCTCGAAAGGCACGTCGAACACATCGTTGAGGTCGTGCTGCAACTCGAGGAACAGGCTCGAGGCGGCCCAGAGCAGCAACAACCCTCCGACGACCGCCGCGGTATCGACGCTCCCCAGGGCAGAGGTGAGGATCGAAGCGACAACCTCAGCCACATCCGCCCCGGCGAAGGACTCAATGGAGTCGAGGATCTCCTGTCGGGCCTCAGCGCGGCTGCCCAGGAAAGCACCGAGCACGGCCACGCCGATGATCAAGAGTGGAGCAAGGGCAAACACCGTGCGATAGGCAATCGCAGCCGCCATCCGCCCAGCCCGGTCGGCCCCATACTCGGCAGCAGCGGCCATTCCGATCTCGGCCGGGGCCCTCGCCCAACCCGGAAGTCTCTCGATCAGCCGCTCGATCATGAAGATCAGGGTATCTGCATACACTCACCCCGAGTGAGTCACCCCTTCGAGCCACCCATCGAAACGATGGAAGCGAAGACATCCGAGAAATGGCCGAAGGGAGAGTTCCTCTATGAGCCGAAGTGGGACGGGTTTCGCTCGGTGTCGTGGTCCGCTCCCGAGATCAGGATCGACTCTCGTAACCAACGACCGCTGCTGCGTTACTTCCCCGAGCTCGCTCCTGCTGTGGAGCAACTTCCGGAGGGAACGGTGGTGGACGGCGAGATCGTGGTGGTGGTCGACGGGGTCACCGACTTCGATACCCTTCAGCAGAGGATCCACCCGGCCCAGTCCCGCATCACGATGCTCTCCGAGCAGACACCGGCCGAGCTCGTTGCCTTCGACCTGCTCGCGGATCGAGGGGAGGACCTTCGCTCCATGCCCTTCTCTCAACGACGGGAACGTCTGGTTGCCCTGGCCGAGACTTTGACCGAACCATGGCATGTCACCCCGCAGACTGGGTCAGAGGAGACAGCCCGGGGATGGTTCGACGAGTTCGAGTCCGCCGGATGCGACGGCATCATCGCGAAAAACCCCGATCTCGCCTACCAGCACGGGAAGCGGGCGATGATCAAGATCAAACATCGGAGGACAGTCGATTGTGTCGTGGGCGGGTTTCGTGAGCACAAAGACGGCGGGAAGATCGGCTCTCTCCTCCTCGGGGTCTACGACGACAAAGGGGACCTGCACTTCATTGGCCATTGCTCGGGTTTCGCCGACCACGACCGGGTCGAGATCTTCAATCGCTTCAAGGAGCTGGTCGCCGACGACAGTTTCGGCGACCAAGCTCGCGCCCCGGGCGCCCTGAGCCGTTGGTCGTCGGAGAAGAACCTGGCTTGGACTCCGGTCCAGCCCGGGGTTGTGGTCGAGGTCAGCTACGACCAGCTCGAAGGTGACCGTTTTCGCCACGCAACGCGGTTTCATCGGTGGCGACCCGACAAAGAGCCGCAGCAATGCACCATGGAACAGCTGGAGCGACCGGAAGGTCCCGGTTTTCGTGAGGTTGTGGGATGAGGGCCCCGATGGGGGGTCTCTCAGGGTGTTCCCCGATTGCCTTCTCCACGCGCCGCGGCTCGAATGACCTCATGCCGGGGCCAAGCTCGCACCAACAAGAGTTCCCTCATCGACTCTCCGGGTCGCCATCCCGTACGGGGGGGAACATTTCTTGACGGTTGTCGAAGTCCAGGGTCTCATCCATGACTACGGCGATGTGGTCGCCATCGAGGATCTCGATCTCGAGGTGCCACCCGGTGTCACTGGTTTGGTCGGAGCCAACGGCGCCGGCAAAACCACCTTGCTCCGGCTGATGCTGGGCTTGCTCCACCCCACGGCGGGGTCGATGCGGGTGTTGGGCCACGATCCCCAGAAAGAGCCTCTGGTCGTGCGCTCACGCATTGGCTATATGCCGGAGGGGGAGTGCCTGCCCAAGGACCAAACCGCGGCCGACTTCGTGTCCTACGCGGCTCAGCTCGCCGGCCTGCCGGCCAGCGAGGCCAGACGACGGTCCTCCGAGACGCTGTTTCTCGTTGGTCTCGAGGAGGAGCGATTCCGCTATCTCGGCGACTTCTCGACCGGGATGCAGCAACGGGTCAAGTTGGCCCAGGCGATAGTGCACGACCCCGACCTCCTCCTTCTCGACGAGCCGGCATCGGGTCTCGACCCCGAAGGCCGGGTGCAGATGCTCGCTCTGATCAAGCGTCTTTCCTCCTTCGACATCAACGTGATCGTCTCGTCCCATGTGCTTACCGACATCGAGCAGACCTGTGATTGGGTGGTGATGCTCGACGGCGGCCACTTGTTGCGCTCGGGCCCTCTCCAGGTTTTCGAGAAGCTGAGCACCGTGCTCGTCGAGGTCCTCGACCAGGCGGAAGAGGTGGCGGACAGCATCAGAAGGCAGGGCATAGAGGTCAGGGTGGACGGGCTACGCCTCGTGGTCGGCCCCGGCGATGAGAGCATCGAGAAGATCGTGGTCCAGGCCGCCGCCGAGGCAGGCTCGGGGCTGGTGAGGATGATTCGCGGCTCTGCCTCGCTCGAAGATCTGTTTCTGGTCAACGAGGTGGCTGAATGACCGACCAGGTCATCTACGACCGTGGCTATCGGACATACGACGGGCCCCGTCTCGGTCCTCGTGGAGCCCGCCGCGCCGTTTACAAGGACGGGGTGCGCCGGGTGCTGGGCTTGGGACGCAAAGCCCGGCAGAAGATCTTTCCCTGGACTCTGATCGCCATCGCGATCATTGGCGCGGCAATCTTCATTGGCATCCACTGGGCGATCGGGAACATCGAGGAGAGTCTTCGGGAGGGGGCGCCGACCTACGGTGGCCTGTTCGACTTCTACTCGGGCATCTCGCTTCTCTTCATCGCCCTGGCCGGTCCACAGCTCCTGATCCCCGACCGGACTACGGGTGTGCTCTCGGTCTATTTCTCCCGGCCGCTCACCGTGGATGGTTATCTCTCTTCGAAGGTGGGGGCGTTCGCGACCGTGGTGGGCGCGATATACATCGTCCCCCAGATCGTGCTGCATCTCGGATTGGCCCTGATCGCCACCGAGGGCTTTCTCCCCTATCTGGGCGACCACCTCGACATCTTGTGGCAGGTCCCGGTGACGACCGCGGCGTTCATCATGCTCCACGGTGCGCTGGTGTTCTCCCTTTCGGCTGTGATCGACCGCACCGGCATCGCCGCCGCGTCGTTCCTCGGCATTCTGTTCGCCGGCGGGGCGATCGCGGGCCGGGTGGCCGAAGCCACCTTTCCCGGTGCGAGGTACGTAGCCTTGCTCGCCCTCGACCATCATCCTCGAGTCATCAGGGACCGGCTGTTCGGAGACACCGTCGACTACGCGCCCGAGTTGGCAGGTTTCGAGGTGTGGGTGTCGGTGGTGGTCATAGTCGGGCTCATGGCAGTGGCGGCGTGGTTCGTCCGCCAGCGATATCGGAGGCTGGCTTGACCGACACGATTGTGGTCACCGACCTCTCCAAGTGGTTCGGTCTGAAGGTGGCGGTGAGCGAAGTGACGATCGGGTTCAGACCTGGAGTGACCGGTCTGCTCGGCCCCAACGGAGCCGGCAAGACCACATTGCTAAGAGTCATGGCCGGTCTGCAGCGTCCCTCCCAGGGAATGGTGCGGGTGCTTGGCGCCGACCCACGTCAGGACACCGAGATCTACCGCAAGATCTCCTTGGTGCCGGAGGACGAGTCGGTCTATGAGCGATTGACTGGTCGGCAGTTCGTCTCGCTGGCGGCGCGGCTGGCCAAGATCGACCACCCGATGGATCGAGCCCAAAAGATGCTGGAGACAGTTGGGCTGCTTGACGCCGCCGACCGGGCGCTGGGCGGGTTCTCCAAAGGAATGCGACAGCGGGCCAAGGTCGCAGCGGCGTTGGTCTCCGATCCCGAGGTATTGCTTCTCGACGAGCCTCTCAACGGCGCCGACCCGGTGCAACGGGCCCAGCTGATCAAACTGTTCAGGGAGCTGGGCAGCGCCGGGCGCACCGTCCTGGTGTCCTCCCACGTCCTGACAGAGGTGGAGCGGGTGTCGGACCGAGTGGTTGCGATGGTCGACGGACGGCTCGCAGCCGTGGGAGACGTGGCCACCATCAGGGCGGCGATGACCGACAAACCACGTCGGTTCTATGTAGATGCAAGTGAGCCGCGACGATTGGGTGCCGCTCTCATCGAGAGCCCCGGTGTCCTCGGGGTGCAGATCGACGGGGGGACCGTCCATATCGAGACCTCCGACGCAGGTGACCTTGCTCGGCGCCTGCCCGAGATCGCCACCCAGCAGGCGATCGCCATATCGAAGATCGAGCCGGTCGACGAGTCACTCGAGTCGGTGTTCCGCTATCTGGTCGAAGGGCGATAGTGGCCCTCGCAGTCCATCTGTTTCGCCGGATCATGCGCCGGGGCCGGGTGATCGGCCTCCTCGCTCTGTCCTCGGTGCCGGCATTGCTCTTCTGGCTGGTCGGGTTCGACGACACCGACGGCCGGCCGGCCGAGCTCTACACCGACATCGTCTCTTCTGTCGGCTACACCTACGTCATCGCCGCCCTGATCCTGACCGTGGCCACTCTTCGGGACGAGAGGGACAGCGGCACCCTGCCCTATATCTACATGCGGCCTATCCGCAGGCTCAACATGGCGGCACAGTCAGTCTTGGCAGGGACCGCGGCTGCCCTCGTCATCGGTGCCGGCGGCTGGCTGGCCGCGATGTTGGCGTCCTTGGCCCTGGGCGACGTTTCGATCGCGCTGCCATCGCTGTCGTTGTTCGTCGCCGCCGGCATTGGCTATGCGGCGATCTTCGTCCCGCTGGGATATCTGGTGCCCCGGTCGCTGCTGGTTGGTTTGGGCTACATCCTGGTGGTCGAGACCATCCTGGCCAATGTGGTCACCGGGTTGGCCCAGTTCTCGGTCTGGCGAATTGCCGTGTCGATCTATGCCGGGTTGGACAACGATCTGGGGGAAGTGGCTTCGGAGGCCCTGGGACCGGTCACGCCCGGGGTGGGCGGTGGCATGGCCAAGCTGGCTGGTGTGGTGGTTATCGGGCTCGCGGTCCTGACCTGGGCGTTGAAGAAGAGGGACGCGCTCTAGAGCTGGACGCCCCGGTGGTGCACAAGCGCGCGCTCACCGACTCTGACCACCGTTCGGTCACTCGCGGTCGATCTTGTCCTCGTCCCAGTAGTCGAGACGATGAAAGGGCATCACGACCGCGGTGAGAACGTTCATGAGATGTGCCGTGACCCGCATGAGATATCGGCAATAGAGGGCCCTGGTCACCGCCAGCCTGACGTCCACGACGTTGAGTTGGGCCAGCATCTCAGCCTCATAGCCGTCGGTGAGGTCATCGGCCTGGTTGAGAATCTCAACCGCTCCCTCTGTGTCTCGATCCCCGTAGATGCGGGCGGTGTCGCTGATCAGACGGGCGATGGTGCCCGCCTCCTCGTCCACCTTGACGAGGTCTTCACCCTGGCTCATGTCAGCCCCGGCCGCGGCCAGATCCCAGAGATCCTTGGCGATGTCGCCGACCCGTTCGATGTCCTTGGCAATCGACATGTAGACGAGGAGCATGGGTAGATCGACCTCGCTTCCGCGCACCCCGGCGTGGACCACCAGTTGACGTCTGATCGACCGCTCGACGCGGTTGATCGACCGGTCCTTGCTGTGAAGGGCATCGCCGACCTCCTCGGGCTCTACTCGGCGAGCGAGAGCATCGAAGGCCATCTGCAAGGTCTTGCCAGTCGTCGAGAGCATCCCGGTGATCTCGGCTTCGATCAGCTCGACTTGACTCGGTGGCCCACTCTTGAACAGCTCAAACACCATGTACGTCTCCAATCATCGCAGCACCATCAGCCCGATCAACGGGATCACAAAGAAGACACCCGCTACCCAGCTGAAGGCCCAGACTTTTCTTCGCTCGGCCATATCCCCCAAAGACTGCGCCAATCCCATGGGTATCCGACGCATCGCGGGGATCGGGTAGAAGAGGAGGATCCCGAAGACATTGAATAGCGTGTGCACCAAGGCGATCGTCAATGCGGCTGCTTCTGGCACCGCCACCGAAGCGAGAAGGGCAGTGATCGTGGTGCCCACGTTCGCGCCCAAGGTGACGGGGAAGGCGTTGGGAAGCGTGAGTATCCCCGCCGCCATCATCGGGACCAATATCGAGGTCGTGATCGAAGAGCTTTGAACCAGCACGGTCACCACCACCCCGACCGCCATCCCGCCGATACTCGCCCCCCGCTCGAGCAGTCGATTCAGCGAACGTTCGATCCCTCCTGCGAGCAGTGTCCTCATCGTCCTGGTGACCAGGGTGAGGGCAATGAAGACCAAGGCGACTCCCAGAGCAAGCAAGGCAAACCCGGCCACCGTCGACGATCTCCCACCCAGCAGGTCGGTGATGCGGCTGATTGGCCACGACAGGATCGGCTGGATGAAACCCTTGGAGCTGGTCCCGGCGACGACGTCCTGCCGACCGAGGAGCTCGGTCAAGGCAGTGGCAGTCTTCTCGAGGAAGCCAGTTGCGACCTCCAGGGGCAGCGCGACGATGACGGTAAGGATGTTGAAGCAGTCGTGGACCGTCGCCCCGGCGAAGGCCCTCCGAAACTCCTGTCCCCGTCTCACATGACCCAACGAGACGAACCCATTGGTGACTGAGGTCCCGATATTCGCCCCCATGATCATCGGAATCGCACTCTCCAGGGGAAGGACGCCTGACCCAACCAGACCCACGATCATGGCCGTAGTCAACGATGAGGATTGGACCAACGCGGTTCCGAGCACTCCGGCGAACAGCCCGGCAACCGGATTGGTGACGGCGTCGAAGAGCCCTTCCACGACATTGGATCCGAAGGCTTGGATACCTGCTTCCAGCCCCTTGATCCCGACCAGAAACAAGTAGAGGAGACCGACGACAGCCATTGCCCGCATTGCAGTCCCGGATCGTGGGCGGGTTGCGGCGCGAGTCATGGATGGCGGCCGAGCCAGGTGGGAGTCGAGTGGCGGTATCTGCTCGGTTCCACGGGCGCGGCGGCAGAGTACCGGAGTTCACCCGAAGTTCATCCGTCCCCTATCGCCTCCACTTCCAGCCAGGCCACCCAGGACGGGCTTTCGACGGTGGTGACCCGCAAATAGCGGACCGTCCACGATCCCGTCAGCTCGAGCCATTCCCCATATGCGGTCACCGAGTCGATCACACCCAGCTCCATGCCAGGGTCGGTGTGGGCGCCGCCGTTGATCCGATGCACGGTCGGACCGTCCGGGGACTGATCCACCAGCAGCCGGATGCAGTTCAAATCGCGTGGCTCGCCGAGATCGATCTCGAACCACTGCTCGGCGTCGGCTCCGGCTCCCCA
>Ga0299907_10000160_pt1 | contig 28186 bp, 33 predicted proteins | sample RVTome_16_FD_198680 | JGI IMG/M metagenome (GOLD analysis project Ga0299907, IMG submission 198680) | Soil microbial communities from uranium-contaminated site in the Upper Colorado River Basin, Wyoming, United States - RVT152D67 (version 2) ...
TCCGCCGGAGTGGGAGACGCTCCCCGAGGGACCGGAGGAGCCCGCCTACGAGGCGGCGCAGGAGCCTGCTCGCGACGAGATGCCGCCGGAGTCCCTCTACGAAGCGCCCGAGGAACCGGCCTACGAAGCGGTCGACGAGCCGGCCAACGAAGCGGTGGAGGAGCCGGCCTACGAGGCGGTCGACGAGCCGGCCTTCGAAGCGGTGGAGGAGCCGGCCTACGAGGCCGTCGTGGAACCGCTCCCCCCCGAGGAGGCGCCCCCCGCCGTCCCCGAGCCTCCGGCCCGGCGCTGGTCCGGGAGTCGAGACCCGGCGCTGCCGATGGCCGAGGGAACGGTGCGGGCCGCGGGCGGCGTGGTCTGGAGCCGGTGGCGGGGCGGGTTGCGGGTCGTGGTCGTCCACCGCCCCCGCTATGACGACTGGAGCCTGCCCAAGGGCAAGGCGGGGCCGGGGGAGAGCGACGCCGAATGCGCCCTCCGGGAGGTCCGGGAGGAGACCGGCCTGGCCTGCTCGCTGGGCGACGAGCTGGGGACCGCCACCTACTACGACCGCCATGGCCGGCTGAAGACGGTCCGCTACTACGCCATGCAGCCTCTGGGCGGTGGTGAGGGGCCCCAGCACGAGGTGGACGAGATCCGCTGGCTCGGCCTCGAGGAGGCCAAACGGCTGCTGTCCTACGAGCGGGATGTGGACATGCTCGACGCCCTGACGGCCATGGCCGCCCGGCGGGAGGAACCCGAGGAGCCACCCGCCGGCTGACGTCCCCGGCCTGGGAGCCGGGCGGCGACGTCGGTACGCTGAGTCCTGTGTCTATGGCTCTTCGCCTGGCGGCTCATCGCGGTGCGGCCGGGGACCCCAACCCCGGCCGCCGGTCCCTGCTGCGCGGGTCCTGATGATGGCCCGTCTGCGTCTCGTGGCCCTGGTCGTGGCGGTGCTGGCTGCCGCCGCCTGTGGCCAGAAGTCGGGAGTGACCGGCTCGGCGGCAGTCCCCACCGCCGAGGAGGCGGCCGCCCCGGCGACGTCCCCCGCCACCGCCATCGCCCCCGGGGCGGGCCCGGACGGGGGTGCAGCGGTACCCGCCGGGCCTTCGGGGGCCGCCGCCGAACCGTCCCCGGCGCCCGGGCGACCGGTCGCCACCTCCACCCGTGCCGCTTCCGGAGCGGCCACCGGCGTGCCCGCCCCGGGAACGGGGCTTACCGGCGCGGCCACCACGGCAGGCCGGTCGCCCGGCCCGGCGCCGCCCTCCGAGTCCCCGAGCGGCCCGGCGGCGGCTCCCTCCGGGGCGGCCGGTCCCGCCCCCGGGCCCGAGGACCGCACCGGGGTGAGCGACACCGAGATCGTCATCGGCCTGCACGCGCCCATCACCGGGGCGGCACCCGTCCCCCAGGACAGCCTGGACAAGGCCAAGGGCCTCTACTGGCGTTTCGTGGCCGAACGCGGTGGGATCTTCGGGCGCAACGTGCGGGTCATCATCAAGGACGACCAGTTCAACCCCACCCGCGCCGTCCAGGTGTGCCGGGAGATGGTGGAACGGGACAAGGTCTTCCTCCTCATGGGCATCGGCACCGACCAGACCATCGCCTGTGCCCGCTACGCCAGCCAGGTCGGCGTCCCCTACTTCGCCACCGGGGGGAGCGAGGCGGGGTTCGCCGATCTGCCCACCTACTTCAACGTCTCCATGACGTTCCCCCAGCAGGCCCCCATGGTGGCCCGGCTGGTGCAGCGGGCGAACCTGTCCAAGGTCGGGATCCTGACCACCGACACGCCGAACTACAGCGACACCCATTCGGCGCTGGAGTCGGCCGCCCGGTCCGCCGGCCTGCAGGTGGTGCGCAGCAGCCGCATCAACAAGAACGCCTCCCAGTCGGAGACGCTGGCCGAGGCCAACGCCATGCGGACGGCGGGGGCGGAGGCGGTCATGATGATGGTCACTCCCCTTGTCTTCCTGAATCTGGCCCACGCCGCCCAGGGCCAGGCCTACAACCCGCTGTGGACCGGCCCCGGGCTGTCCAATGGGTTGAACCTGGTGGCCGAGTTCGGCTGCCCGTCCATCGGCCGGGCCACGTTCCTGTCGCCCTTCCCCCAGCTCGACGTCATCGACCGCTTCGACGCCGACTACAAGGCCACCTATCGCAGGATGAACGGCGAGGAGGGCGACGACCTCGGCCTCGCCCTGTGGGGCCTGGACAAGACCCTGCACCGCTTCTTCGAGGCCACCGGCCGGGACCTGTCCCGCCAACGGTTCCTGGCCACCTTGCGCAGCGGCCGGGAGTTCGCCTCCGACATCCTGCCCCCCGTGCGCTACCGCCCGGGCGACCCCTTCGGCGCCTCGCAGGCCCACGTCCTCCAGGCCGACTGCTCGAGCCGGACCTACCGGACGCTGCACACCTTCGTGTCGTCGCTATGACGCGAGGCCGGCGCTCACTCGGCCAGGTTGAGTAGGAACGTGCGCTTGATCTCGGTGATGAAGCGCATCTGCCGGTGGCCGACGAACTCGCCCGCTTCGACGTGTTCGCCAGGGAAGGCCCGCATCTGGCAGTCGGGCATCTTGCCGCCGAAGCTCTTGAGGGAGCCGGACCCGTCAGTCGAGCGGTAGAGGTTGACGACCTCGTGCGACGCGGTCACGAACAGCTTGCCGTCGGGTGACTGGCGGGCGACCGACACGGAGTGGCTGTTCATGAGCTTGCCGATGTAGGTGGGCTTGTTGGTCACCCCGGCCTTCAGGGTGTCGAAGCGGTACATCCGGGCGCTCGGGCTGGTCTTGGTCACCAGCACGAGGGATCCCCGGGTCATGAAGGCGGCCTCGGTGTTGTAGCTGCCGCTCGGGTAGGCCCAGCTGTAGGCGTTGACGGCCTGAACGCTGGTCACGGCGTCGGGGTCGGGCTCGATGATCTCGTAGATCTTCTTGCTGGCAGCCCCGCCGTTGTCGACCACCCAGAGCCGGGCCACGCCGTCCGTGCCGATCGTGTAGGTGATCTCCTCCCAGTCACCGTTGACGGCGTTCTCGACCAGGATCTCCTTGGTGTGGGCCATCCCGTCGGCGTCGAAGCGGACGGCGTTGATGGCCGCCGTGTGGCCCGAGTCCCGCACGACCCAGTACAGACCGGGGTGGCGGCGGGACCCCGCCATGCCGGAGGCCTCCCCGATGTGGTCGATCTCGTCGGGCCACACGGTCCGGGTGGGCATCTCGGGGAACCCGCAGGTGGTCGGGCCGGGGAGCACCTCGGCGCTGGAGGCACCGCCGTGGGATGTCTCCAGGGGCTCTTCGATCACCTCGGGAGGACCGCCGTCGGGGTCGGCCGGATGCGCTCTGACGACAGTGGGTCCGGGCTCGTCCTGCGGGTTGACGGGGACGGTACCCGTCGTCGGCGCCGGTGTCGTCGGGCCCGGGATTGTCGGGCTGGCCGCGGGGTCGGGGCCGGTGGCGCCGGGCTCCGGGCGGGGTCGAGCCCACCGGGGCGCCAGGCCGACGATGGGCTGGTTCAGCCGGATCGCCCCTGTGGACCCGAAGAACCGGGCGTCGCCGAAGGCGAAGATCCCGCCATCGCTCCCCACCAGCCAGTAGCCGGCACCCGTCGGGGTGGATGCCATACCGACGATGGGGACGTTGAGGGCGCCCGTGGAGCCGAGGAGCGTTGCGTCACCGAAGGCCCGGACCTTGCCCGAGGCGAATGCCTGCCAGTAGCCCTTCCCGGTGGGGGTCGCGGCGAAGGCGACGACCTTGTCGCCCGCCGTCTGCCCGGCGGCCGTCCCGTGGAAGGTGGCGTCGCCGAAGTTGAAGATGCCGCCGTCGGAGGCGACGAGCCAGTAGCCGGCGCCGGTGGGGGTGGGGGCCATGGCCACGATGGGCTGGTTGAGCCGGATGGCTCCGGTGGATCCGTGGAAGGTGGCGTCGCCGAAGCTGAAGATGCCGCCGTCGGAGGCGACGAGCCAGTAGCCGGCGCCGGTGGGGGTGGGGGCCATGGCCACGATGGGCTGGTTGAGCCGGATGGCTCCGGTGGATCCGTGGAAGGTGGCGTCGCCGAAGCTGAAGATGCCGCCGTCGGAGGCGACGAGCCAGTAGCCGGCCGGGGCGGCCGGGGCCACGGCCGGGCCGATGGAGCGGGCCGGCGCGGCGGAAAGGACCGCGGCGCCGAGCGTGACGGCCAACAGGGTGGCGAGACCCCGGCGGGTGCGGTGGAACGCACGTTGAGCTGGCAAGACGGCCCTCCCGGTGGACGACCCGCGCCCAGGCCCCGGCCCGGGGGTGCGCAGGATGTGTAGCAAGGAGGTACTGCGCGACCAGGGTGAAATCCTCCCTACCGCGGGCTTTCTCGCCTATCAGGCGTAAAAACCGCGGGGTGGAGGAACGTGCCCCGCGTCAGAAGTTGGCCGGAAGCAGCAGCTCGAGGTTGGCGTAGAAGACGAACAGCACAACCAGGAAGGGCACCACGCCGCCGGCATAGGTGGTCCAGTGCCTCCGGCGGCGGACGGCCCACCACCACACCACTCCGACGGCGGCGGTGAGCAGGCCCCACAGCACCGTGGGGATCTTCGAGCGTTCACTGCCCAGCCCGGCGTCGGCCAGGGCGTCGGGGTCCGGGGCCTCCGGCTCCCCGGGCGGCAGGGGCGAGGCGGGGGCCGCTTCCTGGCCCGCGGCCAGGGCTGCGACCACCACCAGGCGCTGCTTGGCCGAATACTTCGGATGGCAGGTGGTGAGCGTCAGCTTGGCCACGGGGGTGGGGTCGAGCACCTCCACCTGGTTGGGATTCACCACCTTCGTCTCCTCCACCGAGTAGGTGTAGGCGCCGGCCAGCGTGGTGATCAGGATCTCGTCCCCGGCCACCAGCTCGTCCAGACGGTTGAAGGGGGCGCCGTAGGTGGTGCGGTGCCCGGCGATGGCGGCGTTGCCCACCGTCCCCGGCATGGGAGTCGACGGATAATGCCCCGGGGCCTTGCGCAGGTCGGACAGGCCCGTTCCCTCGACGACGTGCCACTCCAAGCCGATCTTGGGGATGCGGATCATGGCCACCGCCTCGCCGGTGGGCGGGGGCGGCGCGGGGGCGGGACCCGTGGTCGTGGTGGTGGACGGGGCGGACAGCTTGGCGTCGAATTCGGCCTTCAGGTCGTCCTGGGCCTGCGCCGTGTACAGGCCCGTCCCCCACAGCTGGTAGGCCACGAACAGCAGGATGAGCACGCCCGTCCCGGTGAGGGCGGCGCCGATGGCGGAGAGTGCCGAGCGCAGACGGTCCACTCCTGATGAGGCTACCGGGCAGTTGGCCGGGCTGGCCGCAGCCCGGCCGGAGGCGACGAGGTTCGTACACTTGTGAGGACGCCCTTCACGTCGCAGGGAGTGAATTTGCCCGCCGTCCGTCTCCGTTCCGCCGTGTGCCTGATCGGCCGGTTCCCGGCCCTGGCCGGCGTCGACCTCGACGTCGACGAGGGCGAAGTGGTGCTCGTCTCCGGTCCGAACGGGGCGGGCAAGACGACGCTCCTGCGCCTTCTGGCCGGCCTCGTCCCTCTCTCCGGCGGAACGGGGGAGGTCCTCGGTCACGACCTGTCCGCCGACCGCCTCGGCCCCCGGCGACAGATCGCACTTCTCGGGCACGCTCCCGGCTGCTACGACGACCTGACGGTGCGGGAGAACCTCCGGTTCTTCACCCGGGCCGCCGGGGGGCGGGCCGTCGACGCCGACGCCGCCCTCGAGCGTCTCGGCCTCGGACGCCAGGCCGGGCTCGCCTTCCACCGGCTGTCGGCCGGCCAGCGCCGGCGCACCGCCCTGGCCGCCCTGGTGGCGCGCCGACCCCGCCTCGTGCTGCTCGACGAACCTCACGCCGAGCTGGACGCCGCCGGGCGCGACCTCCTCGACGACCTGGTGCGGGTCATGGCTGCGGAGGGTGCCACCGTGCTGCTGTCGTCCCACGAGCTGGCCCGGGCCCGGGCCCTGGCGGGGCGGGAGGTGACGTTGCTCGCCGGCCAGGTGCGCCCGGCGCCGGCGGTGCCCCCGGTGGCCCGGGAACCGGTCAAATAGGACGGTTCACAGGACAGACATTTGGGACGCCGGGCAGGAACCGGCGCTTTGGTGAGGAAATGGCATACGGGGTTCTTTGACACCGGGGGCCTCTCCTGTCCCCGGGGCGCACATCCCTGGAAGGTGTCCGATGCCCGAGTCGCATGCCCACCGCCGGCGCCGTAGCGCCGTCGCCGTCGCCATGAGCCTGGCCCTGGCCTCGCCCCTCGTGCAGAGCGTGATGCCGGGAGCCGGCGCCGGCGACGCGCCGGCCGCCACCTTCGCCGCCAACGCGCCGCCCGGCTACTGGCTGGTCGGGACGGACGGGGGCATCTTCTCCTACGGCGGGGCCCGCTTCCACGGGTCGACCGGGAGCATGAGGCTGAATCAGCCCGTCGTCGGGCTGACGCCCACCAACACGGGCGCCGGCTACTGGATGGTGGCCTCCGACGGCGGCGTCTTCTCCTTCGGGGACGCCAAGTTCCTCGGGTCCATGGGGGCCGTCAAGCTGAACAAGCCCATCGTCGGCATGGCCGCCACCCCGTCGGGCAAGGGGTACTGGATGGTGGCGTCCGACGGCGGCATCTTCGCCTTCGGCGACGCCGGCTTCTTCGGCTCGACCGGGTCGATCAAGCTGAACAGGCCCATCGTGGGCATGGCCGCCACCCCGTCGGGCAGGGGCTACTGGATGGTGGCGTCCGACGGCGGCATCTTCGCCTTCGGCGACGCCGGCTTCTTCGGCTCGACCGGTTCGATCACGCTGAACCAGCCCATCAGCGGCCTGGCCACCACCCCGGCGGGCAAGGGCTACTGGATGGTGGCGTCCGACGGTGGAGTCTTCGCCTTCGGCGACGCCGTGTTCCGCGGCGCCGGCCCGGAGCGGCCGGTCAAGCCCGGTACCACCCGCCGGGTGATCGCCATCGTCCCGTCCCGCACGGGCGCCGGTTACTGGCAGGTGGCCGCCGGGGGCGAGGTCCTCGCCTTCGGAGACGCCCCCGATCTCGGAGGCCCGTCGTTGCTCAACCGTGATCTCGTGGGGATGGCCGCCGTCCCGGTCACGGCCACCGTTCCGGTGGCGGCGCCGGCGCCGGCGCCGGACGGCGACGCCGGCTCCGAACCGCGACTGGACCCGGAACCGACGACGACGACCACGGCGCCGCCGGCGCCCTACCTCGGCGCCCCGCAGTACTTCTCGTCGACGCCCATTCCCACGTGGGGTACGGGACCCTCCACGACGGAGGACAACAAGGCGGGCAGGGTCTACGCCCTGGCCGAAGCCGGCGACAAGATCTTCATGGGCGGCGCGTTCGAGTCGATCGTCCCCCCGGGCAAGAATCCGGGTCCGGGCGTAGCGCGTAGATACCTGGCCGCCCTCGACCGGCATACCGGCCAGCCGCTCGACTGGGACGTGGCGCCCAGTGACGTCGTCCTGTCCCTGGTGGCATCGCCCGACGGCCGCACCCTGTACGTGGGCGGGCGGTTCCGGTCCATCGCCGGCGCCGCCGCCGGGCGCGTCGCCGCCTTCGACGTGGCCACCGGTCATCGGATCCCGACCTTCGACCCGCCGCTGGCCAACGCCGGCGTGAGGGCCATGGCCCTCCACGGCGACACCCTCTACCTCGGCGGCGCCTTCACCCAGATCGGCGACATCGACCGTGACCAGCTGGCCGCCCTCGACGCCGCCACCGGCGCCTTGCGCACCGACTGGGAGGGGCCCAGCAACGGCCACCAGTGCTACACGGGTCAGACCGGCAGCCTGACGGCCGGCTGCGACGGGCTCGTCCACGACATGGCGGTCACCGCCGACGGTTCGCTCCTCTACGTCGGCGGCGACTTCGCCGACTTCGGCGGCGCCGACCACGGCGGCCTCCTGACCCTCGACGCCCGGACGGGTGAGACCGCCTCCTGGCAGGCCGACAACGACCGGCCCATCTTCGGCGTGGCCGTGTGGCCCGGCGACGGCAAGACGCTGGTGGCCGCCACCGGCGGCACCGGCGGCCAGGCCCATTTCTACGAGTACAAGAGCTCCAAGCGGTCGTCCAAGCCGAAGTGGATCCACAAGGTCGACGGGGACGCCACCGACGTCACCGCCACCCGGGAGCGGGTCTACCTGGTCGGCCACTACGACTTCGTTCTCGGCGAGAACACGGTCTGCGGCGCCCCGCCCTGCAAGGGCTCGGCCGACAACGGCGACGAGCCCAACCGGCACCTGTCGGTGTTCGACGCCAGGACCGGCGCCCACGACCTCAGCTTCACGGCCCAGGCCAACACCCCACAGGGTCCCTACGTGACCATCATCGGCAAGGACCATTGGTACGTGGGCGGGGACTTCACCGACATCGACATCCGGGCCGGCGGCCAGGAGTACAAGCAGTCCGGGTTCGTGCAGTTCCCGGCCATCGACCCCCGGGGCTGAGGTCGTCCCGAATCAGTTTGCTTTCCCGGTGGGGGCCGGTGCCATCGTGGGGGCATGACGATCAAGCCGTACCGCACTGAGCTGACCCCGCTGTCGTTCCTGCGCCGCTCGGCGGCGGTGTTCCCCGAGCGCACCGCGGTGGTTCACGGCGAGCGCCGCTCCACCTACGCGGAACTCGAGGAGCGGGTCGACCGGCTGGCCCGGGGCCTGCTCCACGCCGGCCTCGAGTCCGGCGACCGGGTGGCGTTCCTGGCGCCCAACATCCCGGCGCTGCTGGAGGCGCACTACGGGGTGCCGGCCGCCGGTGGCGTCCTGGTGGCCATCAACACCCGGCTCAACTCCGAGGAGGTCGGTTACATCCTGGGTCACTGTGGGGCCCGCTTCCTCTTCGTCGACGGCGAGCTCCTCCCCCTCGTCGAACCCCTCGATCTCGAGCACCTGGAGGTGGTCCGCATCGACGACACCGGCGCGGCGGGCGACCCCTACGAGGACTTCCTGGCCGCCGCCCCCGACGGATCCCTGCCCGTCTGGCCACCCGACGAGGAGGAGACCATCTCCATCAACTACACCTCCGGCACCACCGGCCGGCCCAAGGGCGTCATGTACACCCACCGGGGGACGTACCTCAACGCCCTGGGCGAGGTGGTCACCACCTCCATGGGCTTCGACACCGTCTACCTGTGGACGTTGCCCATGTTCCACTGCAACGGCTGGTGCTTCACGTGGGCCGTCACCGCCGTGGCCGGGCGCCACGTGTGCCTGCGCAAGGTCGACCCCGAGCGCATCTGGCAGCTGTTCGAATCCGAGGGGGTCACCCACTACAACGGCGCGCCGACGGTGCACATCGGAGTGGTGAACCATCCGACGGCGCGCCGGCTCGAGGGGCAGGTGACCGTCACCGTGGCCGGGGCGCCGCCGTCGCCCACCCTGCTGGGCCAGCTCGACGAGCTCAACTTCAGGCCCATCCACGTCTACGGTCTGACCGAGACCTACGGACCCCACACCGTCCGGGACTGGCACGAGGAGTGGAACGGGCTCCCCGCCGAGGAGCGGGCCGCCCTCCTCTCGCGCCAGGGCCAGGAGTACCTCATCGCCGACCCCATCCGGGTGGTCGACGAGGAGATGCGCGACACCCCCCGGGACGGCGAGACCCTGGGAGAGGTGGCGATGCGGGGGAACAACGTGATGAAGGGCTACTTCGACCAGGCCGAGGAGACCGAGGAGGCCTTCCGGGGCGGGTGGTTCCACTCCGGCGACATCGCCGTCATGCACCCCGACGGTGCCATCGAGCTGAGAGACCGCAAGAAGGACATCATCATCTCGGGGGGCGAGAACATCTCCACCATCGAGGTGGAGCAGGCCGTGGCCCGCCACCCGTCCGTGCTCGAATGCGCCGTGGTGGCCATCCCCGACGAGAAGTGGGGTGAGCGGCCCAAGGCCTTCGTCACCCTCAAGCCCGGCATGGAGGCGACGGAGGAGGACATCATCGGCTTCTGCCGGGAGCATCTGGCCCGCTTCAAGTGTCCCGCGGCAGTGGAGTTCACCGACCTGCCCAAGACATCCACCGGCAAGATTCAGAAGTTCGTGCTGCGGGACCAGGAGTGGGCGGCCAAGGACAAGCGGGTGAACTGACCCGTCAACCCGGGACCTGGCCCTCCTCGGGGACCCGGACCTCCTGGTCGTCGCGGTCGAGGCCCAGGACCTCACCCAGGACGGTACGGACCTCATGGTCACCCCGGGGCTCGTCGGCCACCGAGATCGTCGGCCCGGGGGTGTCGGGCAGGGTGACCTCGCCGGCGGGAGCGGTCGCCAGTAGCGCGCTCTCCTCGGTCAGGCTCTGGACCAGCGACACCAGCTCCCCCAGGAGCTGGTGGACATCGACCAGCCCCGAGCCGATCTGGGACAGGTCGGTCCTCACCCGTTCGGCGGCCACGCCCGCCTGCGCCTTCATCCGCTCCGCGGTGGCGTCGGCACAGGTCAGGATGGATGCGGCTTCTTCGCCCAGGTGGCGGAGCAGCGCGGTCCGGTCCAGGGCCGGAGGCGTCGGCGCGGTGGCCACTGGTGTGGGCCGGGAACCGGCGAGCTCGCCTTCCAGCGCGGCGATGCGGGCATCTCGCGCCGCCACCAGGCCGGCCACGCTGGCCAGGAAGGCGTGGACCTCCTCGCGCACGTAGCCGCGCATCACGACGGGAAACTCTTTGCTGGCGATCTCTTCCGGGTTCACCGTCGCCTCCCCAAGCTCTTTGTAAGTCAGTCATTACACTACTTGCGCCCGGGCCGGCAGCGCTGGTGGATCCTCCTATTTCCTACCTCACGGAGCGGGTCCCTCGCTTGACCGAACGGGGACGCGGCACGAAACTGGGTGCTGAGGTTCGGTCGCGATCTGGGGACAAAGGCCACGAGATGGAGTACCAGCCCGCGAGGGAAATCGATGTGCGGGATGGGCTCCCCGGGGGCCCGAACCGGCACACTGAATCGGGAGTGCGCTTCGAGGCCAAACTCGTCGACCACCTCCGCGCCCGGGGCTACCCGGCCAACCACCGTCCCCCGGACGGCGAGGTCTACGACCCCGCCAGTCCCGCGCACCTCGCCGAGGCGGGACGCGGCCTGGCCCGGTATCACGAAGCGGTGCGTAGCTTCCCCCATCGCCTCCGGGCCCGGAGCCGCCCGCCGCTCCCCGCTCTGGAGAGCAGCGGCCCCTACGCCCTGGCCGACTTCGCCGGGGCGGCCCAGGCCTACCTGGGATCCGCCGGCCGGGCCCGGCTGACCCGGGCCAGCTCCTTCCTCTGGAGCCAGTTCATCCGGGTCCCGGAGGCCCTGGCCGGCATCCTCCCCGAGCTGCCCCGGCTGGTGATCCACGGTGCCTACGACCACTCCGCCTTGATCTACCAGGGTGACCACCTCGCCGGAGTGACGGGCTACGGGTGGGCGGCCTACGAGCTGCGGGCCATCGATCTGGGGCAGTCGCTCGACGCCTTCGCCGGGGTGGCGGAGCCCGGGTGTCTCGACCTCGAGCGTTGCGCCGACTGGATGGCCGCCTACCGCGAGGTCGAGCCGCTGCCGGCCCACGAGCTGGCCGCCCTGCCCCTCGTCTTCCGGGCCCAGCACCTGACCGGAGTGCTCACCGGAACGGCCCGGTTCCTCCGCCGCCACGAGGGCGACCCCCAGCCGGACCAGGTGGCCGGCGGGCTCCTCGACCTGGTCGAGGCCGAAGCCGAGCGGGCCCGCTGGCTCGAGACCGGGGAACAGGAGCTGCTCTCCGCCCTCGGTGGCTCCCTCGTGGCGTAGGAGCAACCCGGGAGCACTAGGTTGTGCGCCCTACCGCTTTGACACCGGGGGGCGACATGCGGGTAGTGGTCGATTTCGACCGGTGCCAGTCCAACGCCGTGTGCATGGATGTGGCACCCGAGATCTTCGAGGTGCGGGACGACAACTTCCTCTACATACTCGACGAGACTCCCAGTGAGGAGCTGCGCCCCAAGCTGCAGGAAGCGGTGCGGCGCTGCCCGACCCAGGCCATCTCGATTCAGGATTGAGCCGGGGACCGAGCGTTGAACCGCATCGTCGTGGTGGGGGCCTCGCTGGCCGGCCTGTCCGCCGTCGAGGCCCTCCGCGGCGCGGGTTATGAAGGGGAGCTGGTGGCGGTCGGGGCCGAAGCCGCACTGCCCTACGACCGGCCACCCCTGTCCAAGCAGGTGCTCCAGGGCGCCTGGGAGCCGGAACAGGCCAACCTGCGCGACGCCGCCCACTACGACCCTCTGGACGTCGACTGGCACCTGGGGCGCCGGGCCGCCTCTCTCGACCTGGACCGGCGGGCCGTGGTGCTCGACGACGGTGAGCCGCTGGCCTTCGACGGGCTCGTCATCGCCACCGGCGCCACGCCCCGCACCTTGCCTGATTCGGGGACCCCCCCGCTGGACGGCGTCTTCGTGCTGCGCACGATGGAGGACTGCCTGGCCCTGCGCAAGGAGCTGGAGGGCGGCCCGCGGGTGTGCGTGGTGGGAGGTGGCTTCATCGGTTCCGAGGTGGCCGCCTCGTGCCGGACGCGGGGCCTGGAGGTCACCGTCCTGGAGGCGCTGCCCGCCCCGCTGGCCCGGGCCTTCCCGCCCGAGATGGGGGCCGCCTGCGCCAACCTGCACCGGGAGCACGGCGTGGACCTGCGCACCTCCGTCGGGGTGGAGGGCCTCGACGGCCGGGGGCGGGTGGAGCAGGTGCGCCTGGCCGGCGGGGGCTCGGTGGCCGCTGACGTGGTGGTGGTGGGGGTGGGGGTCGTCCCGGCCACCGACTGGCTGGAGTCGTCCGGCCTCGAGCTGCGCAACGGCGTGGTGTGTGACGAGACGTGTGCCACCGCCGCCCCCGGTGTCGTGGCCGCCGGGGACATCGCCCGGTGGCCCAACCGCCTCTTCGGAGAGGAGATGCGCGTCGAGCACTGGAGCAACGCCGTGGAGCAGGGGGCGGCGGCGGCCAAACGGCTGCTGACCTCCGGCGACGTCGCCGAGCCCTTTGCCCCCGTCCCCTACTTCTGGTCCGATCAGTACGACACCAAGATCCAGTTCCTCGGCCGGGCCGTACCCGACGACACGGTGGCCGTGGTGGACGGTTCGCTGGAGGAGGGCCGGTTCGTCGCCCTCTTCGGGCGGGCCGGCCGGCTGGTGGGGGCGCTGGCCTTCAACCGGCCCCGCCAGCTCATGGCCTACCGGCGGCTCATCGCCGGTGCCGCCTCCTGGGACGACGCCCTGGCCAAGGCAGCCGGCTGATCCCATGGCCCTTCGCCGGTGACCGACGAAGTCACGACCCGGTTCGCCGAGCTCGTGGCCCGTCCTGACGCCGAGATCCCCCTCGACGAGGCCGCCGCCCTCATCGGCGCCCACGCTGCTCCCGGACTCGACGTGGCCGAGCCGCTGGCCCGCCTCGACGATCTGGCCCGTACCTGCCCGGCTGCCACCGTCGACGGGCTGTGCCGGCATCTCTTCGACGACCTCGGCTTCGCCGGCAACCGGGAGGACTACCTGGATCCCCGGAACTCGTACCTTCACGAGGTGCTGGACCGCCGGGTGGGCATTCCCATCTCCCTGTCGGTCGTCACCCTGGAGGTGGGCCGCCGCCTCGGCGTGCCCCTGGCCGGGGTCGGGATGCCGTCCCACTTCCTGGTCCGGCATCTGGCCGAGCCGGCCATCTTCCTCGACCCCTTCGACGGCGGCGTCCGCCTCACGGAGGCTGACTGCGAGGCGATCTTCCGCGTCCTGGGGGGGACCGGGGAGTGGGTCCCGGCCTATCTGGATCCGGTCGGTCCCCGGGTCATCCTCACCCGGATGCTGGTCAACCTGCAGGGGATCTTCATGCCCCGCGATCTCCGTTCCGCCGTCTGGGTGCTCCGGCTCCGCCTGCTCATCCCCGGCCTGGGGTTCCCGGAGCAGGTCGCTCTGGCCCGGGCCCTGGGCTCGCTCGGGCAGTTCGACGCAGCCGGGACCGCCCTCGAGGGCGCCGCCGACGCCGCGCCCCCGGAGGACGCCGGCCGGCTGCGAGCCCAGGCTCGGGCTCTACGGGCCCGCAACAACTGACGCTCAGCTCTTCCGCGTCAGTCGAACTCGGCCCGGACGGTGGCGTCGGCCTCCCGGTTCTTGTCGGCCAGCTGCTCCCGGAAGCCCTCGAGCTGCTTGCGCACGTCGGGATCGGCGACCCCCAGGATGCGCAGGGCGAGCAGCCCGGCGTTGCGGGCACCTCCGATGGACACGGTGGCCACCGGTATCCCGGCGGGCATCTGCACGATCGACAGGAGCGAGTCGAGCCCGTCCAGCTGCTTGAGCGGTACCGGCACCCCGATCACCGGGAGGGGGGTGGAGGCGGCCAGCACGCCGGGCAGGTGGGCCGCGCCGCCGGCCCCGGCGATGATGACCGACAGGCCCCGCCCGGCCGCCTCCTCGGCATAGCGCTGGGCGTCGGCCGGTGACCGGTGGGCGGAGATGACCCGCACCTCCCGGGACACGCCGAACTCCTCGAGGACGTCGGCGGCCGGCCGCATCACCTCGAGGTCGGTGGCGCTGCCCATCACGATGCCCACCCTGGGTTCCGGCATGGGGCCAGAACCTACACGCGACGATGCAAGGATCTCCCTGTGAGCAACGATCGCCCGCTGGTGACCACCGACCACCACACCGCCGACCTGCCGGCCACCCCGCAACGGGACCGCACCATCCCGGCCACCCGCTGGGTGGAGGCGCCCGAGGAGCTCAAGTCCCTGGGCGCCGACATCGGCGTCCCTCAGGTGGACTACAAGCGGCGCATCGGGCGCTGGCTCCTGTGGCGGGCCGGTCCGGCGGTGAAAGCCGACGCCCGTTACATGGCCATCGACGCCGAGGACCTCGGCCGCCGGTGCACCTTCCGGCTCTACCCGGACGGATCCGGGGAGGGGGAAGGCCCCGACGGCCAGGTCCACACCCGGTTCCGAGCCTGGAAAGAGGCCTTGCGCGACTCCGTGTGAGGCTGAACTACCCTCGCTCCGATGACGATCGACGCCGAGAAAGCGAAGGACCTCATCGAGTCGGAGCGGGCCCGCATCCAAGGACTGGTGCGGGAGCGGGAAGCGGAGGGAATCACCAGCGAGACCGAGGGTGAGCAGTTCTCCGAGCTGGCTTCCCACGACCAGCATCCGGCCGATTTGGGCACGGAGACCTTCGAGCGGGAGAAGGATTTCTCCCTCCTCGAGCAGCTGGAGGCGGAGCTCGAGGACCTCGACCGCGCGCTGCGCAAGCTCGACGAGGGGACCTACGGCATGTGTGAGGCCTGCGGGACGGAGATCCCCGCCGAGCGCCTCGAGGCGTTGCCCGGCGCCCGCTTCTGCGTCAAGGACCAGGCCCGCCGCTGATGGGCTTCGATCTCAGTCGTCTCGACGTGTGGTCGGAGGAATCCGAGTTCAAGGTGGAAGCGGCGCGCACCATGGCCTACGCCGCCGCCACCAATGACCCCCACCCGAAGCATCGCAACGGGGCGCTGGCCCCTCCGATCTTCGCCGTGGTTCCCATCTGGGAGGCGATGATGTCCGCCGCCATGGCCATCGTGCCCCCCGAGGTGGCCATGCGGGTGGTGCACGGCGGGCAGGACATGCGCCTCCACCGTCCGCTGGTCCCCGGTGACGTGTTGCGTTCCCGGGCTGCACCTGTCGGTGTCCAGGTCCGGGGGACGGGCACCACCCTGCTGATGAAGACCGAGTCCCGCGACCGCTCGGGTGCGCTCGTCAACGAGCAGTACGTCACGACCTTCTTCCGGGGCGTGGGCGAGGGCGATTCGGGCGGTATCTCGCCCCCGGAGCACAAGCTGACGGCCGAGCTGAAGTCCTCCGCGCCCCTGGCCGAGGTCGTCGCCCGGGTCGACGAGGACCAGACCTTCCGCTACGCCGACGCCTCCGGCGACCGTATGCCCATCCACCTCGACGACGGCGTGGCCCGCTCCGTCGGGTTGCCCGGCATCATCGTCCACGGCCTGTGCACCATGGCCTTCGCCGGTCAGGCGGTGGTGGGGGAGGCCTGCGCCGGGGATCCGGAACGCCTGCGCCGCCTGGCCGTGCGGTTCTCCCGTCCGGTTCTCCCCGGGCAGGAGATCACCACCCGCCTGTACGCCGCCGGTCAGGACCAGGGCGTGGTCCGCGTCGGGTTCGAGACGGTCAACGCCGACGGTCAGGCAGTGGTGAAGGACGGTTGCGCCGAGGTGGCGTCATAGCCCGCCTGCGGCTCTTCGCCCGGGCCCGGGAGGCGGCCGGCCGGGCCGCCGACGACATCCCCGCCCATTCCCTCGGCGAGCTCCTGGATCGGGCCTGCGCCGATTACGGGGAGGAGTTCGCCGCCGTGCTCGCCACCGCCGCGGTGTGGATCAACGGAGAGGAGCCCGTCGCCGGTCGCGACACCGCGCTCGCGGCCGGCGACGAGGTGGCCGTTCTCCCCCCGGTGAGCGGCGGGTGAAGCCAGGCCCGGACGGTCAGGCCTGCTTCGTCTCCCAGAAGATCTTGTCGATCTCGCCGATGAGGCCGAGCAGCTTCTCGCCCTGGGCGGGGTCGACCGACTTCTTGGAATCTCCGGCGGCCTTGGTGGCCTGCCAGAAGATGTCGTGCAGTTGGGGGTACTTCTCGAGGTGGTTGGGCTTGAAGTAGTCGGTCCACAGCACCCAGAGGTGGTGCTTGACGAGATCGGCCCGCTCCTCCTTGATCTGGATGGAGCGCTGGCGGAAGGTCTCGTCGTCGGAGGACTGGTACTTCTCCTGGATGGCTTTCACCGACTCGGCCTCGATCCGGGCCTGGGCGGGGTCGTAGACGCCGCAGGGGAGGTCGCAGTGGGCGTGGCCGACCAGGGGCGGACGGAGATGGTCGAAGGCGGTGAGCAGGCGGGTGGCGACGGACATGGCTGACTTCCTCCTCGATCAGGGGGACACCCCCAACCCGGGGGTGACGGGGAACCGCAAATCTACCCACCGGGCACCGTGACCGGCGCAGGGCGGCAGCGGGGGCTGCTGGCGGCCGCGCTCCTCGCCGTTCTGGCTGCTGCGGCCGCCGGGCGGTTCCGGCGGATCGAGGTGGCGGGCGACAGCATGCGGCCCGTGCTGGAACCGGGCGACCGGGTCGTGGTGATGCGGACGGGGGCTCCCCGCACCGGGGACATCGTGGCCTGTGCCGACCCTGGCCACCCCGACCGGACCGTGGTCAAGCGGGTGGCCGCCCTCCCCGGAGGGCACCTCGTGCTTTCCGACGGCACCCGCCTCGCCGCCGGGCATGGCTACATCGTCCTCGGAGACAACTCTAACGCCAGCACCGACAGTCGCCACTTTGGCCCTATTGATCTCAAATCGATCATTGGACGTCTGATCTTTCGTTATGTTCCCGAGCCGCGAGCGGGGTTCATTTCGCGCCGTTCCGCCCGCTTCGCGTTTGAAACCGGACTCGGGCACGCGCGCTCCGTCGAGAAGTTGCCCTGATCGGTTGTCCGGGATTGCCCGAATTGAAACCCCCTTGTTAATGTCCGACGGCAATGGCCCCCGAGGGGCCGGTTCTGGGCCATGCGCAATCTCCTCCGCTCACTCCTCGTCTTCTGCGTCGGTGTGGTGCTCGTCGCGGCGCCGGCCGGAGCCGTCGGTTCGAAGGCTCGGCCCAAGAGGGTGTCCGAGTCCGACCTCCAGCGCCGGGCCAACAAGGCGGCCGTCGGGTACTCCCGGGCTCAGGCCGCCGTGGCCCGTCTCGGCAATGACATCGACCGGCTGGAGAAGGAAGTGGCCAAGCTCCAGGTGAAGATGGCGCCCCTGCGGGACGCTGTCACCCGCCGGGCGGTCGCCGTCTACCAGGCCCGCCAGGGGATCGACGCCATCGCCGGCCTGTCCACCCAGCCGGACTTCGTGCAATCGGCCCGGGGTGCCCGCCTGGTCTCCCATGCCTCCGCCGCCGACCTGGATGTCATCGAGGGGCTGAACGCGGCCAGTGCCAAGATCCGTGATCGCCAGGAAGCGATCGCCGACAAGCGCCAGGACCAGGAAGCGGCCATGACCGAGCTGGACAGCGAGCGCAAGGTCGTGGAGCTGGAGCTGGCCGTCATGGCCCGGGCCCGCCAGGACCTCCAGTCCCGGCTGGTGGCCGCCCCTCGTGCCGCTCGGGCGAGCCGGGGCGAGGCGGGACGGCGCGAGGTGCCGCCGCCGCCCGCCCTCCAGTCGCCGGAGGAGGCGGCCGCCATTCCGGTGGCCACCGATCTCATCTGCCCCATCGCCGGACCGCTGGCCTTCACCGATTCCTGGGGCGACCCCCGGGGTGGTGGGCGCCGCCACAAGGGCACCGACCTGATGAACCCGTTCGGCACCCCCAACGTGGCTGTGGTCTCAGGCCAGATCGCCCGACACCACTCGGGGGCGGGCGGGCTCTCCATCTACCTCTACGGCGACGACGGAACCACCTACTACTACGCCCACCTGGCCGAGGTTGTGGGTGCCGACCGCCGGGTGGCCCAGGGCGAGGTCGTGGCCAAGACGGGCAACAGTGGCAACGCTCGGGGTGGGTCGCCCCACACCCACTTCGAGATCCACCCGGGCGGCGGGGGAGCGGTCAATCCGTACCCCTCGGTCCGGGCGGTCTGCCCGTAGCCGGATTCTGCTTCAGGGTCGCAGACCGGACCGTCCCGGGAGCGATACCCTCTGACTATGTTCATCGCTCTTCGCCTGGCGGCTCATCGCAGTGCGGCCGGGGGCCCCAGCCCCAGCCGCCAGACCCTGCTTCGCAGGTTCTGATGGTTTCCGCCAGCCCCCCGCCGGCCACCCCCGCCCAGCGCCGCCTCGACCGGGTGCTCGACCCCGTCTATCTCGAGGGCTTGAGCGACCGCCCCGTCGACGAGGTCGAGTCCATGAAGGCCGAATGCGTGGAGCTGGAGACGGAGGCCTCCTTCGTGCGTCGCCTGGCCCAGGCCCGGATCGACATCCTCGCCGCGGAGCGCCGCCGGCGGGTGAGCGGCGGCTCCCTGGACGACCTCATCGCCGGGCTCGCCGCCATCCTGGCCGACGACGGTCCACGGCCGTCACCGGCGCAGGCCCATCTCCCGCAGGTGCTCCATCCCTCCCCGGAGATCGAGTGGACCCGGGGCCTGGAACGTCTGGTCGGCGACGACACCCTGGTGCGGCTGCCCGACCTCACCGAGGATGAGCTGGCCGAGACCGAGCAGCGGCTGACGGAGTTGGAGGCCGAGGTGTCTTCGGTGCGGCACCGCCTCCACGAGGTCCTCCACACCGTGGAGATGGAACTGGCGGCCCGGCTCCAGGCCACGCCGTGACCGAGCCCGGGGGTCCGGGGGTGTCCTCCGACGAGCCCGGGGGTCCGGGGGTGTCCTCCGACGACACGGACCGCTGCATCCTCGTCGTGGACGACGATGCGGTTCTGCGGCGGGTCGTCCGGGCCGTGCTCGAAGCCGACGGCTTCAATGTGATCGAAGCGTCCGACGGCGAGCAGGGTCTCAAGCTGGCCGCCGAGGCCCGCCCCCGCGTGGTCATCCTCGACGTCATGATGCCCGGTCTCGACGGGGTCGAGGTCTGCCGGCGGATGGACCACGGGTCGACCAGGGTCCTGATGCTGACCGCCCTCGGCGACGTCACCACCGAGGTCGCCTCCCTGGAGGCGGGGGCCCAGGCCTTCCTGACCAAGCCCTTCTCGTCCATGGAGCTCCTCGACCGGGTCGAGGAGCTGCTCAAGTCATGAGCGATCGGGACCCGGTCCCGGACCCGGCGGTGGCGCTGGAGGCCCAGCTCTTGGTGTTCGCCAAGGAGCTGGGGAGCAGCTACCAGCGGGAGCGGGCGCGCCGGATCGAGTTGGAGCGGGCCTACGGCGACCTGCGCGACGCCTATCTGCAGACGGCCCGGTCCCTGGCCCTGGTGGTCGAAGCCAAGGATGCCGGCACCGGGGCCCACCTGGAGCGCTGCCGGAACTACGGGATGGCCCTCCTGGCCGAGATGGGCGTGGCCGACGAGAACCGGGAGGCCGAATTCGGCTTCCTCCTCCACGACGCCGGCAAGGTCGGCATCCCCGAGCGCATCCTCAACAAGCCCGGTCCCCTCACCGCCGCCGAGTGGCGGGTCATGCGCACCCATCCGGTGGTCGGCCACCAGCTGGTGGCGGGCATCCCGTTCCTGCGCACCGCCGCACTCGTCATCCGCTCCCACCACGAGATGTTCGACGGGACGGGCTACCCCGAAGGGCTGAAGGGCGAGCAGATCTCCCTGGCCGCCCGGGCCTTTGCCGTGATCGACGCCTTCGACGCCATGACGGCCGACCGGCCCTACCGGGCGGCCCTTCCTGCCGACCAGGCGGTGGCCGAGTTGGAGCGGATGTCGGGGACGCAGTTCGACCCCGAGGTGGTCCGCGTCTTCGCCCCCATGGCGGAGCGCCTCGTTCCGCTTCCGGCCGCGTGATGGCACCGCTGGCGCCGGGGAACCCGAGCCTGGAAGCCCGGATGCGGGAGCTGGGCGACTTCATCCGCGACCAGCGCCGCACCGCCCGCCTCTCGCTGCGCAAGCTCTCCGAGCTGGCCGGGATCTCCAACCCCTACCTCAGCCAGATCGAGCGGGGTCTGCGCAAGCCCAGCGCCGAGATCCTCCAGGCCATCGCCAAGGCGCTGCGGATCTCGGCCGAGACGCTCTACGTGCGGGCCGGGATCCTGGAGGAGCGTGACGGGGACCATGATCTGGTGGCCGACATCCTGAGCAACCCCACCCTCACCGAGCGCCAGAAGCAGGTTCTCATCGACGTCTACCGGTCGTTTCTGAACAACCCCACGTCTGGGGATCAGTAGTCCAGCCGGTACATTTTTGAGCGTGCCCCGAACCCTGGCCGTGCTCAGCATGCACACGTCGCCTCTGGCCCAGCCCGGATCGGGTGACGGCGGAGGCATGAACGTCTATGTCCGGTCGATGGCCTCGGCGCTGGCCCGGGCCGGGCTGGCCTGCGACGTGTGGACCCGGGCTGAGCATCCCGACCAGCCCGAGGTCGTGGTGGTGGAACCGAGCTTCCGGGTCCTCCACGTGGCGGCCGGCCCCCGGGAGCGGCTACCCAAGGAGGAGCTGCCGGCGCTGGTGGACGAGTTCACCGCGGCCATGCTGGCCCGGGTGCAGACCTGTGGGCGGGACTACGACGCCCTGCACGGCAACTACTGGCTGTCCGGTCAGGTGGCGCATCGACTCAAGCACGAGCTCTCGTTGCCGATGTTGGCCACCTTCCACACCCTGGCCCGGGTGACGGGGGCCGACGGCGGGATGGACGGCGCCGGCCGGGTGGCAGGCGAAGACGAGATCATCAGGTGCGCCGACCTCATCCTGGCCTCCACTTCCGCCGAGGCGAGCCAGCTGCAGCACCTCTACGGCGCCGATCCGGCCCGGGTGGAAGTGCTCCCCCCGGGCGTGGACCACCGCCTCTTCGCCCCCGGCGAAGGTCACCTGGCCCGGGCCCGGCTCGGTCATCCGGGGGAGCGGGTCATGCTCTTCGTGGGTCGGATCCAGCCCCTCAAGGGTCTCGAGCTGGCGGTCGAGTGTCTGGCCGAAATCGATGATGATCCGCGGCTCTGGGTGGTGGGCGGGCCGAGCGGCGCCGAGGGTCCCGGCGAGTTGGCCCGGGTGAGGGCTCGGGCCCGGGACCTGGGCGTGGCCGAGCGGGTGCTGTTCCTCCCCCCCGTGCCCCACGACCAGCTGGTCGACTACTACCGGGCCGCCGACGTGGTGCTCGTCCCCTCCCGCAGCGAATCCTTCGGCCTGGTGGCCCTGGAGGCCGCCGCCTGCGGCACCCCGGTGGTGGCCGCCGACGTCGGTGGGTTGACGGCCATCGTCGAGGACGGGGTGACCGGCTTCCTCGTCAAGGGTCGTGACCCGCTCGATTGGGCCACCCCCGTCTCGCTCCTCCTCGACGACCCCGAACTGGCGCAGGCCATGGGGGCCCGGGCCGCGGCGCGCTCGGGCCGGTGGTCCTGGTCCATGACGGCGGCGCGGGTCCGGCGCCTGTGCGCCGACCTGGTGGAGCGCACGCCAGTCGAGTGCAGCTAAAGGATCGAGCGGCGCAGCTGGTGGCGGCCCACCTCACCGGGCCGGTGGCCAAGGAGCCCTACGTCCAGCACGTCGAGTACGACCCGGAGATCCCCCGCTGGTACCTCCGCTTCGGCTGCGACGGACGCGACGCCTCCACCATCTACTTCGACCTGGGCCAGCGATCGCTGCGCTACGAGCTCTACTTCATGCCCGACCCACCGGCCCACCACGAAGAGCTCTACCGCTGGCTGCTGCACCGCAACCACCACGGCCTCTACGGCGCCCGCTTCTCCCTCGGACCCGACGGCGACGTGTACGTGGTCGGACGCGTGCTCTACGAGCATCTGACCGAGGAGGAGCTCGACCGGGTCATCGGCGTCTGCTACGAGCTGGTGGAGACCTGGTTCCAGACCGCCATCCAGATCGGATTCGGCCGGTTGGATCGAACCGGTAAACCCCTTGCCCCGCAAAGGGAAGCAGACTAAGTTGACGCCGCCGTCGCCGACGGGTGGCGGTGAGGTGAGGCCCGAGGTGCAGGAGGGCCCGTCCCGTTCGGGGAAGTGCGGGGCGGACCCAAGCGTTCCTCGGGCCCGCCCGCGTCCGGAGAGCGAATGGCATCGCCCTGCTGGTGGGGTGATCATCGGTGCCATCAGCCTGGCCGGGGTGCTGGGCAACGCCCTGGTGGCGCCCGCGCTGCCCGACATCGCCCGGGCCCTGTCGGTGGACGACACCGGGATCGGGCTGGTGGTGGCGGCCTCCTCCGCGCCCGGCGTGGTGGTGGCGCCGGTGATCGGCGTGGCCGCCGACCGCCTCGGGCGCAGGATCGTGGTCGTGCCCTGCCTGGTCGTGTTCGGGCTCGGCGGGGTGGCGGCCATGCTGGCGCCCGATTTCGGCGTCCTGATCGCCGCCCGCCTGCTGCAGGGCCTGGGGGCGGCCGGGCTCGTCAACCTGGCCGTGGTGATGATCGGGGACCGACACCCGGGAGCGGTGGAACGGGCCGCGGCCATCGGGCGCAACGGAGCCGTGCTCACCGTCGGTCTGGCCGTGCTGCCCGTCATCGGCGGCGGCCTGGTGGCTCTCGCCGGCTGGCGGGCGGCCTTCGCGCCCATGGCCCTCACCCTGGGCGTGGCCGTGGCCGCCGCCCGCGTGCTGCCCCGGGAACGGCCCGCCGCCGTCGAGAGCCTTCCGGCCCAGATGCGGGCGGCCGCCGCCTCGCTGGCCGACCGCCGGGTGGTGGCCATGCTGGCGCTCGGGTACTGGGCCTTCGTGCTCGTCTTCGGGCTCGTCCTGACCGCCCTGCCCATCGACCTCGACCAGCGTTTCGGCGCCGGACCGGCACTCCGGGGGCTGATCCTGGGCCTCCCGGCCTTGGCCTCGGTGCTGGTGGCTCTGGCCATGGGCCGGCTCTCCGCCCGCTTTTCGACCTGGGACCTGGTCCTGGCCGGCTTCGCCGTGTTCGCCCTCACCTTCGCCGGCGTGGCGGGGGCCGGGAGCCTGGCCCTGGTGGCGGTGACGATGGTCGTCTACGGCCTGGGCGAGACGCTGGTCATCGTCCCCCTGCAGGCCCTCGCCGCCGGTCTCGCCCCCGCCCACCGGGGGGTGATGGTGGCGGTGTGGGTCTCCGCCGTGCGGGCCGGCCAGGCGTCCGGTCCGGTGCTGGCCGGCCTCTGCCTGGGCACGCTCTCCGCTCGGGGGACGATCGCCCTGGGGTCGGGCGTCTCGCTGGTGATGGCCGGAGCCGTCCTCGCCGTCCGCGTTAGCCTCAGGCGATGAGCCGGCTGGCGCTGCTCGGCGGCGGGAAGATGGGAGAAGCCCTCCTCGGTGGGCTCCTCGATGCCGGTTGGGCCCCCGAGGACCTCGCCGTGGCCGAACCCGTGCCCGAACGCCGCCACGTGCTGGAGGGGCGATTTCCCAAGGTGCGGGTGGTGCCGGCTCCGGCCTGGGCCGTGGCCGAGGCCGACGTGGTGGTCGTGGCCGTGAAGCCCGCCGACGTGCCCGCCGCGCTGGAGAGCGCCGCTTCGGCGCTCGCCCCCGGCACGCTGGTGGTCTCCATCGCCGCCGGAGTCACGCTGGCCACCCTGGAGGCGCTCCTCCCGGGCCACCCGGTCGTGCGGGCCATGCCCAATACGCCGGCCCTGGTGCGCCGGGGAGCCGCCGCCATCTCCGCCGGCACCCACGCCGGCGAGGACGATCTCACCCGGGCCGAGCGGATCCTGGCCGCGGTGGGGACGGTGACCCGCGTCCCCGAATCGCTGCTCGATGCGGTCACGGGCCTGTCCGGGTCCGGCCCGGCGTACGTGTTCCTGCTGGCCGAGGCCCTGATCGACGCCGGCGTCGGCGTGGGTCTGCCTCACCCGGTGGCCCGGGCCCTCGTCATCCAGACGTTGCTCGGGTCGGCCACCCTCCTGGCCGAAGGGCCCGACGGCCCCGAGGCCCTCCGGGCGGCGGTGACCTCGCCCGGCGGCACCACGGCGGCGGGCCTCGCCGCCCTCGAATCCCGGGCTGTGCGGGCCGCCTTCCTGGAGGCGGTGGCGGCGGCGACCGAGCGGTCGAGACAATTGGGTCAAAAAGAGCGGTAAGGGACCTGGGATCGTTCGGAGCCCATCGTCGCGCTGGTTCATCTCTGAGAGTGGCGTGGCCGGTCGCGCGCCGTGGTGGTGATGCGTGGCGTTTCACTTGCCGTGGTCGCGTAACATCTCTGCGGCGCGGCATCGCTCATGTGGCGCTCTATTCGCCCTAGACAACTGCGGTCACACGGCGTACCCTCAAGAATGGCGGGTGGAGATAGGGGTGACCGCGTGGCGCAGTCTTTTGAGAAGGCGCGCTTCTTGACGGTACAAGAAGTAGCGCAGCTGATGCGGGTGTCGTCGATGACCGTCTACCGCCTCATCCGGGCGGGGGACCTTCCGGCCGTGCGGGTCGGTCGTTCCTTCCGGGTGCGCGACGTGGACGTCGACGGCTACCTGCAGTCGCGGTACACACAAGCCGGGTAAACGGGCCGGCGGCCCGGGGTCCGGGAGCAAATGCTCCCCGGGCCCCGTCTTCCGGCCCGCCCCCGTCCGGTCAGTCTGCTGCCGGCAGCCACTAGGGTCGGCTCGTGAGCCCGGCATTCGTGTCCTTCCTGTCCGACTATGGGCTGGCCGACGAGTTCGCCGGTGTGTGCAAGGCCGTGATCCTGCGCGTCGCCCCGGACGCCCGCGTCATCGACATCACCCACGAGATCCCGCCCCACGACGTGCGGGCCGGCGCGCTCACCCTGGCCCGGGCCGCTCAATACCTGCCCCAGGGCGTGGTGCTCGGCGTGGTCGACCCGGGCGTGGGGACCGGACGGCGGGCGGTGGCCGCCGAGGTGGAGTCCGGCTACCTGGTCGGTCCCGACAACGGGCTCCTGGCTCCGGCGGTGGCGCTGTTGGGCGGGGCCAAGCGGGTGGTGTCGCTCACGAACCCCGAATATCAGATGGAGGGGCCCGGGCCCACCTTCGCCGGCCGTGACGTCTTCGCCCCCGCCGCCGGCTATCTGGCCTCCGGGGTCGACCTGGCCGAGCTCGGGGAGGAGATCGATCCCCTGTCTCTCCTGCCCGGGTTGGTCCCGCTGTCCCGGCCCGACGGCGACGGGGTGGCCGGAGAGGTCCTGTGGGTGGATCGCTTCGGCAACGTCCAGCTCAACCTCGACCCTGACGAGCTGGCGGTGCTGGGCCTGCGCCCGGGCGATCGCCTGGGGGTCGACGTCGGAGGGGAGCGGCGGACGGCCCGCTGGGTCACCACCTATGCCGAGGCCGGCCCCATGGAGCTGGCGGTCGTGGTGGATTCCTACGGCCTCGTCTCGCTGGCCTTCGACCGCAGCCCGGCGGCGGAGGCGCTCGGCCTGCGGGCGGGCTCGGCCGTCACCCTGCGCCCGCTGGCTCCCGTGGGCGACGCATGAGGTCGGGCACCGCCCTCGTGCTGGCCGTCCTCCTGGCCCTCATCCTGGGGGCGGCCGTCATCCAGTTCGTGCTCATGGCCCGCTGAGCTCTCACACCGTGCTGACGGCCGGTGTCCATGTGGCGACGGTGACCCTTGAGGTGTCGCCCCGGTAGGGCTAGCAGGAAATGCACCTGGGAGGCGCATTTCCTGCTGATCGTGCCTAGAAGAGCTCGCCGGCCAGCCGGCGGATGTCACGTTCGAGCGTGGTCAAGCCCTCGATCTTCCCGACGCACAGCGACACGCCCGCTTTGGTGGCCTCCCGCTCCACGTCGGGGTCGAGGTAGGCGGTGTAGAGGATGATGGCCTGGTCCGGCCGCTCGGCCCGGATGGTCCGGGCGGTGTCGATGCCGTTGATGCCCGGCATCGAGTAGTCGACCACCACCACCTGAGGGTCGGCTTCGGCGACAGTGGCCAGGGCCTCCTCGCCGCTGGCGGCCTGCCCCACCACCTCGAAGCCGGAGAGTTCGAGCATCTGGACCAGCATCTTGCGGACGTGGGTGGTGTCGTCGACCACGAAGACCCGTACCGACATACGCCGAAACTACACCGTGGAGCGAACTTCACCGCTCTGGCTGGTGTGATACAAGTCACGTCATGAATCACCTCCTGCGCCTGTGGTTCGCCCTGTTCGCGGTTCTCCTGCTCGTTGCCGGCTGTGGGGATGACGAGGAATCCGGTACGCCGGAACCGGAGGTCGAGGACACGACCGAATTCCCCGCCGGATCCACCATGGCCCGCCTGGCCGAAGCCGGCTCCATCAGGATCGGCACCAAGTTCGACCAGCCCGGGCTCGGCAACATCAACCTCGAGACCGACGAACCCGAGGGGTTCGATGTCGAGATCGGCAAGATCATCGCCGGCAAGCTGGGCATCGACCCCGACGAGATCGAGTGGGTCGAGACGGTGTCCGCCAATCGCGAGAGCTTCATCGCCAACGACCGGGTCGACCTCGTGATCGCCACGTACACGATCAACGACAAGCGCAAGGAGCAGATCGACTTCGCCGGCCCGTATTACGTCGCGGGACAGGACCTGCTGGTGGCCAAGGACGACGAGTCGATCACCGGCCCTGACACCCTGGCCGGCAAGCGGGTCTGCGCCGCCACCGGATCGACGCCGATCCAGAACATCCGCACCAACTACCCGGATGCCGAGGCGGTCGAGTTCGACACCTACACCGAGTGCGTCGACCAGCTCGAGGCGGGCCAGATCGACGCGGTGAGCACCGACGACATCATCCTCGCCGGCTACGCCGCCGACCCGAAGTACGAGGGCAAGTTCAAGGTGGTCGGCAAGCCCTTCAGCCAGGAGCCCTATGGCATCGGGCTGAAGAAGGGTGACAACGACTTCCGCACCTTCCTCAACGACACCCTCGAGGAGATCTACGAGGACGGGACCTGGGAGAAGGCCTTCGACGCCACCCTCGGGTCGAGCGGAGTCGAGGCGCCGGAACCGCCTCCGGTCAACCGGTACTGACCGGACGCCGGCCACTCGTTCGGGCCCGGCGACCGTAGGCGCCGACCGTGGATTTCGTCATCGAGCAGCGCAGCCTCATCCTCGAGGGCTTCGGGATGACGGTTCGGCTGGCCGCTTTCTCCGGTCTCCTCTCGCTGGTGTTCGGCACCGTGCTGGCCGTCATGCGGGTGTGCCCCATCGCACCCCTGCGGTGGGCGGGGGGGTTCTACGTCACGGTGGTGCGGAACACCCCGCTCACCCTCGTTTTCGTCTTTTCCGCCTTCGGGCTGCCGCGGCTCGACATACGGTTCTCGTTCGTCACCTTCGCGGTGATCGCCCTCACGGCCTACACGTCGTCGTTCGTCTGCGAGGTGGTGCGCTCGGGCATCGGCTCGGTGGCCGCCGGTGAGGTCGAAGCGGCCCGTTCGATCGGCCTGCCCTTCGGCCAGATCCTCACGCTGGTGGTGCTGCCGCTGGCCTTCCGGGCCGTGATCCCGCCCCTCAGCAGCGTCTTCATCGCCCTCACCAAGAACACCTCGATCGCGGTGGCGTTCAGCGTCGCCGAAGCGACCAGCATCCTGCGCCGGCTGCAGAACCAGGATGCGAGCGCCACCTTCCCCCTGCTGTTCACGACGGCCGCGGGCTACCTCGTCCTGACGCTGGCGCTCAGCCTGGTCTTCAGCCGGCTCGAGCGCCGGGTGAAAGTGCTGCGTTGATGGCTCTTCGCCTGGCGGCTCATCGCGGTGCGGCCGGGGGCCCCTGCCCCAGCCGCCAGGCCCTGCTGGCGCAGGTCCTGAGATGACGGCTCTTCGCCTGGCGGCTCATCGCGGTGCGGCCGGGG
>Ga0299907_10000161_pt1 | contig 28175 bp, 24 predicted proteins | sample RVTome_16_FD_198680 | JGI IMG/M metagenome (GOLD analysis project Ga0299907, IMG submission 198680) | Soil microbial communities from uranium-contaminated site in the Upper Colorado River Basin, Wyoming, United States - RVT152D67 (version 2) ...
ATCGCCGTCATGAGGTGGTCTCTCAGCCCGAGGACCTGGCCGAAGCCATGATCAACGGAACCAGGAATGCCCTGCGCCGGAGTCTTGCCCTATTTGGCATGGACACCTGGTGGCTGAGGGCCTCAGAGATCAAAACGAACCAGGAGAGAGCTGTTGCCTGACAAAGTCACCTTCGACGACCCTTCGGGAGAAGGGCCGCAGATCACACTCGAGAAGTTCGAGATTCCCGACGGCACCGAGGACATCGAGCTCAGGCTGCGCAAGATCCCGGAGCCCGACCCGCACTATGTCGACCTCGGCATGCTCTACCGGTTCGCCCAGTTGGAGCAAGCCCGGGTTTCGGGGGCCGAAGGGCTTATCCCACTCCATGTCGCGGTGCGGGGGCACATGGGCACCGGCAAAGACCACGACATCGAGCAATTCGCCGCGGCCATGGGGCTGCCCTACTTTCGGATCCCGCTCACCGGAGAGGTCCGGGACGTCACCCTGATCGGGTCGACCCGGCTCCACGGTGATGGCAAGGGGGGAACCGAGAGCCGGTGGGAGGACGGGGACATCACCCGGGCCCTTCGCGGCCCCTCCCTGCTCAACCTCTCCGAGCTGAACGCGGCCGGGGCCGAGACCCTCTTCGCCCTGCATGGCCTGCTCGACCGCTACTCGTCGCTGGACCTGCCTACCGGCGAGACCGTGCGTTTGCGGGACGACGTCCGCATCTTCGGCACGATGAACCCAACCGATCTCCGCGACTATGCGGGCACTCAAACCCTGAACAAGGCCTTCGCCGACCGCTGGGTCATCTGGGAGAAGAACTTCCCGGCCGGGGAACAGGTCGAGGCCATGCTCACCCGCCGCTACCCGCACCTGAAGGAGGAGTACGTGCAGGCCATCGCACGGCTTGCGGTCGAGGTCAATGCCTCCTTCGAGGCTCAGGACTCGGGAGTCAGGGTCGAGACGCCCTTGTCGCTTCGCTCGGTCCTGGACCGGATCCCGACCGGGCTGGTGGTCCACTCCGATCGCACCGACCCGCTGCGGGAAACCTGGGACGAGTACGTCCTTCCCCATGTCGACATGTTCGACCGGGATCACTACGAAACCGTTTGGAACGCCGTGGTGCGGAAAGGCCCCAGCACCAAGCCCTTCTGAGTGTGTCGAGTACCGTCGGGGCATGCCTTACGATCTGGGCAATCCCGATCTGGATGCCAGGCTGGCCGACTTGGTTGCCGGCGCCACGTCCAGCGAGAACGGCGACCTCATCGCCGAGATGATGGTGACCGCGCTCAAACTCGGCCGTGACGGCGCCTCGCGCGGGGACCTCAAGCTGATCAACACCTCGTTGAAGGAAATGCGCTACTCGAATCTCGTCTTCTCCCGCCATGACGAGCCCAAGGTGACCATCTACGGATCGGCCCGTATCGGTGAGGAAGACCCCAACTATCGGATCACGCTGGAGTTCGCATCGATCATGGCCGAGAGCGGCTGGGGAGTGATCACCGGGGCCGGGCCCGGCATCATGGAGGCAGGGAGCCGAGGAGCCGGCATGGACAACTCCTACGGAGTCAACATCCGTCTCCCGTTCGAGGACGAGACCCCCGCGTACATCGCTCCGGAGCGGGTGGTCAACTTCAAGTACTTCTTCACTCGGAAGCTCGGGTTCGTCAAGGAGGCGCATGCATTCGTCCTCCTTCCCGGCGGGTGGGGCACCCTCGACGAGACCTTCGAGCTGCTCACCTTGGTCCAGACCGGCAAGAGCGACCTGCACCCCATCGTGCTCCTCGAAGCGGAGGGGACCGACTATTGGGGGCCAATGATCGAGTTCATCAAAGACCAGCAACTGGCTCGCGGCCTGATCAGCGAGTCCGACCTGGCCCTGTTCCTCCACACCACGGACGAGAGGGCGGCCGCCGAGCACATCTGGCACTTCTACGGCAATTACCACTCGCAGCGTTACGCCGGGGGGAAACTGGTCTTGCGGATTCACGAGCTGCCCTCCGACGAGACCTTGGAACGCTTGAACGAGGACTTCGCCGACATCGTCGTCGAGGGGAAGATCGAGGTCGTCCAACCCGGCCGGGCCGAGATCGAAGAAGGGGATGAGCTCGACCTCCACCGGATCGCATTTGTCTTCGACCGGCGCCACTTCGGGCGTCTGAGGGAGCTGATCGACCGGCTCAACGATCTGGTCGGGGCCGTGAAACCGCACAAGTTGCCCGAGCCGATGACCGAGGAGCACGCGGAAAGACCCTGGTAGTGGTGATTTCACCTTGGGATTAGAAACCCGTCTCGGACTAACATTGGTACGTGCGCGACATCCTTTCCGATCTCGTAGCTGAGCAGCAGTTCCTGGATCAGTCCCTGCAGCGGATCCCGATCAAGATCTGGGACATGGTCACCCCCTCCAAGCCGTGGACAGTGCGCGACACCATCGCCCACCTCGCCGATTACGAGGAACTGGCGGCGGACACCATCGCCGGAGGGGACCAGCTGAAGCGTTGGCAGAACGCCCCGAAGCTGGGCCCGCTGAAGACCGAGGCGATCAAGAAGGGACGCGGGATGCGCCCCCAAGATGTCATCGAGTGGTGGCGGGGAGGCCGGGCCAAAGTGGTCGAGCCCCTATCCCACATGGACGCCGAGTCGAGGATCGAATGGATCGCCGGCGACATGAGCGCCCGCACCTTTGCCACCTTCCGGCTCATGGAGACCTGGATGCACGGTCTCGACATCTACGCCACTCTCGGGATCGAAGTCGAAGACACGGCGCGGATCCGCCACGTCTGCTGGCTGGGATGGAAGACGCTCCCCCATGCCTTCAAACACGCCGGCGAGGACTACGAGCCGGTCCGGGTCGAGGTGATCGGGCCGGGCTACGCCAAGTGGGTCTTCGGGCCGGAGGACACCGACCAACTCATCAAGGGATCGGCTTCGGATTGGGCGCGGATCGCGGTGCGCCGGATCAAGCCCTCCAAGACGAGACTCAAAGTCAGCGGCGAGCACGCCGAGAAAGCGATGCAGGTAGCCAGGGCCTACCTGTGAGTCACCTCCCCCGTCTCGTGGGGATGATCCATCTGCTCCCACTCCCGGGATCACCCGGGCACACAGGATCGATTCAGGAAGTCGTCGAGACCTCGATCACCGAGGCAAGGACTCTGGCCGACTCCGGTTTTCCCGCCCTTCTAGTGGAGAACTTCGGAGATGTGCCCTTCCGCGCCGACCACTCGGACCCGGAGACGATCGCCGCCATGACCCTGGCGGTGCGGGCCGTCAGTGAGGCAACCAACCTGCCCATCGGGGTCAACTTGCTCCGCAACGACGCCCTCGGCGCCCTGGCCATCGCCGCGGTGACCGGAGCCGCATTCATCCGGGTCAACGTGCTCACCGGGATCATGTACACCGACCAGGGACCGATCGTGGGACGGGCCGACGAGCTGGCCCGCCGACGTGCCACCGTGGCCCCCGGGATCGAGATCTGGGCCGATGTGATGGTGAAACACGCCACACCACCGCCCGGTCTCGACATCAGACAGGCTGCCGACGACACAGTGGTCCGAGGCCTGGCCGACGCCGTCATCGTCTCCGGCCCGGGCACCGGCGTCGAGCCCGATCTCCACGAAGCCGGGCTCGTCCGCTCGGTGATTCCCAAGGGGACCAGGCTGGTCATCGGGTCCGGCGCCAGGACCGGCAACCTGGGGCGGCTGGCTGAGGTGGCCGACACGGTCATCGTCGGCTCCTCCATCAAGGTCGACGAGGTGCCCACCTCGCCGCTCGACCCGGCACGTGTCTCCTCGTTCGTGGCCGAGGCCCGGTCTCACGGACTGGTCTGAAGGTCAGATCGGCCGTCTCCGACGGGACGAGATGACTCCGGTGTTGAATCCGGCCAGATGCAGCCTCCCGGAGAAGCGAGCATGCTCGATCTTGAGACACCGGTCCTGGACCACCTGGAGCCCGGCAGCGGCGGCCTTGGCAGCGGCCTCGTCATGACGCAGCCCCAGTTGGAACCAGACCACCTTGGCACCGATGGCGATCGCCTCGTCCACCACGTTGGGCAACTCCTCGCGGCGGCGGAAGACGTCCACGATGTCGGGGACCACCGGCAAGTCGGCCAGCGACGGGTACGTCTTGAGACCGAGGATCTCGTCGTACATCGGGTTGACCGGGTACATGTCGAGATCGGTCCTGACCAAATAGGAGGCCACGAAGTTCGACGAGCGCAGCACGTTGGCCGAGACCCCCACCAGAGCCACAGTCTGCGCTGACTGGATGATCTGGAGGCGCTCCACGGCGGTGGCCTCGTGCAGGACCATGGTCATTATCTCGCCCCTTCCAGGGCCTGACCCAGATCCCACAAGATGTCGTCGATGTCCTCCAAGCCGACCGAGATCCGGATCATCTCGTCGCTGACCCCGGCGGCACGGCGCTCCTCGACGGGCACCTGCTGGTGGGTGGTGCTGGCGGGATGGATGACCAGGGTCTTGGCGTCACCGACGTTGGCGAGATGGGACGCCAGCTCCACCCCGGCGATGAGATTGGCCGCGACATCGAAGCCGCCCTCGACCCCAAATGTGAAGACGGCTCCCGGCCCTTCGGGGACATATTTGGTGGCCAGTTCGGTCCAGGGGTTGTCGGGGAAGATCGGGTACCGGACCCAGGCCACGTCGGGGTGCTGGTCGAGGAACTCGGCCACCTGGCGAGCGTTTTCCGTGTGCCGCGCCATCCGCAGGGACAAAGTCTCCAACCCGAGCAGGAGCACGAAGGCGTTGAACGGCGACAGTGAGGCGCCGACGTCACGCAACGTCTCCACCCTGGCCTTCATCAGATAGGCGTACTCCCGGAAGTTCTCCCAGAACATGAGGTCGTGATAGGCAGGCGAGGGCTCGGTGATCCCGGGGAACTTCCCGTTGTCGAAGGGAAACCGACCCGACTCCACGATCACCCCGGCGATGGCGACACCGTGGCCGCCGATGAACTTGGTCGCGGAGTGCACGACGATGTCGGCCCCGTGTTCGATGGGACGGCACAGGTACGGGGTGGCGAACGTGTTGTCGACCATGAGCGGGATCCCGTTGTCGTGGGCGATGTCGGCCATCGCCCGGATGTCGAGGATGTCTGCCGACGGGTTGCCGATCGTCTCCCCGTACAGCACCTTGGTCTTCTCGTTGATCGCCTCTTTGACCGCGCCATGGTCCGAGCTGTCGACAAAGGTCACGTTGATCCCCATTCGACGCAGGGTCACATCGAACTGGGTATAGGTTCCGCCGTAGAGCGACCGGGATGCAACGATCTCGTCACCTGCGTTGCACAGGGTGAGGATGGAGATCAGCTGCGCCGCCTGCCCCGAGGCGGTGGCCAGCGCTCCCAGGCCGCCTTCCAACGAAGCCATGCGCTCCTCGAAGGCGGCAGTGGTCGGGTTTCCGATCCGGGTGTAGATGTTCCCGAAATTCTGCAGCGCGAACAGATCGGCCGCCTGCTGGGCGTCCTCGAACACGAACGAGGTGGTGGCGTAGATGGGCATCGCCCTGGCCCCGGTCTCGGGATCGGGACGCTGTCCGGCGTGTATCTGGCGGGTGTCGAACCCGAACTCTCGATCTCTCATCCTGTGCCCCTCGAATCGAGGTGGGGGGTTCGAGCAGTATGTGCCATGACGGTTCTCCTGTCCTACGCGCTCTTCCGAGCACCGCGACGGATAGCCGTCCTCGGCCACTCATCGTTCAGGCATTGGCACCGTTCGTGTCGGTTGCCGCGGCTTCGAAGGGCCTGTCCCTCCACCGCTCTTGATGAGCGCGTCTTCTTCGCTTGACGGGAAAGTTAGCAGCCACCACCGCCCCTCCAACTCAGGGGCACTAGTCCGGAATGCCATTGGCATATAGTCCATTCGGCCCATACCCCCCCGGGCGCCCCCCGAGCAGACTTCCCCGTCGGGTGATTTCATTTATGCGGGAACTTCCGAGAGACATTCTTATCGAGGTCATGGAGGACGTGATCGAGGACCTGCACGGTCACGTGCACCGGGTCTCGGACCTCGCCGTGAACATGGGCACCGGGCTCGGCTTGGGCGAGATCGAGCTCGACCGCCTGGCTATGGCCGGTGTCCTACACGACGTGGGCAAGATCCACCTCGACCCGGGGATCCTGGGGAAGCCCGGCCCACTCGACGACACCGAGCGGGAGCTGATGAACCGCCACCCCGAGCTCGGTTTCGCCATGACGCGCAACCGGCTCGACCCCAAGGTGGCCGAAGCCATCCTCTACCACCACGAGCGCTTCGACGGTCGGGGTTACCCCTTCGGGCTGGGTGGTGAGGAGATTCCGATCCTGAGCCGGATCATCCTGGTCGCAGATGCCTTCGACGCCATGACCTCGACCCGCTCCTATCAGGCGGCCTTGCCGGTCGAATTCGCCATCACCGAGATCCGGAAGCACTCGGGCTCCCAGTTCGACCCCCAGGTGGTCGGGATGTTCCTCGAGCTCGCCGCGGTCAACCGGCTCCCGCTCGAACTCAGCGCGTAGACGGCCGTTTCCCCCCCGGCAGGGGAGAACCCGGCGCAGCCCGGGAGGTGGGACTCCGGGCCACCTCTCCCTCCGGGGGGAGGAGTCCCGGCGCAGCCGGGGAGGGGGGATCTGAACCACGCGTGGAAAGAAAACGCCCCCTCCGGCCCTGGCGGGCCACCTCCCCCTCCGGGGGAGGAAACACAGCACGCGCGGCAAGACAACGCCCCCTCCGGCCCTGGCGGGCCACCTCCCCCTCCGGGGGAGGAAACCACGGACCGAACTTGTCCTCCTCTCCTGATACCTTCCCGGTGTGGATCCTCTGGGCACCTTCACCGACGCCACCCGCACCTGGTTCGAGGCTTCGTTCCATGAGCCGACTCCGGCCCAGGCACTGGGCTGGCCGGCCATTGCCGACGGTCACCACACCCTGATCCACGCCCCGACCGGGTCGGGCAAGACCTTGGCGGCATTCCTCTGGACCCTGGACCGGCTGTTGACCGAGCCACAACCCGAGAAGGCCGATCGCTGCCGGGTCCTCTACGTCTCGCCTCTCAAGGCGCTGGCTCATGACGTAGACCGAAACCTGAGGGCGCCTCTGGCCGGCATCCGGCATGCCTCGAGTCGCGTCGGTGGCCCGACCCTCCCCGCCGTCGACACCTTCATCCGCACCGGGGACACTCCCTCGAACGAGCGACAGCGGATGCACCGCAACCCTCCGGACATCTTGATCACCACACCCGAGTCGTTGTATCTGATCCTCACCTCGGCTGCCCGCGAGGTGCTGCACAGCATCCGATGGGTGATCGTGGACGAGGTCCACGCCGTCGCCGCCACCAAGCGGGGGGCCCACCTCGCCTTATCACTGGAGCGACTGGAAGAGATCACCGACGCTCCCCCGCAACGGATCGGCCTCTCGGCCACCCAGCGCCCGCTGGAGACGATCGGGCAGTTCCTCGGCGGCGGGACCGTCGAGGAAGATGTCTGGGTTCCCCGACCCGTGACGATCATCGATGTCCCCCACGACCGCGACCTCGACATCGAAGTCGTCGTTCCAGTGGAAGACATGAACGAGCCGGGCGAGCCCGACCCGCTCGACCCGGACACACCGACAACCCGCTCGATATGGCCCTCGGTGTACCCCCGGCTCCTGGAACAGATCCAGTCGCATCAGAGCACCATCGTCTTCGCCAACTCCCGGAGGCTGGCCGAGCGCATCTGCTCCGAGTTGAACAACCTCGCCGGTGAAGAGCTTGCTCGGGCCCACCACGGGTCGGTGGCCCGGGAACAGAGACTGCAGACCGAGGAGGCGCTGAAACGCGGTGAGCTGAAAGCCGTGGTCGCCACCTCGTCCCTGGAGCTGGGCATCGACATGGGCGCCGTCGACCTGGTGCTCCAGGTGGAATCTCCAACCTCCGTCGCCTCCGGGCTGCAGAGAGTCGGGCGCTCCGGTCACCACGTAGGAGGCGTCTCCAAGGCTCGCATCTATCCCAAGTACCGTGGAGACCTCCTGGTGGCGACGGTCGTAGCCGCCGAGATGCTCGAGCGGAAGGTGGAGAAGACCAAGATTCCCTCGAATCCACTCGATGTCCTCGCCCAGCAGCTGGTGGCCAGGGTCGTGGCCGGCGCCACCAGCGCAGACGACCTGTTCGGGATGGCGGTGCGGGCTGCCCCATTCGCCAGTCTGAGCCGTTCGGTGTTCGATGCGACCCTCGACATGCTCGCCGGGCGCTACCCCTCCGACCTCTTCGCCGAGCTCAGGCCACGGGTCAACTGGGACCGGGCCACAGGTGAGGTCACCCCCCGGCCCGGAGCCCTGCAGCTGGCCGTCACCAACCCGGGCACGATCCCCGATCGCGGCCTCTACCGGGTGACCCTTCCCGATGGGAGCCGTGTTGGTGAGCTCGACGAGGAGATGGTCTACGAGTCGAGGGAAGGGGATGTCTTCCTGCTCGGGAGCAGTGCTTGGCGCATCGCCCAGATCACCCACGACCGGGTCGAGGTGATCCCGGCCCCAGCCGAGGGCGTCGCCCGGATGCCGTTCTGGAAAGGTGACACGATCGGCCGGTCGCTGGAAACCGGCAAGGCCGTGGGTGCGTTCGTGCGGGAGACCGGGCGGCTCGATCCCGAAGCCGCGGAACGGGCACTGAGGGACAATTTCCACCTCGACGAGCTGGCGGCCCGCAACCTGATCGCCTACCTGACCGAGGAGCGCGCGGCCACCGGAGTCCTCCCCACCGACCAAACGATCGTGGTGGAGCGGTTCCGCGACGAAATCGGTGACTGGAGACTGGTGATGCTGTCTCCGTTGGGGGCCCGAATCCACGCCCCATGGGCGATGGCCCTCCGTCACCGCTTCCGGGCGCGATACGGCATCGACATCGACGCAATCTGGTCCGATGACGGCATCGCCTTCCGATTCCCCGATGCCGACGACCCTCCTGGCGCCGACGACCTGATCCTCGACCCCGAAGACGTGGAAGCTCTCTTGCTGGAGCACCTGGGTGACACCGCTCTCTTCGCCGCCCGTTTCCGGGAAGCAGCCGGGCGCTCCCTCCTCCTCCCCCGACGCCGACCCGGAGAGCGAACCCCACTCTGGTTGCAGCGCCGAAGGTCGGCCGACCTCCTGGGAGTGGCCAAGCAGTTCGGGTCGTTTCCCATCATGCTCGAGGTGTACCGGGAGATCCTCCAGGACGACTTCGACCTTCCCGGCCTGCTCGAGGTCCTTTCCGACATCGGGGCGCGCCGAATCAGGGTTACGTCCGTCGACCTCGACTCTGCCAGCCCTTTCGCCACCTCGCTGCTGTTCTCCTTCATCGCCGCCTATCTCTACGAGGCCGATGCCCCCGTGGCCGAGCGTCGAGCTGCGGCCATCACCCTCGATCGGGATCTTCTCCGCGAGCTGCTGGGCGAAGGCGAGCTGCGAGAACTGATCGACCCTGAGGTGGTGGCGGCAGTCGAGCTGGAGTTGCAGTACCTCACCGACCGTCGACGGGTCACTCGCCCGGACGGGGTGCACGACATGCTGAGGGACCTGGGCCCCATGACCGGGAACGACATCGAGGTGCGCACCGAAGGTCTCGACATCCCCGCGGTCTTGGCTGAGCTCGTGGCCCAGAGACGGGTGGTGGAGGTGACGCACGCCGGGACCGCCCGCTGGGCGGCGGTCGAGGACGTCTCCCGGCTCCGCGATGCTCTGGGGGTCCAGCCGCCCCCTGGGGTGCCACACGTCTTCCTCGAGCCGGTCGAAGATCCCCTGGGAGATGTGATCGGGCGTTACGCCAGGACCCATGGCCCGTTCACGGTGAGCGAGGCGGCAGACGCCCTGGCGATACCGGGAGCCATCGTGGAGACTGTCCTCGGCCAGCTGGAGGCAAAGGGGCGGGTCGACGTCGGCGCTTTCCGACCAGGCGGGCAGGGAAGGGAGTGGATCGACCGCGAGGTCCTGAGAAGGCTGAAGCGACGCTCCCTGGCCGTCCTGCGAAAAGAGATCGAACCGGTGGGCCCGTCGTCCCTGGCCGCCTTCTCCGTAGCCTGGCAGGGCGTGCGCGACGACCCACCGCGGGGGCAGACGGCCATGTCCGATGTCATCGCCCGGCTCACCGGTGCTGTCGTCCCGGCCTCGGTGCTCGAACGCGACATCCTGGCCGCCCGTGTTGCGGACCCGGCCCCACTCCTCGACCAACTCCTCCTTCAAGGCGACCTGGTATGGGTTGGTCATGACTCTCTCGGCACATCAGACGGCAAGCTCGCGCTGTACCCGAGATCGACACTCGGGCTCCTCTGGCGAGGGCCGGGCGAGATGCCCGATTCGAGGGAGGCCACCGCCATCTTCGATTTCCTGGAGCAAAGGGGAGCCAGCTTCTTTCGCGACATCTACGCCGGAGCCGGTGGCGGCGATCCCCTGGAGCTCCTCGACCACCTGTGGGACCTGGTCTGGTCCGGCCGCGTGACCAACGACACCCTCGCCCCGGTTCGGGCCTTCACCCAGCAACGGAGCACCAGGCGAGCGGCCGGACGGCCCGGGCTGACTTCGCAGTTCCCCCCACATGCCGGTGGCCGCTGGTCCCTGACCGGACATCTCGCCGCCCGTGAGGTGACCGAGACCGAACGTCATGCCGCCTGGGCTCACCTGCTCCTGGACCGCCACGGTGTCGTGGCCCGCACCGCCATCCTCGCCGAGGGTTATCCCGGCGGGTTCAGCGCCCTCTACCCGGTTTTCTCCCACCTCGAGGAGACGGGGAGAGTGAGACGCGGGTACTTCGTCGAAGGACTGGGTGGCTCACAGTTCGCCCTCCCTGGAGCGGTCGACCGTCTCCGCAGCGACCCCGAACGCCAATTGACGGTCCTCGCCGCCACCGACCCGGCCAACCCCTATGGGGCGACCCTCCCCTGGCCCGATGTCGAGGACAGCAGACTGGCCAGGGATGCCGGTGCCTACGTCTTCCTATGGGAGGGCGAGCTGATGGGTTACCTGGACCGCGGGCGTCGCCATCTCACGGTGCTGGCCAACGACCCGTCGGCGTACGGAAACCTGGGCCGGGGTCTCTCCGAAATCGCCGTCCGGCACCGCCGCACCACCGTCAACACCGTCAACGGGCGACCGGCCCCAACCTCACCGCTGGCCCCCGCTCTCGCCGAGTGGGGCTTTGCCACCGCACCCAAGGGGCTGACCTACCGCGGTTGAGGGAGCGGCGCTCCCTCAACCGCGTTCTACGTTTTTACGTTTTACGACCCCACGTTCTCGGATTGGCTGGCGTCCAGGATTTCGTAGGTGGTGGAGCGGAGCGCCGGTTGGCGGCCCGCGGCCTCGATCGCATCACGGAATTGCTGGGGGGTCAGTTCCTGACCGTGAGCAGCACCGGCGGCGCGAGTGATGATCTCCCCCATCAGGGTGCCCCCGAGGTCGTTGCACCCGGCGTCGAGCAGCCGGCGACCCCCGTCGAGGCCCAGCTTGACCCACGATGCCTGGATGTTGGGCACCAGCCCGTCGAGGGCGATGCGGGAGACGGCGTGGATCAGCACCACCTCGTCCCAGGTGGGCCCGGGACGGGACTTGCCCTTGAGGAAGATCGGCGAGCCCATATGGACGAAGGGCAAAGGGACCATCTCCGTGAAACCGCCGGTCCGCCGCTGGATCTGGCGGATCACCTCGAGATGATTGGCCCAGGAGCGTGGGTGGTCGATGTGGCCGAACATGATCGTCGAAGTCGCGCGAAGGCCCAGCTCGTGGGCCGTGATCATCACCTCGGCCCATTGCGAGGTCCGGATCTTGTCCGGGCACAGGTGGGCCCGCACGTCGTCGTCGAGTATCTCGGCGGCGGTCCCGGGGAGGGTGCCCAGCCCTGCCGCCTGCAGCTCCTCGAGAAAACGTCGCACCGGGATCCCGATGGTCTCCGCGCCCTGCCACACCTCGAGCGGGGTGAAACCGTGGATGTGCATGTCAGGCAGCTCGGCCTTGATCGACTTGACCACGTCGACATAGAAGTTGCCGGTGAAGTCGGGGTGGATTCCTCCCTGGAGGGTGACCTCGGTCGCCCCCCTCCCCCACGCCTCCACGGCTCTCTCCACGATCTCGTCCAACCCCATCAGGTAGGGCTCACCACGCAGGTTGAGACTGCGCGGGCCTTTGGAGAACGCACAGAACCCGCAACGGAAATAGCAGAGGTTGGTGTAATTGATGTTCCGGTTGACGACGTAGGTGACGGTGTCACCGACTGCCCGCTCCCTCAGGACGTCGGCCACGTGGGCAATGGCGTCGATCTGGTCGCCACGGGCCCGGAACATGGACTCGATCTCGCTCACCGTCGGCGCGATGCCCTGCAACGAGCGCTCCAGGATCGACTCCAGGGGGCCCGCGGACCGGGGATAGGCGGCCGGCGTCCCGCCGACCCAGGACCGGTCGAGCCACTCCGCCGAGAAACGGTCGTCGGGAACCGGTGGCTCCATGTCCTTGCCCGGGGCCCACTCATACCTGGGCCGGGCCGCTCCCGACCCGTCGACCTGCCCCAGCCAGGCCGTGAACACCTCGGGAGGAAGAACCTCACGCGCCTCGTCAATCTCGATGCCGATGGGCAGCGCCGTCCGCTCGACGAGTGGCCGATCACCCAGGGCTTCACGAAGCTCGCCGATTCGCTCGATGTCCCAGTCGCGCAGCAAGAGGTCCGTGGCGCCCTGTTCGACGGCGCGCAGTGCTTGGGGAACGTCGTCGACGAACACCGACACCGCCACTTCCAGCCCTGGGAGCTGCGCCAGGGATGCGATCTCCGAGGTCTCGGACCGTGCTGATCGGACGTGGCTGGCCCGGGACCGGGCGAGGGCATCGAGGATCGACTCCTTCGAGCCTTCCGCCAGTACGGTGATCCGCCATCCGGGGACACCCCGGTCGGCTAGGGCCAGGGCGTCACTCGGGGAGACGACCCAGGCGGCGGCGCCCACGTCAGAGACCTCCCCGGCGACGACGAGCACGCCGGCTTTGTGGCCCGCGGCGACTTCGACGCTCGTGGGCGCCGGCATTTCGACCGCGACGGTCCCCTCCCGCCGCCGGCTCGTGGCCGTCGGCTCGGCGAGTTGCTCCGCCGGGCGCACTCTGAGAAATGTGATCGTCATCTTGCTCCTGATGTCTCCGGGATGAGTGCCAGCCCATCCTCGTCTGAGGCGGCCACTACGTCTGGGTAGAGGTCGGGGTGAATCCAGTCCTGGTCGATGTAGTCGGGGTAGACCGGCAGCCGTGGGCGCAGCTCGAAGCCAGCGGCTTCGGTCCGGGCCCGAAGCTCGTCGAGGTGGGGCCAGGGGGCCTCTGGGTTGACCCAATCGATGGTGAGCGGCGACACCCCTCCCCAATCGTTGATCCCGGCGTTGAGGTAGATCTCGAACGTCTCGGTGAGGTTGGGCGGCACCTGGACCGAGGCCTCCGCACCCATCACCCAACGAGCGAGGGCCACGACCCGGGCAAACCAGCGGGGGACGGGCTCGGCAGCGTGACGCATCGGGGTGTCGGCCTTGGCCCGAAAATTCTGGATGATCACCTCCTGGACGGCCCCGGTCGCCGACGCCAGGTGACGCAGGGCGAACAGGGAGTCGACGATCTCTTCTCTGGTCTCCCCGATGCCGACCAGGATGCCGGTGGTGAACGGGACCTTCACCCGGCCGGCCGCCTCGATGGTGGCGACCCGATCCGAGGGAAGTTTCGAGCGTGTGTTGTGATGAGGCATCCCCGGCTCGGTCAGCCGGGGCGAGATGTTCTCCAGCATCATCCCCATCGATGGGTTGGTCGGGCGCAGGAGGCGCATGTCGCCGTCATCGAGGAGGCCCGGGTTGGCGTGGGGGAACAACCTCGTCTCCTCCCGGACCAGGGCCGACATCACGGCCACGTATTCGATCGTCGAGGACAGGCCTTTGCCCGCCAGGAACTCCGCTGCCTGGGGCCAGCGCTCCTCCGGCCGGTCGCCCAGCGTGAACAACGCCTCGGTGCATCCCGCCTCGTCGCCGGCCTGAGCAATGGCGACGACCTCCTCCGGCTCCAGGTACATCCCCCCTGCGCCCGGTGGCTTGGCAAACGTGCAATAGGTGCAGCGATCCCGGCACAAGGTGGTCAAGGGGATGAAGACCTTTCGACTGTAGGTGACCGTGCGACCGCGACCCTCGTCACGCAAGGCCCGGGCGTGGTCGAACAGCGGCCCATCCTCCTCGGAGCCCTCGAGATAACGAAGGGCGAGATCGGGGTCAGGATGGGGATGAGTCAAGTCGTGGTGCTCCTCGAGACTCTCAGGCTATGCCTGATGAGGTGGCTTCGGTCAAACCCCCGTCGACCGGGAGGATGACGCCGGTCATCCAGTCGGCGGCGTCCGAGGCGAGAAAGACGATGGCCCGGGCGATATCCTCCGGTGTCCCCAGCCGTCCCAACGGGTGCATCCGGGCGGCCGCCGCCTCGTCCTGCCACAGCAACTCCGAGAGGCGGGTCTTGACCACTCCCGGCGCCACGGCATTTACCCGGATGGTCGGCGCCAGCTCGAGGGCGAGCTGACGGGTCATGTGCACCAGGCCTGCCTTTGAGACGTTGTAGGCGCCGGTGATCGGGCTCACTCGCAGGCCACCGACCGATGAGACGTTGACCACCGAGCCGCCGTTCTTCTCCATGTGGGCCCGGTAGGCGGCACGTACCCAGAGCAGGGGCGCTCTTTGGTTGACCGCCCAGGTCTTGTCGAGCGCCCCCATGTCCACATCCATCAAGGGGCCGGCGGAGGGATTGGTGCCGGCGTTGTTGATCAGGATGTCGCAGCCGCCGAAGCGCTCGACGGTGGCCGCAACTGCCTCGTCGGCCGACTCCTCCGAGTCGGCCCGCGACGGAAGGGCGAGCAAACGGGAGGGGTCGACGCCGGACTCGACCAGCTCGGCCGCGGCGGTCTCGATGTTCTCGGGCTTGCGTGAGGTGATGGTGACACCCTCGGCCCCGCTTTGGGCGAATTCCAACGCCGTCGCCTGTCCGATTCCACGGCTGGCGCCGGTAACGAGAACGACCTTGCCCTCGACGGTGACGTCCATCTCGCTCTCCTACCGATCCCCGAAGCTCAATGACCGCCCCGTCTGACACCGCCGTACTTCATTCGCGTGTCGGACATGGCAGCGGCGGTTTGCTCGTCGTCGACGATGCCCGCGTCGACCAACTCGCCGACGAAGAAGGTGTGGGTTCCCATGTCGACGGCTTGGCGCACCTCGCAGTCCATCCACGCCACTGCCTCGTCGAAGATGGGTGCACCCGTCTTTCCCTGCCGCACCGGACGCTCGTTGAGGGTGTTCCCATCACGGGTCGCGGGCTTGGAGAACTTGACGAAAACCCGGGTGTCCTCGGCAGACCACAGATTCACGCTGAAAGATCCGCCTTCGGTGATCAGACGGTGGGTGACCGCCTTGTTGTCGACGCCAACACCGATCAGGACCGGCTCCATGGACACCTGAGTGACCCAGGACGCAGTCATCGCGTTCCATTCCTCTCCCGATGCCGACCCGATCAGGGCCAGGGCATTCGGGATCTTCCATGTCACCTTGTTGACAAGCTCAGAATCCACGTCACTCGCATCGCCTAAAGCGGAGGTGACACCCTAATCTCACGTCGTGCGCATCCTGATCGCGACGACGGGGGTCCTCCCGTCGGCGCCAGTGGCCGAGTTGTGCCGACGTCTCAACGGCGAAGAAGAGAGCGTCACCGTGATGACGGTGGTCCGGGTCCCCCGCTCGTTTTTAGATGCTCTCGACGACGACGTCCGCCGCTCCTTTCTCGACGACGCCCCGATCGGATCCTCCGACGCCGAGGCCAAGGCGGCCCGATACCTCGAGGAGCGGGGCCAGAAGGCGGTCGAGCCGATCGTGGCCGCTCTCCAAGCCTCTGGCATGAGCGCCGACGTTCGCTTCGTGGAGGGGGATGACCCGGCCGAGGCCATCATCAACACCGCCGAAGACGTGGGTGCCGAGTTGGTGATGATGGGCGCCACCAGACGGCTTTTCACCGAGGAGGCCTGGCGCAGCGTCTCCGCCCGGGTGATGGACAAGTCCCATCTCCCTGTGCTCCTCGTCCCCGGCACCCGTTTCGAGGACACCTCGGAGATGCCTGCCTTGGAGCTCTAGCCGAGCCTCCTGACAAAACTGTCACACCCGGTTTCTAGCTTCTCCACCATGAGAGTTTCCCAATGGTGTGATCACAAACCGGTGTGGGTGGGACGGGTAGCCGTGTCCGCCTGCGCCGACTGCGGGCGGGTCGATTGGTTCTCCGACAACGGGCCTCTCGACCATGCCGAGGCGATGGCCTATCTCTTCGGCAGTTATGACCTCATCGGCCATCTCGAAGCCCTGGGTGGGCCGACTCCGACGGTTCTGGCCTATGCGGCGCCGAATGCCAAGAAGCGGAAGAACCTCGACGCACTTCCCAAACATGTCTGGCTCGAGGTCGGGCCCCGCCTCTGGCTCTCTCACGACGCCGATGTGCTCCTCCTGGCCACCGACCATCAGTTGTTGATCGAGAACCTGATCCGCGGCGCCTAATCGACATTCCCATCTCCCGCTTCGCCCGTTTCCTCCCCCGGAGGGGGAGGTGGCCCGCTAGGGCCGGAGGGGGCGTTTTCTAGCTGCGCGAAACAGATCCCCAATCCCCGGCTCCGCCGGTACTCCCCCCTTCGGGGGGAGACACAGATCCCCCCTCCCCGGCTCCGCCGGTACTCCCCCCTTCGGGGGGAGACACACGGATGGTCAGGCGGAGGCGGCTTCGATGAATTGGGTCTGATAGAGAGCTGCGTAGAGACCGTCGGCTGCCACCAGGGAGGCATGGGTGCCCCGCTCCACGATCTCACCGTCGTCGATGACGAGGATCTGGTCAGCGGCGCGGACCGTGGACAGGCGGTGGGCGATCACGATCGAGGTCCGGCCCTCCATCGCCTTCTCCAGTGCCTCCTGGATCAACGCCTCCGACCTGGAGTCGAGGTGGGACGTCGCCTCATCGAGGATGATGATCTTAGGGTCTTCGAGGAGGACCCGGGCGATGGCGATCCGCTGCTTCTCCCCTCCCGAGAGCCGATACCCCCGCTCCCCCACGATGGTCTCGTAGCCTGCGGCCAGCTTGGAGATCGTCTCGTGGATGTTGGCCGCCTGGGCCGCTTTCTCCAGCTCTTCCTGAGTGGCGTCAGGTTTCGCATACCTGAGATTGGCCGCGATAGTGTCGTGGAACAGGTAGGTCTCCTGGGTCACCACACCGATCGCGGCTGCGAGTTCGCGCAACGCCACGTTCCTGACGTCACGTCCGTCCACCAGCACTGCTCCCTCGGTCACGTCGTAGAGACGGGGCACCAGATACGAGATCGTGGTCTTGCCCGCGCCCGAGGGGCCGACTAGAGCGGTCAGTGTTCCCGGTTGGGCGACGAAGTCGAGGTGGCGCAGGGCCCATTCCCGGGTCCCGGCCCGGCCGATCGGCGCCGTATCGTCGTCTCGAGACGATCGTCTGAACCGTCTCACCGCGTCGAGGCCTCCTTCCCCCTGGTAGCGGAAGGACACATTCGCAAACTCGACCCGGCCCGACACCGGGCTCAGCGACACGGGCGTCGCCGGGTCGGGAATGTCGGTCTCCAGGTCGAGGACTTCGAACACCCTCTCGAACGACACCAACGACGTGGCGAACTCCACCCTCGAGTTGGTGATGGCCGAGAAAGGCCCGTAGAACTGAGCGGCCAGGGTCGAGAACATCACGATCTCACCAATCGAGAGGTCTCCCCGGATCACGAACAGCCCCCCGACCCAGAAGATCGTGGCTGTCCCCACCGCCGACACCAGTCCCAGTGCGGCGAAGAATCCCCTGCCCACCATCGATCGCCGCACACCCAGGTCACGCACCTGGGCCGCCTCCTGCCCGAACCGCTCGGCTTCCTGGTCCCAACGCCCGAAGAGACGGACCAGAAGGGCGCCACTGACATTGAAGGTCTCCTGGAGGATCGATGACATGGAGGCCTGGTGGTCCATCTGCTCTTGGGTAACCCGCTTGAGGACTTTGGCCACCCGCCGTGCGGGGATGACAAAGAGAGGAAGAGCGGCAATGGCAAGGAGGGTCAACCTCCAATCGGTGGCGATCATCACGACGAGGATGAAGACCACCGAGACAACGTTGGAGAGGATGGTGACAAAGGTGCCGGTGATCGCCGACTGGGCGCCGACCACGTCACTGTTGAGCCGATTCATCAGCTCCCCGGTCTTGGTCGCGGTGAAGAAGCGGAGCGACATCCTCTGCAGATGGGTGTACAGCTCTCGTCTCAGGTCGAAGATGATCCCTTCACCGACCCGGGACGACCACCAACGCTGGGCCACCCCGACCAGGGCGCTGATAAGGGGAACCAGGATCATGCCCAGCCCCAGGACTGTCAGTTGCCCGACATCTTCGTTCGGAATCGCCTCATCGACGAGGAGCCGGATCAGGATCGGGGGGACCACAGCCAGCCCGGATATGACCAGGATCGTGGCCAGCACTCCGATCAGGCCGGCGAGATAGGGTCGTCCATAGGACCAGACACGACGGAGGAGCTCCCGATCGATGTCGGGACGATCCTGTTCCTCATCGTATTGCAGGTAGCTCCACCAGCCACCGGAGTGGTAAATGCGCGCCCTCCGCGTCGGGCGTCGAAGGTTATCCGGGGGCGGTCTCTAGCTCGGAGAGGGGAACCAGGCCGGAAGCCATCTCCTCGAGAGCAGCCGGGGCCACGTAGGAGCGCCCGAACAGCTCATATCGGTAGTCACCATCCCACCAGATCATGGTGGTCCCGTTCGACGCCTCGAGTGCCCACACCGGACGGTCCCCGATCGTGCTGACGGCGCATACCTCGGTGGATCGGTCGGCGAAGCGCTCACAGGAGTTGTCGGCTCCGGGGGCGGCGACGTCGGCGGCCGTCACGGCGTCAGCGGAGACCTGCATGATGATCATTTGTGCCACCGAACGCGATCTCGTGTAGGGCTCCGACGACCAGATCCCGAAGGCGGCTACCGGGTCTTCCTCCAGCTCACCGGTCTCGTCGAAGACCAGCTGGGATGTCACATACTCGGAGAGGTAGGGCGTCGACGTCGGAAATTTCACATCCGGGAGGAGGATGGCGATCTCGGCTCGGCTCGCCTGGATGAACAGGTCACCGCCGCGGCGTGCGAACACCGCCACCTTGAGCGCCTCCGCGTCGTCCAGAAACTCCCCCCCGAGCCCGTCGTTGAACCACTTGAGAACCTCTGCTCCGACCACGATCGGCACCGTCGTGGCCACCGTCGTCGTGGTCACGACCGTGGGTTCCCCGATCCATCCTGAGCTGCGCTCGCCGAGAGATGCAAAAGGCGCGTCTCCGCATGCCGTCAGGAGGCTGACCGCAGCCACCACCGCAGCCGTACGGGCCCGGTTACGCAAATGTCCTCCAAGGTCACTCGATCCCCCCTCGTTGTTCATGTCAACGAAACCTGCCGATCCGACGGTTCCCATCGGGACTCGCGCAAAGACGATGACCGTGCCGCTGACGGTAACACCAGGTTCCTTATCCTCCTGGTTGTGAAGCGTCTCACCCTGGTCACCTCGTCCTATCCGGATCACCCTGTAATGGACACCGCAGTCAGCCATTCGTCGCTCGCCGCCGTCTCCCGGGGTGAGATCGGAGATGTCCTGAGGCTCCACGTCCCCGGGCCGGTGGTTGCCTTCGGCGGAGCCGATCGGATCCACCCCGGTTTCCCACAGGCGGTGCGAGCGGCCCGGGCCCACGGGTTCGCCGCCGTGCAACGACTGGCCGGGGGAAGGGCCGCCGTGTTCCACGAGCACACACTTGCCTTCGCCTGGGCGTCATCGGACCCCGAACCGAGGGCCGGGATCCAGGAAAGGTTCGAAACCGTCGCCGACGTCATGGTCGAAGCCTTCGACAAACTCGGGATCGATGCCCGGATCGGAGAGCTCCCCGGCGAGTACTGCCCGGGTCAGTGGTCGGTGAACGTAGGAGGCCGGGTCAAGGTGATGGGGGTCGGCCAGCGTCTGATCCGGGGAGCGGCTCATGTCGGCGGTGTCGTGGTCGTCGACGACGGCGAACGGATCCGCGACGTCCTCATCCCGGTCTACCGGGCGCTCGAGCTCGATTGGGACCCGCGCACTTCGGGCGCATTGGCCGATCGCGCACCGGGCCTCGACAACGCCAAAGTGATCGCCGCCATCATCGCCGCCCTGAATCAGCGCTTCGACCTGGTTCCCGGGGAGCTCCCCGCTTCCGTCATCGAGAATGCCCGCAGTCTTCTCCCCGAGCATCTCCCCCAGGTGGCGTGATGCGAGTCCTGATCCTGAACGGCCCCAATCTCAATCTGCTCGGCACCAGGGAGCCCGAGGTCTACGGGAGCACCACGTTGGAGGACCTGGAGGAGAGGATCGAGTCGTGGGGGGGCCAACTCGGAGTGGAGACCAGCTTCCAGCAGTCGAACCACGAGGGGGAGTTGGTCGATGCCATCCAAGGAGCAGACGGAGTCGACGGGATCCTCATCAACCCCGGCGCGTTGACTCACACCTCGCGGGCGATCGGCGACGCGATCAGGTCGGTCGAAGTCCCAACCGTCGAGGTGCACATCTCCAACATCAAGGGACGGGAGCCTTGGAGAGCCACCTCTCTGGTCGCCCCGGCTTGTGTGCGGACGATCTACGGCCGTGGGCTCGGCGGTTATCAGGACGGGCTGCGTCATTTGTGGAATCGGGCCGAGATGGAGTTCGACACGGTGCGTTACGGGCCCCACGGGGACAATGTCGGGGACATCCGCCTCCCAACCGGGAAGCAGGCAGGGGTGGTCGTGCTCGTACACGGTGGCCTGTGGCGAGCGGAATACGAGAGAGACACGACCGAGACGCTGGCCGTCGACCTGAGCCGGCGGGGCCATGTCACCTGGAACATCGAGTACCGGCGGGCCGCAAACGGAGGAGGCTGGCCCGGGTCGGCGCACGACGTCCTGACCGCTGTCGACTTCATCAGGCTCCGAGAAGACATGACGGAGCTTCCCATTTCCTTGGTCGGACACTCAGCCGGCGGCCATCTCGGGCTTTGGGCCGGCGCCCGCCGCTCCGGGGACCTGAGCCTGATCGTGGGTCTCGCCCCCGTGACCGACTTGGCGGCGATGGCGACCTCGGGTGCGGTCGGCGCCGGAGATGCCCAAGCGCTGCTCGACTCAGGGGCACCTCCGACCGTCGATGCGGTTCCGGGCAAGACCCTGCTGGTCCATGGGGAGAGGGATGAGATCGTCCCGGTGGAACATTCGACGAGACTGGCTACCACCGCGGTGGTCGAGGTCATCCCGGATATGGGTCACTTCCCACCACTCGACCCGAAGAGAGAGCATTGGCCACCGGTGGTGAGCGAGTTGGGGAAAGCAGCCCTCTGAGCCTTCCGAGTTGCTTCAGTTATCCACAGTTCGGTAGGATTTCTCTCTTGGGCGTGGGTCCCTGCACCCACAGTGGAGTCACCTTTATATGCGTTTGAGACGCCTCTCGTTTATCGCTGGATGGGCGGCAGTCGCACTTCTGGCGGTAGCCGGCTTCGCGGCGTTCGGTACTTCGGGCAGTACTCAGGCCGATCCTGAGTTCGACGCGGCCGAGGCGAGCCTGGGGCACAGCACCGGCGCCCAGGCCGGCTTTACCTTCGCCGTTCTTGCCGGCGATCCGGGCACCGCCGACACCGGGACCGAGGAATTTACCGAGACGACGATGGCCGCCGACGTCACGGAGGAGGAGGAGACAGCATCGGGGACAGCCTCGACCGGGACCATCGCCTCGGACTCCTCCGGGTGGCTGTCCCAGGTCCAGGTCCGGGCCCTTGTCACCGAGTACTTCGTAGCTGAAGACGTCAATCAGGCGGTCCGGGTCGCATGGTGTGAGTCGCGGTTCGACCCGAGCTCGACCAATCTCAGAACCGGCGCCGTCGGGTTGTTCCAGCACCTGCCCAGGTACTGGGATGAGCGGGCCGAAAGCGCCGGCTTCCCCAACGCCGATCCCACCGATCCCGAGGCCTCCACGGCGGCGGCGGCGTGGGCGGTGTACAACGGAGGCGGCTGGGACACGTTCGCCTGCCGGGGTTGAGCGCCTGAACATCACATGACCCAGCGCAATGTCGTCGGCGGGGTCATGGAAGGCTGCGGCACGGACCCGGTGACCGGGTTCTATCGGGATGGCGATTGCAACACCGGTCTCGAGGATCCGGGCAGCCACACCGTGTGCGCGGTGATGACCGTCGAGTTTCTCGATCATCAACGCAGCATCGGCAACGACCTGAGCTCACCGATGCCCCAATTCATGTTCCCGGGCCTCGTTCCGGGCGACCGTTGGTGTGTGACTGCGGTGAATTGGCTCCGGGCCTATCACGACGGGGTGGCGGCCCCGGTGGTGCTGGCCTCGAGCCACGAGCGGGCGCTCGAGGTGATCCCCCTGAGCGCACTCCAGGAGCACGCAGTCGACGTTCCCGCGGATCTCGGCGATCTCGAGATTTGACCGGCTGATCGGTCGAACCGGGCACTTCTACTCACCAGGAGATGCACCAGCGACCCGGTACGCTTTCCGGCGTGAAGCGGTGGTCTCCCGCACTAGCCGTAACGGCCGTCCTGGCTGTTGCCTGTGCCCCGGCACCGCCCGAGCGCGCTCCTTTGCCTGAGGTGGATGAGGTCCTCGACCCCCCAGCCCAGTGCTCGTTCCTGGTCGGCGAGCCCCAGGGAGTCCTGGTGCAGGAGGTCATCCCCGACTCGGCGGCCGAGGGGCTCCTCCTGGCCGGTGACATCATCGTGGCGTTCGACGACGCACCGACGCCAGACTCCGAGGCACTGCTCTCGGCCCTCAGCGAGAAGACGGCGGGAGACATGGTCGACGTGGAATACCTGAGAGACGACGAGGCCACCAGCAGCACAGTGATCCTGGGAGCGAATCCCGACGATTCCGGGCAACCCAGGATCGGGGTGATGATCAGAACCCAATACCAGATCGTCGAGGCCGCCGACGTGGCCGGCGAGGTCGCTTCAGGGCCGATGACCCGTCCCATATCGATCGGTGGGACCATCTATCTCTTCGACCCGACCCGGACCGAGTGGGAGAGGACGGACATCGAGGTTGCCGACGAGCTCAACTGGGTCGGCACCAGTTCGGGGATCTATGTGATCGAGGAGGGGACGATCACCAACCTGAACACGGACGAAACGATCAGCCACGACCGACTCGAGGGTTGGGAGCCGATCAGGATGATCGGATCGGTGGGCGCCGACCTGATGCTGGTCGTGACCCAAGAGGTGCCCGAGAATCCGGAGCAAGTGGCAGTAGGGATCTCGCGGTTCGACCCGGCGACGTCGACGACCCGATGGGCGGAACCGGTTCTCGACGGTTTTGGGATCCCGATCTCGGCCCTTGGCTCCCCCGACGGAGAGCTCATCGTCGTCGTAGGGGTGAGTGAAGGAGGCGCCGAGATAACCGGTGTCGACGTTTGGACGGCGGACGGCACCCCGGTCGAGCAGGAGGGGCTGGACACGCTGGGGACTCCCGTGGGATGGATGGACGCCGGAAGAATACTGTTCCGGAGCGGGGTCGACCTGGCCACCTTGTACACGGTGGCCGACGGCGGATCGGAGGAGTTGACGCTCGAGACGGCGGTGGGAGGCCTCCCTCTGTTCCCGGTCGGCGACGGGAGCAGCGTCCTGGCCCTCGATGAACGATCCCTCATGCTCGAGGACCTGACCCTGTCGGGCGAGGTTCGGCTTCTGGCCGAGGACTGCAGCATTGGCCGGGTCGGTGACCCGGGCTGGGACGCCTAGCCTCCCTCTTCCACCTTCTGGGGATTGTTGGTGGTGGTCGCCACCTCACGGCCCGACCGAACCAGCGCGGCACGCTGACGTTCGTCGGCCACTTCGTCAGAGACAGCCTGCCAGCCGGTCGGCTGTCGCATTGTCCGGGATCCCGGTGCGCTGCCCATGATCTCGGCCACCTCGTCGCCTGAGATCGTCTTCTTCTCTTCGAGGACTGCAGCCAGTTCCAGGACCTTTTCCTGATGCTCTTCGAGCAACTCCCCGACCTTCTCGTAGAGCACTTCGAGGTTGGCCTCGATCTGCTCTCGTTGCTCCCTGAGGGCGACGGAGACCGGATTGGCCTGCCCGCCCATCCCCGACTCCCGGGTGTTCATCGCGGAGGACAGGCGCTTGCCCATGCCAAAGGAACCCTCCATGAGCGCGGCCACGGTCGAGGCCGAGGAGAGGTCGCCGGACACTCCCGAGCTGTTGTCTCCGGCGAAGAAGAGACGCTCCCCGGCCAGTGAGGCGAGGGAGACCATGATGTCGGACTCCATCTCCGAGCGCCACTGGGTGAACCGCTCCTCCTGGCCCATCGACTTGACCATGCCCAAAGTCGAGGCCCGCTTCTCGATCGAGACCATATCGATCCGGCGATGGGCCCCGAGCAGGTGGGCGGTCACCGCATGGCTCGCCTCGTGGATGGCCACGGCATGTCGCTCCCGCTGGATGTAGTCGACGTCCTCGGGCGGGCCCAGCTCCTTGAGCGACTTCGCCTTCCAGATGTCACGCCACTCGATGGACTCCCGGCCGTCGCGAACGGCGATGATCAACGCCTCGTTGACCATGTCTTTGATCTTGGCCCCGGAGTACATCGGCGTGACCGTGGCGAGACGCTCGATCTCGTCTTCGTCGAGGTTGTGCTCCACCTTGTTCAAATAGCCGACGATGGTCTGCTTGCGACCTTCCTTGGAGGGGAACGCCACCTTGTAGATGCGGTCGATCCGGCCGGGGCGAAGCATCGCCTCGTCGAGAGCGTTGGGCATGTTGGTGGCCATGATGTGGAGGATCCGGTACCGCGGCGGTGGCTTGGGCCGGAACCCGAGCAGCTTCCGCAATTTGTTGGTGAATCCCCTCGGCTTGGCCAGCCCGTTCATCTCGGTGAGCAGCGCCTGGAGGACACCCATCCCACCGCCGCCACCCATCATGCCACCCATCATGATGCGGTCGACGAAGCGACGGCGAGGCTCGGGAGCGGTCTCCGCCGCCTCCTCGGACCAATGGGTGACCAGCATGTCCTGGGTCTGTGGCGTGAGGTAGCTGAACCCGTTGCAGGAGAACCCGCCGTACGACATGGCGGCCGCCCCCAACTGGCCGGTCGGTGATCCCATCTGCCCTCTCGACCCCAGGGCGTCGGCCTCGTCGAAGAAGGCGATGACTCCGCCGTGGCGGAGACTGAGCTTGCGCAACTTCCGATAGAGGCCTTTCACCTTGAGCAGACCGATGCCCATGAACATGTTGACGAAGGCGCCAGGCTCGACGAAGACGTAAGGCCGGCCGGTCTCTCCGGCCACCGCCTGGGCGAGGAGGGTCTTCCCCGTCCCGGGAGGGCCCCACAAAAGTATGCCGCCCGGTATGTAGCCGCCCTTCGCCTCGATCTCGTCCGGCTTCTCGAGAAAGGCGATGTTCTCCTTGATCAGGTCGAGGACATGGTCCTGACCCCAGACATCGTCGAAGCGGGTAGTGACCTCCTCCGGGAGGATGACATCGGTGCCACCCCGGGAGAGCAGCCAGAAGATCCCGATGAACTGGATGGCCACGAACAAGAAGCCGAACATCAGCTGGAAGATGAAGGGAAGGGCGTCCACGAGGATCCGGGGCGCCTCGACCAATGCCTCGAGCGGACCGTTGACCTCGTCGACGAAATAGTCCACCAGCAGGGCGAAGACGAAGATGTAGATCAGCCTGCGGATGAATCGGGCGACCCGGAACCGGGTCCAGGGCTTGATGTGGGCGTGGGTCCAGCGTTCGATCCCCCCGAAGAAGCTGTCCTGCCAGAACGAGTTGTAGGCAGCGGACCGCTCCGAGAACCAGTAGTGGACCTGCCGGGTCAACTCGAGTAGGAACAAGGCGCCGAGGGCGATGCCGGCCGTGGTCGAGAAGAACTCGCCGGCGACCTGCCAGAAGCTGAGGAAGCCGACGGCATCGCTGCCGGCGATGATGGCAGCGATGATCACCCCGAGCAGGACCAGGATCTTGAGCCGGTCCCACATGTCGGCGCGGCGCCGGGTGGCGCGGATGTCCCGTTGCCGGGTGTTCAGGCCCTCTTGTTTACGAGCCATGAGTCCACTACTCCCTCGATGGTTTCCTGATTGGCGATGAAACACTCACGATTGCAGCCGGCGATCATGGAGTAGATTCGGGTGTCGTCCTCATTGGACACCGAGATCATGTAGGCCACTCCCTGCCCGGTCGCCGCCTCGTCCTGGAACGCGACGAGGACCCGAACTCCATCGAACCCCTCGCCGAAGCTGAAGTCTTCCTTGCTGATCTCCTCGCTGTTGGCGAGGCCGTAATAGGGGAGGACCGATTGGGTCAGCATTGCCCGGGAGAGAAGGTCCTTCTCCACTTCCCCGACCTGTCGCACCGACATCGAACCGATCGGGTAATCGGCCTCGGGGAGGTTGGCGGCGAGATTGGAGACGTCGCGCACCGGTCCCCCGTCGAACCCGACGCTGGTGATGGCCGGGAAGCTGAAACCCTGGACCTGTTCGTCGAAGGGAAGGTCTTCGAGCGAGGAGAGCTCGGTCAGCTCGTAGACGTTCCACGACTCCGGGATGTCGAATCTGCTCAGTCGCTCTTCGTCGGTGAAGGTGACCACCCCAGAGTCCGCGTTGGAGCAGGCAGCGAGCAGAAACAAGAGGCCCGCCGCGGTCATCCAGGACTTGGATGGAGCGACCCGTTTGATCAGCACAGACTAGAACCGATCGGGATTTTGTTCACCGGTTCCAGGGCATTGGGTGCTCAGTGTGACTGAAGGGGCATTCAGTCGAACTGTTGCACCGTCTCTACCCTCCATCTATCTTCCGTCGGCAACAGAGAGCGACCGAAGCATGAACCCCCTCACCCGCCACATCGTCCTCCGCGCCAAGGAGGCCCGTTACGAGGTCCCGACCTTTATGGCGGACCGGACCTCGGGATTCACCCGCTGGTCGATGGTGGACGACAAGACGCCGGGTGCGGTTCACACCGGATTCGGAGTGAGCCGCCTCGATGTCGGCGGGCAGATCGATCCCCACGTCCATTCCTTCGAGGAGAGCTTCTACATGTTGGAGGGCTCGGTGGTGGTGGAGACACCGGAGGCGACGGTCGAGCTGGTCCCCGGCGACTACGGGATGATCCCGCTCGGACTGCCCCACGCCTGGCGCAATGAGTCCGGCGCCGAAACGAGATGGGCCGACCTGCTCACCCCTCAGCCCCGGCCCTGGTTCGACGACGACACGTTCTTCGTGCCCGGGCCGCCCGAACAGAAGCCGATACCAGTGGATGCGCGTGATCCAAGAACTCGATCCTTCGGGCACATCGCCCCCGAGCACATGGATCCGGAGGAGCAGTCCCAGGACTTGCTGGCGGTGTCGGGCAGCATGCGCACCGCCCTGCTCGTCTATACAGGGATCACGGTGAAGATGATGTCCGACACCGACCTGGGCGCTCAGCTCTCCACGATGTTCATGGTCCAGTACGACCCGCGCGGCGGTCCGGGCCCGCACGACCACCCGCTGGAGGAGACCTACTACATCCTCGACGGCGAGGTTGACGCCTGGTTCGATGGGGTCGAGTACCGGCTCAAAGCTGGTGATGTCGCCTTCGCCGGGGTTGGCGCGGTGCACGCGTTCAACAACCCGACCAACACCACGGTGCGCTGGTTGGAGACCCAGTCACCAGCGCCGCCGGCACGCCACTCCTATCGGTTCGCCCGCGACTGGGACTACCTCACTGAAAAACTGGGCTAGCTCACTCTCTCGAGAGAGATGAGGTCGTAGGCGACGGTCTGACCGGGCTGTTCGGCCCGACAGGTCATGTACGCCGGCTCCGGAAGCACCCGCGCGGCGAGACGTACCCGATGGGTCACATTCTCGTCGTCTCGGAAAAGGACTTCTGCGTGGCGGGGGTCGGGGCGGCTGTACTCCACCAGGTCCAGGTCATCGAATCCGGTCAGTGACCGGGAGGTGCGGAGGAAATGCTCGGCGGCCTGGACCAGACGAGGCTGGATGCTCCGCCCCCGATGATGGGCCATGTCCAGGCTCTTGGTCTCGTACTCCGAGACGAGAGCCTCGACCTCCTCGGGAGCCACGCGTCCGAAATAGTCGCCACGCGGGAGCACGACCAGGTTCCCCGCGAAACGATCG
>Ga0299907_10000162_pt1 | contig 27997 bp, 25 predicted proteins | sample RVTome_16_FD_198680 | JGI IMG/M metagenome (GOLD analysis project Ga0299907, IMG submission 198680) | Soil microbial communities from uranium-contaminated site in the Upper Colorado River Basin, Wyoming, United States - RVT152D67 (version 2) ...
CTGTGTGCGAACGGACCCGACGGTAGCCCTCGCCCGGTGCTTGCTCAATCGGGGCTCAATGATGGCTGGGCTCCCCGGCGAGCAGGGCCAACGCATGCGGTATGACGTCGATGATCGCCCCCAGGCTCTCCGTGGCCCCCCGGGGCGAGCCGGGGACATTCACCACCAGGCAGCTGCCGATCGACCCTGCCCGGGCCCGGGTCAGGGCGGCCATCGGGGTCGATTCCAACCCCGCCGCCACCATCGCCTGGGCCAGCCCGGGGGCCTCACGCTCCAGGACCGACAGAGTCGCCTCCGGGGTGACGTCGCGGGGACCGAACCCCGTGCCCCCGGTGGTCACCAGCAGCGACACCTCCTCTGCGGCCCGCTGGATCGCCTCCACTATGTCCGTCTCCTCGTCGGCGACGAGATCTCGAGTCACCTCGAAACCCTCGGCGGCCAGCATGGCGGCAAGGGCGTCCCCCGACAGATCCTCACGGGCTCCCGCCGACACCCCGTCGCTGACGGTCAGCACCCTGGCGACTCGCCTGCTCATCCCCATCTTCGGGGATCCACCTCCATCCCACCCTGGAGGATGAGCAGATGGATCACCAACAGCCCGATCAACATGGCGAGCAGGCCCCACGGCCAGGGAGTGTCCCGATAGTCCTCGGGCCCGTACACCGAGCTCGTACCCGGTGCGGCCGCCACGGTGGCGACGAAGATCACCGCAGTGAGGGGGAGCATCCTGATCACCAGGCTCTCACTGTCGGGGAGAAAGAAGGGGAGGGCGAGAAACGCCGAGGCCACCGCCGGGATGAGGACGATCCACGAAGTGAAGTTGAACCGTCTCCGCCCCGTGCTGACCATGCGTCGATGCGGAGTGAAGGCCAGGAACGCTGGAGCCGCCGAGAGGGCGACCAGGAGCAGCCCGACGCCGCCGGCGGCCGCGATGACCAGGTCGAGGCCGGCAGGTAGAGCGAAGCTCGCGTAGGCCCGGGCGAGCTGGCTGCCGGGCTGGAACGGGAGGAGGGTCGCCTGGGTCAAGGCCTGCCTCAACACGTGCAACAGCACCCAGAGCATCACCAGCCGGGGGATGCCCTGGCCCCGGGCGGTGGGATAGCCGAACAGAAAGAAGAGACCGACGACGAGGCAGAGCGCGAATCCACCACCCAAGGCGAGGTCGGATACCGCGAACACCTCCGCCCGGTTGTTGAAGAGCACCGCCCTGCCGCCGAGGAGCTCGGCGAGCACGCCGTCTCCGAGATCGTCGAGGAGTTGGGCCAACACGATGCCGAACGTCGAGGCCAGAGTGGAGGCGACGACCAGCGCTGGGCCGATGTGACTCATCGCCCTCGGCGCGACGGTGTCGGAAGTCGATAGCTCACCGGGCACTGGAGAAGATGGTAGATGCGTGATAGCTGGCTTCCCGGTCTCCGTTACGGTTTGTCGGGCGATGCCAGGCGAACCTGAAGGGGTCTATCTCCCCACCGACGATCCTTCGGTGTACGAGTCGACCGCCCTGGCAGGTGCCGGGTGGTACCAGGAGGGCCAGCATGGCGGGGCGCTGGCGGCCCTGATCGCCTCCCACGTCGAGCAAACCCCGACCCTGACGCCCATGGAGATCGCCCGAATCACCGTCGAGATCTTCAGGGTGGTCCCGCTGGTGCCCTTGCGCATCGAGACCGCCGTGATCAGGGAGGGCAAGCGGATCCAAACCAGCGAGGCCAGGGTGAGCGGTCCCGACGGCACCCTCCTCTCCCTCGCCACCGTGCAACGGCTGCGCATCGCCGATGTCCCCTTACCCGCCGATGCGCAGGGGCCACCTCTGGAGCTCACGCCGCCAGACAGCCTCGAGCCCTTCTCCTCCAAGACCTGGGGCGTCGGTGAGGTGGGCAGGGTCCTCTTCCATCGCAACGCGATCGAGGTTCGTGAGATACATGGAGGGTTCACCAGCAAGGGCCCCGGGGCCGTCTGGATCAGGTTGACCAGACCGGTGGTCGCCGGGATCGAGGTGACTCCGGTGCAGAGAGCGGTGGTAGCGGCCGACTTCTGCAACGGGATCTCCCGCCGTCTCGATGTCTCCGAGTTCGTGTTCATGAACAGCGACCTGACCGTCCACCTCGCTCGCTACCCGAGAGGGGAGTGGGTAGCCCTCGAAGCCGAGTCGGTGTACGGGCCGATCGGGCGCGGCGTCGCCACGGGCTCGCTTTGGGACGTCGGTGGGGCCGTCGGCCGGTCCACCCAGACCCTCTATGTGGACCGAACGGGGTAGATCGCGGAATCCGACCCACCATCCCCAAGGTTGACAACGGTGATGAGACGGTCCCTCTCCGCGCTTGCCGCCCTCGGGGTCCTGCTGGCCTCCTGCAGCGCCCCCCGGGGAGCCGAGGGGCCGCCCACCACGACAAACGCCCTAGAAGCGTCGAGCACCACCATGGAATCCACGTCGAGCACCGAGGCCATCGCTGGCGAGCTTCCGGCCCGGCTCCGGCCCCTGGCACAACAGTGGGAGACCGACTTCTCCAAGTCGACCATCGACCTCGGAGAGCTGCTCGTGGGGATTCATGCGCCCGACCCGCGGGATGTCATCCCACCGATCGACGATCCGGCGTTCACCCCGGTGGGCGAGACCATCTGGGTCGAGGATCGAGAGCCGGGGGTGCTGCTCGAGATGGGCGACGATGCACGTTTTTATCCGCTCGCGGTGCTCACTCGCCACGAGATAGTCAACGATGTCGTCGGCGGGGTCCCGGTGGCGGTCACCTACTGCCCGCTGTGCAACACCGCGGTCACCTTCGACCGCCGCCGGGACGGCCAGGTTCTCCGTCTCGGCGTGTCCGGCCTCCTGCGCCACTCTGACCTGGTGATGTGGGACGACCTCACCGAGAGCCTCTGGCAGCAGATCACCGGCGAGGCCATCGTGGGGGAGCTCGCCGGGGCGAAGCTGGAAGTCGTGCCCGCGGCCATCGTTCGCTGGGCCGACTTCAGGGAGTCCCACCCGCAGGGCCAGGCACTGAGCTCGGACCAGGGCTTCGGCATCAGATACGGGACCAACCCCTATGAGTTCTATTCGTCGCAGAGCCGACCCTACGGGTTCTTCCAAGGTGAGATAGACGAGCGGTTCCCGGCTCTGGAGCGGGTGGTGGGGGTGACCCTCGAGACCGCTGCCAAGGCCTATCCCTTCTCGATCCTGGCCGAGCAGGGTGTGGTCAACGACGAGATCGGCGATCGAGGGGTGGCTGTCTTCTGGGGTGCTGCCGACACCGCCGACGCCCTCGACGCCGGCGACATCTCGGAAGCGGCCGCGGTCGGGAGCGCCCTGGCCTTCGACCCGGTGGTGGACGGCCGCAGGCTGACCTTCGAAAAATTTGGGGACGACTCCTTCACCGATGTCGAGACCGGGACCACCTGGTCGATCCTGGGGCTGGCCCGGGACGGCGAGCTGGAGGGAGCACAACTAGAGCTGCTCCCCCACCGCAATGACTTCTGGTTCGCCTGGCACGCCTTCTTCCCCGAGGCCGAGGTCTACGAGGGCTGAGCCTGGATCACACCACGCCGGCGCGCTCCGCCACCCGCCGGTACCACTCCGCCAGCGTGCCCACGGTCTCGTGAGCGTTGAGCCCGCTGGGATTGGGCACCACCCACAATTCGGCTGAGCCGATGGATTCCGGCTGCTTGCCCAGTCCGGCGGCGCGTGCCGCGAAGGCGGCCCGGTAGGCGGTGACTCCGCAAACTGCCACCACGCGGGGACGAAGGGAGTCAACCACTTCCTCGATGTGGCGCCCGCCTTCCTCCAGTTCGGCCCGCCCCAGCTCGGAGGCCCGGACCGTGGCCCGGTTCACCAGGTTGGTGATGCCGATGCCCAGCTCGATCAGATCGGATCGCTGCTCGGAGGTCATCCCGGTATCCGCGTCCACCACCCATTCGATGATCCCCGCGGCCCGCAGCGCGGGATAGAAGCGGTTGGAAGGATGGCAGAAATGGGTGTTGGTGGCCGCGGTCCACAGACCGGGGTTGATCCCCACGAACAGGAGGAGAACACCGGGCCCGAGGAGGTCGTCCACGGGCTCGTCGCGGAACGACTCGAGCTCGGCTCGCGACCACCGGGCCATGGGGCCTGCTACTTCTTCTGGCTTTGGTAGTAGGGGTCCTCGCCGGAGGCGTGATCGGTGACGTCGACCACCTGAGTCAACTCGGGGATGGACTCGAGGAGGATCCTCTCGATCCCCTGCTTCAACGTCACCTGGGCCAGACCACAGCCCTGACACCCGCCGAAGAGCCGCAGATAGGCGATGGTCCCGTCGACAGAGACCAACTCCGCCCCGCCGCCATGGGCGGCGATCGCCGGGTTCACCTGGTCGGAGATCACCTGCTGCACCCGGTCCACCAGTGGGCCAGAGAGATCGCCGGCCGGCGCCGACATGCTGGGAGGGGCCGGGCTGTTCGGGTTGTTCATCGCCAACCCCTGCTCGGTGAGCTCCAACGTCGCCCCGTCGAGCTTGCCGGTGTCCGCCTTGGGAAAGATCAGCGCCAGGCCGCCGTGGCGCTCCTCGACCCAACCCTCCTTCTTGTCGGAGAGGGGCACGAAGGCGAGCTCGTAGGAGAGTTGGGGGCCGGAGAACCCGGTCACCTCGATGGAGAGGGCGAACTCCTCCTCCCCGGGCTCGTTATCCCTCAACTGGAGGATCATCTCGAGGGCATCCGGTGTGACGCTCAGGACCGTTTGTTCGGACATCTGCCACGATGGTAACGGCACCTAGCCAGAACCATGCCCCGAGCCGTCGTCGTCCTCCCCAGCACAACCTATCGGGCCAGGGATTTCATCGCCGCAGCGGATGCGCTCGGTGTCGACCTGGTGGTGGCCTCCGAGCAGCCTCCGCCGTTCGACATGGGGGATGGATATGTCGCCATCGACTGCTCCGACCCACAACGGGCCGCGGAGACCATCGTGGCGCTGGGAGACGACGTTCCCCTCGACGGTGTGGTGGCGGCCGACGACGCCGGCGTGGTGGTGGCTGCCCTGGCAGGAACGGCTCTCGGGGTGGCGGCCAACAGCCCCGACGCCGCCGCAGCTACCCGGGACAAGCTGGAGATGAGAAGGCGTCTCGCTGCCTCCGAGGTCCCCCAGCCCTCCTACCTGATCATCCGGGGCGGGGATTCCGTCGACGCCGGCGATCTCGACTACCCGCTGGTGGTCAAGCCCGTGGACCGGTCGGCGGGTCAGGGGGTGATGAGGGTCGATCGGAGTGAAGATCTCGAGCCCGCGGTGAAGCGGGTCCGCTCCATCGTCGGTGACGACGACGCATCGGTTCTGGTCGAGACCTATCTGGAGGGGACCGAGGTCGCCATCGAGGCCTTGGTCCGGGATGGGGAGCTGACGGTGCTCGCAGTATTCGACAAGCCGGGACGCGCCACCGGGCCCTACTTTCCCGAGACCGTCCTGGTCACTCCGAGCCGGCTGTCCGAGGAGACACAGGCCGAAGCCGCGAGGGTCGCCTCGCGTGCGGTCGAGGCCGTCGGTGTGACCCATGGGCCGGTCCACGTCGAGCTCATGGTGCGCGACGGCCAGGTGAGCGTGATCGAGCTTGCGGCCCGCTCCATCGGGGGGCTGTGCTCCAGGAGCCTCAACTTCGGGCTGATGGGGACCACATTGGAGACCCTGGTGCTTCGTAACGCGCTCGGGCTCGACAAGCCGGAGCTACGCCGGGAGACCATCGCCAGCGGCGTGCTGATGATCCCGATTCCGCGAACCGGGGACCTGATTGAGGTGCGAGGCACGGAAGAGGCCCGTCAACTCCCCGGCATCACGGGGATAGACCTCACCATCCCTCCCGGGTCGGTGGTTCGGGCTCCCCCCGACGGTGATCGGTACGTGGGCTTCGTGTTCGCCCGGGCGGCCACCCCCGCCCAGGTGGAAAACACCCTGAACAGGGCCGATGACCTGATCGAAGTGGTGGTCTCATGAGCTCGGGCAACGCTCAACCTCTAGTTGACGGTTATCTCTTACCCGCCAAGACGCGCGTAAGACGATTTTGTCATTCTGCGGGGACCGCTTCCCGATGACACCAGACACGGTGCTCGTCTTCGCCGGCGGTGAGGAGACGTCACCGGAGACCTCGGGGGACCTCCCTCGCGCCGACCTGGTGGTCGCCGCCGACTCCGGATACGACGCGGCGCTGGCAATCGGATTGCACGTCGATGTACTGGTGGGAGACATGGACTCCATCCAGACCGTGGACATCCCGCGTCACGTGGTAGTGGAGCGCCACCCGCCAGGAAAGAACGCAACCGACCTCGAGCTCGCCCTGGAACTCGTCGCCAGGGATGCCCCGGCTCGTGTGGTCGTGGTCGGAGGCTCGGGGGGACGACTCGACCACGAGCTGGCCATCGGCGCCCTCCTCTGCTCGGAGCGCTGGGCGACGATCGACGAGGTCGACTGGCGCTCGGATCGGGGCTGGGCCCATGTGGTGAGACGACGCCGGGTGCTCCATGGCGATGTAGGCGCCACCGTCACCCTGCTCGCGGTGGGCGGTGACGCCGAGGGGGTGACCACGACCGGTCTGAAGTGGAACCTGGTCGACGAGATCCTGCGGGCAGGCACCACCCGAGGGGTCTCCAACGTGATGACCGGGCCGGTCACCGACATCAGGTTGGCCGCAGGAGCGCTTCTGGTGATCTTCCCGGAGTGAACTAGTGCCCTGGCACTAGCCCCCGAGGCCGTCGGGGATCGACGGGTCGAGAGCGGGGAAGTCGGCGAGGTACTCCACCCGCTCCTTTTTGAGTCGGGCGACAGTCGCCTCGTAGTCGGAGCTTCGCCCCAACCGCTCGTAGAGGAGACGGGGCTGGAGGAGCTCTATGTCGTCGACGCCGGGGACCGCCGAGGCGATCTCGTACCCGAAGTCGTGGTCGACCGTCCAGTCGATGGTGCCCTCAACGATCCCCTGGACGATGGCCGAGGAATCGGGGATGCGCACGTCCTTGGACCCCTCGCCGTTCCCCCCCACCCGGCCGGTGTTGAGCACGAAGGCCTCCAAGTCGGGGACGGTCTCCAGCAGCTCGAGAAGACGGTTCCCCTGGAGGGAGTCGTCTTCGAAGAAGAACGGGTTGGTCCCTGGAACCCTCAGGCTCTTCCCCGCTTCGGCCGCCCCCCCGGCGGAAGTCCCCTTGGTCTCGCCCAGCATGAAATAGGCAGGGATCTGGTGCCTCTGCAGCCTGGCCACCGCCGGGATCACGTTCTCGGAACGGTTGAGGATGAGCAGATAGCGGGCCGGCGGGACCGAGCGGGGATCGCGGTGGGGGATGTTGGCCATGGGGAAGGTGCATCTCCCGTTGGCCGTGTAGGAGGTATCGAAGAAGTCCACTTTGCGGTCCGGCGTCACCGAGACGTTCTCCAGCCAGGCGTCGGGACGAGTCGTCCCCCCATAGATGATCGGCTCTTCCTCTGGGTCGAGACCATAGGTCTTGGCGAAGCAGCCGGCCTCGGTGGTGTGAACCACCCCGTGGGGCATCAGGGCCACGAAATCGTCCTGCACCGGCAAAGAGCCCGCTTGCTGACGGAAAGTGGTGGTGGTCTTCCCCGTCCCGGAGAGACCGATGATCAACATCGACTCTTCCTCCGCCGACCGGGTCGACTCCGGCGGGAAGGTCTTGAGCCCGGCATGGAGGGCGATCCCGCCGTGGTCGTAGACCAGCCGGTTCCACATGCGCAGCCCTCCCATCTTCGACTCCCCGAAATAGTCGGAGCCGAGCACCCGGGTGACCCCGCTCTCCAGGTCGGCGATTATGAGTCGATCGTCGGACTTGCCCTCCGCGCCCAAGGTCGGGGTGTAGATGACGGTCAGCTCGGGGGCCCAGTCGCGGTCTGCAGGGAAGTAGAGCTGACCCTGCATGGCGGCGATGTTGGGCTGCGCCGACTCGATGTAGAGCTGGCAGCCGGTGCGCAGCTCGGCGGCGGGTCCGATGTATCCCTCGATGAGCAGCATGTCGCGGGTGGCGATGTGCGCATCTTGTCTCGCCGCCCACTCCTCGGCCTCTGCCCTGGGGATCCGGTTCTGGTGGATCTCGGTGTCGGAGACGAAGAAGGTCGACTTCTTGAGCCGGGCCGTCACTTCCGCCCGGTAGTTGAGATTCCCGAACTCGGTCACGGTGATGCGGGGCATGACGGCGAGTGCCAGCTCCCGGAGGCGGGACTGGCTGGGGTTCCGCTCGACCGAGCGCGCTTCGGGCAGATCGGGCATGCTCCAGCTCTCACTGGGGTGATTGATCCCGGTGAGGGTAATCGGGTGGTGGCGGGCCACTGGCCACTTTCCGGGGAAATGGAGGAAACGATTGCTCAACGCCTACCCCGGAGGAGCCGATACCCTGCACATGATGCGTGGCCGTCTCTCCATCGCAGCCGTGGCGCTCCTCACCGCCGCCTGCGGCAGCGGGCTTGCCGGAGAGCCGTTGGCGTCAGCATCCCCTGATGTGGACAGGGCCGCACACCTGCTCCGGCTCGAGCCGCAGACCTTCCCCCGACCCGAGGTGATCTCGGTTGACACCCGACCTCGGTTCCAGGGTTTCGACAGCGCTTACCGTGAAGAGGTCACATTGGCCGCTCTCGCCGAGGAGGGTGTCAAAGTCTTCGAGAGCAAGGGCGCATCAGAGCCGTTCCTGGTCCTCCCGGAAACCACCATCATCGGCAGCACGACGGTGGTCTCCCTCGTGAGCGCGCCGGTCGACGGATGGGCCGAGGTGAGACTGCCAATCAGACCCAACGGCACCACGGGGTGGATACGCACCGATGCCGTCAAGCTGTACGTGGTGAGCGGGCGGATCGAGGTCGACCTTTCCGATCGGAGACTGACCTACTACGAGAACGGCCGCGAGGCCCTCTCCGTCGAGGTCGGAGTGGGCTCCAGCTACAGCCCCACACCGGTTGGTCACTTCTACGTCACCGACAGCGTCACCCTCACCAGGAAAGGCACGCCATGGGGCCCCCATGCCCTGGGGCTCTCCGCCCGATCCGATGAGATCACATCCTTCAACGGAGGAGACGGGATCATCGGCATCCACGGCACCTCCTCTCCTGCTTCCATCGGAGGCGCGGTGTCGTTGGGATGCCTCCGCCTCGACAACGACATGATCACCCGGCTGCACGCCCTGGTTCCCATAGGCACCCCGGTCGAGATCAGGGCCTAAGGGTCACCTCGTCGTGACCGCCGCGTTGGAAAGCACTGTGGCGCCCCTCTCCACGGTGGCGGTCTCCACCAACAGCCGGTCTTCTGCCGCCCAGGTCCTGGTCAGCAGGGTCTCGCCGGGGAAGACATGACCCGAGAAGCGGGCCTGGAAGCCGGCAATGCGCTCAGGCTCCCCGCCCAGCGCCGACTCCACCACCGTCTTGGCCACCATGCCAAAGGTGCACAGCCCGTGAAGGATGGGTCGATCGAACCCGGCGAATGCAGCGAAGCCCGGGTCGGCGTGGAGCGGGTTGCGGTCTCCCGACGCCATCCGATAGAGCAGGGCCTGCTGGGGCAGCGTCGGGGTCTCCACGACGCTGTCCGCGTCGCGATCAGGAGGAGCGTCCGAGGGGTCGGGGCCCCGGTCCCCACCGAAGCCCCCCTCCCCGCGCACGTAGATCGAGGAGCGATTGGTGAATAGCGGGTCTCCCGTCCGCTCGAGGACCGAGACCACCTCGGCGACGACGAGGGCACCTTTCCCCCTGTCGAAGACGTCGACGATCCGACCGCTCTGGGTCACCGAGCCCGAGGTGGGGATCGGGCCGTGGATCGTGAGCTCCTGGGAGCCGTGCAGTATCTGGGCGAGGTTGATGTCGAGCCCTTCGACCGATCCGATCCCCATCATGGCCGAGAACGGGGGGATGGTCCCGAAGCCGGGCACGACCCGGAGGTCCCCTTCGTACGCGTACTTGAGCTCGTCGGGATCGGTTGGCGGATCTCCTGCCCCCACCGCCAGGTTGTAGAGGATTACGTCGTCGTCATCCCAGGAGAACGGTGCTGCCGGGAGCTCGGCCCCGACGACACGATCGACGTCGATGGGCATCAGCCCGAGAGCATCTCGGCGAGGAGGGCGATCTCTTCATTGTTGTTGGCGGGCACCACGGGGTCGCTCATGTCACGGATCTCGTCGAGATGCTCGGCGATGTCCTCGGCGACGGCCATCCCGTCCTGGCCGGCGAACCAGCCCCGGTTGGTGGCGATGACGACGCGGCCGTATCTTCCCCCGCCAGCGGTGAAGATCTCATGGGTCAGCCGGCACTCCTCGGAGCACAGATAGACGACCATCGGCGTGACCTGCTCGGGCTGGACCATCTCGGCGAAGGGACCGAGGAGCTCCTCGGTCATCCTCGTCTTGGCGATCGGGGCGATGACGTTGGAGCGGATCTCGTACTTCATCCCCTCAACGGCGAGGACGTTGGACAACCCGACCTGGCCGGCCTTCGCGGCCCCGTAGTTGGCCTGCCCGAAGTTGCCGAAGAGACCTGAAGCCGACGAGGTGAAGACGAAGCGCCCGTAGCCCTTCTCCCTCATCACCCCGAACGCCGGCAGCGAGACGTGGAATGCCCCGCGCAGGTGGACGTCGAGGACCGCTTCGACCTGGTCGACTGTCATGTTGGCGAAAGACTTGTCGCGGAGGATCCCGGCGTTGTTGATCACTATGTCCACCGTGTCGAAGGCGTCGAGAGCAGTCTGGACGATCGCCTCTCCTCCCTCCGCGGTGGCGACCGAGTCGTAGCTGGCCACCGCCTCCCCCCCGGCCGCTTGGATCTCGGATACCACGACGTCGGCGGCCTTCTTGGAGGACCCCGTCCCCTCCACCGTGCCCCCCAGGTCGTTGACCACCACCCGGGCCCCCCTCCTCGCCAGCTCGAGGGCGTAGGTCCTTCCCAACCCTCCCCCGGCTCCGGTGACGACCGCCACCCGCCCGTCGAACGAGATCGGATCGGCCATCGGTCAGACCCCGGTGTACATCTTCTCGATGTCCTCCGAGTACTTGTCCAGTACCACCCGGCGCTTCAGCTTCAGCGAGGGCGTGATCTCTCCGCTCTCCGGCGCCCACACGTCGGGCACGATCACCCACTTCTTGATCCTCTCCACCTGGGAGACAGTCTCGTTGGCCTGCTCCACGGCCCGGGCGATCTCGTCCTGGACCTCGGGAAGCCGGGAGAAGCTCTCCAGGTCGGAGTACTCCAGCCCGTGAGACTCGGCCCACGCCGGCGCCTCCTCGTGGTCGAGGGCGATGATCATGGAGAGAAACTTGCGTTGATCCCCGATCATGCACGCTTTGGAGATCAACGGATGATTGCCGAGCAGCGTTTCCAGCTGGGCCGGCGCGATGTTCTTGCCGGCGGCGGTGATGATGATCTCCTTCTTGCGGCCAACGATCCAGACGAAACCGTCCTGGTCGATCCTGGCCAGATCGCCGGTGTGCAGCCATCCTTCGGCGCCGAAGGCCTCACGACTGGAATCGTCGAGCTTGTAGTAGCCCTCGGCGACGATCCCGCCGCGGATCTTCAGCTCCCCGTCCTCGTCCAGCAGGGCCTCCACCCCGGGCAGGGGCTTGCCCACCGAGCCGATCTTGACCGCTCCCGGGAGGGTGACGGTGGCGGGCCCGGTGTTCTCCGACATCCCGTAGACCTCGTAGAGGGGTATGCCGATGGTCAGGAAGAACTTGATCAGGTCCGGGCTGATCGGAGCAGCGGCGGTGATCGCCAGGTCGACCTGGTCCATGCCCAGACCCTCGCGCACCTTGGAGAGGACGATCTTGTCGAGGAGGCCGGCGAGCACCGGGGCCCTGCCCCCCTCCACCTCGGCCTCGACTCGTCGCTCGTTGAGCTCGAGGGCCTTGTCCAGGAGCACCTTCTTGATCCCCTCGGCCTCGGAGAACCGCGACTGGAGCCGGGCGTGGAACTTCTCGTAGACCCTGGGCACCCCGACGAACAGGGTGGGCCGGGCCTCCTGGATGTACTCGAGCACCCCTGCCAGATTCGGGCAGTACCAGACCTCGCCGGCGAGATAGGTGCCCAGATAGTGGGTGGCGAGCCGCTCGGCGATGTGGGCCAGGGGGAGGTAGGAGACCATGCGCACGCCCATCTCCAGGTCGGCGGCGCGGCGCAGGCTCTCCAGGGTCCACACCACGTTGCGCTGGCTGATCATCACTCCCTTGGGAGTCCCGGTGGTACCCGAGGTGTAGATCAGGGTGGCCAGTGAGCGGGGGGTGACTGCCCGCGCCGAGCGGGTCACGGCGTCGGGGTCCTCGCCGAGGTGGTGCTTCCCCCGGACGATCAACTCGTCCCAGCTCAGCACCCAGTCCAGGGTGTCGTAGTTCTCTGCGCCCGACATGAGCACCACGTGACGGAGGTTGGGCAGCTCCGAGCGGATCTCCTCCCACCTCTTCATGAACTCGAGGTCCTCGAGGATCGCCACCGTGGCCTTGCAGTTGTCGGCGATGTATTGAATCTGGGGCGCAGTGAGCGTGGAGTAGATGGTCACCGGTGTGGCTCCGGCGTGAACGACCCCGAAGTCGGCCATCACGTGCTCGGGTCGATTCCCCGCCATGATGGCGACGAACTCGCCGTTCCCGACGCCGAGGGACTGGAGACCGGCGGCCACCTCGTGCACCGACTTCCGGTATTCCGACCAGGTCAGGCTCTCCCAGCCGCCGCCGTCCTTCCAGTGGATGGCTTCCTGGTTCGGGTAGATGTCGGCGTTTCGGTCGAAGAGGTCGACGATGGTCTGGTCCTCGACGATGGCATCGATCTCCGCTCTCTCGGCGAGCACTGCCTTTTCGGTCACTTCTCCTCCATCCATCAGGCGACGGCTCCGGAAGCCCGGAGTCTACCGACCTCGGCCTCGGAGTATCCCAGGACGGCGAGCACGGCATCGGTGTCGGCGCCGGGGGCGACGGGGCCGGAGCGAATCTCGCCGGGGGTGTCCGAGAAGCGCGGTGCGGGTCCCGGCTGGGTCACCCCCTCCACCGTCACGAAAGTGCCTCGGGAACGATTGTGGGGGTGATCCGGCGCCTCGCCAAAGGAGAGAACGGGGACGACACAGGCGTCAGTGTCCGCGAAGCGCTGCGACCAGTGGTCCCGGCTCTCGGAGACAAACCGGTCTGCAAAGAGCCGGCGCATCTCCTCCCAGCCCCCGCGGTCGGTTTGGGCGGGGACCGAGTCGGGGTCGAGATCGAGCCCCTCGAGCAGGGTGGCGAAGAAATGCGGTTCCAGGGCCCCGACGGCGACGTGGCCGTCATCTGCCGTTGGGTAAACCGAGTAGAAAGGAGCCCCCCCGTCGAGCAGGTTCGAACGACGGCGGTCCTGCCACCACCCCTCGGCGAGGTGGCCGTGATGGGAGGTGGTGAGCAGTGCGGACCCGTCGATCATGGCCGCATCCACCACCTGGCCCACCCCGGTGGCGCTGGCGTGCACCAGGGCGGCCAGCACGCCCACCGCGAGGAGCAGCCCCCCGCCGCCGAAATCGCCCACCAGGTTGAGTGGTGGCACCGGTGCGTCCTCGGGCCCGATGGCATGGAGCGCCCCGGAGAGCGCGATGTAGTCGATGTCGTGGCCGGCCATGGAAGCGTACGGGCCCTCCTGGCCGAAGCCGGTCATCCGCCCGTAGACCAGACGGGGATTGGCCGCCAGGCAGTGGGCCGGGCCGACGCCCAAACGCTCCATGACCCCGGGACGGTAACCCTCGATGAGGGCATCGCCGGCAGCGGCGAGCCGCGTCACCACCTCCACGCCGGCATCCGTCTTCAGGTCGACGCCGATGGAGCGCTTCCCCCGGTTGTGGAGGTCGTGACGGGTCGAGGGGGTGTGTCCCCCGACCAGTTTCCCGGCGCGGTCCACCCTGACCACATCGGCGCCGAGGTCGGCGAGCACCATGCCGCAGAAGGGAGCGGGCCCGAGACCTGCCATCTCCATCACGGTCACCCCGGCGAGCGGGCCGGGCATCCGGGTCTGCTCCTTCTCTCTATCACACTCAGTCCGAGAGCCGGACTGAGGCAGGCCAGGCATTGGGGAACGCGCTATGGCCGCCCCTGATCGCCTCCACCGGGAACTGGACCCGATCGCTGAACGCCTCGAAGACCGGCAGCCGGAACAGCACCACATAGGGGAGCTGCTGCTGGACGATCCGTTCCATCTCCAAGGTCCATTTTTGCGCCTCCTCCACGGTCACCGCGGCGAGGAAGGCGTTTGCTGCGGCATCGAAATCCGAGTCGACGAAACCGGTGCTGTTGAGGCCGCCTGCTGTCACCGGGTCTCCACTCGAGTGGAACAGCTGGACGAGGAACTGCCCGGGCAGCGACGGATTCGGGGGGGCCCATCCCAGTATGTACATGTCCCAAGCAATGGCTTCTTCGAAGGTCGTCGGATCGAGGACCGCTTCGACTACCGAGTCGAACTCGGCCGGCTCCGTCTCCGCGGGGACTCCGAGGTCGTTGAGCCACCGCTCGATCCAAACGGCGAAGGTGGCGCGGTACGGGTCATGACCCGGTGGGGTGACGAGTATCCGGAGTCTCGGCACGGCGACTCCGTCCGGCATGGTCAGACCCACCCCCGGCTCGACGACCGGGTCTTCTCTCTCCGGATCGATCACCGGAGCAGTCTCCCAGGTGTAGCCGGCAGCGACCAGCGTGTCGATGGCGGCCATGAAGCGCTCACCCTCGGTCATCGGCTGACCGTTGCTCCATCCCGACCTATGAACATCCGGGTTGTACCACATCGACAGATCGGGATGAACGACGGTGTACGCGGGAAACACGGTTCCGCCCAGCACCGAGTTGGCCACGAACTCCTTGTCGATGATCGTGCCGACCGCCTCCCTGAACGCAGGATCGCCGGTCGGGGGCTTCCTCAGGTTGAAGGCCAAGTAGCGGAACCGGTCGGTCTGGTTCACGGAGAACTCCAATTCGGGGTTGGTGGCCAACATCCCCTGTATCCCGCTGTCCATCCCCACCGGGTCGTACACGAAGTCGACCTCGCCGGCGGCCAGGCTCTGATACGCCTCCTCTTTGCCGCCATGCTCTACCCACACGATCTCAGATACAAATGGGCCCTCTGAGTAGCTGGCGAGCACGTCTCCGGACCCTTCTCCCCCATAGACCATGTCGCCTCTCGCCTCGCTGCTGATTCGAAACGACCCGTCGGAGTACAAAGTGTGCTCGGTCCCCCGATCGAAGTAACTCGGGTTGGCCACGGTGACGGCCGACTCGCCGTGGGTCCAACTCTCGAAGCTAACCGGCCCGGCCGAGGGCTCCTGGGGCGACTCCACGCCGAGGAGGGCAGCCTTGCCTGCCTCGGCTCCTATCGCCGTCTTGTACGCCTCGATCAGATCAGGGGTGACGTCCTCCGCGGCAAGATCGTTCTCAGGCGTGGCGTCGGCCACCGACGCGGCCACCACACCGGCAATGGCCTCCTCGTCGGCGACCGCGGCCGCCGCCTCCGCGGCCACGGCCCGTGCTCCGGCCACCGGCTCCTCCCAGAAATGGGCCGGGACGAAGGGTGCGAAGCCGACCCCGTTCTGCCAGGTGGCCAAGCCGGGTTCTGAGGAGAACTCGACTCTCACGATGAAGTCGTCGGTGGCTGTGACCGCGAGCACCGATCCCGGGAAGTAACCGGCGTGGGTGGACTCCAGACCGAACTCGCCAACGGTGTTGAAGTAGAAGACGAGATCGTGGGCGGTCACCGGTTCGCCATCGGACCAGGCCACGTCGTCGCGGATCGGCTGTTCCACCACCCAGACTTCGCCATCCTGCACCGCCCCAACGGGCCCGTCGGTGGCCGCCATGTCGGGCACATAGATGAATCCGGGCTGGGACAGCGTGAACAGGGACGGCTTCATGTTGGTCAGGTAGGCCCGGTCGGGCGACTCCTCCGGCGTCTCCAGGGCGGCCCACCAGTTGTCGGTGGTTATTGCGGCGACGAGGCCGATCCGGAAAACCGGGACCGCGGCGACTGTGGTCGGGGCGGACTGCAGGCTGGTAGAAGTGACCCCGCCAACGGTGGTGATCGGCTCGGCCGACCCGGTACAGGCTGCCGCCACCAGTAACAAGGCGACGAGCGCGGTCGAGGTCACACGGCGATCCTTGGTCAAAGGCAACTCAACTCCCATGTCCGGGGGGGACCATATATGGCGCTAACCCGGTATACCCAACAGCCGGCGATCCACGGGCGGCAACACCCATGACCCGGTCAAGCCGGCTCCGCATCGGCGACCGAGTCGTCCTCGTCGAGCACCACCTCGTGCCGGTGACCCCACTCGGAGATGATCGCCTGGATTATCCCCGCCAGAGGCAGTGCCAGCACCACACCGATCCCCCCCATCAGCGAGCCCCCGATGAGGATGGCCCCGACCGACACTGCCGGGTGGATCTCCATGGTCCGCTGGGTGATCCGTGGCGAGATCAGGTAGTTCTCGACTTGCTGGTAAGCCACGAAGAAGACGATGACCCAGAGCATGGTGGTCACGCCTCTGGAGGAGAGGGCGACCACCGCCGGCACCACCGCAGCGAGATAGGTGCCGATCACCGGGATGAACTGGCTGAGCACCCCCACCCAGATCCCCAGGGGGAGGGCGAAGGGGACGTCGAGGAAGGTGAGGAATGCCGTCGCAAGCACAGAGCTCAGGGCGGCGAGGATGAGACGGGAGTAGATGTAGAGCCCCATCTTCTCCACCGCCAGGTTCCAGATGTGGAGCGCCCGCCGCTGGCGATCGGCGGTGAGCCGAGAGAGGACGGTGCGCTGCAGCTTGGGGAGATCGGCCACCATGTAGAAGGAGAAGAGGGCGACCGTGGCCACGAAGATGAACATCCCGGCCAATCCGGCGGTGAACCCAAGGATGCCACCGACCACGCCACCCCCTGCCGAGCTCAGATATCGGGCGAGATCGTCACCGATCGACTCGATCTGTGACCCGGCGAGGTCGAAACCGAAGGTCGACTCGAGAAAGCGGAGGACGGACTCCACGTGGCCGGGCAGCGCCCGCACCAGCTGGTTGATCTGCTCGACGAACAGCGGCGCCACCGTCCAGATGAAGAGGACCGTCAGGATGAAGGCGGCGAGAAAGACCACTGCAGTGGCGGCGCCCCGGCGCCAGCCCCGCTTCTCCAGGGCGTGCACCGGCGGCTCCATGGCCACCGCCACCGCCAGGGCCACGAAGACCATGATTAGCAGCCCCCTGATCTGATAGGCGAGCCAAAGGGCGGCGGCAACGACGATGACGATCACCGCCACGGTGATAACGCGCCGTCGGAACTCCCGGGAGCCGGTCTCCTCGGTTCGGATGGTCATCCTCGGGGCAGGGTAGGTCGGGTCGGGGCGGCCTCCGGGGATCTCCGATACCCTCGCACCGAGTATGCCCGACCGGTTCGACATCGTCTGGCGCCCCAGCCCCGAGCAGGCGGCTGCGACCCACACCGCCAGGTTCATGGAGGCCCATGGCATCGTGGAGTATCACCACCTGGTGGAGCGTTCCCTCAGCGACCCGGTGTGGTTCTGGGCCGCCGTGATTGACTATCTGGGGCTCCCCTTCGACCCCCAATGGGAGACGGTGCTCGACACCTCACGGGGTGAGCCCTGGGCGACCTGGTTCGTCGGCTCCGGGTTCAACCTGTCGGAGGCATGTGTCGATCGCTGGGCCGCGGTCGACCCGGAGCGGGTGGCGATTCGCTCCCAGACCGAGAGTGGCGAGCTGACCGAGCTGACCTACGGGGCCCTTCTCGAGGAGGTGGGCATGCTGGCCGGGGCGCTGCGCTCCCTCGGGGTGGGGCCCGGGGACGCAGTGGCGGTGTATCTCCCCATGTCCTCGCAGGCCGTGATCTCGCTGCTGGCGGTGGCCCGGCTCGGGGCGATCTTCATCCCGGTGTTCTCCGGCTATGGGGCAGAGGCGGTGGCCGCCCGTCTCGACGATCCCCGACCCGCCGTGTTGATCTGCGCCAACGCCTTCCACCGCCGGGGCCGACAGGTCGACATGAAAGAGGTGGCCGACCGCGCCATAGATGCCGCCGGAGAGATCCCCCATGTCCTCGTGGTCGACTACATCGACCGGGAGAAGACCCCGATGACCGAGGGACGCGACCGATGGTGGCACGAGGTCATCGCCGAGGCGGAGCCGGCCGAGCCGGCCGCCACCGGCGCCGAGGACCCTGTGATCATCGCCTACACCTCGGGGACCACGGGACGGCCCAAGGGAGCGGTCCACGTCCAGGCCGGCCTCACGGTCAAGGTGGCGGCGGAGGGGGCGTTCCAGCTCGATGTGCATCCCGGCGACCTGCTGATGTGGGTGACCGACATGGGTTGGATCATGGGCCCCTGGATGGTGATCGCCGGTCTGGCCAACGGGGCGGCAATCGGGACCTACGACGGTGCGGCGGATCATCCCGGCGCCGACCGGGTGTGGCAGGTGACCGCCGACCTGGGCGTCACCCATCTCGGCCTCTCCCCCACCCTGGCCCGCGCCCTGCAGCCCCACGGCGCCTCCCAGGCGCGCCGCCACGACCTGAGCCGGCTACGGGTGATCGGCTCCACCGGGGAGCCGTGGAATCCGGAGCCGTGGTGGTGGCTATTCCGGGACGTCGGCGAGGAGCGCATCCCCATTGTCAACATCTCCGGAGGGACCGAGATCGGGGCGTGCATCCTCTCGGTGAACCTGCTGCAGGGGATCAAGCCGACCTCGCTGGGAGGGCCCTCCCTGGGCGTCCCCGCCGATGTGTACGACGAGAGCGGCAGCCCGGTGCGAGGGCAGGTGGGGGAGTTGGTGATCGGAGGGCCGTGGCCCGGGATGACCCGTGGGTTCTGGGGTGAGCCCCAGCGCTATCTTGACACCTATTGGTCCCGGTTCGACGGGGTGTGGATGCACGGCGACTGGGCCTCGATCGACGAGGACGGCTTCTGGTATCTGCACGGCCGCTCCGATGACACGCTGAACATCGCGGGGAAGCGGGTGGGGCCCGCCGAGATCGAATCGGCCGCGGTCGCCCTCGACGAGGTGGTGATGGCGGCGGCGGTGGGGGTCCCCCACGAGGTCAAAGGTGAGGTAATCGCCCTCTATGTGGTCCCGGCCCCGGGCGTGGAGCCCGATGACACTCTCACCGAGCAGGTCCAACAGGCCGTCGTCGACTCCCTTGGCAAGGCTTTCGCTCCTAACGCGGTGCGCTGGGCCGCCGACCTGCCCCGCACCCGCTCCCAGAAGATCATGAGGAGGGTGGTGAAGGCAATTGCGCTGGGGAGGGACCCCGGCGATCTCACCAGCCTGGAGAACCCGGGGAGCCTGGATGGGATATCCCGGCTTTAGCGCCGGCCCTTCTCAGAGGACCTGGCGCTCCTTGGCGAAGTAGCAAGCGCTGGGGTGCCCATCGTTGAACCGGTCGATCAGCTCGGGGACCTCCTCGGCGCAAACGTCCTGTGCCTTCCAGCAGCGGGTGCGGAAGTTGCAACCGGAAGGGGGGTCGGCCGGGCTGGGGACATCCCCTTCGAGAAGGATACGATCTCCGGATTCGTGCTTCGGGTTGGGCACCGGGACCGCGGAGAGCAGGGCCTGGGTATAGGGATGGAGGGGGTGGTCGTACACCTCGACGTCGGTGCCGGTCTCCACGATCCGGCCCAGGTACATGACCGCGAGGCGGTCGGCGATGTGACGGACGATAGAGAGATCGTGTGCGATGAAGAGATAGGCGAGGTTCAGCTCGTCCTGCAGCTTCTCGAGGAGATTGATCACCTGGGCCTGGACGGATACGTCGAGTGCCGACACCGGCTCGTCACAGATGAGGACCGACGGGTTGAGCGCCAGGGCCCGGGCCACCCCGATCCTCTGCCGCTGCCCCCCGGAGAACTGGTGAGGAAAACGATTGATGTGGTCGGGATTGAGACCGACTAGATCGAGCAGTTCCTGGACCCGGGCCCGACGGTCCTTCTTGCCCAGCACGTTGTGGATGGCGAAGGGCTCCCCAATGATGTCTCCCACGGTCATCCGGGGGTTGAGCGAGGCATAGGGGTCCTGGAAGATGATCTGGATCTCCCGGCGCAGCTCCCGCAACTCGTCGCCGCCCATCTCGAATATATTCCTGCCCTTGAAGTAGGCGGCGCCACCAGTGGGCTTGTGAAGGCGGAGCACGGTCCGGGCCACCGTCGACTTGCCACACCCGGACTCTCCGACGAGACCCACGGTCTCCCTTGGGTGGATCTCGAAGGACACTCCGTCCACGGCTTTGATGGTGCCCACGGTCCGCCTGAGAATGACCCCCTGCTTGATTGGGAAGTACTTGACCAGGTTCTCGACCCGCAGCAGGGGCTCGCCGCCGTTACGACCGGTCAAGCGTCACCACCTCCTCGGCGAAATGACACTTCGAGGCCCGGCCGCCGCCGAGCTCTCGCAAAGCCGGCTCCTCCTCCACACAGATCTCCTCACGGAACCGGCACCTGGGATGGAACGGGCAACCGCGGGGGATGTTGCGGAGATCGGGAGGAGAGCCCTCGATGGGGATCAGACGGCCCCCCTTCTGCTCGGGGGTGGCGATGGACTCCATCAGACCCAGCGTGTAGGGGTTGGCCGGGCTCTCGAAGATCTCGTCAATGGTTCCGTTCTCGAAGGCCTCGCCGGCGTACATGACCATTGCCCGATCGGCGACCTCGGCGATCACCGCCAGGTCGTGGGTGATCAGGATCAGGCCCATGCCGGTCTCGCTCTGGAGCGAATCGAGAAGCTCCATGATCTGCGCCTGGACGGTGACATCGAGAGCAGTGGTGGGCTCGTCGGCGATCAGGACCTCGGGCCCCAGGGCGAGGGCCATTGCGATCATCGCCCGCTGTCTCATCCCGCCCGAGAACTCGTGGGGATAGGAGTCGACCCGCTCCTTGGCGCCGGGGATTCTCACCCGTTCTAGCAGCTCGATGGCGTACTTCCTGGCCTCGGCACGCGACGTGCCGCGATGGCTACGGAACATCTCTGCTATCTGCCAGCCCACCGGGAACACCGGGTTGAGGGCGGTGAGGGCGTCCTGGAAGATCATGGCGATGCGCTCTCCCCTGATCGCCCGCCGCTCCTCCTCGTCGAGGGTGAAGAGGTCGACGCCGCGGAAGCGGGCCGCCCCCTTGGTGATGTAGCCCGGTGGGGTGTCGATGATCCCCATCACCGCTTGGGCGCTCACCGTCTTCCCCGAGCCCGACTCTCCCACGATGGCCAGCGTCTCCCCCTTGTTCAGGGTGTAGCTCACCCCGTTGTTGGCATGGACCACACCTTCCCTCAGGCGAAACTCGACGTGGAGGTCATCCACCTCGAGCAATGGCGCCTCGGGATCGAAGTTGACCCCGGAGATGTCGGCGACTATCTGCTGCTCTTCGAGTAGCTGCCCGTCCGCCATCATCACCTCGACTTGGGATCCAGGGCGTCGCGGAGGGCGTCCCCCATGAGGATGAAGCCGAACACGGCAAGGGAGAGGAAGATCCCGGGGAAGAGGAGCAGGTGGGGAGCCTGGAGGATCCTGACCTGCGCCCCGGAGATCATAAGGCCCCAGGAGATGGCGGGGAGTTGCAGCCCCACGCCGAGGAAGGAGAGAGCGGCCTCGGCAGAGATGATGACCCCGGTGGTGATGGCGGCGTAGATGACCACCGGGGCGATGGCATTGGGGAGGATGTGCTTGCCAAGGATGCGGAAGTCACTCGCACCGAGGGCACGGGCGGCCTCGATGTAGTCCTGCTCCTTGACCGAGATTACCGACGACCGGTAGAGACGGAGCATGGTCGGCCAGCCCAGGATGATGAGGACGAATGCCACTTGGAAGAAGCCCCGAGTGCCAAGAAGGCTGAGGATCACGATCCCGCCCAGGATGGTGGGGATGGCGAACCAGATGTCGGTGAGCCGGGCGATGATGGCATCGACCCAGCCTCCGTAGTACCCGGAGAGGCTGCCCATGACCACGGCGAGGATGGCGGCGAACAGCGTGACAGTGACCCCGATCGACATCGACACCCTCGCTCCGTAGACGGTGCGGGCGTAGTAATCACAACCCTGCAGGTCGAATCCGAACCAGTGCTCGGCGCTGGGCCGAACCAGTGAGTTGGACAGGAAGCACTCCCTGGGGTTGGCCGAAGTGAACAGCTGCGGTGCGATCGCCATCACCGTGAAGAGAAGGATGATCGCCGCCGAGATCAGGAAGATCCAGTTGGTTCGCAGCTCGGCCCAGGCGTCCGACCACAGGCTGGCCGGCGGGCCGGCGACAGGCTCCTTCTGCGTCGCCTCGGTGGCGCCGTCGTACTCGCCCGGCGCCGGGGTCTCGAGGGGAGGAAGCTCCGGTGCCGGCTCGGTCTCGTACGGCGGGATCCCGGGCAGCTCGGTCTGCCGGGTCTTCGGCCCCTTTGCCCTGTCCCTGGTCTCACTCATAACGGATCCTCGGGTCGAGAACTGCGTAAAGGGCGTCGACTAAGAGGTTGGAGATCATGAAGACGAGCACGAGGAAGGTGACGATGCCCACCACCACCGTCCCCTCCTGGCGCAGGGTCGCCTGGTAGACGGCATTCCCGATCCCCGGGATGTTGAAAATCGCCTCGGTGATGATGGCCCCGCCCATCAGCGCCCCCAGATCGACCCCGAGAAAGGTGATCACCGGGATCAGCGAGTTGCGCAGGGCGTGGACCCCGACCACCCGGCGCCTGCTCAGCCCCTTGGAGGTGGCGGTGCGCACGTAGTCGGAGCGCATGTTCTCGGCGAGGCTGGTCCGGGTGAGCCTGGCGATGTAGGCCAGGGACACCGACCCGAGCACTATGGCGGGGAGGATGAAGCTCATGAACCCCTCCCGCAGCCCGGAGACGGGGAGCCAGCCGAAGCGGACCCCGATTACCAGCTGGGCGATGAAGCCGAGGACGAATATCGGTATCGAGATCACCGCCAGGGTCGAGATCCGGACCAGGTTGTCCATGAACCCCCCCTTCTTGAGGCCGGCCATGATCCCGGCGGCGACCCCGATGATCATCTCGAAGACGAAGGCGTAGAGGGCGAGCTTGGCGGTGACCGGGAGCCGGTCCCGCATGATCTCGGTCACCTCGCGGCCGCGGAAGTCCTCCCCGAAATCGCCTTGGACCACCCCGCCCAAGTAGAGCACGTACTGCTTCCACAACGGCTCGTCCAGGTTGTACTGCTGCCGAAGGGTGTCCTGCACCGATTGGGGCAGGGGCTTGTCCCCGGAGAGGGCTCGGATCGGGTCTCCGGGGATCATGAAGACCAGGGCAAAGATCAAGAAAGTTGCACCGATGAAGACGGGGATGAACTGGAACACCCGTCGCAGCAGATATCGGCCCATCCGGTGAGACTAGAACATCAACGCGGCTTGTGAAGGGTGAGCAGGGGTTTGTGCGGGCAAGAGAAAGGGGAGGCGAGCCGGGCTCGCCTCCCCTTTCGGGTCGTAACCGGTCGGCTCAGCCGCCGGGTGTCAGCTCGGTGTAGGCGATGTTGCTGAACGAATCGACCCGCACCCCGCTCACGGTGTCGTTCCAGGCGTAATCGGCCTGGCCGTAGTACATGGGGATGACCGGGACGTCTTCGCAGGCGATCGCGCCCACTTCCTGCCAGACGGGCAACGCCTCCTCGAGGTCGGTGATGGCAAGTGCCTCATCGACCTTGGCGTCGAACTCGGGGTTCACGTAGAAGCTCGAGTTGGCTCCTCCGGCGTCGGAGTGGAACCGGCTGTCCAGCAGCAGCTGCCAGTAGTTCTGGGGATGGGGGTAGTCCATACCCCAGCCGAGACGGAACGGCCCGTCGACGCCCTGCTCGTCGAGACGAGTCAGGTAATCGCCGAAGGGCTGGATCCCCTCGAACTGGATGCCGGTGACGTCGATGCCCAGGTTCTGCGCCCACTGGTTGGTGACCGCCTCGATCCAATCCTCGTGACCGGCTCCTGCATTGAAGTAGAAGGTCAGGTCGGCGGGGATGCCGTCGGTGCTGTCGTACAGCGCCTGGGCGGCTTCGGGATCGAAGGTCCACGCGTCGCAGAGGTTGTCCGTGTAGGTCGGGATCACCGGTGACAGCAGGTTGAAGGCGGGAAGGTTGCGCCCGTCGAAGATGGCAGTTGTGATCGCCTCTCTGTCGATCGCCATCGAGAGGGCGGCCCTCAGGTCACGATTCTCCTCACCACCCAGGTCCGGGTCGTACCACGGGATACCGAGGTAGTTGATCGACGAGGTGGCCTGGGTGCCCAGATTGGGCACCTGCGCCTCGACTTCGCCGACGCGCTCCGCTGGAACGCCATCGTGGATGTCGAGGTTGCCGGCGAGCAGCTCGTTCACCGCAGTGTTGACGTCGTCGAAGATCCTGAACTCGAGGTTCTCGATCTGCGCCGGCTCGTCACCCGCGTAATCAGGGTACGCCGTCGTGAAGATGGCCGTGTTGTGGTCCCACGGCTCCGCCATCATGAACGGGCCGTTGCCGATCGGCATCTCGTTGAACCCGTCGGGGTCCGCGAAGAACGCCTCGGGCAGCGGGCTGTACGCCGGATAGACCAGCCGGATCGGGAAGAACGACTCAGGCACGCCGAGCGTGACAGTGAACTGGGTGTCACTGTCGACGGTCAGACCCGAGATCTCTTCAGATGCCGGCGGCTGGTTCTCACAGTCGGCGACGTCCACGTCCTCACCGGTGTCCGGGTCGGGCTCGGTGACGGTGCCGCACTGCAGCTCGTCGAATCCCGAGATCGCGGAGAAGAAGCCCGAGTTCTGCTGGGCGTTGGGCCCGTAGGCGCCATAATTCCAGGCGTCCACGTAGCTCTGTGCCGTCACAGAGGTCCCGTCGTGGAAGGTCCAGCCACCTTTGATGGTCACCACCCAGGTGGTCCCGCCATCAGTGCTCTCCACCGACTCAGCAGCAGACATGACCGGCTCGTTGTTCTCGTCGATGGCGACCAGCGGCGTGTACAGCGCCCGGAGCACCGCGATCCCCTCCGACTCGGTGTCGTTGGTGGTAGTCAGGCTCTCGGGCTCGCCGATATAGGTGGATATTGATCCGCTCACCCCGGCCGTCGTGGTCTCGGTGGTGTCGGCAGGCTCGGTAGTGTCCGTAGCCTCGGTGGTTGCGGTGCCGTCCGCCTCGGTCGTGTCGGTTGCGGCCTCTTCGGCGCAGGCGCCGGCCACTAGGGCGAAGACAGCGAACACGGCGAGCAGACGCCATCGCATTTTCTTGGTAGTCAAGTTTCCTCCGTTTACATTTTGGGGAAGCGGGCGGCACTCGTCGCACCGCCCCTAGGCCATTACGACCTACCGAGCAACGGTAATTGGCCCCCGCCTGCTACGCAACATCCAAAGCCCCAAATCCACTTTCGGAGCTCCTGGGGGGCGCCGGCCAGGAGCGGGGTGTCCATGATCCCCGGCGCCACTGTCATTACCCGCACCCCGACGCTGCCCAGGTCGCGGGCCAGCGGCAACGTCATCCCCACCACGCCCCCCTTGGAGGCTGAGTACGCCGCCTGGCCTATTTGCCCCTCGAACGCGGCGATCGAGGCCACGTTGACGATGACTCCCCGCTCCCCGTTACCGTCCGGTTCGTTGCCGGCCATGACCCCGGCCACGTTGCGGATCACGTCGAACATGCCGATGAGGTTGACGCCGATGGTGAAGGTGAACAGGTCGAGGGCGAAGAGGGTGCCATCCCGGGAGACGAGACGCTGTGCCGGGGCCACCCCGGCCGCATTGACCAGGATGCCTATGCCCCCGAGCTCCTCCACCACGCCGGTCACCGTGGCCTCTACCTGCTCGGGGTCGGACACGTCGCAAACGAGGAACCTGGCCCGTTCCCTCAGCTCCCCGAGACCCGACAGCGCCTCCTCGCCCTTCTCCTCGTTGATGTCGAGCATGGCCACCGAGGCGCCGTTCGCGGCAAGCATGCGGGCCGCTCCCAGACCGAGCCCAGAGACTCCACCGGTGACCAGCGCCGTCGCTCCCTCGATGTGCAAGACCGACCTCCTCCGCCGCGGCGGGAGCCGTCGCTTCCGGCGCCGATGATCGGTGTCTTCGACTCCGGGATCGGGGGCCTCTCCGTGCTCAGGGAGATCAGGGCGCAGATGCCCTGGGCGGACCTCGTCTATGTCGCAGACCAGGGCCGGGCCCCCTACGGGACGCGAACCCTCGCCGAGGTGGAGCAGATATCGCTGGAGATCGGAGAGTGGCTCGTCGGGCAGGGGGCGACCACGCTGGTCGTGGCGTGCAACACGGCGTCGGCTGCCGCCCTGGAGACGATGAGATCGCGCTTCGACGGCCTTCCGATAGTGGGGATGGAGCCGGCGGTGAAACCGGCCGCGGCGCGGACCCGCTCCGGTGTGATAGCCGTCTTCGCCACTGCGGCCACCTTCCAGGGGAGGTTGTTCGAGTCGGTGGTGAGCCGTCACGGCGAAGGCGTCCGGGTGGTGGCCCGCGCCTGCCCCCATTGGGTCGAGCTGGTCGAAAGCGGTCTGGTCGCCGGCGACGAGGTGGAGGACGCCGTGGCCGTGCCCCTGGGGGAGGCACTTGACGAGGGCACCGATGTGGTGGTCTTGGGCTGCACCCACTTCTCGTTCCTCCGCCCCCTGCTCCTCGACTTGGGAGGTGAGGGTCTCACCGTGATCGATCCGGCCCCGGCGGTGGCGGCGCAGACCGCAAGGGTGGCCCGGGAGCCCCACGGGGAGGGGATGCTCCGACTCGTCACCTCGGGTGATCCAGCCCGGCTGCTGACGCTGGCCGCCGGCGTGGCGGGCGTCAGCCCCTCCCTGCCGATCGTGGAGTACAGAGGATGAGCTTCGACGGGGATCCCCGGGTCGTCTGGTCCCAGGGCGAGCGCACCATGCTCGGCTACGGCGGCCGGGAGTACCACCCGGGCGCCGGACCCGAGCGATACGGGCGGGCGGCCGAGGCTCTTCGCTCCAGTGGCCACAGCCTGGCCTTCGCCTCTTTCACCTTCGACCCCGAGGAAGAGGGCTCGGTGGTCCTCATACCCGAGAAGGTGGTCTCCATCACGGCCAGGGTGATCCCGGCGGGGCGGCCCGGGTCCCCTGGCCTCACCGTTCTCTCCGATGGCGTTGCCTCCTGGCGGGCCGGAATGGAGGCGGCCCTCGATGCCCTGGCCGGGGGGATCGTGGAGAAGGTGGTGCTGGCGAGACAGGTGGAGATCGAGCTCGACTCGGAGCCCCACCTCCCCACCGTGGCGGAGCGGCTCCGGGTGGGAGGCCTCTCCTCCTACACCTTTCTCATGGACGGCCTGGTGGGGTGTAGCCCCGAGCTCTTGGTGGCCCTCCGCGGGGGGAAGCTCTCCAGCCTGGCGCTGGCGGGGACGGCGGACGACCACCGCGGGCTTGAATCGGCCAAGATGCGCCAGGAGCATGCCCTCACCGTCCAGTCGGTGAGAGCCGGGCTGGAAGGCCATGTTCGCTCCTTCGACCCGGACTCTGAGGAGACGCTGGTGTTCGGTGCGATCCATCATCTCGGGACCCGCCTCGCCGGCGCCGCGGCTCAGGGGACCGCCGTGACCGATGTCTTGGCGACACTCCATCCCACCGCCGCGGTGGCCGGGGCCCCGGCCGGGGCCGCCCTCGACCTGATTCGGGAGTTGGAGCCTCAGAGCAGAGACCGTTACGCGGGCCCGGTGGGTTGGTTCCGTGACACCGGTGACGGCGAGTTCGCCCTCGCCCTCAGGTGCGGCCTGGTGCGTGGCCGCCGTGCCGTTCTCTACGCGGGAGGAGGAATCGTGGCGGGCTCCGACCCGGACGAGGAGCTTGCCGAGACCGAATTGAAGCTGGGCCCGATGCTGTCCGCACTCCGCGGATCAGCCTGAGGCGGCGACCGAGGCGCCGGCGTGATCGAGAGCTCCCCGGATGTCGAGGTCGGCCTTTCGGTCCACCTGGACCCTCACCAGGTGAAGTCCGCCCTGCTCGATCCCCGACCTCACCACATCGATGAGACCGTCGGCGCCGGGGACCGTGGCGATCGGGAGGTCGTGAAACCGGGCCAGGATCTCGAGATCACGGTGTGGCGGGGCGACGAACAGCCTCTCGTAGTGGGGGGCAT
>Ga0299907_10000163_pt1 | contig 27991 bp, 29 predicted proteins | sample RVTome_16_FD_198680 | JGI IMG/M metagenome (GOLD analysis project Ga0299907, IMG submission 198680) | Soil microbial communities from uranium-contaminated site in the Upper Colorado River Basin, Wyoming, United States - RVT152D67 (version 2) ...
CCATCGAATTCTGTACAACGGTCTCGAAAAGGTGGGTGGAGTGGTTCACACCCATTCCCTCTTCGCCACCGCCTGGGCTCAGGCCCGGCGCCCCATTCCCTGTCTGGGTACCACCCACGCCGACCATTTCAGGGGACCCGTCCCGGTGACCCGTCCCCTCACCGACGACGAGATCGACGGGGACTACGAGGAGAACACCGGATCGGTGATCGTGGAGATGTATTCCGCCGATGGCTTGGATGCCATGGACGCTCCTGGTGCGTTGGTTGCATCACACGGGCCTTTCGCATGGGGTGAGGACGCGTCAGCGGCGGTGGAGATGGCGGCTGCCCTCGAGCTGATCGCCCAACTGGCCGCTCATACCCTCGCCATCGCACCAGATCGGCCTCCGATCGAGACGGCACTGCTGAGGCGGCATTTCTCCCGCAAGCACGGGCCGTTCGCCTATTACGGACAGCCATGACCGGCCGGCTGCGAGCAACCGTGGGTGTGGACTTCGGCACGGAATCGGCCCGTGCCGTCCTCATCGACGTCTCCAATGGCAATGAGTTGGCCAGTGCGGTCCACCCCTTTCGCTCGGGAGTCATCGACCGTCGTCTCCCCGGGCTGGATGTCGAACTCCCGCCCGCCTGGGCGTTGCAGGATCCGGACGACTACCTGGAGTCGCTCGGTGCCACGGTCAAAGCCGTCCTGGCATCCAACGAGGCAGAGCCCGACCAGGTCATCGGGATTGGCATCGACTTCACCGCCTGCACAATGCTCCCGGTCACCGGAGACGGCACACCTTTGTCCCGAGTCCCCGGACTCCGTGCCAACCCCCATTCCTGGGTCAAGTTGTGGAAACATCACGCCGCTCAGCCGGAGGCCGACCTCATCAACGAGACCGCTGCGAACAGGGGTGAGCCCTGGCTCGACAGGTATGGCCGCCGCACCTCGTCGGAGTGGTTCTTCGCCAAGTCGCTGCAGATTCTCGACGAGGCTCCCGAGATCTATGGGCGGGCGGACCGACTGATCGAAGCTGCCGACTGGATCGTCTGGCAGCTCACCGGGGTCGAAAGCCGCAACAGCTGTACCGCTGGCTACAAGGCCCTGTGGTCCAAACAAGAGGGGTTCCCCGAGCGCGACTTCTTCGAGTCGCTGGCCCCTGATTTCGCCGATGTTGTCGACTCCAAGATGAGTCGGAGCATCGCCAGCCTCGGACAGAGGGCCGGTCTACTAACCAGTGAGGCCGCCAAGCTCACCGGGCTCAATCAAGGGACTCCGGTCGCCGTGGCCAACGTTGACGCCCATGTCTCAGTGCCTGCGGCGACGGTGGTAACGCCGGGCTCACTGGTAGCCGTGATGGGAACCAGCACCTGTCACGTTGCCTTGGCCGAAGCCGACCAGGTGGTGCCGGGGTTCTGTGGCGTGGTCGAGGACGGTGTCATCCCCGGTCTCTTCGGGTACGAGGCAGGCCAGGCCGCCGTCGGCGACATGTTCGCCTGGTTCGCGGGCCTCGTCTCCGGGGGAGCTGAGGATGCCGGCAGTTTGCACCGGTTGTTGGAGCAGGAGGCGGCTCAGCTTCGACCCGGTGCGTCAGGGTTGGTCGCGCTCGATTGGTGGAATGGGAATCGGTCCATCCTGGTGGACGCCGATCTCACCGGTCTTCTTCTCGGCGCCACATTGGCCACGACGCGCGGCGACATCTACCGGGCGTTGCTGGAGTCCACCGCTTTTGGAACCCGGGTCATCATCGAGTCCTTGGAAGCCGCCGGGATAGGTGTGAACGAGATCGTGGCGTGTGGTGGACTTCCTTTCCAAAACCGTCTCTTGATGCAACTGACGGCTGATATCACAGCGCGACCGGTGCGAGTTGCGGCTTCCCGGCAGACACCGGCATTGGGGTCTGCGATGTTCGCCGCCGTGGCTGCGGGCTCCGAACTCGGCGGATATGAGTCGATTGTCGAGGCCGCCCAGCACATGGCGAAGCTGGGCCAGGACGAGTACCTGCCGGACCTCGCCACCGCGGACGTATATGACGATCTCTACGGCGTCTATCGCGATCTACACGACTCGATGTCGAAAGGAACGTCTGAGATGAAGAGACTGCGCTCGGTCCAGGACCGGGTTCGACAGACGTCGGCTGTGCTTTCATGAAGCCTCTCGACAGATACGAGGTGTGGTTCCTCACCGGAAGTCAGTCCCTATATGGCGATGAAGTCCTGCACCAGGTAGCCGAGAATTCGGCGGAGATCGCTGCCGGTCTCGACGCCTCCGATCGGATACCGCTCCGGGTGGTGACCCAGCCGGTGGTCAGCAGCCCGGAAGCCATCGAAGAGGTGTGTCGTCGGGCCAACGCCAGCCCCACATGCGTCGGGGTGATCACATGGATGCACACCTTCTCCCCGGCCAAGATGTGGATCGCCGGTCTGATGACTCTCGACAAGCCACTTCTCCATCTCCACACCCAGTTCAACCGTGACCTCCCCTGGGCCGACATCGACATGGATTTCATGAACCTCAACCAGGCGGCACACGGTGACCGGGAGTTCGCCTTCATGCTGAGCCGTCTTCGCATTGCCCGCAAGATCGTCGTAGGCCATTGGCAGGACCCGACCGTGGCAGAGCGGATCGGCAAATGGTCCCGGGCCGCCTGCGGATGGCACGACTTACGGCATCTCAAGGTGGCGCGTTTTGGCAGCAACATGCGCAGGGTGGCTGTCACCGATGGCGACCGGCTCGAGGCACAGGTGAGGATGGGTGTCGCCGTCGACGGGTTTGGCATCAATGATCTCGAGGTTGCGATGGGCCATGCGACCCAGCCGGCTATCGATGAGCTCATCGATGTCTATGAGGATCAATATGAGATGACTCCCGAGTTGGCCCGTGGTGGCGATCGTCACAAGTCCCTCATCGAAGCCGTTCAGATCGAACTGGGCATGCGCAATTTCCTCGACGAGCGTGGATACGGTGCCTTCACCGACACTTTCGAGGACCTGGCCGGTCTACCTCAGTTGCCTGGTATCGCAGTGCAGCGGCTCATGGCCGACGGCTACGGATTTGGGGCCGAGGGCGACTGGAAGACGGCCTGTCTGGTTCGGGTGATGAAGATGATGGGGTCGGGGGGCGACCGCGGGGCCAGCTTCATGGAGGAGTACACCTATCACTTGGGCGATACGGGGCCAAAGGTCCTGGGCGCCCATATGCTCGAGGTCTGCCCCTCCATCGCCGAGGGACGTCCTTCCTGTGAAATCCATCACCTGTCGATCGGAGGCAAACCTGATCCGGTTCGTCTCGTGTTCACGGCACGTACCGGGCCCGCCGTCATCGCGGGATTGATCGATCTCGGCAATCGCTTCCGCCTCGTGGTCAACGAAGTGGAGTTGATCGAGCCCGACGAGCCGTTGCCCAAGCTCCCCGTAGCTCGCGCCGTGTGGCGGCCACTTCCCGACTTCGAGACCGCGGCTTCGTCTTGGCTGCTAGCGGGAGGCTCGCACCACACCTGTCTCAGCCTGGACATCGATCTCGAGATCATCAAGGACTTCGCCTCGATGGCAGCCGTCGAGTTGGCCACCATCGACCGGTACGCCACCTTCGACAGCTTCGAGAAGGAATTGCGCTGGAACCAGGCCTATCACCATCTGGTGACCGGGCCGTGAGCGGTGGCTCGCTTTGCCCCCAGTGTCAGTTACTCGGTATCAGGTACTAGGACCCGCGGCCGGCGAGAGCGTCTCGTGGCGGCCGATGCCGGTCTGCGAGCGACCAACACGAGGTCACACCCCGACCGGGTGACCCCCAACCAGTCTCCGGGGCGAGCGCTGATTCGTCTGAGCCCTGGGGTCACATCCCCCCGATGGCCAAATTCGTCAATGTTGTTCGGATAAATATGCGAGCTCGATATTGACTACGATTGACAGCATTGCGTTGTATGCATAGGATTGCACTCAACGATACGGCGGTATGGGGCCACGGGAGTTGTGTCTCTCGTAGCCCACAATCGTCCTGGCGTGCGCCGCTTCACGGTGCCGGTCAGAACAAGAGGAGGAGAACTGGTGACTACGAGATTGAAAGGTGGCCACGGACGAAATCGCTCGTGGATCCTACTCACCTTGGCGGTGGTGCTCTCGCTGGCCGTGGCGGCTTGTGGCGGGACCACCGGAGGAGATACGACTACGACTGCGACTGCCGAGGCTCCGACGACTACCGAGGGGGGAGTAGAAGAGCCGACCACCACCGAGGGCGGTGGCGAGGAGCCGACCACAACGGCAGCCGCAGAAGAGCTGGTCGTGGAGTGTGACACCACGGAACGCTCCGATGAGCCGGGCGCCCTGGAGATGTGGGAACGAACCGGTGGCAATGCACAGATGGTCGACGCCCTGGTCTGCGCTTGGAACGCACGCAACCCCGACCGGTTCATCAACCTCACGTACATCGAGCACACCGAGATGGTCGCTTCGCTGGCTCGGGGCATCGCCACGGGCGACGTCCCCGATCTCATGGGGCTGGACCTGATCTACGGGCCACAGTTCACCAGTGCGGGACAGCTCCAGGACATCACCGACCTCATCGGAAGTGACCCCGAGCTGGGGACAGCTGTCCGAGGGCACATCGAGGTGGCCACCTGGGAGGACCGCCTCTATGGGGTTCCGCTATACGCCGACGTTTCAGCACTGTTCTGGAACAAGGATCTGTTTGAGGCTGCCGGCCTCGATCCAGAGACACCACCGACCAACCTCACTGAGCTGCATGACATGGCTGCGGCGATCACTGGCATCGAGGATGGGGTCTACGGCTATTACCTTCCGGGTAACTGTGCCGGCTGCAACATCTTCACCTTCGGTCCGATGATTTGGGCCAATGGCGGCAAGATCGAGCCGTCCGAGCCCGGTGATACGGCTTTGGAACCTGAAGACGCCATCGCAGAGACACTCGAGTGGGCACGGATGATGCATGAGGAAGGTCTGATCGACCCCGCGGCCCAAGCGGAGACGGGTGCAACGTTTGCCGAGGTGTTCGGCTCCGGCAATGTCGGGATCATGGGAACCGGGAACTTCAACATCACTCTGGTCACGGGTGCTGCCGGCATCGAGGGTCAGAACCCCGATATGAACTTCGGGATCACTTTGCTTCCTGGCTTTGAGACCGGCGACGCCGCGTCCTTCGCAGGTGGAGACATCGTTGTGGTCCCAGAGGGCAGCGAGAGGCTGGAGGATGCAGTCGACTTCATGAAGTTCATCCTCTCCGACGAGGTTCAGGTGGAGGCATATGCCCGGTTGCTCAACATGACGACCCGCAGCGAAATGACCGACAACCAGTACTTCGAGGAGAACCCGCTGGTCCAGGATGTCTCGGCCGCAATCGAGATCGGTCAGACCCCGTTCACGTTGAAGTTCTTCGAGCTGATCAACTCACCACAGGGTCCGTGGCTGCAGATGCTGCAGCGGGTGTATTACAGCGACGAAGACATCGCCACGATCATCGCCGACACCAGAGAGCAGATGGACGCGATAATCAACGAGTAGGTGTCAGACGACCAATTAGAGCCGATGAGCCGAAGCGATATTCTTACCAGCGCCGAAGCTCATCGGCCCGCCCCTTCCAATCCACATAGCATACGTCGGTCGGGTCGCTATCGAAAGGCTGATGGGCGCACCCTCGGTCGTGGCAGAGCAACCGGATTTCTCTACGTTGCTCCCGCGATCCTCTTCGTCCTGATATTCACTGCCTACCCGTTCCTTCACATGACCTGGGTCTCGTTGAACAGTTGGTCGTTGATAACACCACCATCTTTCGTCGGGCTACGTAACTACATCAATGCATTTGGTGACTCCCAGTTCTGGGTCTCGCTCACTTTCACCCTCAAATACACAATCTTGATCACACCGATCCTGATGATCGGTGGGTACCTGGTCGCATTACTGACGGCCACGAACACATCGCTGGCAAGGTTCACCCGGACTGTCGTGTTCGTCCCGGTGGTCATCGGTCTCGGCGCTTCGAGCTTCTTGTGGTACTGGCTATTCAGCTCCAGTTACGGCTTGGTAAATCGTCTGCTTCTCGATCTCGGGATCATCGATGGCCCGATTCTCTGGTTGGGAGTCGATGCCGACATCTCCAACTGGGCGGTGATCATCTCGGTGGTGTGGAAGGTGCTCGGGTTCGGGATGATCCTGTTCGTGGCGGCTATTCACGCCATCCCGGATGAAGTCAACGAAGCAGCAATGGTCGACGGTGCGGCCTTCTGGCAGCGGGTGCGAAAGATCATCCTCCCTCTCACGAGGAGAACGATCCTGTTGGTGACGTTGATCAGTGTGATCGGATCGCTTTTGGCGTTCGACCAGTTCTACATCATGACGGCCGGACAACCGCGGAATCTCACTGCAACCTCGGTCTTTTATGTCTATCTCAACTCCTTCCCGTATCTCAAGCTGGGCTATGGAGCGGCGTTGTCGTTGATCCTTGCGGTGATCGTCCTTGCCTTCACCCTTTTCCAGATGGTCCTCACCCGAAGGAGTGAGACGTGACCGAGCAGACCGTTTCGAGGGTGAGCCAGGACTACGCCATCGCTCCCGGGCTGCGGAAGGGGAAGCGGCGCTCGGTCTCGGCGCGTTTCTGGAGCGGCCGGACCAAGTACCTGCTGGCGGCGATCTGTGTTGCCCTCTGCGTGGTGATGCTCGCCCCCATCGTCTTCTCGGTGCTCGCCTCGGTCAAACCGACTGCAGAGGCATCGGCCGTCCCTCCGACCTATCTGCCCACCGAGCTGAGCCTCGACAGCTACCAGCGATTGTGGAACTACGGCTCGGGGCTTCCCCGATATGTGGGCAACAGCGTCCTGGCTGCCTTCCTCACCATCGTCTTCACCCTGGCGTTGACGGTGCCCGCCGGCTACGGACTCGCCCGCTTCCCCATCCCTGGCAAGGAGATCATCTTCGTGTTGCTGCTGCTCGCTTTGATCATTCCCTACCAGGCGCTTCTGACTCCGATTTTCCTCATGTTCTCCAACATCGGGCTGACCAACTCGGTCATCGGATTGGCAATCATCCACACCACGATCCAGATCCCGTTCAGCCTCTACATCATGCGCAACGCCTTTGAGGCGGTGCCCAAGGAGCTGGAAGAAGCAGCGTTGGTCGACGGAGCCAATTCCTGGCAGGTGCTGAGGCGTGTCTTCCTGCCCACGATGGTTCCCGCGATCATCACGGTGACACTGTTCGCATTCGTCATGTCATGGAACGAGTTCCTGGGCGCTCTGGTGATGTTGAACACCGACCAGAGTTTCACGCTGCCTCTGATCCTCGCCGCAGCACGTCAGGTCACCAGTCTCGGGAGCACCGATTGGGGGATGCTCCAGGCCGGGGTGACGGTGGCGATCGTGCCATCTGTGGTCGTCTATCTCCTCCTCCAGCGGTACTACGTCTCCGGCTTGCTTAGCGGGGCGATCAAGTAGGTCCGCGGTCCTCACGTGCCCATGTTCCTCCTGAAAGGGCACAGAGGGGCCCGGCCGGATTTTCGGCCGGGCCCCTCGGGTTTCTTTGGCCAGCCCAGCGATTGGGTGCGCACCCCAAATCCGGGTAGTGCACGAGGCCGGTCAATATGCTTTCGTCCACCCGAGATCATGTCCGTCTACCAATACAGCATCCTCCTCTCGCTTCTCGCGCTGGTCGCCTTGACAGCAGCCGTCGGGTTACTCATCTTTCGACTGGTCCGGGGTCCGGATGCATCCATTCTGCTGGGAGCAAAGGCGATTTGGCTGGCCTGGCTGGTTGCGTTGGTGGCGACAGTCGGGTCGCTCATCTACTCAGAGGTCGTTCATTTCACACCTTGCCGGCTCTGCTGGTTCCAAAGGATCGCCATGTACCCGATGGCGATCGTCCTTCTCGTCGGCGCCATCCGCAGGGAGTATCAGGTCAAGGTCTACGCAATGCCCCTGGCACTGATCGGGCTGGGGATCTCGATCTATCACTACTTGATACAGCGTTTCCCCGACCTCGAGTCCACCAGCTCCTGTGACCCGAACAACCCTTGCTCTGCGATCTTCGTGGACATCTTCGGGTTCATCAGCATCCCGTTTATGGCCGGGGCCGGGTTTATCGTGATAACCGTCCTACTGGGGTTTTATGTCAACAAGAACAGCATCGAAAAAGAAACAAGAGTCGAATAAGCGCAGCCTGATCTATTGGATCGCCGGCGGTGTCGTCGGTCTCGGCCTGATCGTATGGCTGGCCATTGCGATCGCCGGCGAGGGTGCGGTCGACGAGTCAGTCGCCTTTGGGCAGGTCACGGTCGAAGGCGACAATCTGCCCTTTTTCGACTCTACGGCTGGAGACGTCGCCGTTGGCGTCACTGCCCCTACCGTGACCGGCGAGACCTTCGACGGGCAGGAGCTCACGATCGGCCCTGACGGCAACGCCAAGATCGTCGTGATGCTGGCTCACTGGTGCCCCCACTGTCAGGCCGAGGTGCCCGTGGTTCAAGGTTGGCTGGAGGCCGGTGGCCCCCCCGAAGGGGTCGATATCTACGGGGTCACTGTCCTGACCAACCGGGTCCGCGACGGGAGAACCTGGCCCCCTCAGGATTGGCTCGAGGATGAAGGTTGGACCAGTCCGACGATCAAAGACGACCAACAGAGCAGCATCGTGAACGCCTACGGAATGACCGGAACGCCTACGTATGTGGTCCTGGGTCCGGACAACGAGAACCTGGGAAGGATCTCGGGCGAGATCGGTCTCGGTGGTCTGGAGACACTCGCCAATCTTGCTGCTGAAAGCCTGGATGGCTAAGCGCTAGGCCTCCAGAGCCCGGATCTTGTCGAGTCGCCGCACGTGACGATCGTCTCGGGAGAACTTGGCGTCGATGAACGTCTTGACGAGGTCTTCAGCGAGGGCTTGGCCGATCACCCGGGAGCCGAGAGCAAGCACATTGACGTCGTCATGTTCGACCATCTGATGAGCTGTGTAGGCGTCGTGGGCCACCCCGGCTCTGATCCCCTGGAATTTGTTGGCGGCAATTGCGGCACCCGCTCCCGAGCCGCACACGATCACTCCCCGGTCTGCCCGACCGTCCAGCACCGCTTGGGCCACCGCCGCCGCATAGTCCGGGTAGTCGACCGGGTCGGCCGAATGGGTCCCCAGGTCATAGACGGCGTGACCCGACTCGGCGAGCCAGCTGGCCAGATGCTCTTTCAACGGATAGCCGGCATGATCCGACCCGAGTGCAATTCTCATTTCCTGGCGGCAGCGTAGCCATGCCGGTCGTCTGACCTGTCACCGGCTGTTGCCCATCCGGCCAGTTAGATTCAACGGATGTCCAAGATCCTCGTCGAGGGCGGAGCGCGCCTAAGCGGCACCGTGCGCACTCTCGGCGCCAAGAATGCGGTACTCAAGGAGATCGTCTCCACTCTCCTGGCCCCGGGCAGGCACCACCTCACCAACGTGCCTTCGATATTGGACGTCGAGCTGATGGCTCAGGTCCTCGAACACACTGGTTGCCGGATCGAGAAAGCCGATCACGAGCTGTGGATTGTCGTGCCCGACGAGCCTCGCCCCGAAGCACCCATCGAGCTGGTCCGGCAGATGCGGGCGTCGATCGTCGTGCTCGGGCCGTTGCTGGCCCGCTGTGGCGAAGCCAGGGTCGCCTTTCCCGGCGGGGATGACCTCGGGGCCCGGCCCATCGAGATGCACATGCACGGTCTGGAGCAGATGGGAGCCTCCTTCGCGTTGGTTCATGGTGAGCTGGTCGGTCGGGTCGATGGCCGGTTGAAGGGCACTGAGGTCGAGCTGCCTTTCCCTTCCGTCGGCGCCACGGAAAACCTGCTCTTTGCCGGTGTGCTCGCCGAGGGGGAGACGGTGATCGTCAACGCCGCCCGGGAGCCGGAGATCCAGGACCTGATCACCCAACTGAACTCGATGGGGGCAGACATCCGCGGCTCGGGTACGTCTCTGGTCACGATCAGCGGCGTCGAGAGTCTCGTGCCGGTCGAGCACCACGTGTTACCGGATCGACTCGAGGCCGGGACCTACGCGGTAGCTGGTGCGATCACCAGGGGTGATGTGACGGTCACCGGATGTCATCCCGACCATCTCCGTATGGAGCTGACCAAGATGGAGGCTGCGGGCTGCGAGGTGGAGAGGGGCAACGGCTGGCTGCGGGTCATCGGCCCGGATCGACCCGAGCCGATCGACTTCGCCACCCTGCCGTACCCGGGGTTTCACACCGACATGCAGCCGCAGATGGTCGCTCTCCTTTCCCTCTCCACCGGAACGTCGGTCATCACCGAGAACATCTACGACGCTCGCTACCGATACGTGGGGGAACTCGCCCGGATGGGTGCTGACATCTCGATTGAGGCTCAACACGCCATCATTCGCGGGGTCGATGCCCTCTCGGGCTGCCCCGTCCTGGCCCCGGATATCCGGGCCGGCGCCGCCCTGGTGCTCGCCGGCCTTGCCGCCGAAGGCACTACCGAGGTCAGCGACTCTTTTCACATCGATCGCGGCTACGAGGACTTCGTGGGGAGGCTTTCGTCACTCGGTGCCAGGATTGAGCGCAATTAGTGGTCCGTATTTACAATCGGGAACAACAGGCGAGCCCACCCGGTTTCAACTAGAGAATGACAGACTCGACGCCAGTTTCGATCGCGCCTTCCACGGCAATCGATGAGCCCATCGACAACGACAAGCTCATCGAGGCACTGGACTACATCCGCCCTGCTGTCCAAGCCGACGGCGGCGATCTCGTATTGCTCGGAGCCGACGACGGCAAGGTGAGTCTGCAGATGGTAGGTGCTTGTGGCGGGTGCCCGCTGTCGATGATGACACTCAAGGCCGGGATCGAGCGCATCCTCAAAGATCGCGTTCCTGGAGTGCGAGAGGTCATCGCCTCAGCCGACGATCCGGGCGCCATGGAAGACGCCACCCACGGCGTCAGCATCTCCCTGCCCACGCTCTAGCCCAAGCCGGTTACATATTTGGAGCCGCGGTAACCCTTAGGCTCCCCATCGATGGATCCTGTTTTGCTTGAAGCAGTCCGCTCGGGTGACCGACGCTCGCTATCTCGCGCCATCACCCAAGTCGAACAGAGCGGGGCTGAGACCGGTCTTCCCGCTCCCGAATCAGTGATTGGTATCACCGGGCCTCCAGGAGCCGGGAAGTCGACCTTGATCTCGGGGCTCATCGACGTCATCCGGTCTCATGGCGAGACCGTTGCCGTCCTCGTAGTCGATCCGTCCAGTCCGGTCACCGGAGGCGCCCTCCTCGGTGACAGAATCCGAATGCAAACCCACGTCGACGACGAAGGGGTTTACGTGCGCTCGATGGCGACCCGTGGTCATCTAGGAGGCCTGGGCCCAGCCACGCGGGAGGTCGTGGCTCTGCTCGCAGTAGCCGGATTCGATCGTCTGATCGTCGAGACCGTGGGTGTCGGCCAGTCCGAAGTTGAGATCATGGATCTCGCCGACGTCGTGGTTCTCGTCGTGGGACCTTCCTGGGGAGATCAGGTTCAGGCGGATAAAGCCGGGATCGTCGAGATCGCCGACGTATTCGTCGTCAACAAGGGGGATAGGGGAGGCGCGAACGATGTGGAACGTGCACTGCGCGAGACCGCTGCTGCCAGAGACGTTGAGATTCTGGTCACCACGGCCACCACTGGAGAGGGTGTGGTCCGGGTCCTGGACGAAATCGACCGGCTAGCCGGACTCGCCTAGCTCGGCTTGAGCCGCGGCGAGCCGGGCCCCCTCGACCCTCGGCGGGCTGCAGGAGACATAATCGAGCCCCACATCGCGGACGAACTTGATCGAGTCGGGGTCACCACCATGCTCGCCACACAATCCCAGGGTCAACGTTGGGTTCACCGCGCGGCCCTCGACACAGGCCACCTCTATGAGTCGCCCCACGCCTGCCTTGTCGAGTGTTTGGAAGGGGTCCGATGAGAAGATCCCCTGCTCGAGATAGTCGCGAAGGAACAAACCTTCTGCGTCATCGCGACTCAGACCGTAGGTCATCTGAGTCAGGTCGTTGGTGCCGAATGAGAAGAAGTCGGCCACCACTGCGATATCCGCTGCGGTCAGGGCGGCTCTGGGAAGCTCGATCATGGTTCCTATGTGGATCTCACGATGGTCGCCGATCTCCTCTTCGACCATCTTCCGCATGCGACGCAACTCTTCGGCCTCAGCTACCAGGGGAATCATGATCTCCAGAACGGGTTTGCCACCCGCCTCGAGACGGCGCTCGAAGGCGGTCACAGCTGCCCTGGTCTGCATCCGGTAGAGCTCACCGAGCATCAGCCCGAGACGGACTCCGCGCAGACCCAGCATGGGGTTGTCCTCTTCCCAACGGCCAACCTGCTCCGACATGGCCTGGAGGTCGCCGATTGGCCGGCCGGCCCGGACCCGTCGCAGAGCCTCTCTCTCCAGTTCCAACCTGCTGGGTAGGAATTCGTGCAAAGGAGGGTCCAAAAGGCGCACCACTACCGGCAGCCCGTCCATCGCTTCGAGAATCCCCTCGAAATCGTCGATCTGCATCTTCTCCAGGTCATTGAGTGCCTGTCCCCGGTGGTCATCGTCGTGGGCGAGGATGATCTTCTGCACCACTTCGAGCCGCTCACCGAGGAACATGTGCTCCGTTCGAGCCAGCCCAATGCCTTCGGCACCCCATTCCCTGGCGAGGGCGGCATCCTCTCGTGTGTCGGCGTTCGCTCGAACTCCGAGTCGTCGGAATCCGTCCGCCCACTCGAGAAGCTCATGAAGTTCCTCCAAGGCCTCTGGCTCGATCAGCTCCACCTCGTCCAAGTAGACCGATCCTGAGGTTCCGTCGATCGTGATCGGGTCGCCCTCGCGAACGTCTCGCTCACGGATGTGGGCGATACCCGCATCGGGATCGACCACGAGGTCGGCGGCGCCGGTCACCGCTGCCTTGCCCATGCCTCGGGCCACCACGGCTGCGTGAGAGGTCTTCCCCCCCTGGCTGGTGAGGATCCCCGCAGCCGCAGCCATGCCATGAATGTCGTCGGGTGTGGTCCGGGGTCTGACCAGAATCACTTGCTCTCCGTCTTTGGCCATTTCGACAGCACGGTCGGCGGTGAAGACCACTTTTCCGGTTGCGGCGCCCGGTGAGGCGGCCACCCCGCCGATGATCGCTGCCGGGGCGGTGTCCGGGTTGATTCGGGGACGATGGAGTTGCTCCAATGACGCCGGAGCCACCCTTCTGACGGCAGTCTCCTGGTCGATGAGCCCTTCGTTGGCCATGGTCACCGCGAGACGGACCGCCGCCTCGGCCGTTCGTTTGCCCACCCTGGTTTGGAGTATGTAGAGCTTGTTCCTTTCGATGGTGAACTCAATGTCGCACATGTCCCGGTAGTGCTTTTCCAGACGGTCCATGATCGCCATGAGCTCGGCATGACACTCCGGATGCAAATCTTCGAGCTCGTCGAGGGTCAACGTGTTGCGAATCCCGGCGACGACGTCCTCCCCCTGGGCTCGAGGGAGATAGTCGCCATAAGACACTCGTTTGCCTGTGGCAGGGTCCCTGGTGAAACAGACTCCCGTTCCCGAGTCCTCGCCGAGGTCGCCAAAAACCATCATCTGGACGTTGGCGGCGGTGCCCAACTCGTTGGAGATCTTGTTGATCCGTCGATAGTCGACAGCCCGCTTGTTGGACCAGGAGTTGAACACTGCAGCGATGGCTCCGCGGAGCTGGTCGATGGGATCGTCGGGTAGCTGCCCTGGCCGTTGCTCCTCCACGATCGCCCGGAACTCCCCGGTGGCTCTTTCCAGATCCTCGGCGGTGAGCTGGGAGTCGTCCTCCACTCCCCGCTCCTCACGAAGAGCATTGAGGACGTTCTGGAAGTGATCGTCGGATATGCCCAGCACGACATCGGCGTACATCTGTGTGAAGCGCCGGTAGGCGTCCCATGCGAAATGCGGATCACCGGACCATGCGATGAGTGCCTGTGCCACTTCGTCGTTGATCCCAATGTTGAGGATGCTGTCCATCATGCCGGGCATCGAGAACTTGGCTCCCGAGCGAACCGACAGCAGCACCGGTTCCGGGCCTGCACCAAACGTCCGCCCCGTGGCCTGTTCGAGCCGGGTGATCGCAGCATCGACTTCGTGCCAGAGGTCATCGGGTAGGGACCCGGTATCCATTGCTTGCCGGCACACATCAGTGGTGATGGTGAATCCCCGTGGGACCGGAAGTCCCAGACTCGTCATCTCGGCGAGACCGGCCCCTTTACCTCCGAACAAGGCCTTGTCGGATCCGTCGGCGTCGGTGAAGTCAAAAAGGTGTGGCAAAGGAGAGCTTCCTGTATTCGATGGAAAACTACCAAGACCCGACTCAGGTGACGATACGACGCCCTCGTAACTTCCGGCGATCTTGGGTTGACCTGGTTTCCTCAGGGCTCAGGTGGAAGCTGAAACGTCTCCCGGTAGCTCAGGACACGGGTAGATGGCGCGTTCGGCGTCTTGTAGGTGTCTTTTGGTTGTCGATGGACCGGTTTGGCGGGCGAGGGTGGGGGGCGGCTGCCCCCTAGATACTGGTCAGGTGGGCGAGCCGGGGGTGGAGTGGCCGACGGGGCTGGGGGTGGGGGGTCCACTCGGGCCGGCGGAACACTCTGGCTTCGGGGGGTCCGGTGATATGCCAGTCGCGTTCGTGGACCCACCGGTGGTGGACTCCGCAGAGGAGAATGAGATTGTCCAGGTTGGTGGGGCCAGCATCACCCCAGGCGATGATGTGGTGGACTTGGAGCCACCGGGTGTTGTTACATCCGGGATGTTGACATCGGCTGCCGTCGCGGTGGTAGACGAGACGTCGTAGCCATCCCGGAATCTTGCGGCTGCGTCGTCGGATACCGATGGGTTTCCCGTTTTGGGTGATCACCCATTCCACGACGGCGTCGTCGCTCTCATCGGTAGAAACCCCTCTCCCAGACCACACCCCGAACATACGTTCGACCACCGACAAAAACAATCCGCTCATGGCCAAACCAACAGATTCTTTTTCTGCCGCCGTGGGATTCAGGGCGCAGCCTCCTGAGTCGGAATCCAACTCGGGCTCGTCGCCACGGCGATCGCCAGAATCAAGGAGATGATGGTTCCGAGACCAGGTGAGCCCTACATACATTCCCAAAGCCAGCACGATGCCATAGGTCAGAGTCGAACGGAACAGACGCCAAGTCACGTTGGAGGTGTGAGAGGCGCCGGCAAAGAGAAGGCCGAATCCGGCCACAGCCATCACCACTCCACTGAAATTGCCTCCGGGTGTTGTTGCAGCACCGGCAAGGGTCATGCCACCGCCCAGGGCGATGATGTCGGACCCTGAAGCTCTCGATGCCAGGGCACCTACGGGAGCCGCGGCCACGATGGCACCGAGTCCGAGCCCTTCCATCATCGAGTTCAGGTCGGTCCCCTCGTCAGGTAAGACCACCGCGACAGCAAGAAGAATCCCGAGTCCGGCGAGAATCCCGAAGAATGCCATGAACCGTTGCGTCGGACTCATGTCGAAAACAGTAATGATCCCCGGCACCGAACTGCGCTCAGTGCTCCTCGATCGGGGTTTGCTGGTGGAGGTTCAACTTCCACTCGCCCCCGAGACGGGTGTACACCGACGAGATGAGTGCCTGGTATCGGGGTGTCTGATCGTTTCTGGATGCTTCGGCCCGATAGCAGAGAGCAGCTTCGTCGTCGCCGAGATCGAGGGCAGTCACGTCGTGCATCTTGAACTCCGCCCATGGCTGGGATTCCTCGACAGCGACGGCGGTTTCCTCTCTATCCAGCTCACCAACCGGGAGCACACAGAGTCCGTCGGAGGCCATATGCTCCCGGTAGTAGGCGCCGTCTTCTGCCTTCCAGAACCCTTCTTCGAGTTCCAGGAGACGTTCAATCACGCTCGACGATGGTGACGCCGCCGGTCTGACGGTCGGTCTTCTCGGCGCTCGCTGTCATCAGCAGCGTCAGAATGAGTCCGACGACACCGACGATCATGAGGATCAGGCCGATGGTGTTGATGCTGAAACCCTCGGCTTCGACGGTCACGGCCCAATAGAGGATGGCGCCTAGCGCCACGAGGAAGAGACTTCCTCCGATTCCACCTGTTCTCACAATTCCGTCCTTTCGGTCTTGTGAAAACCTCGATTACCCGGCCATGAAGATGGTCAAACGCCTCTCAGGAGCCCGGATCCGATCCCGGATCCAGTGCTTCGAAGACCATATCGACTCCGTTGCCGGTCAAGGTCAGCTGCTCGTCCAAAGAGATCGTGTCGACTCTGATTATCGCTTCGGCGAACATTGCCTCGGCGTCCATCGTCTTCTGGGGAGAGCACGCCATCTCAGTCATTGCCAGATCGCTGAACGTGACGGTCGACCCGTTGAGCTCGTAGCTTCCCCCGTATCCATTGCATGAGGCGGTTCCACTCACCTCATCGTCTTCGAAGTCGATGGTGATCGGATGCGAGTCGAGGATGGGGATCTCCTTTCTGTCGACGGAGCCCGAAGTCATTTGCCATGAGCCCTCCACGAAGTCGGCGAAGTCGGACCCCAGACAGGCGGTGCCGATCAGACCGAGCGCGGTGAGCAGGGTGATTCTCCACATGGTGATTAGACGACACATCGGCGCCGCTCGGTTTCAGGGGACAAACGTGACAGATGCTGCCAACGAGAGGCCAACCCAGAGATGAAGCCGTGCCGTGGCCTTGAGGGCGCGGATCAGGGAGGGGCCATCGGTCTTGGCATAGATGATCCTCACCGGCACCGCTGCGAAGGGGATCAGGAACCCTGTGAACAGGGTCGAGATCGGGGTCCATCTGATCGCACCGAAGAAGGCAATCGCCACGAACGCCCCATAGACGAGGGCGGCAAAGAACGTCCTGGTTCTCTGTCGACCCACGATCACGGCCAGAGTCCTCTTCCCTGCCGCGCGATCGGTGTCGATGTCCCGGTAGTTGTTGGCCACGAGAATGGCCGTCACCAGCATTCCCACCGGTATGGCCAGCATCCAGGCTGAGAGTGGAGCGGTTTGGTCGTGTACATATCGCGATCCGACAGTCGCCACCAGACCGAAGAAGACGAACACGAACACCTCTCCGAGACCGCGATAGCCGTATGGTGCCGGCCCGCCGACATAGCCCAGCATGGCGATGACGGACGACGCCCCGATGAGGAGCACGATCCACCCGGCTATTGCGGTGAGGAAGACGCCGGCAACGGCTGCGACAGCTATGGCGATCCAGGTGGCCAGCCACATCTGCCTCGAGCTGATCACTCCGAGGGCGACCAACCGGGGCGGTCCGAGGCGGTCTTCGGTGTCGGCGTCTCTTGCGGCATCCGACGCGTCGTTGGCGAAGTTGGCCGCCACCTGCATGGCCAGAGCACCAATGAGGGCCCATGAGAAGGCGTCCCAGCGAAACACACCCGCCCCGGACGCCAAGCCACCGCCGACTAGCACCGGCACGATCGCCGCCGGCAGTGTGTGGGTGCGGGCGGCCGTCTTCCAGGCCCGGAGACCATTGACCACTAGTGACTCGGCTCGCAAATGCATGTGGCGTCTTCCCGGCCCTCGACACCCCTGGCGGCGTCGAAAATGCTCGACGCACATTGCGACTGCGTTTTACTCCTTGCCCGATAATGCCGATCGCTCGGAGACATGTGACAGACCACTAGAAGTGCCAGGGAAACTTGTCGAAGTCGGGGTCTCGTTTCTCGAGGAAGGAGTCCCGTCCCTCCTGTGCCTCATCGGTCATGTAGCCGAGACGGGTGGCCTCTCCGGCGAAGATCTGTTGACCCACCAGGCCGTCGTCGATCATGTTGAAAGCGAATTTGAGCATCCGCTGTGCCATGGGGCTCTTCGACGTGACCTCCCGGCCCCAATCGAGGGCGACGTGCTCCAATTCGTCGTGGGAGACGACGGCATTGACCATTCCCATCTCATGGGCTTCTTGCGCCGAGTAGTCCCGACCCAGAAAGAAGACTTCCCGGGCGCGTTTCTGCCCGATCTGGCGGGCGAGATAGGCAGAACCGTATCCGGCGTCGTAAGAAGCGACGTCGGCGTCGGTCTGCTTGAAGACAGCATGTTCCCGGGAGGCCAGGGTCAGGTCACAAACCACGTGGAGACTGTGACCGCCGCCCACGGCCCATCCCGGGACGACACAAATGACCACTTTGGGCATGAATCGGATCAGACGCTGCACTTCGAGGATATGAAGACGCCCGGTCCGTGCCGGGTCGATCTCCTCATCGTCCGCGTACTGGTAGCCGTCTTTGCCCCGGATCCTCTGGTCACCCCCGGAGCAGAATGCCCAACCGCCGTCTTTGGGCGACGGTCCGTTTCCGGTGAGCAAAACGCAGCCCACGTCGGGGGTCTGTCTGGCATGGTCGAGGGCGATGTACAACTCGTCGACGGTATGGGGGCGGAAGGCATTCCGGACCTCGGGTCGGTCGAAAGCAACCCGTACCACACCGGCGTCCCTGGCCCGGTGGTAGGTGATGTCGGTGAAATCGAATCCGCCGACCACTTCCCACACGGAAGCGTCGAATATCTGAGAAACCACGAGACGAGAGCATAAGCGGTGTGGGGAAGGTGAGTCTGCGAACGGACGAACCTGCGATTCGGAGCCCGTGCAGGCACAATCGATCTGTGATCGAATGGCTGCACCGGGTCGAGCCCGGCCGGATCTTCCTGCAAACGGAGGAGCGCTCCTGGAGCTATGGGCAAGCCGTCGAGGAGGTGGAAGCACTGATCACCACATGGCCCCGAGTGATCCAGCCTTCGTTGACGCCAGACTCGGTTTTCGACATCATCGCCGGCATCGCCGGTGGCGGGGCGACGGTGGTGGGCCCGGAGCCCGAGACCAGCGAGCCGGGAGTTGACGACTTGGTCGTATTCACTTCGGGGACGACGGGATCGCCGAAAGGTGTCCGGCTCACGATGCTCAACCTGACGGCAGCCGCGGTGGCTTCACAGGAGCATCTCGGTCATGGCCCGGAAGACAACTGGCTGTTAGCGATGCCTCTGCACCATGTCGGAGGGATCTCCATCATCGTGCGTCAGGCGTACTGCGGCGGTGCCATCACCTTGCTCCCACGGTTCGACCCGATCACGGTCGCGCATGCGATGCAGGGGCGGGTCACGATGGTTTCGGTGGTCCCGACGATGCTGGGCCGGCTTCTCGAGCACGGTCCGTATCACGGACTGCGTGCGGTCCTGATCGGGGGAGGGCCGATACCCGATTCTCTGCTTGAGTCCGCCTCCGCTCTGGGGCTTCCTGTCCTTCCCACCTATGGCATGACCGAGACCTTTGGCCAGGTCGCCACACTGCGGCCGGGATCGCCCGTCGAGCGAAAGGTCCATCCCCTTCCGGGCGTGGAGATCCGGACCGACGCGAATGGACGCGTCGCGGTGAAGAGCGCCCAGGTCTCACCTGGCTATGTCGGTCAGCCCGACAGACTCGACCAGTGGTTCGTGACCAACGATCTGGGCGAGATTGACCGGGACGGAGCTCTGCGCATCCTCGGACGAGTCGACACGGTCATCGTCACCGGTGGGGAGAACGTCGATCCCGAACGGGTGGAGATGGTTCTTCGCGGACACCCTGATATCGAAGACGCAGTAGTCGTGGGTCTTCCCGACCCAGAGTGGGGCCAACTCATTGTCTGCGTCTTCACGGGCGCCGCCGTTCGTCCTGGGGACTGGGTGTCCGGACGCCTGCCAGGATTCATGGTCCCCAAGCGGTGGGTCCGGGTCAGGGCGATTCCCAGCACACCGATCGGAAAGCCCGACCGGGTGGAGACCCGGCTTCTAGCCGAACAGAGTGCCGATGGTGGTATCGAAGGCGAGGTCGAGGGCGAGACCGATCCCCGCGGCGCCCAGTAGAAACAAACCGCCCCGGTAGACGATGTGAAGCAGGTCACGTGGCGAGATCCCCAGCTTGCCTCTTGATTTGGCCTGACCTCGACTGCGCAGCACTCTGCTCTCCCCGATGGCGACACGAATAGAGAGATTGAGGCCGATGAGAAGACCGATCAGGAAAAACATCGCCCACCAGCACTCGTGCCCGCGTCTGACGTACCGCTAAACATCGGCGCTGGCGAGCGCGAGATCGAGGCGATCTCGGCGCTCCCGTCGCATTCCCCAGGCGCCCACGATCACCGAGACGGCCATGATCACCCCGGCGACCACGAAGGTGGTGTGGAGCCCGGCGACCTGCGCCACTGGATCGGCGGCAGATGCTCCCTCTGCGGGCAATGATCCACCAGAAGCCCTGGCCACGCTGGTCGCCCAAATCGAGCCCAGCACGGCTATCCCGGAGATCTGGCCGAGGAGACGGGTGATGGTGAGGAGGCCCCCTCCAATCCCCATGTACTCGGGGGGCACCGAGCCCATGATGGCGCTGTTGTTGGGTGAGTTGAACATGCCGACACCGATCCCAAGGGGCACTGCGATGAGGAGATAGTGGGCGGCGGTCGTGTCGACACCGAAGGTCGTGAACCCGAGGTAGGCGGCGGCGATGACCACCAGACCCCACAAGGTGAGCCGGCGGATCCCGAAACGATCGGAGAGAGTACCCGAGATTGGGGACACCAAACCCATCATCAGCGGCGCCGCCCCGAGCAGGAGGCCGACCTGGCCCACTTCGAAACCCAGCACCCCTTCGAGGTAGAACGGCAATAAGAAGAAGGTGGCGGCGAGAGAGCTGAATGCAAGAAAACCGGTGACGACACTGACAGTGAGCATGGGGCTCTTGAACAGACGCAGCTGGAGCATTGGCGATTCGACTCGGAGCTCGACCATCACGAACGCGATCGCGGCGAGCGCCGAAACAATGAAGCCGGTGAGGATCAGAGGCGAGGCGAATCCTTCCTCCTGGCCGAGTGTCAAGGCAAGAGACAAAGAGAAGAGAGAGATGCTCATCAGGGCGGCGCCGACGAGGTCGAATTTCTGGCCCCGTATCGGCTCGGTGCTCGGCACGTATCGCAGAGCGAGGAAGGTGCTGATGATGCCAACAGGGATATTCACGAAGAAGATCGCCCTCCAGCCGAACGTGGAGATCAACACTCCGCCAAGGACAGGCCCGCTGATGATGCCCATTGAGACAGTGGTCCCGATCCAGCCGAGGGCTTTGCCCCGTTCATTCGGGGGAAATGCCTCCACGAGGATCGCCGCACCCAAGGCCAGGATGAGTACGGCTCCCACAGCCTGGAGGACCCTGAACCCGATCAGCCACGATACGTCGGGCACCAAACCGCATAGTGCCGAGGCGACTGTGAACAGGACGATTCCACCGACAAACAGGTTCTTTTTACCGACGACGTCGCCGAGACGGCCCATACCCATGGTCAAAGTTGCGATGGTGAGGAGATAGGCAAGGGCGACCCATTGGATGAGGTTGAACGAAGTCCCGAGATCTTCAACGAGGGTTGGGAAAGCGACGTTGACTATCGATGCGTCGATGGTCGCCAGGATGGTGCTGGCGGCGACGGCGACCAGCACGAGCCATTTCCGGCTGTGATCGACGGGTGGGGTGGTGACCGCGGAAGAACTCAAGAGTACGGCTTGCCAACCACCCACGCGAGGTCGCTATTCCGTTCGAACCCGTTGGTTCTCATCCGTTTCTGCGGGCGATGAGGACACCTTCGCGCATCGGGGTCGCCACCGCTTCGAAGTCCGGGTCGGAGGCGATCAGACGGTTGAAGTCATCGGTTCCGTGTCCCTCGTCGATCCAGCCTGCTCCCGTTCCGTACACGTTGTCCGCCACGTAGAGGCTCCCGGCCTTCATAAGCGGTTTGAGCAGAGTGAAATACTCGACATATTCGGACTTCTGTGCATCGACGAATGCGAAGTCGACGCTCCGTTCTCCGATCTCAGCGGCAATCTCACGCAGACGCTCCAGGGCGGCGCCTCTGACGACCTCGACTTTGTCGGCCACACCCGCTCGCACCAATTCGGTCTCGGCGAAGTCGGCGTGGTGGTCGTTGAACTCGATCGTGATGAGTCTCCCGTCGGGTGCGAGACCCCGAGCGATCCAGATAGCCGAGTAGCCGGCAAGCGTGCCTAGCTCGATAGCCAGCCTTCCGTCGGTCATCGAGACGAGAATCTTGAGGAGCCGGCCGACATCGGACGAGACGGATATCGGAGGCAGGCCTGCTTCGACCGCCCGATTCATCAGGCCGGCGAGGTGGTCGTCGTATTGGCCGAAAACCTCCTCGGCGTAGTCGCCGATGTAGCTCCAGCGTTCGGGGGTCATGGGCATACTCGGAGGTTATCCCACGAATCAGATGTCCGGGTCTGGTGGTTTGCGGAGACGTTTCGTCTGCCCTTTCGCTCGCTTTTCCTCCATCCGCTTCATCTGAGAGGCCCGCGTGGGCCGGGTCTCTCGCCTTGTTGGGGGGTCGACGAGGGCTGTTTCGATCTTGTCACGCATTCTCTGGCGAGCGATGGCCCGATTGCGGTACTGGGAGCGGGAGTCGGCGGCCACGACCTCGACGTGCTCGCCGATGCGATCACGCAACTTCGATCTGACCTCGTTGGGCAGGGATGAGCTGGCGACGACGAGCCGGAGCCGTACCGCGGTGGCGTTCCGGTTGGCATGCTGGCCGCCCGGACCGCCTGACGTCTCAAACGTCTCTTGGAGCTCTTCGACGGGGATCGTGAACTGGCCGACCTGGAGATCTCTCATGTGCACCAAGGGTAAGAGACCGCTAGCTTCGCCGAATAGTCGTCAAGCGAGAGGTGATCGGTGCAGACCTATGAGTTCGTGTGCTCGAACGTCTATCCCGACTGCGAGGAGAGGATCGAAGGCGAGGACCGCGACGACGTGCTCAGCGAGGTGGAGGCTCACATGAGGGAGCACCACCGGCTGATCGAGCTCCCCGCTGAGATGACCCGGTGGGTCCTCGGCTCAGTGCGCCCCGACGACGGGTAGACGTTACGTACACGGGTGCTTTCCTCAGGTAGTACGACCCGGATATGGGTCTCTCCGTCTCGAGAAACATCTCGAGACGGAGAGACCCAACCTTCTCGAGGCGGTGGGACCCGGATACGGGTCCCACTACCTGAGGAAAGGTCGGTGCTCCTCCCAGTGTGGCGACCGATCGCGCAACAGGTCGGGTTCAGCCCTCGTCGTAGTACTCGGTGCCCAAATGGGTGATGAGGTCTTGGCCCATCATGTGACGCAGGTTGTTCTTCAGCTTGGTCAGCTGGATGAAGAGGTCGTTCTCCGGATAGACCGTCTCGGCGTGCAGCGGGCTCTTGAAGTAGAACGACAGCCACTCCTGAATGCCGCTCCTGTCGGCGCGGGCTGCCAGATCCATGAGCAAAGCCAGATCGAGGACGATTGGGGCTGCGAGGATCGAGTCCTTGCACAGGAAGTCGACCTTGATCTGCATCGGATAGCCGAGCCAACCGAAGATGTCGATGTGGTCCCAGCCCTCTTTGTCGTCACCTTTCGGCGGGTAGTAGTTGATCCGCACCTTGTGGTAGATGTCCCCGTATAGATCGGGGTACAGATCCGGTTGCAGGATGTGCTCGAGCACCCCCAGCTTGGAGACTTCCTTCGATCTGAAGCTCTCCGGGTCGTCGAGTACCTCGCCGTCACGGTTCCCCAGGATGTTGGTTGAAAACCAGCCATTGATGCCGAGCATGCGCGCCTTGAGCCCGGGGGCGATCATGGTTTTCATCAGCGTCTGACCCGTCTTGAAGTCCTTCCCCGCGATGGGGAGGTTCTCCTGTGACGCCAGCTCGAGCATGGCAGGGATGTCGAGAGTCAGACTTGGTGCGCCATTGGCAAACGGCACGCCCATCTTCAGACAGGCGTAGGCGTAGATCTGGGACGGGGTGATGGCCTCGTCGTTGTCCTTGAGTCCCTGTTCGAACGTGTCGAGGTCCAGATGTACCGCCGACGGCTCCTCGTAGGCCTCGGTCGAACCACAAAAGATCGCGACCAGTCGGTCGACGTCCTTCTCCGCCCGGAAGCGGTCGATGTCCTCCATCAACGCCTCTGCGTTGTCCATGTGGTTGGCGCCGTCCTTCACGTGGTCGACGCCCTGAAGGTTCTTGATCCATCTCGGCGAGAACACCGCTGGCATCGGTTTGATGGCCCTCAACTCGTCGCCGATCCCCTCGACGTGACGTGGATCGAGCACACCAGCCTTCATTGCTGCGGTGTAGGCGTCGTCCGAATAGGGGTCCCAGCCTCCGAACTCGAGGTCTTCGAGGTCGGCCAGCGGCACGAACTCTTTGATCAAGGGATTGCGGTCTTCGTCACGCTTGCCCAGCCTGATGCGGGATAGCTGGGTCAGCGACCCGATCGGCTCTGCATAGCCCTTGCGCGCGGCCAAGACCCCGGCGACGAACGTAGTCGCGACGGCTCCCATGCCGGGGGTGAGGACACCGAGCTTGCCGACGGCGGGTTTGATTGGGGATGGTTGGGTCATGTTCCTCCGGAGCGAACGATACCGACCGCCTCTTCTTGGGCTCAATTCGCTCGCCGTTAGTCTCGCACTGTGATGGAAACACCCCCGGACACGCTGGGGCCCACAGTCGATGTTGCTCTGCTCGCCGACGCAGTCCAAGCCGTTCGCGGCAAGCTGTTCATTCTGGGTGGAGGTTGGGACACGCTATGGGTCCGTCAGTTCCCGGCCCGTCATCCCAGTCTCGCCATCGGTCTGAGGCTTCGAGTGCCCGTCTCGTGGAAGTCGGAGACACTGCGACTGTCGGTGGAGCTTCAGGACGCCGATGGCAAACCAGTGCTGCCCCGCCCCCTATCCCATGACATCAAGCTGCCATCGAATCCACTCCGTGCCCCCAGTGCATCCGACTTCGGATTGATCAGATCGTTCACGTTCAACAACCTCCAGTTTGACCACGAAGGCGCCTACTCCTTCGTGATTTCGGTTGATGATGAGCCAGTCTCGCGACTTCGGTTCACGGTGCGTGAGCGGCCGACCACCAAACTGTCCGAATCCCAGTAGCCACTCCACCCGTAATTCTGAGTTGTCATAGAGCAAACGTTCTCATAGCCTTACGGCTCATTTTTTCAGGGACCTGAGGTCCGTCCCACAGACAAAACAGAGGAGTTGCCTTGCAGTCCCGCGTCCCCATGCGTTTCCACGTCCTCGCCACCGCAGCCGCGGTCGGGTTCGGCCTTCTCATTCCCGCCATGCCGGTGGCCGCCAGCCCCAGTGTTCCGCCGTTCGAAGTCGTGTTCCCACAGGAGACCGGACCGACAGAGTTCACCGACAGCTTTGGCGACGGACGCTCTGGTGGGCGTCGTCACAATGGAAACGACTTGATCGCCCCCCGTCTCACGGAGGTGTACGCCATCGCCGACGGCACGGTGATCTATGTCGGCACCAACAACCTCTCCGGCCGCAACGTCAAGATCGACCACGGCGATGGTTGGGAGAGCTATTACCTCCATCTCAATAACGACAACGTCGACACTGATGATGGAAAGGCCCCATGGTCTCTCACCGTCGCCCCCGGAATCGAAGAGGGACGGACCGTTGAAGCGGGCCAGCTCATCGCCTGGGTGGGTGATTCCGGAAACGCCGAAGTGACTACTTCTCACACCCATTTCGAGTTGCGGTATGAGGGCGAGCCGATCAACCCCTATCAGATACTTCTCGAAGCCCACGAGCGGGCATTGGCGCTCGAAGAAGCAGCGAGACTATCGACCGGAATCCCCGCTCAGGTTATCGAGTGAGCATCGTCTAGGGCGACGACATCATTGGCGAATCCGCGGTCTGAGGGGTTTACGGCCGTGACCTCTGGGGCTCGAGTCTCCGGATGTGTGTCGTTTTCGCTGACCCAGATGACACGATTCACCCCGGCACCGCTCACGGCAACGGCCCAGCCCTCGAGAACCTCGACGGAGGTTGAGGCGAAGGCACGCTCCCGATCATCGCTCGCCGCTTCGGCGATGAGCACAGCCGAAAAGCAGCGCATTGCGGCAGCTTCGACATGGCTCTGATCGGAAACATCGCCCGTCGCGACCTTGAAGCCGCGCTCTCGGAGCAGCAGACCGGTCGTCTCGTCGGTGACGAAGACCCGGACCTCCCGGGCCAACGGGTCGAGTTGGCTCAGGATGGCCGCACCAGGGGCTGTATCTGCTCCGACCACGATCAGTGGCATGCTCTCAACATAATGCCGGCTCCACATGGCGGGTTCAGACGGTGTCGCGCCATGGTTTTTCTCATATGACCTCCAGCCCCTACAATTTCCCTATCTGGATAGTGGAAATTCACAGGCCATTGGGTCTGTTGTATTGGATGTAAGGACGTCTCAGAGGTGATTGTCAGTGGCCACAGTTGATATCGATCTTGGCGGCTACCAGCTCGGCTGGAAGGACGAAGTCGCCCTCGCTTTCGAGCCCAGGAAGGGTCTCGACGAAGACGTGATTCGTGACATGTCCGCCATGAAACGGGAGCCGGAGTGGATGCTCCAGTTCAGGCTCAAGGCCTACCAGCGATTCCTACGCAAACCCATCCCGCAATGGGGTGGCGGTGGTGCGTTGAACACCATCGACTTCGACGACATCTACTACTACGTCAAGCCCGAAGGTGAACAGCAGAAGGACTGGGACATGGTCCCCGAGTCCATCAAGGAGACTTACGAGAAGCTGGGCATCCCCGAGGCGGAGCGAAAGTATCTGGCCGGGGTCACCGCGCAATATGAATCCGAAGTGGTTTACCACCGCAACCGGGAGGATCTGGAGAAGCTCGGTGTCCTGTTCACCGACATGGACACGGCGGTCCGAGAGTACCCCGACATCGTCAAGGAGCACTTCGGCACGATCATCCCACCGAACGACAACAAGTTCGCCGCCCTCAACTCCGCGGTGTGGTCTGGTGGCTCGTTCATCTACGTGCCGCCGGGGGTCCACGTCGACCAACCGCTGCAGGCCTACTTCCGGATCAACTCCGAGAACATGGGTCAGTTCGAGCGGACCTTGATCATCGTCGACGAGGGTGCCTACGTGCACTATGTCGAGGGTTGCTCGGCGCCGACCTACACCACCGACTCCCTGCATTGCGCCGTGGTCGAGATCATCGTGAAGGAAGGTGGCCGCTGTCGCTACACCACCATTCAGAACTGGTCGAACAACGTGTTCAATCTCGTCACCAAGCGAGCTGCTGCCTACCGCAACGCCACCATGGAGTGGGTCGATGGCAACCTGGGTTCGCGGCTGACCATGAAGTATCCCGCAGTCTGGCTCATGGAGCCGGGTGCTCATGGGGAGGTGCTCTCCATCGCCTTCGCCGGTGATGGCCAGCACCAGGACGCCGGGGCGAAGATGGTTCACGCCGCACCGGACACCACTTCGACGATCGTCTCCAAATCGATAGCGAAGGGTGGTGGGCGTTCCGGCTACCGCGGTCTGGTCAGGGTTGAGCCCGGGGCCGAGAACGCGAAGAGCTTTGTCCGCTGCGACGCCCTGATCCTCGACGAGGACAGCCGATCCGACACCTACCCGTATATGGAGATCGAGGAGAACGACGCCGAGATCGGCCATGAGGCCACGGTCTCGAAGGTCGGTGAGGACCAGCTGTTCTACCTGATGTCCCGGGGCCTCACCGAGGACCAGGCGACGTCGATGATCGTCGCCGGGTTCATCGAGCCGATCGTCAAGGAGCTGCCGATGGAATACGCGGTCGAGATGAACCGTCTCATCGAGCTCAACATGGCGGCGGCTGGCGCCGTCGGTTAAGTCGCGTTTGTATCGGGGTGCGCCAACTTGGCGTCAACCCCAGGTTGACAACCACGCAATGTCAACATAAGGTTGACGACATGGAACGTCTACCAAATCTCGAACAGCTGGTCGCGTGGGTCGATCGCCCGAATCGCGACACTTTCGAGCTCCTCACCGACGCCGTCATCCTCTCCGGGCGACTCGGAGAGTTGGCTGACGATCTCGTTGACCACTTCGTGCAAAAGGCCCGCCATGGCGGCGCCTCGTGGGCGGAGATCGGCCAGGCGATCGGAGTGTCGAAACAGGCCGCTCAAAAACGTTTCGTTCACCGGGCCCC
>Ga0299907_10000164_pt1 | contig 27848 bp, 24 predicted proteins | sample RVTome_16_FD_198680 | JGI IMG/M metagenome (GOLD analysis project Ga0299907, IMG submission 198680) | Soil microbial communities from uranium-contaminated site in the Upper Colorado River Basin, Wyoming, United States - RVT152D67 (version 2) ...
GAGCGGCGGGCCGTCGTGTGGCCGCCGTCGGCGGCGTCGCACGAGATCGTCCATCCACATTGAGATCGGATTGACGCTCAGGCGGATCCTGTGGGGGGTGGCGGCCTGCGCCGTATACCTGTGCGCGGCCATCATTACGGCGCATAGCGGCGTTCTCCCGCAACCGCCGCTCTACGACGGCCTCGCGCCACCGGCGCCGTACCGGTACGTGAGCCCGCCGCCGGACCTGGCCGACGAGAACGAACCGCCGGCGCGAGCGGTGGGCACGCTCGAACTCGCCGAGGACGGTTCGCGGGCACGCACGGTCGCCACCGCGGACGGGCAGATGCTCGTCGTCTTTCCCGACGGCGCCGTCCCGCCGCGCGACGGTGAGGACTCGGTCGAGGTGAGGATCACACCCGGGGATCCGAGCCCGTTGCCGCCGCCACCGGATAGCTTGCGGTTCTCGGGCAACGCGTATCGGGTAGAAGCGCGGTACGTGAAGTCACGCGCTGTCGTCGCGGCGGCCCTGCCGGTCACGATGGTGCTGCGTTACGCAACTCACGCGAGCATCGTGCTGCGTCTGGATGAGCGTGCCTGGCGGCGTCTGGAGACCGAGAGCGCGCAGGCCAGCTTCCAGCTCTTTGCCGAGTCCACAGAGCTCGGGACGTTCGCTGCGGCCGGCGTTCCCGAGCGAAGCCGCGCGTGGATCGCCTACGCGGCCGCGGCAGCCGGGGTCGTGGCCGGTGCCGTCGGCTATGTGAGCGGCCGACGACGATCGAGACGGCCGAAGGGCCGGGGAAGCGTCCGCCGACGGCGGCCCGGACGGACCTAGGATGCGTCGTTCGAAGCTGATCTGGACGGTGCCCATCCTTCTCCACCAGGGCGGGTGGGACGAGGCTCTGTTGATCTTCGGTTTACCGGTCGCGCTCTTCGCTCTCCTCCGCTGGCTGGCCGGACGCCGCCGCGACGACGAGAGCGACAACGGCCACGACGGTTAGGCTCTTGACTGACATGAGCCCACGCCCCGATGCCGAAGCCGGCCGTATCGTTTCGTCCTTCACCGACTTCCTTCGTTCCGAGCGCCCGGACCTCTTGCCGCAGCTCGGCGGGTCGGTCCACCCGACGGAAGCTACTACGATCCTTGCGCTCCGGTACCGCGAGGGCGTCGTGATGGCCGGCGACCGGCGGGCGACGGAAGGCTTCGCCATCGCGCACCGCGACATCGAGAAGGTGTTTCCGACCGACTCGCACTCGGCTATCGCCGTCGCCGGCGTCGCCGGGCCCGCGATGGAGATGGTCCGGCTCTTCCAAACCGAGCTCGAGTACTACGAGAAGGTCGAGGGCGAGGCACTGTCGCTCGCGGGGAAGGCCAATCACCTCGGCCGCCTGATCCGCGCCAACCTGCCCTCGGCCATGCAGGGCCTGGTCATCCTGCCCCTGTTCGCCGGCTACGACACCAAGCGCGGTGAGGGGCGCATCTACCGCTACGACGTGACGGGTGGGTTGTCCGAGGAGACCGACTTCCACGCGGTGGGATCCGGGGGCCGGGACGCGAAGAACTCGCTCAAGAAGCTCTACGACCGGCCGGAGGCCATCGACCGGGACGGCGCGATCGATCTTGCGATCGAAGCACTCGCCGACGCCGCGGAAGAAGACGCGGCCACAGCTGGACCGGATCCCGTCCATGGGATCTATCCGACGGTGTTCGGGATCGAGGCCGACGGCGTGAGCGAGGTCACGCACGACGTGGTCGAGCGCGTAGCGCGGGACGTCCTCCAGCGCCGGACGAGAGCGACGACGTAGCCATGAGCATGCCCACACCGTTCCTCTACGCCTCTCCGGAGCAGGTGATGAAGGACCGGGCGGACTACGCCCGCCGCAACATCGCCCGGGGGAAGCCGATCGTGGCGCTCGAATACGCCAACGGTGTGCTCCTCATGGCCGAGAACCCGTCGGCCATGCTGCACAAGGTGTCGGAGATCTACGACAAGATCGCCTTCGCGGGCGTCGGGAAGTACGACGAGTACGAACGCTTGCGCATCCTCGGGATCCGTCAAGCCGACCTCAAGGGCTACGCCTACTCGCGCGAAGATGTCACGGCGCGTTCGCTGGCGAACCTCTACTCACAGGTGCTCGGTCAGATCTTCACGGACTCGTTGAAGCCCTTCGAGGTCGAGATCCTCGTGGCGGGTGTCGGTGAGGACGGAGACCCGGCCGAGCTGTACCACGTGACGTTCGACGGCGTGGTCACGGACCAGCAGAGCTTCGCCGCGGTCGGGGGCCAATCGGAGGCTCTGAGCACGTTTCTCTCGCAGCGTTACGAGCCGACGCCGGTTCTGGACGTGGCCGTTCGCCTCGGCGTGGAGGCGTTACGCAACGTCGGCAACAGTGAGCTGCCGGTCGCGCAAGTCGAAGCCGCCGTCCTGGATAGGACGCTGCCGCGAAGGAAGTTCCGTCGCCTTGAGGCGTCCGAGCTCGAGGCGGCGCTCGCCACGTAGGTGTCGTTCACAGCGCGTTCCGCGTGGTGGTGAGGCTCGGCCCGTAGACTGGCCGCGTGGAGAAGCGCATCTTCGGTCTCGAGTCGGAGTACGGCGTCACCTGCACGTTCCGCGGGCAGCGCCGGCTCAGCCCCGACGAAGTCGCCCGGTACCTGTTCCGGAAAGTCGTGCAGTGGGGGCGGTCCTCGAACGTGTTCCTCGACAACGGCGCACGGCTCTACCTGGACGTCGGCTCGCACCCCGAATACGCGACACCGGAATGCGACAACATCCCGGACCTGCTCGCGCACGACAAGGCGGGGGAGCGGCGCTTGGAGAGCTTGCTCCTGGGCGCTCAGGCGCGTCTGCACGACGAGGGCATCGCGGGTGACGTCTACCTCTTCAAGAACAACACCGACTCGGCCGGCAACTCCTACGGCTGCCACGAGAATTATCTCGTCTCCCGCTACGGAGAGTTCCAGCGATTCGCGGACATCCTCATCCCGTTCCTCGTGACCCGGCAGTGCTTCGCCGGCGCCGGCAAGGTGCTGCACACGTCCCGCGGCGCGCTGTTCTGCCTCTCTCAGCGGGCCGAGCACATCTGGGAGGGCGTCTCGTCGGCTACTACCCGGTCGCGTCCGATCATCAACACGCGCGACGAGCCCCACGCCGACGCCGAAAAGTTCCGCCGGCTGCATGTGATCGTCGGCGACTCGAACATGAGCGAGGTTGCGTCGTTCCTGAAGGTGGGGGCGACGGCGATCTTGCTGCGCATGATCGAGGAGAACGTCGTCATGCGCGACATGACGCTCGAGAACCCCATCCGCGCCATCCGGGAGATCTCCCACGACATGACGTGCCGCCGGAAGGTCCGCCTGGCCAATGGACGCGAGCTGAACGCCGTCCAGGTGCAATGGGAGTACTTCACCCGCGCGCAGCGGTACGCCGAATACCGGGACCTCCCCGACGAGCTCAAGACTTCCCTCAAGCTGTGGGAGCAGGTCCTGATAGGCCTCGAGAGCGACCCGCTGTCGCTGGATCGGGAGCTCGACTGGGTGATGAAGTACAGGCTCATCCAGGGGTTCCGCGACCGTCACAGCCTCCCCCTCGGCCACCCGCGCATCGCTCTAGTGGATCTCGCCTACCACGACGTGCACCGCGGCCGTGGCTTGTACTACATGCTCGAGCGTGAAGGACACGCCGAACGGATGGTCACGGAGGAGCACGTCGAGCGCGCCATCGTCGAGGCGCCGCAAACCACACGAGCGAGGCTCCGGGCCGAGTTCATCAAGGAGGCGAAGCGCCGGCGGCGTGACTACACGGTCGACTGGGTGCATCTGAAGCTGAACGACCAAGCCCAGCGGACGGTGCTCTGCAAAGACCCGTTCCGATCCGAGGACGAGCGGGTCGAGCGGCTCATCGCGTCGATGTAGCACGCTTAGGCGTGCCAACATTCGCCACCGGATCGGTCGAGGACATCCTCGACGAACACACGGGCCTTCAGGTCCTCGCCGTCAGGCTCGGCGCCGACGTGCGACGAGCCGTGCTCTACACCCGTTACGCGGCCCCTGCGAAGATCGGTGACCGGGTCGTGCTCAACACGACGGCGACCGAGCTCGGACTCGGATCCGGTGGAGAGGACTTCGTGGTGTGGAATCTCGCCCACGACTCCTACGACCTACGGGGGCCGGGGCACGTCATGAAGCTCCGGTACACCCCGCTGCAGACCGAAGTGCTCGCCGTCGAGGCGCCCGAGTCGCCGCACCACTCGTCGATGGCGGCGGCGGACGCCATCGACGGGATACCCGTGCTTGCGGCGTCACTGCACTCGCAGCTGCTTCCCGTCGTCGCCGGGATCCGAACCATCCGGCCGGCGGCGCGGGTTGTCTATGTGATGACGGACGGAGGCGCACTCGACGCGTCGCTCTCGAGCACGGTACGACGAATGCGAGAGCTCGACTGGATCGCGTCGGTCGTCACCGTCGGTCACGCCGTCGGTGGCGATCTCGAGGCCGTCAACCTCTACTCGGGGCTCATCGCCGCGCGGGCGGTCGCCCGGGCCGACGTCGCCGTCGTCGGCATGGGGCCCGGCGTCGTCGGCACGGCCACGCCGTTCGGAACCACGGCCTTGGAGCTCGGGATGGCCGTCAACGCGGCGGCGTCGCTGGGCGGGTCTCCCATCGCCGTCGTCCGCATGAGCTCGGGCGATGCGCGGGATAGGCACGTCGGGGTGAGCCATCACGCCCGCACGGCGCTGCTCCGCGTGGCGCTGGCGCGGGCCGACGTCCCCGTGCCCCGCGGACACACCGACGGGCTCGAAGAGGTGGCGATGTTGCACCGCGTCGTCGAGGTCGATGCCGAGCCCGCGCTCGAGGCGCTCGCCGAAGCGCGGCGCCTCGGCCTGGAGCCGTCACACATGGGCCGTGGGCCGGAAGGGGATAAGCTCTTCTTCCTCGCGGCGGGGGCCGCGGGTCTCCACGCAGCAACGCATCTGGAGGAGGGGTAATGCCTGAGTTCCTGAGCCTCGGTCGTTCGGGGCTGAAAGTGTCGCGTCTTTGTCTCGGGACCATGAACTTCGGGAACGACTCCTGGGGCTGTGACGAGCCGACGTCGGCGAAGATCATCGACGCGTTCCTCGAGCGTGGCTACAACTTCATCGACACCGCGAACACCTATGCGGGCGGGCGATCGGAGGAGATCGTCGGCCGGGCGATCGCGCCTCGCCGCGACGAGGTCGTCCTCGCCACGAAGGGCTACAACGCATCGGAAGGCAGCGGGCCGAACGACCGCGGGAACTCGCGTGTGAACCTCACCAGGTCGCTGGAAGGTTCGCTGCGCCGGCTGGACACCGATTACGTCGATCTCTACCAGGTGCACAACTGGGACTGGACGACACCGATCGAGGAGACGATGGCGGCTCTCGACCATTTCGTCCAACAAGGGAAAGTGCGCTACATCGGCTGCTCGAACTTCCAGGCCTCGCAGATCGTGGAGTCGCAATGGTCGGCCGACCGCAACGGCGCCACGCCGCTCGTCTCGCTCCAACCCCAGTACTCGCTCATCGTCCGCGAGATCGAACGTGACATCCTGCCGACGGCGCGCCGGAATGGTCTCGGTGTGATCGTCTGGTCGCCGCTGGGTGGCGGGATCCTGAGCGGCAAGTACTCGCTGGATGACATCCCGCAGGACTCGCGTTTCGGCAAGGCGATGTCCGGAGACGTCTGGGAACGCTTCCGGCAGACGCTGTTCACGAAAGCGAACTTCGAGGTCGTCGACAAGGTCGGCGAGGTGGCCGGGCGCTTGGGAACGACGCACGCGGCCGTGGCCGTCGCCTGGACGATCCACCAGCGCGGCGTGACGAGCGCCATCATCGGCCCCCGGACGGTGGAGCAGCTCGAGGACAACCTCGCAGCCGACGACATCCAGCTCAACTCTGAGACGCTCAAGGAGCTCGACCGGATCTCCCGGGGCGCATGGGCGTACCCCAACTACATGCAGCCGGAGCCGGCTTAGCCCCGAAACGACAGAACGGGGAGCGTTTCGCTCCCCGTTCTGCGGATCTGTGCCGACTAGCGCGGGTTGACGATGTTCCTGACCGCCCGGGCCGCGTCCTGCGCCGTGTCCGCGGTGAACTCGCCTACGTCTACGACGATGTCGGTCGCGTGATCCGAAACCCGACCGACGTCCCGGTTCATGATCCGGTTGGCGTCCCGGTTCCAAACCCGGTTCACGTCCCGCGAAAGGCCACGCTCTTCCTCGGCCGAGACGACCGGGGCGATCGCACCGATCGCCGCGCCCGCGATGAAGACCGCCGCCGCCAGCTTCTTCGTCCTGTTCAGCATTTTGCCCCTCCTTGTCCTATCCGCTCGTCCGAAACATAGGAGTAGATGCGCCGCGCGACTGTGAGCTGGGACAACGCTTTCCTGTGGCGTGCGTCGGTGCTGGAGTGTGTCCTTCTACGACTATCTGCACGCCCGAACGAGGGCCGTCGACGTCCGGGGTACGATACGGTCCGTGCGGAAGGTCGAGCGCCTCGTAAACCTGATCGCGCTCCTCCTGAACACCCGCCGACCGCTCACCGTCGAGGAGATCCGCAACACCGTCCCCGGGTACCAGCAAGAGGACTACGCATCCTTCAAGCGCATGTTCGAGCGCGACAAGGAGGAGCTCCGCTCCCTCGGCATCCCCATCGAGCGGCGGTTCACCGACGTCTGGGAGGTCGAGGAGGGCTATCTCATCTCCAAGGACCGCTACTACCTGCCCGAGCTGGACCTCACGCCGGAGGAGATGGCCGCTCTGTGGATCTCCTCGCGCGTTGTCGTCGAGCCGGGCGGCAAGGAGGACCAGGCTCTCTTGAAGCTGTCCCTCGGGGCCGACGGGGCCGCCGATCCGACCTCGCCCCCGTGGTTGCGCGCACGACTGCACCTCGACTCGCCGGCACTCCCACGGCTGCTCGAGGCCGTGGCGGGGCGGCGCCGCGTGCGCTTCCGCTATAAGGCGGCGGGGCAGAGCCGGGACGCCGAGCGGACCGTCGACCCCTACGCACTCATCCACCGGCACAACGCCTGGTACCTCGCCGGTCACGACCACCTGCGGGGCGCCCTCCGGCATTTCAAGCTCCCGCGGATCAGCTCTACGGTATCGTTCGCCTCGAAGACCGGGGGCCCGGACTTCGACGTCCCGGAAGGGTTCTCGCCGGAGGACCGGTCGGTGAGCGAGCCATGGGTCGGTGAAGAGGAGGACGTGGCCGTGGACGTAGCCTTCTCGCCGCGTATCGCCTGGTGGATCGAGCAATCACTCGGCCTCGAGGCGAAGGGGACGGTCGGAGACTGGAGCCTCGTCCGCCTCAGCGTGGCCGACGAGGACGGCTTCGTCTCGTGGGTGCTCGGGTTCGGCGAGGATGCGATGGTGCATTCGCCCGACCGCGTCCGCAAGGCCGTGGTGCGCCGGCTTCGCGACGCGGCTCGACCGAGGAAGACGCGTCGCGCCGCAACGGTCCGCGACCGCCCCAAGACCCAAGCGAAGGGCGCCCGATGACGGCTAAGCGAGCAGCACCTCGCACATCGGAGGCCGCCCGGCGCAGCTTGGGACGGCTCGAGCGTGTCCTGCTGCTCGTGCCCTACTGCGTCAGGCATCCCGGCGTGACGATCTCCGAGCTCGCCGAACGTCTCGGCGCCCCGGAGAAGGAGATCCTGGAGGACCTGAACCTGCTGTTCGTGTGCGGCCTTCCCGACTACACGCCGGCCGATCTCATCGACGTCTCGATCGAGGAGGATCAGGTCTTCATCCGCATGGCGGACTACTTCGCGCGTCCGCTGCGTCTGACGCGTACGGAAGCGATCCCGCTCTACATGAAGGCGCAGACGCTCGTGAACCTTCTCGAAGGCTCCGCGGACGGCCGTTCGGGGCTGAAGGAGCTGGCCCCTCTGCGCTCAGGGATCGAAAAGCTCGGCAAGGCGTTGTTGCCGCAGGAGGGCGGCGTGGCCGAGCTCACGAAGCGGATCAAGGTCCAGCTCGAGAGCGGCGAAGCCCGATGGCTCGGCCAGCTTCGCGAGGCCGTGACCGAGAACCGTAGGGTCGACCTCGAGTACTACACGTACTCACGCGACGCACTGACGCGCCGGCAGGTCGACCCGCATCTGGTCTTCGCGTCGCTGGGGCACTGGTACGTCTCCGGCTATTGCCACCTCGCGCAAGATCGACGGATGTTCCGGCTCGATCGCATGAAGTCCCTCGAGCTCACCGACGAGCACTTCGATCCACCCGAGGACGGAGCCGCCGAGCTGCCGCCGCCGCTGATCTACGTTCCCGGCCCCGACGACGTCCAGGTTCGTTTGCGCGTGACGGGCGGCATCGCGCAGTGGCTCGCCGACTATCTGCCGGTGGAGTCGGCCAAAGACCTGCGCGGTGGCCGTCAGGAGCTCGTCTTCCGGACGTCGGCGTTCGAGTGGCTCGAGAAGCTGCTGATGCGCTTCGGTGCCGACGTCGAGGTCTTGGAGCCGGTCGAGCTCGCCGACCGGATGCGCGATGCGGCCAAGCGGATCCTGAAGCTGTACGAGACGCGCGGCCGCCGGTCGTAGCCGGCATCGACGCTGTCCGCGCGCGTCGCTACGCTTCGGCCGTGGTCGGCTATCTGGACATCGAGACGTCCTTCGGACGCGAAGTCACGGTCTTCGGATTGCTGCGAGCCGACCGGGGCCTCGTGCAGATCATCGGTCGCGCCATAACACGGGACGCCATCGACGAGTCCCTGCGTGGCGTCGACACCCTCTGCACGTTCAACGGCGAGTCCTTCGACCTTCCCGTGCTGCGTCGGGCCTACGGCATCGGTCTGCTCGAGCGCTGCCGCTCCCTCGATCTGTCGATCGAATGCCGGCGCACGGGACGACGGGGTGGTTTGAAGCGGATCGAGGACGGGCTCGGGATCCCGCGCAGCTTGCGGGGAGTCACCGGATACGATGCCATGGTCCTGTGGGACCGATGGGAAAACGGCGACCGCCAGGCGCTCGATACATTGCTCCAGTACAACCGCGACGACGTCGTCAACCTGGCACTGCTGGAACGAAGGCTGCGCGGGGATCTGGAGCTGCCGCAGCCGGTCGAGCAGAGGGTCGTGGGGGCCTAGCGGCCGAGCCGAGCCGGCCGTCCGCGGCAATCGCCTCGCGGTACTGGCGGGAGCGCGGAGGCAAACCGAAGCCTCGCCCCCGGCACCCGTTGTCACCGGAGGAGGAGCACACGTACCTGGTGGCCGGGTCGCGTCTGTTCAACCGGCGCGAGTTCTATGCCGGGCACGACGAGTGGGAGGAAGTGTGGCGGCGCGCATCGGGATCGCGCCGGCGCCTGCTGCACGGCCTGATCCAGGTAGCCGTCGGCTACGAGCACCAGAAGCGCGGGAACGCCCGTGGGATGCGCAGCCTGCTGCGCCAAGGCGCGGCCAAGCTGCGCTTCTTCACGCGGCGCGGCGGGGTCCGGGAGTTGCGCGAGCGAGCCTCGCGTGACGCGGAGGTCGCGGCATCAGGTACGGATGCGTGGAAGCGGATCGCTCCGCCGAGGATCCTCGTGACCCTGGAGGGATTCGACGCGTCATCGCCGGCCCGGGCCATCCGCGTGACCGTCCCGAAACGCTAGGGGTTCACGGCCTCGAGCATGAATCGGTGCATGTGCACCACGAACACACCGTCCTGCTCGATCCGCGCGTGGATGCGCCGCAGCGCATCCCGATGATCGCTCGCGTCGAAGCCTTCGTACTGCCACGGGACGGCCAGCAGAAACGACACGACGGCACCGACGTCCAGGTAGTGCTTCTCGGGAAAGGCCTCGACGGCCTCGCCGACCTTCAGTCCCGCACGCTCGAGCTGTGCCACGTACTCGTCGAGCGTCGGGCTCAGGCACGGTGCGACGTCGCCCAGCGCCTCGTTGAGCTCGATCTCGTTACGGCTCCCAACCTGCTGGGTGAGGAACGTCCCGCCGGGCGCGAGCACCCGTTCGACCTCCTTGGCCCGGAAGGCCTCGTGGCGGTCGATCACGAGGTCGAGCGATCCGTCCCGGAACGGCAACCGGCCCTCGAGATCCGTGAAGCGCTGTCGGGCGTTGTCGGGTGCCCCCTCCACGGCGACGACGTGGATCCCGAGCGGGCGCAGTCGGCGATCGGCCACCGCGACGTTGGGCATCCAGCCCTCCGTCGCGACGGTCAGTGGGGGCCGAGTATCGAGCGCGGCGAGGAACTCGCCACCTCCGGTCCCGAGGTCGGCCATCGTCCGAGCGCCCGCCGCCAGGTGCTCGACGCGCTCGGAGTAGTCCCAGGGCTCGGGTTGAACCTCGTTGCGACCGTCGAGGAAGGAGAAGTCCCACCCCTCGAAGGCTTGGCCCTCGGCCTCGGCGACGAGTTCGGTAAAACGGTCATCGGTGCCCACGAAGGGATAGCTTAGGGGCGTCCCACGAGGAGGCGAGGATGCTCGACTATTCGCAGTTCGACAGAGCCATCGGTCTCAACTGGTACGAGATCGATCCGGACCTGCAGGACACGATCAAGCGGTACGTCCCAAGCGACGACGTCGCGGCCGCCGACGAGCGTCTGCGCGAGGTCGGCGCCCTCATCGGCGGGCCCGTGGCCGAACGGGCCGAGATGACCGACAAGAATCCGCCCCGGCTCGAGCGCTTCGACCGTTGGGGCAACGAGGTGAACCGTGTCGTGCATCACCCCGGCGCCCTGCAGACCAAGCGGGACCTGTGGGAGTCGGGACGCCGGCACTCGGCCAACGGCCGGCAGCACGCCGTCGTCGGCTCGGCCTCCGGGTATCTGCTCGACCAGGCCGAGACCGGGATGGGATGCGCCGTCGGCATGACCGGAGGTGTGGCCGGTCTCGTCGGCTCATACGGATCCGACGAGGTGAAGTCCCATTTCATGCCGCACTTCACGACCGACGACTACGACGAGTTCTGGGACGGCGCCATGTTCCTAACCGAGCGCGACGGCGGTTCCGACCTCGGGGGCGCCACCAAGACGCGTGCCACGCACCTCGACGGTGATCTGTGGATGCTCAACGGGTTCAAGTGGTTCTGCTCGAACGTGGACGCGCAGGCGATCGCCACGCTCGCGCGCCCGGAAGGTGCGGCGGACGGGACGGGAGGGATCGCGCTGTTCGTCGTCCCGCGCGTTCGGCGCGACGGGAGCCCCAACGGCGTCCACGTCAGGCGCATCAAAGACAAGCTCGGTACGCGCGCGGTCCCGACCGGAGAGGTCGACTTCGTCGACGCGGAAGGCTACCTCCTTGCCGGCGGCCAGCGGTCGCGTGACGCCGGCGTCGACGGCAGGGGGATGGGCCGCATGATGGGCGGCATGGTCCAGGGGTCGCGGCTCGGCGTCGCGTTCATGGGCCTGGGGATCGCTCGCCGGTCGTTCCTGGAAGCCGCCATCTACGGCGCTCACCGTCGCGCGTGGGGCAACCGCATCGACGCGTTTCCGATGGTGCGCGAGACGTTGGTCCGCATGGCGATGGAGCTCGAAGCGGCCGCCGCGCTGTGTTTCGACGCGTCCGCCGCCAGCGACGAGCGCGACACGGGACTGTGGAGGATCCTTCCAACCCTGGCGAAGTACCGAGCGACGCGGCGCGGTGTCCAGCTCGCGACGGCAGCCATCGAGATCCACGGCGGCAACGGGTACATCGAGGACTGGCCGCTCGCGCGGCAGCTCCGGGACGGGCAATGCCATCCGATCTGGGAGGGAACCGAGAACATCATCGCCATCGATGTCGTGCGCGCCATCGAACGTGAAGGCGCGTTGCAGCCGCTGCTCGATCGCGTCGAGCGGGCGCTGGCCGGCGCGGACCATCCGATGCTGGCTCCGATAGCGGAGTCCATCCGTTCGTACCGAGCGGAGACGGAGGAAGCCGTGGCCTACGTGGCGGCGGCACCAAAGGATGTCGCGCGACTGCACCCGCGGCGCATCACGCGCTTTCTGACCAACCTCGCTTCGGCCGCGCTCTTGGCGGAGCAGGCCGCGTCGGAGCTGGAGCGCGGCTCGGCCCGCAAGGCGGCGCTCGCGCGTCTGTATGCAAACGTGCACCTCGGCCCACGCCGGCTCGGCGGGATCGGGCAGGATGATCAGATCGTCCTCGAAGGGTTCGATGCGATCACGCGTTACGGTGAGCTCGAGCCCGAACGATTGGGCGCGCTGGTCGCATAGCTAGACTGACGTTGTGAATATCGGCGCCCCGGAGATCGTGCTCCTGGCGATCTTCGCGCTCATCTTCTTCGGTCCGAAACGTCTTCCCGACCTGGCCCGGCAAGTGGGACGCGCGCTCGCTGAGGTCCGTCGTGTCTCGCGCGAGTTCGAGCGAGAGGTGCGCGACGCGACCGAACCCCTCGAGCGCGAGATCCGTGACGCCGAACGCGTCGCCAGGGACACGTACGTGCTCGACGCAGACCACTCGCGCTTTGCCTCGCCCGACGACGACGTCGAGGACGCGAAGCGTCCGAACCCGAGCGACACCTCGGAGTAACGTTGCGCATCTTGCCGCGCCGCCGGCGGAGAACGGGCGGCCGCTCAGGCAGCCGGCGTTTCCGGCGCCACCCGCGCGACCCCGACGGGGCCATGCCGCTGCTCGAGCACCTCGAGGAGCTGCGGACGCGTCTCGTCTGGGTGATCGGGTCGGTCACCGTCGCCGGGATCGGCGGATGGTTCGTCTTCGACGAGGTGGTCGACCGCCTCCTCGAGCCGGCCCGCCCATACCTGAGAGATCTCAGCGGCGGGAAGCTCATCTTCACGAGCCCGCTCGAGGCCTTCACGCTCCGGTTCAAGGTCGCCCTGTACGTCGGCTTCGCCATTGCGTTCCCCCTGGTGCTCTTTCACGTGTGGCGGTTCGTCTCACCCGGCTTGCGCCGCACCGAAAAGCGGTACGCCGTCCCCTTCGTCCTCTCGGGCTTGTTGCTGTTCGCGGTGGGGGTATCGTTCGCGCTCTACACGATGCCGCAGGCCCTGCGCTTTCTGATCGGCCCGGAGATCACCGGGGACAGCGTCACTCCTTTGCTGGGGGCCAAGGCCTACCTCGACTTCGCGCTGCTGTACCTGGCCGGCTTCGGACTAGCGTTCGAGTTCCCTGTGGCCCTGATGTTCCTGTCGCTGATCGGCGCGGTGAACTCGAAGCAGATGGCGAAGTACCGGCGCCACGTCTTCATGGGGATCGCGGTGGCGTCGGCCTTTCTCACCCCGAGCGTGGACTGGCTGACCATGACGGTCCTGACGGTCGCGCTGTATGTGCTCTACGAGTCCTGCATCTGGCTCTCGCGCCTCCTACGGCGTTGACGGCCCAAGGGGACGCGATATATCGTGACGTGGTGCAAAGCTGAACCGATGGGTACGGAAAGAGGACGACTACCGCTACCGCGAAAGGAAGGCGCATGACCGACGTAGACGTTGCACGGACCGTCGAGAAGGCCGGCCTGGGGGACATGTCGAGCATGGACGTGGACAACGTCTACGTCCTCATGGACGTCCAGCTTCGCGAGCGGCCCGGCCCCAAAGAGCTCTACAAGCGGTGGGAGAAGCAGAACTGGGTCGTCCACGACCTCGACTTCACGCAGGACCGCCAGGACTGGCTCGGCATCCCCGATGAGCTCAAGGACGAGATCATCTACGGCCTCCAGGCCTTCTACCTCGGCGAGGTGTGCGTCACCGAGACCCTCTCTCCGATGGTCCATGCAGCACCGACGACCGAGGACCAGCAGTTCCTGTCCACGCAGCTCGTGGACGAGGCCCGTCACGCGATCTTCTTCGAGAACTTCTTCCGCGAGGTGCTCGACATTCCCACCCTCGACGTGCTGAAGGACGACCCGATGTTCTCCCGCTACACCGACCCGGGCATCCCCGGCTATGGCAAGACGTTCTTCAAGGACCTGCCCGAGGTGACCGAGGCCGTGCGCATGGATCCGGGCGACTACAAGAAGTGGGTCACATCGATCGTCCTGTACCACATGCTCATCGAAGGCATGCTCGCGCTCTACGGGCAGCGGCAGCTTCTCCAGGCGACGCGTGCGTTCAACGTCCTTCCAGCCTTCAGGGCGGGCTTCACCGCGGTGACGCGTGACGAGTCACGACACGTGAACTATGGCGTGTACGCGCTGCGCAAGGCCTTCGAGGCCGGATTGCACGACCACATCGTCGAGTCCGCGAAGGAATACATGGACGGTCCATGCGATCTCCTCACGCGCCCGCTCGACAAGATCGTGCTTCCGCCTGATGAGTTCATGGCGATCATCCCCGAAGAGCTCCAGGGGGGCTTCTTCGACGAGTGGGACTTCCCGACCGTGCAGCTGCGCAAGCGGCTCGGGGGCGCCGGCATCCGCAGCGAATCGATCGACGACCTCGACCGCGTGTGGTGGTCGCGTATCGAGAAGAACCTCGTCGAGTACGAGGAGCGCTTCGGCGAGCCGCACCCGGCGATCGAGCGTGACCCCGAGGGTCGCGAGCGCGTCCTGAAGCGGGTCGGGCTTAGGTAGCTTCCGCGCAGATCGCCGCGCGGCTGGACAGGCCCACGCCGCGGCGGCCTTGGCGGAGCATGTGCCGGTCGATGCCGTTCGTGACGTAGCCGAACGACAAACCGGTGGCCGGGTCGGCCCACGCGATCTGTCCGGCGGCACCGTTGTGACCGAACGCTCGCGGTGAGTTCGTGCGGCCGAAGCCGCGCATGAAGCCCTTCTCGTCCTCGCCGGCGATGATGACGCCGAGGCCGCGGCTCGCGGGGACGCGCATGAGCGGATCGGGAAGGTTGTTCCACACCCGGCCCGTTGCGTCGCGCAGCAGCGTCTCGTCCCACAAGCCGTCTGGGTTGTGCATGAGCGCCTGATAGAAGATCGCGAGATCGGCGGCAGTCGCGACGGCACCGCCGCCGGGGATGCCGGTGGCGCGCATCCGTGGATCGTTCAGGTTCGGCAGGTTCTCGTCGGCCGCCTCGGTCAACGGCAGCTCGCGCAGGCCGATGAACGCCTCGAGCTCGTCAGGGGACATCCGCTCGCCGCGGAGGACCAGCTCGGCGAACTCACCGTCGGTCGCCGCACTGCCGCCGAGGGCGAACCGCGGAAGCCGGAGCGGCTCGACGACTCGCTCTCGGACGACGTCGCGGAAGTCGCGCCCTTCAACGCGCTCGATCAACTCCGCGAGGACCCAGTGCGCAGACGTCGGGTGGTACCAGTACCGGGTCCCTGGTTCGTAGTCCAGGCCCCACGATCCGAAGGCTTCGAGCCGGAGATCTCGGTTGTCCCAGTCGGGTGCGTGGAAGATCGGTGTGGGGAAGCCGGACGTGTGCAGCATGACGTGTTCGAGGGTGATCACGTCCTTCCCGTTCGTCCCGAACTCGGGCACGATCTCGGCTACGTGCTGGTCGACGGAGAGCTTGCCTTCGGTGATCAGCTGCCAGACGGTGCTTGCCACGAACGGCTTAGTCGCGGAGAAGATCACGTACCTGGTGTCGTTGGTTGCGTCGCCGTAGGTCTCGAAGGCGACGAGCTCACCGTCCTTCGCCAGAGCGATCTGACACGACGGCAGCAGTCCCTCGTCGATCTCTCGTCGCGCGCGGGTGAGCAGGTCGTCGAGGCGGTCGGTGAGGATGCCGACGTCTTTGGTCGGTACGGAGGTCACGAGTCCCCACGATAGACTTTCGAGCGATGACCGCGCCCGCGCCCGCTCGGGCAGCCGAGTTCGCGGCCGGGCTCCCGTTCCCCCTCGATGCCTTCCAGCGCGAAGCCGTCGAGGCTCTGGAGGCCGGCTCGTCTGTGCTCGTGGCTGCCCCGACCGGTTCCGGCAAGACGGTCGTGGCGGAGTTCGCCTGCTGGCTGGCCGTCCAGCGAGGAGCGAAATGCTTCTACACGACACCGCTGAAGGCGCTTTCCAATCAGAAGTTCGGCGACCTCGCAGCACGCCACGGCGCGAACCGTGCCGGCCTGCTCACGGGTGACAACTCGATCAACGGCGAGGCTCCTCTCGTCGTCATGACAACCGAGGTGTTGCGCAACATGCTTTACGAAGGCTCGTCGACTCTCCAGGGCCTGCGCTGGGTGGTGCTCGACGAGGTCCATTACCTCCAGGACCCGTACCGCGGGGCCGTGTGGGAAGAGGTCCTGATCCACCTGCCGCCCGAGGTACGTGTGGTGTGCCTGTCGGCCACGGTCTCGAACGTGGACGAGTTCGGGGACTGGCTCCAAACGCTGCGCGGCGACACGCGCGTGGTGGTAGAGCGCCGGCGGCCTGTCGAGCTTCGCAACCTCGTGATGGTCGGCCAGGACCTCCATCCGCTTCTCGACGACAACGGCCGGACGAACCCCGAGCTCGTTCAGGTATGGGCAAGAGGCGTCGCGGCGACGGCGCGTTACGGAAGGTTCCCGCCCGGACGCCCCGGCTCCCGGGGTGGGAACCGGGCACCGGGGCGAGCACGGCGGCACGGCGGCGCCGAGGTCTACACGCCGACGCGCGTCGAGGTCGCCGAGGTGCTCGATCGTGAAGAGATGCTTCCGGCCATCTGTTTCATCTTCTCGAGAGCCGGCTGCGACGAAGCCGTTGAGGCATGCGTGCGGGCCGGGCTCGACCTCACGTCGAAAGCCGAACGCGAGCGGATCACCGAGTTCGCGCAGTTGCGAGCCGCAACGCTGGATCCCGAGGACCTGCGCGCGCTGCGCTTCACGTCCTTCCTCGAAGGACTCCAGCGTGGCGTCGCCGCGCACCACGCGGGCATGCTGCCGGTCTTCAAGGAGACCGTCGAAGAGCTGTTCAAGATGGGCTGGGTCAAGCTCGTGTTCGCGACGGAGACACTTGCGCTCGGCATCAATATGCCGGCGCGATCCGTCGTGATCGAGCGGCTCACGAAGTTCACGGGCGAACGGCACGAGCTGCTCACACCGACCGACTACACCCAGCTCACCGGACGCGCCGGGCGACGGGGCATGGACGAGATCGGATACGGCGTGACGCTGTTCAACCCCTGGGTCTCCCTCGACAAGCTCTCCTCTCTTGCGACGATCCAGGCGCACAAGCTCACGTCCTCCTTTCGCCCGTCGTACAACATGGCCGTGAACCTCGTGCGTCGCTACGACATCGAGACGACGACGCATCTGCTCAACTCGTCGTTCGCGCAGTTCGTCACGGACCGCAACGTCGTCCGTTGGGAGTCCGACCTCGAGCAGAAAGAGCGGGAAGCGGCCGAGTTCCGCGCCCAAGTCGCCTGCGATCACGGGGATGTAGTCGAGTATTCGCGGCTCCGATCCGCCGCGCACGAGGCGATGCACACCGAACGCGGTTCGCAGCAGGTGCGCGATGCGCTCGTGCGACTGGTGCCGGGCGACGTCGTGTGGGGCAGCTTCGGGCGCGCGGTCGTTCTGGAACAGCCACGCAAGGGGGCCAAGGGTGCGCCACGTGTCACGGCGATGACGACCGACCGCAAGCTCCGGCGTCTCGGCCCCCGGGACTTCACCCAGCCCCCGGAGTCGGTGGCCAAGCTCACGTTGCGGGGTCAGTCCTGGCGCTCGGCGAAGGTGCGCGGACAGCTGGCGCGCGAGCTCGCCCGCGTCGATGCGCAACGGCCGCCGGCGTCGGCCAAGCGTTCGGACGTGCGCAAGCTCGTCGAAGCCTACGAGGGTCACCCGTGCCACGCCTGCCCGGACATCGACGAGCATCTCAAGATCGCTGTCAAGCTCGTCGAGGTGGAGGCCGAGGTGTCCAAGCTCCGCCGGCAGGTGCGGCGCCGGAAGGGCACCATCGCCCGCACCTTCGAGCGTGTGCTCGCCGTGCTCCGCACGCTGGACTACGCCGGCATCGGAGAGACGACGAAGGAGTGGAAGCTCACAGACAAAGGCGAGCTCCTCCGCCGCGTCTACAACGAGTCGGATCTCTTGGTCGTGGAGTGCCTGTCCCGCGGCTGGCTCAACGGCCTGGATCCCGAGGAGCTGGCGGCCGTCGCCTCGCTGTTCGTCTTCGAGTCGCGCGGCCGCGACGAGCCGGAGGAGGCGCCTACACCGACGCTTGCGCGCTACGAGCGGCGCATCCGGGACCTCTTCCGTTCGCTGCGCGACGTGGAGAGACGAAACGACGTCGAACTGCTCAAGGAGCCCGACCCCGGCTTCATGGGACAGATCTACGACTGGGCGCGCGGTCGCACCCTCGAAGAGGTCCTCGAGGACCGCGCAACGTCGCCGGGTGACTTCGTCCGGTCGACGAAGCAGGTGCTCGACCTCCTCCAGCAGCTGCGTCAGGTGGTCGTCGAGGGGCCGGTGGCCGAGACGCTCCGCGAGACCATCGAGCGTGTGCAGCGTGGTGTCGTCGCGTACTCCTCGGTCGTCTGACATGAAGCGCGCCCACGTGATCGGCAACCCGCAGGCCGGCCGCGGATCCATGGACAAGCACTGGGACGAGGTGCTCGGCCGCCTGCGCGACGGCGGCCTCGAGGTCACGGGAGACGTGACGCAAGGAGCCGGACACGCCGTCGAGCTCGCCTCGGCGGCGCGGCGCGCGGGGGCCGATCTCGTCGTAGCGGCCGGCGGCGACGGCACCGTGCACGAAGTGGTGAACGGGCTGCTGGCCGACGGTGCCGATGCGGGGGTCCCGGTGCTCGGTGTCGTCCCGCTCGGTTCGGGCTGCGACTACGCGAAGACGTTCGAGTTGCCGACCGACGTGGGGGCCGCGGTGGAGCGGCTCCTCTCGGACCTGCCGGCCGTCGCTGTCGACGTAGGCGAGGTGCGCTGCCGCCGCGGTGACGCCGAGACGATTCGGTACTTCGCGAACATCGCGGAGGTCGGGATCGGGCCGGAAGTGGTTGCGAGGGCGAGCCGCATGCCGCGTGTTCTCGGCCCGGCGATGTATTTCGCGGCCTTCTGGATCAGCCTGCCGCGCTACGAGCGGCGTTCCGCGAACATCCGGATGGATGACGCGACATACGAGGGCCCGCTGATGGATCTCGTCGTCGCGATCGGCCAGGTCTTCGGTGGGGGCATGCGCGTGGCCCCGCGCGCCGACCCCGCAGATGGTCGTTTCGACGTCCAGGTCCATTTCGGATCGAAGCTGGATTACGTGGGGATGACCGCGAAGGTCTACCGCGGGACGCACCTGCCGCATCCACGCATCCGAGAGGAGCGATCCTCGGTGGTCGAGGTCACCTGCACACCGCGCGGGCTCATCGAGGCCGACGGCGAGATCATCGGGCACACGCCCGCCACGTTCCGGTCGATGCCGGGGTGCTTGAGGCTCAAGGTCTGACGGACGGATATCTTTTACCCGTGGCGGATCGGGCATGTCCCTCATGTGGCTCAGCCCTCCCAGTCGGGGCCAAGTTCTGCCCGTCGTGTGGAGCACCGACCGTCCACCTCTCCGACGAACGCCGCATCGTCACAGTCCTGTTCGGTGATGTCGTCGGCTTCACCCCGTACTCGGAGGATCGCGACCCGGAACAGGTGAAGAACCTGCTCGACCGTTGCTTCGAGCGGCTCGCGGCCGACGTGACGTCGTGCGGCGGCCGTATCGACAAGATCGTGGGCGACGAGATCATGGCGGTGTTCGGCGCGCCCGTGGCCCACGAGGACGACCCGGAACGCGCCGTGCGGGCGGCCCTGCTCATGCAGCGGACGCTCGAGGAGCATGCCGCGGAGACGGGTTCCGAAGTTCGCATGCGGATCGCCGTGAACACCGGCGAGGTGCTCGTGGGGGCGCTCCGCGGCGGGGGAGACGTGACGGCGCTCGGCGACGTCGTGAACACGGCTAAGCGACTTCAGACGATGGCCGAACCAGGGCAGGTGCTGGTCGGGCCGACGACGTACGCATCGACGCGCAACGTCATCTCGTACGAGCCGGCCGGGTCGCTCGTGCTGAAAGGCCGGGGAGCGCCCGTCGACTCGTGGCTCGCCGGCGATCCGCTGGGCCCGCCGGGGTCCCGTCCGGGACGTGCACGTACACGTCTGTACGGACGCAAGGCCGAGCTCGGCATGCTGTGGCACGCGCTGGGCACGGCCACGGCCCATGCCCGTCCGCACCTGATCCTCCTGGTCGGCGAGGCGGGAGTCGGGAAGACGCGGCTGGTCGAGGAGACGCTCGAGGTTGCGCGGGCCCAGCACGACGCCCTCATACTCGAGGGCCGGTGCATGCCCTATGGGGAAGCCAACCCCTGGTGGCCGGTCGCCGAGGCCCTCCGTCAGGCCTGTGGCATCGACCCCGACGACCCGGCCGACGTGGCTACACGCAAGTGCCGGGAGACGATCGCCGCCCTCGTGGGTGCCTCCGACGAGGGGGTCGAGGCATCCCGTATCTCCGACGGCCTGCTCTACCTCATGGGCTACGAGGGCACGTTGCACGAAGTGGATCCGTCTCGCGCGCGGGAGGAAGCCGTCCGGTCCGTCCAGCTCTCACTCGCCGCCAACGCCCGACAGCGGCCGGTGGTCATCGCGCTGTCGGAGATCCATTGGGCGGACCAGCTGATCCTCGATCTCATCGACACGATGTTCGAGCGGCTCCGAGGTGTGCCTATCGTTCTGCTGGCGACGGCGCGTCCCGAGCTGTACGACCGCTGGACGCCCAGACCCGGCCGGCACGACCTTCACGTCCTCAACCTCAACCCTCTCGACCGCCAGGCGTCGGCCGAGCTCGTCCGGACGCTGCTCGGAGACGACCAGCCCGAGAACCTCGTGGACGTCCTCGTCGAGCGTGGCGGCGGGAACCCGCTCTTCCTCGAGGAGCTCGTCGCGATCCTCGGCGACACGAGGTCTGAACCGGGGTCGGACCACCACCTCGAAGCGGCGGAGCTCCCGGCGACCCTGCGCGGATTGGTGTCGGCGCGCCTGGACACGCTCGACCGGCGCGACCGGTCGCTGCTGGAGGACGCTGCCGTCATCGGCCGATCGGGTCCCATCGACGCGGTCGAGGCACTCGCCGCGGCTCGGGGCGAGTCCACGGGAAAGGCTCTGCTTGCTGCACTGGCCGAGAAGGACCTCGTGGTCGTCGGGGAGGAAAGCTACGAGTTCAAGTCGGACCTCGTGCGAGATGTGGCCTACGAGACGCTCACGAAAGGAGAGCGCGCACGGCGGCACGCCGCCGTGGCGGAATGGCTCACCGAGTACGCCGAACGGACCGAGCGCGCGGATGAGCACCTCGAGCGGATCGCACACCACTTCGCACAGGCGGCCCAGCTCGTCTCAGACGTCGGTGAGGTCGACGGGGTTCCCCCCGACGTGGTCGACCGCGCGATCGGCTGGCTCGATCGAGCCGTGACACGCGCGGAGTCCCGCGAGACGACGGCGGTATCCGTCCATCTGCTCGAACACGCCTTGTCGCTACTCTCCGAGGACCAGCCGCAGCAACGCGCGAAGTTCCTTCTCGCGCGGGCGAGAGGACGGGCAACGCTGCGCGAGATGGAAGAGGCGCATGCCGACATCGGAGAGGCGCTTCGGGTGGCGGAGGCCGAGAACGACGCACCGCTTCGTGCGCAGGCGTTGACCGTGCGCGGCGACGTGCAGCAACGTCAAGGTGACCTCCCCAGCGCGGCGGCGACCCTCGAGGAGGCCGCGACGGTGTGGCGCGAAGTCGGCGACCGGCGCGGCGAGGCCGAAGCGCTTCGGCTCTGGGGGTTCACCTCGATCCATCGCGGCGAGCTCGACGCGGCCGAGCTGGCGATCTCCGACGCGCTTGAGATCTCGCGGGCGCTCGGCGATCGGCGCGGTGAGGCGTGGGCGCTGCAGAACCTGGCCTGGGCGGCGTTCACTCGGGGTGACAACGATCTCGCCGAGCAACGTCTGCTCGCCTCGTCCAACCTCTTCGAGGAGATCGGCGATTTCGGCGGCCGGTTGTGGGCGCGAGGACTGCTCGGGTACGTCTGGTACTTCAAGGGCCGTCTCGCCGACGCGGGGGTCGTGGCCGAAGGTGGCATCGACATCATGCGCGAGTCGGGCGACCGGTGGGCGCACGGCATGATGGTGAACCTCCTGGCGGCCGTGCGGCTCTGGCAGGGCAGAACCCGGGAAGCACTGGAACGCGGATTGCAGGGCCTGCGGATCTTCCAAGAGATCGGTGACGACGTCGGGCTGCAGTTCGTCGGCGTCGTTGTCGCGATGGGACGCGTGCTCACGGGCAAACGCGACGAGGTCGTAGCGATGGCCGACGAAGCGCTCCTGACGACCGGGACGGTCTTCGGCGGGTTCGGTGGCGTCATGACGGCGGCGACGGTGTACTCGTTGCTCGGCCAGGGCGAACGTGCCGTCGAGATCATCGAGGGGCACATCGGTGACACCGACGACCCCGACGTCCTCGCCCACCTCGGTCTGGCCTCGTTCGTCGCCGGCCGTTCGACCGAAGCGTATGACTACGCGACCAAGGCTTGGGCGACCGATCCGAAGGACGCCGGGCCGCGGGCGAACTACGCGTGCGTGCTTTCGCTGGCCGCAGCGGCCGCCGGTCACGGCGCGGAGGCAATCTCGGCCGGTGACGAGGTGGGGCGCGTCGGTGGCTCGTATCTCGACCAGGTCCGCGCGCATCTGGGCCGGGCCTTCGGCTACGCGCAGCTGGGAGAGGACGTCAAGGCGCAGAGCGCGATCGCTTCGGCCCGGCGGATCGTGGACCCGAGTGAGGATGACGTTCACCGCGCGCTCGTCGCGCTCGCTGCCGGCGTGGTGGGGACCGTGCGCGGCTGGTCCGACGTTCCTCCCGTGAGCGAATCCCTCGAGAAGCTGTCGAGGCTCGGTGTCGCTGCCGAGGCCTGGGAGAAGGCGTTCCGCGGCTCGGTCGGGTCCCCGGAGGAGCCGTCGCGGCTCTTCGCTTGAGGACACGTCCACGCCCTCATTGAGCCCGGAGGACATCCGCCGGCGCGTCTCCGCGGCCCGGATCGCCCGGCTGGCGACGATCGACGACAGTGGCCGTCCTCATCTCGTGCCGATCACCTTCGCGAGCGTGGGCGACACCCTGTACTCGGCGGTCGACGCCAAGCCGAAACGGACCCATCAGCTCAAGCGGCTCGCCAACATCGAGGCCGTCCCGGAGGTCGCCGTGCTCGTCGACAGCTATGACGAGGACTGGTCGCAGCTGTGGTGGTGCCGCCTCGACGGCCGGGCGCGCGTCGTCCGTGACGGAGAGGAGCGCGACGGGGCGCTTCGCGCGCTGAGCGAGAAGTATCGGCAGTATCGTGTGGAACCGCCCAGCGGACCCGTGATCGTCGTCGACGTGACCGGAGCGACCGGGTGGGCCGCTTCCTAGAGCGACGAAAGGGGAACCCAGATGCCTTTGCCCGAGCTGATCCCACTGGACGTGTTGCTGGGCAATCCAGAAAGGTCGCAGCCGCAGATCTCACCGGACGGAACACGCCTCGCGTATCTGGCTCCGGTGGAGGGCGTGCTCAACGTCCTGGTCGGCACGGTCGGCGGGGACGACTTCGTCCCGGTCACCAAAGACACGGACCGGGGCATCCACTCCTACATGTGGGCGCACGACAACCGGCATGTGCTCTACACACAGGACTCGGGCGGCGACGAGAACTGGCGGCTGTACACCGTCGACCTCGAGACGGGCGACATCGCCGACCGGACGCCCTTCGAAGGCGTGCAGGCGCAGCTCATCACCCACCGCAAGCAGTTCCCGAACGATGTCCTCGTCGGGTTGAACTCCGACAACCCGCAGCTTCACGACGTGTTCCACCTGAACCTTTCGAGCGGGGAGCTGCGAAAGGTCGCCGACAACCCCGGCTTCGTCGGCTGGCTGGTCGACGCACAGCTCAAGGTCCGCGGCGCCGCGGCGCCGCAGCCCGACGGCGGCGTCGCGATCATGGTCCGCGACAATGAAGACGACGAGTGGCGGTCTCTCGTGGTCCTTGATTCCGACGACGCGCTGACGAGCGGGCCCATCGGCTTCAACGCTGCCGGCGATGCGATCTACTTCCAGAGCTCGGTCGGCGCCAACGCGGCGCGTCTCGTACGGATGGACGTCGCCGCGGGAGACGTCGAAGTCCTCGCCTCGGACCCGACCTACGACCTCGTGACGGTGGTGATGCACCCGGACACACGTGAGATGCAGATGGCCGGCTTCCTGAAGGAGCGCCTCGAATGGCAGATCCTCGACCCCGAGATCGCCGAGGACATCGAAGCGATCAGACGGCTCCATCCCGGCGACTTCGGGATCTCGGATCGTGACCACGCCGACCGAACGTGGCTCGTGACCTTCGACGACGATGCCGGGCCCGTCAAGTACTACGCCTACGACCGCGAGTCGAAGCAAGCGAGGTTCCTGTTCGACCATCGGCCTGCGCTCAACCGGTACTCGCTCGCCCCGATGGAGCCCTTCAGCATGAAGGCGCGCGACGGACTGGAGCTCAACGGCTACATGAGTTTCCCGGTGGGCGTCGAGCGGCGGAACCTGCCGACGATCATCAATGTCCACGGTGGTCCGTGGCACCGCGACAGCTGGGGCTTCAACCCCGAGGCGCAATGGATGGCCAACCGCGGGTACCTCTGCGTGCAGGTCAACTTCCGCGGATCCACCGGTTACGGCAAGGACTTCGTGAATGCCGGCGATCGCGAGTGGGGCGGCAAGATGCAGGACGACGTGTCCGACACCGTGCAGTGGGTGATCGAGCAGGGGTACGCCGACCCCGACCGGATCTGCATCTACGGCGGCTCCTACGGCGGCTACGCCACGCTGGTCGGGGCCACGTTCACACCCGAGCTCTACAAGTGCGCCGTTTCGATAGTGGGCCCTTCGAATCTGAAGACCTGGATCGAGACGGTTCCGCCGTACTGGGCCCCCATGATCTCGATGCTGCACAAACGGGTGGGGAATCCCGAGGCAGACGAGGACTTCCTGTGGTCGCGCTCGCCCCTGTCACGGGTGGAGAAGATCGACATCCCGATGATCATCGCGCACGGCGCGAACGATCCCCGAGTGAAGCTGTCGGAGACGGAGCAGATAGTCGAAGCCATGAAGGCCAAGGGCATCGACCATGAGCTGATCGTGTTCGACGACGAGGGACACGGATTCGCCAAACCCGAGAACCGCATGACCTTCTATCGCGCCGTAGAGAAGTTCCTGGCGCGGCACATCGGCGGCCGGACCGAGGACTAGAGCTCGGGCGTCGGATCGGCTCCCGGTGGTGGAGTGGCCGGCACGTCCGACGGTGTGCGTCTGGCCGGGTGCTCGGTCGGCGCACGCGCGGCTTCCCTGGCCAAGAAGGGCAGCGCGATCGCTTGCAGGATCCCGGAGGTGACCAGCGCGGCGGGGATCGAGACGAGCCGGCCGACGGTTCCGACGGCCGGACCGGCGAAGATCTCGCCGATGGAATGACTCTGTCCTTCCATCGAGATCACCGTCGCACGCACAGACGGATCGGAGTGCCGCACGATCCACACGGTGAAGGTGGGAGAGAGGACGTTACGTCCGATGCGCACAGCCCAGTAGGCGCCGACGGCGACCGCGAAGCCGGGAGCCAGGCCGAAGACAGCGCAACCCACCGCGATGACGATCATGAGCACGATCGACGTGGTGGCCAGGGCGCGGTCGCTCTCGCGCTCGACGAACCGGCGCGACGCGCTCAGTGCGGCCACGCTCAAAGCGGTAGCGATGCCACCGACTATCGCGAACCAGTAGAGCTGTGAGAGCGAGCCGAGTCCCGGGAGCCGGTAGTCGGTGTAGAGGTGCGCTTCCCACAACCGGTCGAGTCCTTCGCTCGCAGCTCCGGTGAGGAAGGTCGCGGCCAGGATCACGAGAAGCACCCGGTTCCCACGGATGGCTTTCGTGCCGCCGCGGAAGGTCGACGTCAGCGCGGCCACGCGACTGGCGTGCTCGCCGCGGACGAAGCCGGTTTCCGGCATCGTCGCGAGCAGGACCAACCCGAGCGCGACGTAGGAGGTCCCGGCCGCCAGGATCGGGAGGTTCAGCTCGATCGTGGCCAGACCGGCGCCGGCGAACCCGCCGACGATCGCCAGGCCGAGGTTGGCCTGCTGTCCCCGGACGATGGCTCGCGCGGCACGGTCGTCGCCGACCTCACCGGCGATCCACGCCTCGGCGGCCCCCGAGAAGAACGTCCAACCGGAACCGAGGAAGGCTTGCCCGATCATGATCGGCCAGAGTGAGGCGAACGACCCTTCCAGCAGCCACCCGGCCCCCATGACGAAGGCGCCGATGATGCACGACAACCGCCGGCTGTAGACGTCGGCGACCACACCCGTCGGGACCTCGCTCGCGAAGTACGCGACCTCCAGCGCCGTCCCGGCGAGAACGAGCTCGAGCGGACCGAAGCCCGCCTGCTCGATGCGGTAGATGGGCGCCGTGATGATCAGCCCGAGGCCGAGCCCACGGACCCCTTCGAGCAGGAGATAGACGGGATAGGCGTTCATCGTTTCCGCAGGTCAGAGGGCACAAGTGCTCGAGGTCATGTCGGTCGCGGCACCTATCATGCCCGCATGCTCGATCTGGTCGCCGTGGCGGGGCAGGTGCGCAAGATGGGCGTCGGCATGGCCTCGCTCGCTCAGGAGACCGCGCCGAGGCTCGCCCAAGCCCTCGCAGCGTGGGAGCGGGCGGCCGCGATGGGTCCGGCGCTGCGCGACCGCGTCGAGCGCGCCAAGACGAGCTGGCTCGTCGCGGAGCCGCTCGAAGCCCTCGGTGCATATCCGGTCACGGCGACCGACGAGTACCGCGTGGTCGCCACCGACGGCTCGCAGATCATGCCTGACCGCCACGACCATCTCGCGTGCTTCCTGGTAAACGTCGGCGTCGTGGACATCTGCTATCCCGATGCCACCGCCTGCCTGAGCTCCAAGCCCGAGGTCTATTGGGCCCCCGAGGACGTGTATCCGCTCGTCGGCGGCTTCCGTCAGGAGGCCGACCCGCGCGTCGTGGGAGCCCGGCGCTTCGCCGCGGAATGCGACGCGTTGCGCCACGCGATGACCGAGCAGAACCGCGCGCGCACGATCGGGCTCATGGACGGAACGCTGCTGCTGTGGTGGCTCGAGCCCGAGCCCGACCGTCTTCGCGGATTGCCACCGGACGACCTCAAGACCGAGACCTTCGATGCGCTCAAGTCGTTGGTGGCGGCGGCACAGAACGAGGGCGCGCTGATGTGCAGCTACCTATCCTCACCGCGGACGACCGACGTCGTGTCGATGCTGAAGGTCGTCCTGTGCACCGAAGATCCCGTCGACTGTGACAGGTGTCCCTACGACGCCGGCACCAAGAACTGGCACGCGCAGCTCGAGATCGCCGGCGCGTCGCTGCTGCCCGTGCCGAGCAAGCCCTGCGAGGAAGCGCATCCGGTCACCGACGCCGCGCTGCACTGGTCACTCCTGGATACGGGACAGCGTTCGGCCCGCTTCCGCTCGGCCGCGCGCGTGACGCAGGCCTACGACGGCCCCATCGACTTCGTGTACCTCAACGCCGGACGCGAGATCGCGCGCCTCGAGTTCCCGGCCTGGACGACACCACGAGACCTCGAGACGTTGTGCGGAGCCGTCCTGGACCAGTGCGCCAAGGGGATGGGGTACCCGGTGGCCTTGGGCGAGGCGCACGAGCAGGCCGTGGTCAGGTCGGGGGACCGACAGGCGTTCCTCGAGCTGGCGCGCCGGCAGGGAGTGTCCCGGCCGAGCGCCAAACTGGCCCGGAAACGAGCGAGCGTTCTCTAGCCACCCCCGCCGGAGCGAAGCGGAGGCGCTGACTGGCGACGTTAGCGAAAGGGAAAGGTGGACATGGGAACTAGGGAAGTGGATCCGGGCGCTGCGCGCCTCGGCGAGATCGTCGAAGCGTCGACGAGTGCGTGGCGCGCCGTGGCGCCCCGTACGTTCTCGGCTCCCGCGTTCGGCTCCCTCGTAAAGACGTCGGACGGCTCGCGCACCACCTACGGCGTCATCGCGCACGTGGAGCACGCCTCCGTCGATCCGTCTCGCAGAGCC
>Ga0299907_10000165_pt1 | contig 27794 bp, 28 predicted proteins | sample RVTome_16_FD_198680 | JGI IMG/M metagenome (GOLD analysis project Ga0299907, IMG submission 198680) | Soil microbial communities from uranium-contaminated site in the Upper Colorado River Basin, Wyoming, United States - RVT152D67 (version 2) ...
CCCGGCGGGGCAATCCCCAAAGCCTGTCGACGAGCGCGACCGCGTCGCGAGTTCCGATCGTCGCCCCGTTCAGGATGTAGCGCTCACCCGGTTCGCCGTTCGACTCCGCAAGGACGTGCCCCCGCGCGCAGTCCGAGACGTCGACGATCGAGACGACGCTGTCGATGAGCAGAGGGAGCTTGCCGCCCGCGACATTAATGATCAGTCGTGCCGATCCGGTGCTCCGGCCGGGTCCTTGGACCGACGACGGGTTCACACAGACCACCTCGACGCCGGTCTCTTCGCCGAGCCGAAAGACGGCGCGTTCGGCGAGGTGCTTCGATCGTTCGTAGTTCGAGAGGTACCAGCCGCGGTGCGGTGTGCTCTCACGTCCGATCGCGCCGGCGGGCTCGCCGACGGCGGCCGCCGACGACGTGTGCACAACTCGCTTCACCCCCTCTGCGGCTGCGGCACGGATGACGTTCGCCGAACCGTTCACGTTCGTATCGAGCATGTGGCGAGGATTGCGCGCGCACGTGGCGTTGACCCCGGCGACGTGGAACACGGTGGTGCACCCTGCGGCCGCCGAGCGGAGTGAGGCCCCGTCGAGCACGTCGCCGCGGACGGGCGTTGCCCCGAGCTCGCTCACGTCTCTTGCCGCGGCATCGCTTCGGGCGAGCGCCCGAACGCTCCGACCATCGGCGACGAGGCGCTCGACGACTCCGCGTCCTACGAAACCGCTTCCGCCGGTGACGAGGACCGGATCCGACGGAACCACTACCGGTCGAGCGTGAGCGCCGCGCGGAACCGCACGAGGTACTCGATCGCGGAGACGACCGTGATCGCCGCGGCCGCGATCATCACGTACTCGTCGAGGAACAGCGGGCCGGCGCGCTCGGGGAGCCGAACGATGGCCAGGAAGATCGCCAGAAACTGCACGTTCGTCTTCGCCTTGCCCCAGATCGACGGCCGAACCAGGTCGCCGCCTGCGGCGACCGCGCCGCGCAGTCCCATGATGAGGAGCTCGCGCCCCACGATGATCAGCGCGAGCCATGGGGACGCGCGATCGACCGCAACGAGGGCGAGCAACGCGCCGGACACGAGGAGCTTGTCCGCGGTCGTGTCGAGGAAGCTCCCGAGCGTCGATGCCTTCGCCCATCGTCGCGCGAGGAACCCGTCGACGAAGTCCGTGATCGCCGCGATCGCGAACAGCGCGGCGGCGACGGCGAACGCGTACTTCGTGTCCGGCCCGGCAAGGACGAGCGCCATCACAACCGGGACGAGGACGATCCGCAGCCACGTGACGGCCGTGAGGAACACGGCGGCGCGTGTATCGGCTGTGGTTCTCAGGCGATGAACCTCACTCGTCCGGGTCACGCGGCATCGTAGCCTCGTTCACGCACGACGATCGTCGATGCAGTTCAGCTGTCGGCGCGCGTCCGCAGGAGCTCGCGAACCTCGCTGGCGGACGAAAGCGAAAGCGCCTTCGCGGCGAGAGCGTCGGCGGCGTCGAGATCCGTCTCGCGGACGGCGTGCTTCACGTGAGGGATCGCCGGCGCGCTCATCGAGAGCTCGCGGACGCCGAGGCCGATGAGGAGCGGCGTTGCGAGTGGGTCGCCGGCCAGCTCGCCGCACACTCCCGCCCAGATTCCCCCGGCGGCCGCCGCGTGGGCGGTCCGGCGGATCAGCTCGAGGACCGCCGGATGGAGGGCGTCCGCGAGCGCTGCCACCCGTTCGTTCCCTCGATCGGCCGCCAGCACGTACTGCGACAGGTCGTTCGTGCCGAGCGAGAAGAAGTCGACTTCCGGAGCGAGTCGATCGGCGCCGAGCGCGGCCGAGGGGACTTCGATCATGGCGCCGACCTCGAGCCGTTCGGCAACGCGATCGCCGGAGTCCGCGACGGCGTTCGCGGCGCGATCGATGGCAGCGCGGGCGGCGCGAAGCTCCGCCAGCGTCGCCACCATCGGGAACATCACGCGAACGGGGTGGTCCGCAGCGACCCGGACGAGTGCGCGCAACTGGACGTCGAGCACGTCCGGTCGCATGAGGCCGAGCCGCAGTCCGCGAACCCCGAGGAAGGGGTTCGGTTCGTCGGGTTCGGCCAGGTAGGGCAGTGGCTTGTCCGCGCCCGCGTCGAGGGTTCGCACGAGCATCGGTCGGCCGTCGAGGGCTACGGCGGCAGCGCGGTAAGCGGCCTCCTGCTCGTCCTCGGTGGGTGCGTCCTCTCGGTCGAGGAACAGGAACTCGGTGCGGAACAGACCGACGCCGTCCGCTCCCTGGTCGAGCGCCTGCGCGACGTCGTCGAGCGAACCGACGTTCGCGGCAACCTCGATCACGACGCCATCGCGTGTGATCGCTTGTTCGGCGGCTCGCTTGCGAGCGGCGCGATCCGTGTCGGCACGAGCGCGACGCCGCGCTTCGAACGCTCCGACCGTCTCGGCATCCGGATCCGGGACGACGATCCCTGCGTCGCCGTCAAGCGCGACGTTCGTGCCCTCGGCGACGTCGAGGACGTCGGCGCCGAGACCGACGACCGCGGGGATGCCGAGCGCGCGAGCCAGCACGGCTGCATGCGAGGTCGGCCCCCCGAACGCCGTCGCCACGCCGAGCGCGGTCGAACGGTCGAGCGCCGCCGCGTCTGCCGGTGCGAGGTCCGGCGCAACGAGTACCCCCGGCGCCTCGAGACGCGGCTTCGGCACCTCGACGCCGAGAAGACGCGCGAGGACCTGCGTCCCAACGCTGCGAACGTCGGCGGCTCTGGCGCGCTGGTACTCGTCGGCGATGTTCTCCCACGTCGTCGCGACCGCCTCGATCGCGTCGTGCCACGCCACCGCGGCGCTCTCGCCGGACGCGATCCCTTCGCGAGCCGCGCCGACGATCGCCACGTCGTCCAGGAGCAACAGGTGGGCGTCGAAGATCGCGGCTCGGTAGGCGCCCGCCCGTCCGGCCGCCGTCGAACGCTGGCGCTCGATGTCGCGCCGGGCCGCGGAGAGCGCTTCGTTCAGCGCCCGGAGCTCCTCCTGCGCGCCGCGGCTGGTGGCGTGGCGAACCTCGAGCGACGGCGCGCGGAACAGGCGAACCTCCCCGACGGCAACGCCGGGCGAGGCCGGCAGGCCGGTCAGCGTTCGTCCGGCCACGGCGGCGCTCACGCCGCGGCGAACGACGGGCGTGGGTTCGGGTCTTTCCTCCTCGTCGCGTTCGTCGAAGTTGCGGTCGGCAAGCTCGCGCAGTGCGTCGATCGCTTCGCGTGCTTGCGGACCGGATGCCGAGGCCTCGACGCGCTGTCCCTTCGTGACGCCGAGCGTGGCGACGGCGTTGAGGCTCCGTGCGGAGACGGGACCACGACCCGTGTCGAGGTTGGTCACGTTGACGTCCGCGTCGAACGACGACGCCGTTCGAACGAGCAGCGCGGCGGGACGCGCGTGGAGCCCGTGAGCGGTTCGAACCACGAACTCCGCCGTCGCGCTGCCGCCCGCGTCGTCGCCGGTGCCGGGCGGCATTTCGGCCGGAGGAGCTACAGCTCCGAGGTGTACCGCCTTCGCCGACAGTCCGCCCTGTGCCTCGGCCGCGACCTGCTCGAGCGTCGACCCGATCCGAGCCGAGACGGCGGCCGCCACTGCTCCCTCGACGAACGGCGCCGCGGTGAGCAGCACTCTGTCGCGTTGGCCGTCCGGCAACAGGTCGAGCGCCATCTCAGCCGAGAGGACGGCGCTCCCCAGATCCATCAGCACCAGGACCCCATCCTCGGACCACGCTCGTTCGATCGCCTGGACGACCAGCGCCGCATCCGTCCCGATCACCTGGTCCGGCGAGTCGAGCCCGCCCGCCGTCTCGATCCGAACGTCTTCGCCGCCCATCTGGCGCGCGAGCTCGGCCGCGCCCTCGGCGATGGAGCGGCTGTGCGAGACGAGAACGATGCCGACCACGCCGTGGCGTCAGGCTCGCGACGCGAGCGTGACGATGAGGGTGACGCCGTACGCGACCGTGACCACGCCGAGCACCACCAACGCGCGTGAGATCCATGCCCGCGGGCGCTGGCCGGTCGCGAGGTCGAACAGGACGCTTCGCAGGCCGAGCATCGCGTGGACCGTCACCACGACCAGGAACAGGAGCTCGATCGTGAACATGAGGGGATTCGCGACGTACTCGAGCACCTGCCGGTAGCTGCGAAGGCCGCCAGTTTCCTGCACCACGAAGTGGTGCGCCACCATGTGGACGGTGATGAGCACGACGAGCGCCACGCCGGTGGAAGCGGTCGCCCGCCAGACGAGTGGCTGTCGGCCACCACGTTCCGTCCCGATGCCTTCATCCGTTCGAACCGCCACGTCAGCTCTCGCCCAGGATGCGGAACGCGCTGAGGGCCAGCGCGAGCGTTCCAATGACCGCGCCCACCCACCACAGCGCCTTCTGACGGTTCGGCACGTAGCCGGTTCCGACCAGCGTGACGCGCAGGCCGTTCAACCCGTGGTACAGCAGTCCGAACAGCAACAGCACGTCGAGCAGGAGGAAGACCGTCGTCGTGGCGAGCTCCAGGAAGTCGTTCCACGCCTCCCCGCCGCGGAGCAGCAACGAGAGCACGGCCAGGTGAAGGTACAGGTAGAAGACCAACCCGAGACCGGTGATCCGGTTCCCCACGAAGGCGAGGTGGCCGAGGGTTCGCCCCCTCGGGTCGAGCCACGCCACCGGGCGGGGCCCCAGGCCCTTGCGCTGGACCGGGCCTCGAGAGCGTCGTTCGTCGATCGCGTCGCTCATGTCGGATCGCTCCCGCGCGGCTGCTTTCGCAGCCGTCGACCGAGCAATGTCCCACGCAATGACATGATCCGCGCCGCGGGGTTGACCCCGGATGGGCAAGCGGCCGTGCACTCGAAGATCGCGTGACATCGCCAGACGCCGTCGGGAGCGTTCGCCCACGAGAGCAGGTTCGCCACCTCGGCCCCCCGCGGCTCTTCGAGCACCCGTTCGCCCCACGCGAGGGCCGCCGGTCCCACGTAGCGCTCCGCGGTCACGACGACCGGGCACGCCGAGACACACAGCCCGCACTCGATACAATCCTCGTACCGCTCGTAGCTCGCGATCCCGTCGGGCGTATCCGCATCGTCGAGGAACTCGCTCCCTCGGACGATCGGGTGATCATCGGGGAACCGCTCGAAGACCTCGCGCATGTCGACGACGAGGTCCGTGAGGACGGGCACGTTCGCGATCGGCTCGACGGTGATCTCGCGTCCGACGTCGTGGACCATCGTGACGCACGCGAGCGCTTCTTTCCCGTTCACACGCACGCCGCATGTTCCACACGACGCGTGCAGGCACGAGTGGCGGAGCGCGAGCGTTCGGTCGCGGTGGACCTGGATCCACCGGAGCGCTTCGAACACCGTCGTTCGGTGCCCGACCGGCACCTCGAACGTCTCGTAGTGGGGCCGCTCGTCTCCTCGCTTGTATCGAAACACGCGGAACCGGCGTGGCCCCGCCGGCGGTGCAGTCGTTCCGGCGGTGTCCGCTTCGGTCAGGGCATCGATCGTCACGCTCATGTCAGGCTGCGTACACCTCCGTGTGCGGCGCCAGCACCGTCTCGCGCGTTCTGCACTCCGCCTCGACCCCGAGCTTGTGGCACACGACGTCCGCGCAGAGCTCGGCCATCCCGCGCAGCGTGGTCGCCTTTCCGCCCGTGATCGTCACGAAGCCCTCGACGCCGTCGGTCTCGGCGTGGTCGTACGTCTTGAACGTTCGCGACAGCTCGCGTCCGGCGTCGGCGTCGCCGCGCGAGCCGATGAGTGGGCGAGCCGCAGACCACGCCGAGCGGAACTCTGCGCGTGTCACAGCCGGGATCAGTTTGGCGCCTTCCTCGTACATCCGCTGCACGTGATCCTCTGGGACGTCGAGCTCTTCCGGGTCGTCGACCGTCCACGACGATGTCCCGACGATCGAGAGCGCTCGCTGCGGAACGACGATGTCGCCGTCGCCCGAGCGGTGCATGCGGTTCACGACCATGTTGCAGAGTCTGCCCCGCAGCGCGAGCATGACGCCGGGGGAGGGGCGGATCGGGACGTCGACGCCGGCCATGGCGGCGACCTTCTCGCTCCACGGCCCGGTCGCGTTCACCACGACGTCCGCCGAGATCTCGCCCACCTTGCCCGTCACGTGGTCGCGGACCACCGCGCCCGACACGACGCGGTCGTTCACGACGAGGTCCAGCACCTCGACGTAGTTGCGGAGATCCGCGCCGTTGCGTCTGGCGGTGGCGAAGAACCGGAGAGGCATCCGCATCGCGTCCATCGTCGCGTCCGGGACGCGCACGGCGGCCTTGAGCGACGGGTTGAGGTTCGGCTCGAGCGCGAGCGCCTGCTCCCGCGTCAGCTCCTGCGCGGGGATGCCGCAGTCGGCGCACGCCTTGACGAAGTCGTCGTAGTACTCCATGTCCTCGTCGGTGATCGCGACGAACAGCCCGTCGTTCTCCTCGAACGATCCCGGGCAGATCTGTCTGAGGATCGTGTTCTCCTCGATGCACTCGATCGCGGACTCAGCGTCGCCGACGGCGTACCGCGCGCCCGAGTGCAGAAGGCCGTGGTGCCGGCCCGTCGTTCCCGAGGTGAACTCGCCGCGCTCGACGAGTGTGACCTGGACGCCCCGAAGCGTGAGGTCGTGCGCGAGCGCGCCGCCGGTTCCCCCGCCGCCGACGATCAGCACGTGGAATGGCGGGGTGCCCGGTGCACTCGTCATCGCCGCGAGTCTGCCATCGGGCACCCCGACGCGTTCGCCCTAGTGCTCGTGCTTGGACTCGTCCTCCTGGCCCTCGGCGAACGAGCCCTCGCCGTGCTCGTGCTCCTCGGACGCCTCCTGACCCTCCGCGAAGTCGCCGCCGTGCTCGCCGCCGTGCTCGTGCTCGGCCGCCTGGCCCTCCGCGAACGAGCCGGTGTGCTCGTCCTCGTGGTCGTCTTCTCGCTCCTGCCCCTCGGCGAAGTCGCCGTGCTCGTGCTCCTTTTCCATCCGACCTCCTCCGACCGGTCACCGTCTAGGTATCCGCCGGGGCCGCTCCGTTACTCGAGCCAGTCCATCGTCCGCTGGACGGCCTTCTTCCAGAACCCGTACTCCTTGTCGACCTCCTCCCTCGGCAGCTGGGGAGTCCACTCCTTGTCCTTCCCCCAATTCGCCCGAAGGTCCTCGACCTCCTTCCAGAACCCGACGGCGAGGCCGGCGGCGTACGCGGACCCGAGCGCCGTGGTCTCCGCCACCTGCGGGCGGATCACCGGGACGCCGAGCACGTCTGCCTGGAACTGCATCAGCAGCTCGTTGAAGACCATGCCGCCGTCGACCTTGAGCGAGGTGAGCTCGACACCGGAGTCGGCGTTCATGGCGTCGACGACCTCCTTGGACTGCCAGGCGGTCGCCTCGAGCACCGCTCGCGCGATGTGCCCCTTGTTGACGTACCGGGTGAGGCCGGCGATCACGCCGCGGGCGTCGCTGCGCCAGTACGGTGCGAACAGACCCGAGAACGCCGGGACGAAGTACGCCCCGCCGTTGTCCTCGACTGTTGCCGCCAGCGACTCGATGTCGGCCGACTTCTCGATCATGCCGAGATTGTCGCGGAGCCACTGCACGAGTGCGCCGGTGATGGCGATCGACCCCTCGAGCATGTACACGGCCGGCTGGTCGCCGATCTTGTAACCAAGTCCGGTGATCAGTCCGCTCTTGCTCGATACCTGCTCCGTTCCGGTGTTCAGCAGCAGGAAGTTGCCGGTCCCGTAGGTGTTCTTCGCCTCGCCGACCGAGTAGCAGGTCTGGCCGAACAGAGCGGCCTGCTGGTCCCCGAGGTCTCCGGCGACTGGGATACCCGCGAGCTCCCTCCTCGCCTCCCCGTACACGTCGCTGGACGGCCGGATCTCCGGCAGCATCGCTCGAGGGACGCCGAGGATCCCAAGGATTTCGTCGTCCCACTCCAGCGTCTCGAGGTTCATCATCAGCGTCCGGCTGGCGTTGGTGACGTCGGTCACGTGCACGCCGCCCTCCGGGCCGCCCGTGAGGTTCCAGATGCACCAGGTGTCGATGTTGCCGAACAGGACCTCGCCTCCCTCGGCCCGCTCGCGGACGCCGTCGACGTTGTCCAGGATCCACTTGATCTTGGGGCCCGAGAAGTACGTGGCGATGGGCAGGCCGGTCTTGGGCCGGAACCGATCCTGTCCGCCGTCCGACGACAGCTGATTGCAGATCTGGTCGGTGCGCGTGTCCTGCCAGACGATCGCGTTGAAGACGGGCTTCCCGCTGGCCCTCTCCCAGACGACCGTCGTCTCGCGCTGGTTGGTGATGCCGACGGCCGCGATGTCGCTCGCCTTCAGCCCGGCCTTCTGCAGCCCGCCCGAGATCACCTCCTCGCTGCGCTGCCAGATCTCCATCGCGTCGTGCTCCACGTGACCGGGCTTGGGGTAGATCTGCTCGTGCTCCTTCTGATCGATGCCCTTCACCTGACCCGCGTGATCGAAGATCATGAAGCGGGTGCTGGTGGTGCCCTGGTCGAGGGCAGCTACGAAGTCTGCCATCGCCGCTCCTTTCCGATCGTCAGTCGCCAGCCCAGGTGTCGGCGACGGTCTTCAGCAGAAGCCACGAGGACGTCGCGCCGGGGTCCTGGTGCCCGGCGCTCCGCTCGCCCAGGTAGCTCGCACGCCCCTTGCGGGCGACCAGCGGGATCGTGGTCTTCATCCCCTCCTCGGCGGCTGCCGCCGAGCGCCGCAATGCCTCGGCGAACGACGCCCCGTCCTCCAGCGCCGCCCGGTACGCGTCGCGTCCCGGGACTAGTGCGTCCACCATCGTCTTGTCCTGGAGTTCGGCCTTGCCGCGGGCGATCACGCCGTCGACCGCGGCGGCCAGCGCCGCCTCCCAGTCGGCAGGTTCCAGCTCGCTCTTTCCGCTCGTGGCCGCGCCGAGCTGCAGGAACAGGGTCCCGTACAGTGGCCCGCCGGCGCCTCCGACCGTTGAGACGAGCGTCATGCCGACCGTCTTCAGCGTGGCCCCAATGTCACCAGAGGCATGCCCGTTGAGCTTGGCCAGCACAGCCTTCATGCCTCGGTTCATGTTGATCCCATGGTCGGCGTCGCCGATCGCGGAGTCGAGCTGGGTGAGGTGGTCCTTCTGCTCCGCGATCACATCGGCGTAGGCCTGTATGAAGCGCACGACGTCGTCGTACGTCACGGCCAACACCACACCTCCACTGGGCCGGGGTGCGGTCTCCGTTGGCCCGCACCCCGGGACCCGTCGCCTAGACGCCCCAACGAAGCCCCGGCGTCTTCACCGGCGCGTCCCACAGCCGGATCAGCTCGTCGGACAACTTCAGCAGGGTGATCGAGCAGCCAGCCATCTCGAGCGAGGTGATATACGAGCCGATCAGGTTCCGCGCGATCGTGACGCCGCGACCCTCCAGGAACTTCGCCACCTCCTTGTAGACGATGTACAGCTCGATCAGCGGTGTTCCGCCCATTCCGTTCACGAACGCCAGCACCTGATCGCCCTGCTTGAACGGCACGTCCTCGACGATCGCGGTCGACATGATCTCCACGATCTCTGCGGCCGGCTTGAGCTTGGTGCGCTCGCGACCCGGCTCGCCGTGGATGCCGATGCCGATCTCGATCTCGTCGTCGCCGATCTCGAAGGTCGGCTTGCCCGCCGCAGGAACGGTGCACGAGGTGAGCGCCATGCCCATGCTGCGGCCGTTCGCGTTCACCTCGCGGGCGACGTCCGCGACCTCCTTGAGCGAACGCCGTTCCTCCGCCGCGGCGCCAGCGATCTTCTCGAGCAGGACCGTCGTGCCGACGCCGCGCCGTCCCGCCGTGTAAAGGCTGTCCTGCACGGCGACGTCGTCGTCCACGAGGACCGATTCGACGTCGATCCCTTCGGCACGGCATAGATCCGCCGCCATCTCGAAGTTCATGACGTCGCCGGTGTAGTTCTTGACGATGTGGACGACGCCGGCGCCGCCGTTCACTGCCTTGGTCGCCGCCTCCATCTGATCGGGGGTCGGGGAAGTGAAGACCTGGCCGGGACAGGCAGCGTCGAGCATCCCGACGCCGACGAACCCACCGTGCATCGGCTCGTGGCCCGATCCGCCCCCGGAGACGAGCGCCACCTTCCCCTGGACCGGCGCATCGGCGCGCACGATGTAGTGCGGGTCGTAGAAGACCCTGACGAGGTCGGGATGAGCGGCCTCGATCCCCTGCAGCTCCTCAGTGACGACGTCGTCTGGCTTGTTGATCAGCTTCTTCATGCGGGCCTCCTCCTCACCTCCCACAACGGGCGACCGGTCGCGGTGCTCCTTCCGTCACCTCCTCACGTGATCGCCGGGAAGAACCACAGCCCCAGCAGCGCGCCGATGATGCCTCCGATGACCGGTCCGACGACGGGGACCCACGAGTAGCTCCAGTCCGAGTCACCCTTGCCGGCAATCGGCAGGATGAAGTGCATGATCCGCGGGCCGAGGTCCCTGGCCGGGTTGATCGCGTATCCGGTGGGGCCACCGAGGGACATGCCGATGACCACGACGAGCAGACCCACGGCCAAGGGCAGGCTGAGGGCGCCGCTCGCCGGGCCGAGCGCCAGGATCCCGAACACGAGGATCATCGTGCCGATGATCTCGGTGATGAGGTTCGGTCCGGTGTTGCGGATCGCCGGGCCGGTGGAGAAGACGGCGAGCTTCAGGCCCGGGTCTTCCGTTTCGGCCCAGTGAGGAAGGTACGCGAGCCACACGAGGATCGCACCGATCGCGGCGCCGATGAACTCACCCGCGAGGAGCACCGGCACGTCGGCCCACTCGAATCCGAACTGCTCCGGACCGATCGCGGCCAGCCCGATCGTCACCGCGGGGTTGATGTGCCCGAGGCCCCCCTCGACGGCCAACGCCGCCAGTACCCCCATGTACACGCCGAGTCCCCACGCGAAGGTGACGACGACCCAGCCGGCGTTCTGCGCCTTGGATCGGTTCAACAGCACGCCGGCGACGACGCCGTCGCCGAAGAGGATCAGCGTCGCCGTTCCCACAACCTCGCCGAGGAACATCTCTACGACCACCCCCTCGTCGGTGCCCGGGCGGGCACTTCGGCGGTAGCACACATCTGCGGCGAGACGCCGTCAAATCGCAACATGCTCGTCATCCCGCTGGAATGTCCGCCTTCCGTTCGGTATGGTCGAACGCCACGCACGCCAGGTGGGTCGATCACGCCCTCGCGGCGGTGAGGAAACGTTCGGGGAGATCTGAGGGAAAGGGCGTTGGGAGCATGTCGCAGCCGGAACGGCTCGACGGCGCGTTCGTCGCCCGCTGGGTGGGCGACGTCGCGCGCGAGATCCGAGCGAACCGCGACTACCTCACGCAGCTCGACGCGGCCATCGGCGACGCCGACCACGGCGTGAACATGGACCGCGGCTTCGCCGCGGCCGTGGCGAAGGTCGACGAAGACGCGAGACGCTCGCCCGGCACCCTGTTCGAGATTGTGGGGACGACCCTCGTGCTTTCGGTTGGCGGCGCTGCCGGTCCGTTGTACGGATCGGCGATCCGCCAGATGGGACGCGCGCTCGACGTCAGCGAGTCGTTCGACGCCGAGGGCCTCCTGGTGTTGTTCCGCGCGGCGCTCGAAGAGATCCAACGTCTCGGGGCGGCGCAACCCGGCGACAAGACGATCGTCGACGCGCTGGTCCCGGCAATCGCTGCGTTCGAACGCGCCCTGCGTTCCGGCGAGGATCTCGTCGGGGCGGCCGGACGCGCCCGCGCCGCGGCGGAGGACGGGATGCGGGCGACGGTCCCGTTGCAGGCACGCAAGGGACGCGCGTCGTACCTCGGTCCGAGGAGCGTCGGACATCAGGACCCCGGAGCGACGTCGACGGCACTGCTGTTCACCGCGCTCGAACGCACGGCGTCGCGTGGTGACGCGACATGATCCAGTCGGTACGTCGCGCTGCGGCGATCCTCCGCGAGCTCGGGGCCGACCAGCCCCGTCTCGGCGTGACTGAGCTCGCGGAACGCCTCGGCCTTGCCAAGGCGACGGTGTACGGGCTGATCCGTGCGCTCGAGCAGGACGAGCTCGTCGAGCGCGACGTCGAGACGGGGAAGTACCGGCTCGGGCCTGCGCTGTTACTGCTCGGCAACGCGTTCCTCGACCGGCACGAGCTCCGCGCGCGTTCGCTGCTGTGGGCGGACTCGCTCGCGTCGCGGACGTCGGAAGCGGTTCGAGTGGGCGTTCCGAACGGGACGAGCACGCTGATCGTTCACCACGCGTTCCGGCCGGACAACTCGCTGCAGATCCTCGAGGTCGGCGCGACGATCCCGTGGCACGCGTGCGCGCTCGGTCGCGCGACGGCCGCGCACCAGGACGAGACGGCGATCGGCTCGCTCCTTGACGGATCGCTTGCGCGCCTTACCGGCCGCACGATCGTGGAGCCGGACGGCCTGCGATCGAGCCTCGACGCGATCCGGCGCGACGGCGTGGCGATCGAGAACCAGGAGGCGGTCATCGGCGAGGCGGAGATCGCGGCCCCGGTGTTCGGGCAGGTGGGGCGCGTCGTGGGGGCGATCGGCGTCGTCGGTCCGGTCGAGCGATTGCTGCCGGAGGGGCACGTCCGCAAGGACGTCGTCGCGGCCGTGAAGGAGGTGGCGCGTGGCCTGTCGCGCGATCTTGGCGGCGCCAGACGGTACGCCCGCGCGCGCTGATCGATAGGCTCGACTCGATGCTCGAGCAGCGTCGTTACCTCACCGTCGACGACTACGAGCCCGCCGCGCGCGAGCTGTTGCCGTCGGACGTGTACGACTACTACGCGGGCGGCGCCGGCGACGAGTGGACGCTCGCGGAGAATCGGCGCGCGTTCGAGCGATGGGTGATCCGTCCGCGGATGCTCACCGGCGCGTACCCGCCCGACGCGTCGGCGGAGCTGCTCGGGACGTCGCTCTCGTGTCCGATCCTGATCGCGCCGTGGGCATATCAGCCGCTCGCGCATCCCGACGGCGAACCGGCGACGGCGCGCGCGGCGGCGCGGGTCGGAACGATCGTGGTCGTGTCGACCACGGCGCTCGACCAGCTCGAGCAGGTGGGTACCGCGTCAACATTCCCCAAGTGGTGGCAGCTCTACGTGTTCACGGATCGCGAGTTCACCGCCGAGATGCTCCGCCGCGTCCACGCAGCTGGATACGCCGCCGTCTGCTTCACGGTGGACTTTCCTGTCGGGGGCCTGCGCCACCGCGACACGCGGAGCGGTTTCGAGATGCCGTACGGCACGACGCAGAGCGAGCTCGTGTTTGACCCGCACATCTCGTGGCGCGACCTCGCGTGGATCCGCGAGCTCGCCCCGCTGCCGTTGTTGGTCAAGGGCATCATGACGGTGGAGGACGCAAAGATCGCGCTCGACCAGGGCGTCGACGGCATCGTCGTGTCCAACCACGGCGGCCGGCAGCTCGACGGCGTCGCCGCGCCGATCTCGGTGGTTCCCGAGATCGTCGCGGCGGTCGAAGGTCGGATCCCCGTTCTCATCGACGGCGGCGTCCGGCGGGGGATCGACGTGTTCAAGGCGCTCGCCCTCGGGGCCTCCGCCGTGTTGGTCGCACGGCCGGCGGTATGGGGACTCACGGTGGCCGGGGAACAGGGAGTGGTGGACGTGTTGACCATCCTGCGGGCCGAGCTCGAGAACGCCATGGCCCTCGCCGGTGTTCGAACGGTCGGCGAGATCACGCCGGCGTTCGTCGCGCCTGCATAAAGGACCGGTTGAGGCGTGCTCGCTCCGTCTGCGAGCATGCCAGCGATGCCACGGATCGATCTCCACACGCACACCGACCGTTCCGACGGTACGTTCACCCCGGCCGAGCTGGTTCGTCTCGCAGCCGAGCGCGACATCGACGTGATCGCGATCACGGATCACGACACGACCGAGGCGCTCGAGGAGGGCAGGGCGGCGGGCACGAGTTCCGGTGTCGACGTCGTCCCCGGAGTCGAGCTCTCGGCCGAGCACGACCGCAGGAGCGTTCACGTCCTGGCGTACTGGGTCGACGTCGGCGATCTCGCGTTCCAGAGCGAGCTCCGTCGTCTCCGCGACCAACGCCTCCGCCGCGGCGAGCTCATGGTCGAGCGCCTGGCCGAGCTCGGCGTCCCCGTTTCCTGGGAGCGTGTGCTCGAGATCGCTCGCGGAGGCAACGTCGTTCGTCCGCACGTCGCGCAGGCGCTCGTCGAGGCGGGCCACGTCGCGTCCGAGGAAGAGGCGTTCGATGTCTGGATCGGCGACGACGGGCCCGCCAACATCGCGAAGCACGCGCTCGCGCCCATCGATGCGGTCCGTCTGATCCGAGAGGCGGGCGGTGCGGCGGTCGTCGCGCACCCGGGCATGTGGGAGGGCGAGGCGCCGCTCCCGCGCGACCTGATCGAACAGATGGCGGATGCCGGGCTCGCGGGCCTCGAGGCCGAACACACCGACCACACGCCCGAGCAGCGCGAACGCTACCGCGCGCTCGCCGAACAGCTTGGGTTGGTGCCGACGGGCGGCTCGGACTGTCACGGCACCCGATACGACCCGATCCGGCTCGGCAGCGCGCTGTGCGCCCCGGACGACTTCGCCGCGCTCCGCGAGCGAGCCCGATGAATCGCTGAGCCCCGCGGCGACAATGGCTCGGTCACGCATCCTCGTCGTCGGCGCCGGATTCGCGGGCCTCTACGCCGCGATCGGATTGAAACGAGCGGCGCACGACGGCCATCGCGTCACCGTTGTCAACCCCGAGAACTTCATGCAGTACCAGCCGTTCCTTCCCGAAGTCGCGTCGGGGACGATCGATCCGCGCGCGGTGGTGGTTCCCCTTCGCGCCACACTCCGGCATTGCGAGATCGTCGTCGGTACCGTGAACCGCGTGGACCACGCGGAACGACGTGCGGTCGCGACGCTCGCGGACGGCAAGGAGCGTGAGCTCGGGTACGACGTCATCGTCATGGCGCCGGGTTCGACATCGCGCGTCCTCCCCATCCCTGGCCTCGCCGAGAACGGCGTGGGTTTCAAGACGGTGCAGGAGGCGATATACCTCCGTAACCACGTGCTGTCGCGACTCGACGTCGCCGCCGCGAGCGACGACGAAGACCGACGGCGGGCCGCGCTCACGTTCGTGTTCGTCGGCGGCGGCTACGCCGGCGTCGAGGCGCTCGGCGAGCTCGAGGACCTCGTTCGCGACGCGATGCGCACATATCCCTCGCTCGCGCCGTCGCACCCACGGTGGATCCTCGTCGACGTCGCGCCGAAGATCCTGCCGGAGCTCGGCGACGATCTCGCCTCGTACGCGCAGGACCGGCTCGTTGAGCGCGGCGTCGAGATCGCCGTGAACACGCGCCTCGAGTCGTACTCGGACGGCACCGTAATGTTGTCGGACGGCAGTTCGTTCAAGGCCGACACGCTCGTGTGGACGGCGGGCGTCCGCCCGTCGTCGCTTGCCAAGGCCTCCGGGCTTCCCGTCGACGACGCTGGGCGCATCCTGACGGACGACTACCTACGCGTGCGGGGCGTGGACGACGCGTGGGCGGCCGGCGACGCGGCCGCCGTTCCCGATCGAACGACGGGAGCGCTGTCGCCGCCCACGGCGCAGTACGGGATGCGACAGGGACACCGCCTCGCGCGGAACGTCGCGGCGGCGCTGGAGCGTCGGCAGCTCGTGCCGTTCGAACATCGGAACATCGGCGCCGTGTGCTCGCTGGGGCATTACAAGGGCGTCGCCCAGATCTGGGGCGTGAAGGTGAAGGGGTTCCCGGCGTGGTTCGCGCACCGCACCTACCACCTCTACGCGATGCCGACGCTCACCCGGAGGGCGAAGATCGCCGCGGATTGGACCGTCGCGTTGCTGTTCCCTCGCGACCTCGCGCAGCTCGGGTCGCTCGAGCGGCCGCGCGAGCCGTTCGAGCGCGCGGCGAAAGGGTGACGGCGGCTACCGCTCGCCGCGGTTGACCTCGACCGCGGCCGACAACGCGGCCTGGCTGCGTTCCAGATCGGGAAGCTCGTGCCCGCCCGTCAGCTCGCGAACCGCCCAGTTCGTCAGATCTCGGATCGAGATGATCCCGACAAGCTTGTCGTCCTCGACCACGGGGAGGTGTCGGATCTTGAGCCGAGCCATGTGTTCAGCCGCCTCGGCGATGTCCGTTCGCGGCGACACGGTGTCGAGGTTCGTGGTCATCCGGTCGCCGACGCGCGTCGAGCGCGGATCTTCGCCGTCGGCCACGAGGTTCACCAGGTCGCGTTCGGTCACGATGCCCGCGAGGCGTTCGCCGTCCATCACGACGACCGACGAGATGGAGTTGTCGTGCAGGGCCGCGGCTACGTCCGCGAAGCTGCCGTCCGCCGTAGTGCTCTTCACGTCGGCGTGCATGATGTCCCTGACCTGCATGCCTGATCCCTCCGATCGAGAACGACTGGTCAGTCAGTCTATTGGTGCGGTTCAGTCGGGCCAAACGCGGCCGGGGCGCCTCAGTGATCGGAGGTGCTGCTGAAGTTGAAGGACTCGATCTTGAGCGCCGGAACGAGCGACGCGCTGAAGAAGAACTCGCTGGCGAGCTCGCTCTCCTTGCCGATCATCGTCGTCGCCTGGAGCGCCTCGAGGATCGACTGCGTGAACCGGAGGTTCTTCACGGGGTGCGCGACCTCGCCGTTCTCGATGAGGAACGTGCCGTCCCGTGTCATACCGGTGATCGACGACTCGATCGGGTGGACGACGTTCGAGTAGTGGAACCGCGTGACCAGGAGGCCTCGTTCGGTCGAGGAGATCATGTCCTCGAGCGACGCGTCGCCCGGTTCGAGGACCACGTTCAACGGGAACGGACCCTCGGGGTTCGGCGGCGGGAGCGCGTGCCCCGTCGTGGCCTTCCCGGCCTGCTTGGCCGTTCGAAGGTCGTAGACACCGTCGCGGAACACGCCCCCCTCGATGAGCGAGACGCGTGAGCGCGGTACGCCCTCGAAATCGAACGGCACGCCGAGGGTGTCGGCACGGCGGGCGTCGTCGTACATCGTCACGTGATCCGCCGCGACGTGTTGGCCGTGGCGACCCGACAGGCACGAGCGTCCCTCGACGATCTGCCGGCCACCGAACCCGATCCACGCGAGGAATCCGATGAGCGTTGAGACAGCGGAGGGTTCGAGGACGACGGTGTAGCGCCCAGGCTTCACGTCGCGGGGGTTCTTCGATGCGCTCGCCTTGCCCGCGGCGCGTTCGCCGACCGTCCCGGCGTCCACGTCATCGACGCTCGCGGCGAATACCTCCGAGAACCCGCTCCCACCGTCGGCTCCGGTGATCACTGTGGTGACCGACGCGCGTGAGGTCGGCGCCCAGCAGAACTGGCCCTCGGTGTTCAGGACCGCGACCTCCATCCCGATCGTCTCGAACGCACCGGCGGCGACGAGCCCGTTCGACAAGCGTCCGACGAGATCCGCTACGCCATTCGCCCTGCGCTCGGGCGACGTCGACGCCGTTTCGTCGTCGAACCGCGACGAGTCCTCGACGGGATTCGGCGGGGCGAGTCCCGGAAACAGCGGATCGGGCGCGACGACGCCGGCCATCTCCTTCGCGCTCTCGGCAACGCGTCGAGCGCCGTCGGGCGACAGATCGTTCGTCGACGCAACGCCGACGCGATCGCCGATCACCACCCGTACGCTGAGGTCCGTGTCCTCGCGCGACGTGCTCTGGTGGATCGAGCTCGACGCGAACCGGGTGAGTCCACCCCATTCGTGAACGAACAGGACCTCGACGGCGTCCGCGCCCGGGATCTCGAGCGCGGCGGCGGCGACGCGGCGGATCTCGTCGGGCCCGACGACGCCGGGCATCAGCCGCACACTCGCCTTCGCTCCATCGGCTCGACGTTCGTTTGGCTCACCTGGGCTACCCCCGCACTCCCACCTGAACGTTGCGAAACCGCGCCGGCGAGGCACCGTGGCCGACGCGTGCCACCTGTCCTGGTTGACCCTTGCCGCAGTTCGGCGTTCCCCACAGTGTCCAGTCCTCGCGGCCGCCGACGGCGTCGCAGCTCTGCCAGAACCCCGTCGTGATACCGGTGTAATTGGGGTTCCGGTACATCTGCGTGAGACGGCCGTCCTCGATCCGCCAGGCGATCTCGCATCCGAACTGGAAGTTCACCCGATGGTCGTCGATCGACCACGAAGAGTTCGTCGTCATGAATACGCCGTCCTTCGTGTCGCCGATGATGTCCGCGAGCGTTCCCTCGCGCGGCTCGATCGAGATGTTCGTCATCCGGATCAATGGGAAGTTCTGCCAGCCGTCGGCGCGCATCGCACCCGAGCTCGGGAGGCCGAGCACGCTGGCCGTCTCGCGGCTCGAGATGAAGTCCTGGAAGACGCCGTCGACGATGACCGGAAGCCGTTGCGCCGGCACACCCTCGTCGTCCCAGCCGAATGAGCCGAGCCCGCCGGGGAGCGACGCGTCCGCCGTTATCGACACGAGGTCGCTCGCGTAGCGGAGCCTGCCCCGGTCGTCGGGCCGAACGAACGACGAACCGGCGAACGCCTCTTCCATCCCCAGTACTCGGTCGAGCTCGACCGCATGGCCGATCGACTCGTGGATCTGCAGCTCCATCTGCCCCGAGTCGATCACGAGCGTGGTGGCCTCGGTCGGGCACTCCGGTGCCGAGAGCAACTCGACAGCCTCGGTGCCGGTGCGTTCGGCCTCCTCGATGAGGCCCAGTTTTTGGATGTGCTCCCACCCCGCCGCGGCGATGTGACCTCGGAACGAGTTGGGAAACGATCGGCGCTGCATCTCGCCGTCACCGATCGCCGTCGCTTCGATGCCGCCACCCGAGTGGACCGAGGCTTGGTCGACCGCGGTGCCCTCGCTCGTCGCCAGCCAGGTCTGCCGGCGGAACAGATCGATCCCGCCCTCGGCGAACGCGAGGCCCTTCACCTCCTGCATCCGCCGCGTCGCCTCCATGAGGAGGGCGACCTTCTCCTCGAGCGGGACGTGGAAGGGGTCCTCCTGCATCGGCGAATGCCACGTGCCGGTCGCCGGTTCGATCTCGGCCAGCCGAACCGGCTCCATCGGCAGACGTGCAGCGGCCCTGGCGATCTCGACGGCGAGCGTTGCCGTGCGATCGATCTCCTCGGGAGCGAGCCGGGCCGTCGCCGCGAACCCCCAGTACCCGTCCACCAGGACGCGGATGCCGATGCCCTCCGACCGCGAGCGGTCGATGCCTTCCATCTGCTGGTTGCGCACGGTCAACGACTCCGATTCGTCGGTGACAACGCGCCCATCCGCATAGTCGGCGCCGGCGGCCATTGCCGCATCTGCGGCCTGCTTGGCGACATCGAGCATCGCGGTGCCGTCTGCCTTTCGAGGGGGTGTCGGTCTGGGCTGCTGAGCCTACCCGAGCGCGGCGACCCGCCGTGCCGCGATCAGGTTCGGGCTGGACGCGTTCCGCGAACGCTGTCGGAGGGGCGAGCTACGGTCGCGGCATGGAGACGTTCGGGTACGCGGCGCTTGCGCTCGCGGTTGGGTTGGGGATCGGAGCAGCGGTGGCCGTCGCCTCGCGCCGCCCGGGGCAACCGCCTGCCGACACTTCGCGGATCGAGGCACGGCTCGAGGTCCAGTCGGCCGAGCTCCGCCGGCTCGCCGACGGTGCGACGGTCCGGGACGGAGGAGCGGAACGCGTGCGCTCCGAGCTCGCGGGCGCCAGGCGGGCGCTCGAGATGCTCGCGCTCAAGGAAGAAGAACGGCGCGACCGCGAGCGCGAGTCGTGGGAGGTCGTTCGACGGCTCTCGACCGTGCTCGCGGGGAGCGCGTCGAAGGGCCGGGCCGGCGAAAACGTCCTCCGGGAACGACTGGCGCAGCTGCCGCCGACGATGCTCGTCACCGACCTGCGGGTGAACGGCAAGATCGTCGAGTTCGCGCTCGAGCTACCGGACGGACGGCGGTTACCGGTCGATTCCAAGTGGACTGCCGTCGCCGAGCTCGAGGCGCTGGAAGCGGCGGCGGATCCGGCCGAGCTCGACCTACGTGCTCGCGAGGTCGAACGACAGGTCGCCGCCCGCGCTCGCGAGGTCGCCCAGTACGTCGACCCGGCGGTAACGGCGCCGGTCGCCGTTGCGGCGGTGCCCGATGCGGCGTATGCGGTGTTGAAGCGCGCACACGCCGAAGCGTTCGCCCGCGGCGTTGTCATCGTGCCGTACTCGACCGCGTTGCCGGTGCTGCTGTTCCTGTACAGCGTGGTGCATCGGTTCGGCGACGCCGGTGATGCGCGTGTCGCGCTCGAGGAGGTCGCAGCCGTTCTCGACGGGCTGGAGGTCACGCTGGAGAACAAGATCGTGAAGGCGGCGACGATGGTCTCGAACGGCGCCGACGAGCTCCGCTCTTGCCTCGGGAAGGCGCGAGGTTCCGTCGCGCGGGGCCGCGCGGTAGCGCGTTCCGACGACCCTTCGCTTGCCGAGGGAGCATTGAAGGCGGTTCGCTAGTCGCCCTCGGAGGGGAGGACGACCATGATCGCACGCACGTGGCGTGGTTGGACCAGGGCCCGCGACGTCGAACCGTACGTCGCGTACCTCGGGGAGACCGGGGTGAAGGAACTCCGCGGAACCCCGGGGAACCGCGGGGTCTTCGTGTTCACTCGGATCGACGGCGACCGAGCGGAATTCCAGGTGATCTCCCTGTGGGAGTCGATGGACGCCGTCCGTGCGTTCGCGGGAGACGACGAGCGCGTCGCGGTGTTCTATCCAGACGACGACCGGTTCCTCGTCGATCGCGAGCGCCACGCGGACCACTACGACGTGGCGGTCGAGGAGCCTGCTCGAACGTAGGCTGCTGCTAATGGACTTCGACGAGGCGCTGGGGCGACTGGGGTTCGAGCCGAGCTCCGAGCGGTCCCCGCGGGGCGTTCACGTATACGCCGCCCACCCCAACCGGTTCCTGACGTACTCGGTCCAGGCGTTCGAGGACGGAACCGCCCTGTTCTCGTGGGAGTTCGCCGTGGGGGAGTACCTCGCCACCAAGGGGATCCAGTTCGGCTCCGACGAGACGCTGAACCAGTTCGCGTATCCGCGTGAGGATCTCCGCGGACCGCAGGACGGCGCGTGGCTGGCCAGTGCGGTCGAACAAGCCGAGTCGCTACTGGCCGACGTTCGGTTCGATCGGGCGGAGTGAGTCCAACCCCAATTCGAGTGGTTGACGATTCATGCACGCCCTGCATAAATATGCGGGGATGGCAGCGACGGCTCGGGTGTCGGTCGGCGTTCTCGGCGCGTCGGGAACGACCGGCGGCGAGCTCGTTCGTCTGCTCCTCGATCACCCCGGCGCGGATCTCGTGTTCCTGGGTGCCCGCGAGTCGGCCGGTCGCTCGCTCGGCGATGTACATCCGCATCTGGCCGCATGGCCGCTGGGGGGCGTCGAGCTCAGCCCGCTGGACGACGCTCCGTCGCTCGACGTCGCGTTCCTCTCGCTCCCGCACGGCGAGAGCGTCCGTCGAGCGCCGGAGCTCCTTGAGAGCGGCGCCCGCGTGATCGACCTGGCGGGCGACTTCCGCCTGCCGCCCCAGGCGTATCCGCATTGGTACGGGTTCGATCACCCGGCATCGTCGTGGACCGAGAAAGCGGTGTATGGGCTCACAGAACTGTTCCGCGAGCAGATCCTCGGCGCGCAGCTCGTCGCCAATCCCGGCTGTTTCCCGACGCCCGTGGTCATCGGTCTCGCCCCCCTGTTACGCGATGGCCTGATCGAACCGGGCCGCCTCGTTGTCGACGGCAAAGCCGGCCTGTCCGGCGCCGGCCGCACGCTCACCGAGGCCACGACCTACACGTCCTCGGAAGAGAGCGTTCGGCCGTACCGCTTCCCACTTCACCAGCACACGCCGGAGATCGAGCACGCGCTCGCCCTGTCGACCGGCATCGAGGTTCGGGCGTCGTTCGTGCCCCACCTCGTGCCTGCCGTCCGCGGAGTGCTCACGACGTGCTACGCGGAAGCCGCCGGCGGTGCGACCACCGACGTGCTCACGAACGCGCTCGCGGACGCGTACGCGGGCGAGCCGTTCGTTCGCGTGCTTCCGCCCGGCGCCATGGCGGACACCAAGCGCGTGCGCGCATCGAACGTCGTCGAGTTGCAGGCGACGGTCGACGAGCGAACCGGAACGGCGATCGTCATCGGTGCGGTCGACAACCTGGTCAAGGGGGCCGCCGGCCAGGCGATCCAGAACCTGAACGTGATGGCCGGCTTCGACGAGACGACCGCGCTGCCGGCCATGGGGGTGTACCCGTGAGCGTCACGTTCCCCCGCGGGTTCCGGGCCGCCGGGACGACCGCGGGTATGAAACCGTCCGGGCGTCCGGACATGGGGCTGCTGGTCGCGGACCCCGTCCAGAGCGTCGCAGGGCTGTTCACGACGAACGCCTTCGCGGCCGCACCGGTTCGGCTTTCGGCGCAGCGCGTGTCTCGCGGTCTGCCGCGCGCCGTCGTCGTGAACAGCGGACAGGCGAACGCCGGGACCGGCCTCCGCGGCGACCGCGACTCCGAACGGACGACCGCTGCCGTCGCCGACGCCCTCCAGCTAGAGGCCTCCGAATTGCTCGCGTGCTCGACCGGCGTGATCGGTGAGCCGCTCCACATGGATCAATACCTCGGGGCGATCCCGGAACTCGTGTCGTCGCTGTCGGATGAGGGTGGCGATGCGTTCGCCGAAGCGATCATGACGACCGATGTCGTTCCGAAGGTTGCCGCGGCGGAGCGCGCGGGGTTCCGCGTCGGCGGTTGCGCGAAGGGGGTCGGGATGATCGCTCCCGACCTGCAGCTGGCCACGATGCTCGTGTTCATCACGACGGACGCCCCGGTTCCGCCGCCGGAGATCCGACGGTTGGCGACCGAGACGCTCGAGCCGAGGTTCGAGTCGCTCACCGTCGACGCGTGCACCAGCACGAACGACACCGTTCTCCTCTTCTCGAGCGGAGCTGCGGGCGGCGACCTCGTCGTCCCCGGGACGGATGCGTGGGTGGACGTCGCGAGCGCCCTGGAAGAGGTGGCAGCCTCCCTCCTGCTACAGCTCGCCGCCGACGCCGAGGGCGCGAACCACGTCATCCTGGTCGAGGTCTCCGGCGCGGAGACGGAACGGCACGCCCAGATCGTCGCGCGCGAGATCGCCGATTCGATCTTGGTGAAGACGGCGATCTTCGGCGGTGACCCGAACCCCGGACGGATCCTCCAGGCGATCGGTTCGTCTGGCGCACCGTTCCTGCCCCAGCTCGTCGACGGGTTCGTCGGCGACGTTCGGGTGATCACCGCCGGCGAGATCGCTCCGTCGTACTTCGACGGCGGCAAGGAGGCGGCGCGTTTCGCGCTCGCCGAGGAGCGCGAGGTCGTTGTGTCGGTGACGCTCGGCAACGGCGAGGGACGCAGCCGGATGATCGGCGTCGACCTCTCCTACGACTACGTGAAGATCAACGCGGAGTACTCCACGTGACCCCGCCGTCGCATCCGCCGCAGATCCGCGAACGGACGATCGCGAAGGCCCGCGTGTTGATCGAGGCGCTCCCATTCATGCGGGAGCACTGGGGGAAGGTCGTCGTGGTCAAGGTGGGCGGCGCCACGATGGAGCGCGCGCCGCTATCCAGATCGTTCGCGGAGGACGTGTCGCTCCTGCTGCACGCCGGGATCCACCCGGTGGTCGTCCACGGCGGCGGTCCGCAGGTGACCGAGGTGTCCGAACGCTTCGGTCTCGAGGCGTCGTTCGTGAACGGGGTCCGCGTCACGGACCGCGAGACGCTCGACGTGGCGACGATGGTGCTCGCCGGCCAGATCAGCACGCGTATCGTCGGTCTGCTCATCGCGGGCGACGTGCCGGCGGTCGGATTGTCGGGCGTGGACGGGGGTCTTGCCGTTGCCCGACGGCAGGCCGAGCCCGATCTCGGCTACGTCGGCGAGATCGTCCGCGTGAACGCCGAGGTGGTCCGCACGCTGATGGCGAAGGGGTTCGTCCCCGTCGTCGCTTCGATCGCGGCCGACGCGGAGGGCCTTCCGTACAACGTGAACGCCGACATGATGGCGGCAGAGCTGGCGATCGGTCTCGAGGCGGACAAGCTCGTGTACGCGAACGACGTTCCGGGCGTGATCGGGCCGGCCGGGGACCTGCTCTCCGAGCTGGGCGTCCAGGACGTGCTCGACCTGCTCGCGACCGGAAGCGTTGTCGACGGCGGCATGATCCCGAAGCTCGAGAGCGCGGTTCGAGCTCTGAAGGCCGGCGTCTCGCGCGTGCACCTGCTCGACGGACGGGTCGAGCACTCGCTGGTCCTCGAGCTGTTCACGCCCGAGGGCGTCGGCACGATGATCACGCCCGACCGAACCGCGTCAGGCGACGCGCCGTGAACCGCAACGGCACCGCGACGAAGGCCAAACGCCAGCAGGCGATCCTCTCGCTCGTCGGACGGGAGCGCCTCGCGAGCCAGGAGGAGATCCGCGCGCGAATCCGCGCCCTCGGCCTGGAGGCGACGCAGTCGACGATCAGCCGGGACGTCGAGGAGCTGGGTCTCGCCCGGGTCCACGACGCGCGGGGGCTTCGGTACGTCGTTCCGGGACGCGCGGACGCCGCTCCGCCGTCGACTGTGTTGCGGCACGCTCTGAACGAGTTCGCGCTGACGCTCTCGCAGGGCGCGGGAGAGTTGCTCGTCATTCGAACGCCGCCAGGCGCGGCGAACGCGCTCGGCGAGGCCGTGGACAGGGCGGAGCTCGACGCCGTCGCGGGCACTCTGGCCGGCGACGACACGATCCTCGTCGTCCCGCGCAAGGGACGGACGGCGCGTTCGATCGAGCGAGTGCTCGAACGGATCGCGGCAGGTGATGAGCGGTGACGCACCGCGCGGTGCCGCAACGCGCGGTGCTGGCGTACTCGGGCGGACTCGACACGTCCGTCGCCATCCGTTGGCTCGCCGAGCAGGGACACGACGTGCACGCCGTCGCCGTCGATGTGGGCCAGCACGAGAGCGTCGAGGAGATCCGCCGCCGAGGGGACCTCGCGGGCGCGGCCGAGGTGCGCGTGGTCGACGCAGTCGACCGATTCGCCGACGAGTTCCTGTCACGCGCCGTCAAGGCGAACGGCCTGTACGAGGACAAGTACCCCATGGTCTCGAGCCTGGCGCGGCCGCTCATCGCCGACGAGGTCGTCAAGGTCGCGCGCGAGGTGGGTGCCACCGCAGTCGCCCACGGTTGCACCGGCAAGGGGAACGATCAGGTGCGGTTCGAGCTGTCGTTTTGCGTGCTCGCGCCCAACCTTCGCGTGCTCGCGCCGATCCGCGATCCGGGCATCCCGCGCGAGAAGGCCGTCGCGCTCGCGGCCGAGTGGGGAATCCCGATCTCGCGCGTCGCGGCGTCGTACTCGGTGGACGAGAACCTGTGGGGCCGAACGATCGAGTGTGGTCCCCTCGAGGATCCGTGGGCGGAAGCGCCCGAGGACGCGTTCGCGCGAACCGCCCCGGTGCACGAGCGGCCGAACGAACCGACCGAGGTGACGATCGGCTTCGAGCGCGGGATTCCCGTGGCGATCGACGGAGCCGCTTCTTCGCTCGCGGACGTCATCAGGAACGTGGACGACGTCGGCGGCAGGTACGGGTTCGGGCGCGTCGACATGATCGAGAACCGACGCGTGGGCATCAAGTCCCGTGAGCTGTACGAGGTCCCCGGAGCGCTCGCGCTGATCCTCGCGCACCGCGCTCTGGAGGATCTGACGCTCGAGCGCGAGGTGGCGCACTTCAAGCCCGGCGTCGAGCGGAGATGGTCGGAGCTCGTCTACGACGGTCAGTGGTTCAGCCCTCTGCGACTGGCGCTCGACGAGTTCGTCGAGGAGACGCAAGGACACGTCGATGGCGAAGTCCGTCTGCGGTTCTCGCCGGGCAGTTGCAGCGTCGTCGGTCGGCGCTCGACGTCGTCGCTGTACGACCTGTCGCTGGCGACCTACGGCGGCGAGGATGCGTTCGACCAGCGGCACGCCGAAGGCTTCGTGAAGCTCTGGGGGCTGCCGCTGAAGGTGTGGTCGTCCAAGCAGGGCGACACGTGACCGAGCGCGAGACGCCGCTGTGGTCCGGGCGATTCACCAGACCGCCGGCTCCCGAGGCCGCGGAGCTTGGCCGTAGTCTCGCGTTCGACGTTCGCCTCGCACCGTACGACGTCGAGGCCGGCGTTGCGCACGTTCGAGCGCTCGAGGATGCGGGGTTGGTCACCGCCACCGAGGCGGGACAGATCGAGAAGGTCCTCCGCGAGATGGGCGACGAGATCAGCGCCGGGACGTTCGCGTTCGATCCCGCCGACGAGGACGTGCATTCCGCGATCGAACGCGGCGTGATCCGGCGGCTAGGCGACGTCGGCGCCAAGCTGCATGCGGGCCGCTCGCGGAACGATCTGGTGATGACGGATCTTCGGCTCTGGCTGCTCGATGCCGAGGACCGCATCCGGGAGGTGATCGAGAGGTGCGCGCGCGCTTTGATGGGTCACGCCCGCGACCACGCCGAGACCGTCATGCCGGGGACGACGCACGGGCGGTTCGCGCAGCCGGTGACGCTCGGGCATCATCTGCTCGCGCACGCGTGGGCCCTCGTTCGCGACCTCGATCGGTTCGGAGGGTGGCGGCGGCGCGCCAGCGTCTCTCCGCTCGGCGCCGGCGCGCTGGCCACGTCGACGCTGACGCTCGACCACGAGGCGACGGCGCGGCGGCTGGGGTTCGAGGCACGGTTCGAGAACTCGATCGACGCCGTGAGCGATCGCGACGTCGTGCAGGAGTTCCTCGCCTGCGCGTCGATCTGCGCTACGCATCTTTCTCGTCTCGCGGCGGACGTGGCCCGGTTCTCGGACGAGTCGCTCGGCTGGGTGGCGATCGACGAGGCGTTCGCAACCGGCTCGAGCATGATGCCGCACAAGCGGAACCCCGACGTCGCGGAGCTGGCGCGCGCGAAGGCCGGACGAGTGCTCGGCGACCTGGTCGCGGTATCCACGGTCCTGCACGGGCTTCCGCTCGGCTACCACCGCGATCTGCAGGAGGACAAGGAGGCGGTGTTCGACGCCGCGGACACGCTCGAAGCCGCGGGCGCCGCGCTCGCCGGCTGCGTTGCCACGCTGACGCTCCACCCGAACGCGATGCGCCGCTCCGCGGAGGCCGACGGCCTGTACGCGACGGACATCGCCGAGGCACTCGTCACGAGCGGCGTCCCCTTCCGTGAGGCACACGAGCGCGTCGGCAGGCTCGTCGGGTCGCTCGAGGCGGACGGGCGCTCGCTGCGCGGCCTCTCGGCCGAGGAGTGGACGGCGTTCGGTGTCCCGAACGGCTCCGAGCTCCTCGACGCGGCCCGTTCGGTCCGGGCACGTGCGGCTCCGGGCGGCCCGAGTCCGGACAGCGTTCGCCAGCAGATCGAGGCGATCGAACGAGCGCTGGGGGTGCGGGGGCTCAAGAAGTGAGCGAGCGGAAGCGAGCGAACGTAGCCCCCGCAACGAAAGGGTGATACCTGTCGCGACCGGGATGGTCTCGTCGGCGGTGGGGGCACGCAGGCTCGGCGCGCTCGGCACGCTTCGGGCGTTTCGCCGCGACCCGCTCGGGCTGCTCGAGCGCCTCGCGGCCGAAGGCGACGTCGTGCGAGCGCGCGTTCCGGGCGCCGACTCGTGGCTGCTGAACCACCCGGACCTCGTCCAGGGCGTGTTCGTCACCGATCACCGCTCGTTCCACAAGGGCCCCACGATCCAGGCGACCAAGATGCTCCTCGGTGAGAGCCTCCTGACGAGCGAAGGCGAGTACCACCACCGCCACCGGCGGTTGATCCAGCCGCTGTTCCACCGTGAGCCGATCGCGTCGTACGCCGGCGCGATGGTTCGACACG
>Ga0299907_10000166_pt1 | contig 27769 bp, 32 predicted proteins | sample RVTome_16_FD_198680 | JGI IMG/M metagenome (GOLD analysis project Ga0299907, IMG submission 198680) | Soil microbial communities from uranium-contaminated site in the Upper Colorado River Basin, Wyoming, United States - RVT152D67 (version 2) ...
GACCGATAGCGCTGCGCGCGGGTTGGTGGGGACCATCGAAGGCGAACCTGAGGAGACACCGAAGAGCGAAAAGCGACTATGAGCGTGGAACTTCACACCCAGTCGACCGTGTACAAGATCGGTTGGTGGCTCCTGGTGCTGATCGCCGGGCTCGGCATCGTTGGCTATCTGGCTTTTGTTCCTCTTGCAGCCACGGCCATGGAGGTCGCGGCTTTCTTCGCCTTGGCGGGCATAAACATCTATGCACTGTCCGTATTGCTCACCGCCTATCGGCATGGTGAGTCATGGGCGTGGTGGGTCATCTGGGTGCAGGTCGCCGTCTACGGGATAACAATTCTCTACGCACCAGATCTCGGCCCTTGGTACGCCGGGCCGGTGATCGCCATCGCCATTGCTCAGCTGCTGACCAGACCCGCATTCCGCAGTCTCAAGCAGCCTTTGGGTTCGCCCGATCAGACAATCACCGAGGATGTGTGATGCAGTTGTTGCAGCGTCATGCATGGTGGGGCCTGCTCGCGATAGCGGTCGCTACTTTGGTCTCAGGCCTGGTGGACCTGGCGAGTGGCGTCACCTGGCAGGCGGTGGATGTAACGGGCAACACGAGTGACGAGATCGCAGTTCAGAGCAACGCGGGTGCAGAGCTGATCGATTTCGCCGTCCGGACCGTGGGGGTCTCCTTCATCGCACTCGGCGTCCTGCTCTGTGCCGTTCTCCTCTTCGCCTATCGGCAAGACCGCATCTGGGCCTGGTGGGTGATCTGGACGCTGCCGGTGCTCACGATCGCCAACTCGCTGCTGATGCGGGCCTTCGGTGCGTGGGGGCCGGCGACCACGGGAACCGTCGTTGGGGTGGTGGCAGCCGTGCTTCACCTCGTTGGAGCACCGCGTTTCTTCGAGCAGTCGAAACGTTCCGGACACTCGAGACCCGCTATCGGAGAATCGGACTTACGTGAGGAGCCGCCACCACCTCCGCCAGCGAAATGAGCGAGCCGTGACACGAGGAATTCAGTTGTCAGTCCCCGCCTCTCTTGGGAAGGAGAATGAAATGGTCAGCCGGCGGCTTCGTTTAATCACAGAGTGGGCGCTTCTCTTAGGAGCTGCGGGTATCTTCATCGATGCATGGGCCAGCTGGTCGCTGAACAGCGACAGTCCTGAGTGGCTGGTTACGATCATGCGTCCTGGCTCAGGTGATGGTTCGATCGGACTGATCCCCGCCTATCTCGGGGTCATTGTCGGGATGACCGGACTCGTGATCGTCCTGTACCGGATAGCCGGGGTATGGATCGGTCTGGTCTGCGGCATTGGAGTCCTGGGCATGTTCACCTTCTGGGGCAGCTACCCGGATCGCGCAACGGTCGGAGGGCTCGGCAGCATCCTCATCGGTGTGGCCATCCTCGCGCTGCCGAATTGGGGACGGCTCGCATCCCCGCTTTGGGTTGCAGCTGGAGTCATGGGTGTCCAAGAGCTCGGCGCTAGACCGGGACTCAACTGGGGACCTATCTCCGCCTTCACTCTCCTTGGGGCCGCCATCGCGGTCACAGGAGTGTTCGTGCTCTGGGGCCTGAAAACTGACATACAGACAACGCGCTCCGCACCCTTTTCGGCGCAACCCGCGCGATAGTCGGTGGTCCAGCCCGGGCGGTGGTCAGGGACGGCGTCGATCCGTTGACCTCCCGTTTCTCAGCCCGGCGCTCATACGGAAGCCGGTCCCATGACAGGCCGTCGACGCGAGATTTCGGAACCCGGGGTTGGCGCAGGCAAGGGACCTCGATCGAGACGACCGTCCCCTCGCTTGGACGTACCCCGCGAGGGGCTGCTGTCACGCTGTCAAGTCTCACGACTTCTCACAACGCTGGTACCACAGCCGCGCCACAGAACCCAAAGTTAGACTCGCTGCCCCTGGTCAGAGCGTTTCGACCTCATCTTTCGCAACGAGGGGTCATGGGTCGACCCTGCAAATCCCGCCAGCTCCACTTAACACTTCTGGTCGGGGCGATTTCGGCGAGCGCGAATGCCGCTGCTCACATAATCCCGCTATCCGCGGCGCCACGGGCCACGGGCGTTTCCAGAAGATTGCGCAACATGGGCACCTCTGTTGAGAGCCTTAGATGTGACTGACCACAATCGCACACCCGGACCGCTTTGATGTTGAGCTGGTCCGATATCCACCCGTCCGCGGCGTGCTCGGCTCGGGTGGCAACGAAACGAAAGGACAGGAACCATGGCCGACAACACGGCAACCGGCGGCAGGAGACCGTTCCGATTCGGTGTCGTCGCCCCCATCACAACTGACCTGTCGACATGGCGCGACCGGGTGCGCCGGATTGCCGACAGCGGCTACTCGACGCTGCTCATGCCCGACGTGCCGCGATGGCAGCCGGCGCCTGCTCCCACACTCGCCCTCGCCGCGGCCCTCGCGGACCTGCGGGTGGGTACGTGGGTGTATGCCTCTCCGCTGCGCGCGGCGTGGAGCACTGCGTGGGAAGCGCACTCGCTTTCGGTGCTTACTGACGGTCGCTTTGAGATGGGCATCGGTACGGGTAGGCCCGGGATTGAAGACGAACTCAGCGAACTGGGTCTCCCCGTTGTCCGGCCGAGTGAGCGGTTGGCCCAGGTGCGTGAGACCGTGACGGTGCTGCGAGATCTCGACGGCCCCGACCTGCACACGCCGGTGGTGATGGCCGTTCGAGGCCCGAAGGCCCAGACGTTGGCGGCCGACCTCGCAGACTCGGTCACCTTCGCCCTGATGCCGAGTGAATCTCGGGCCGAAGTCGCCCGGCTGGCACGGGACTTCTGCGCCATCCGGGACGTCGAACTAGCACTCCACGTGTCGGTGATCGGCGACACGGTCGCGCCGTTCATGGCGCCCCCCGACACCGACCCGGCTGCGCTGCGCGCGGCGGACTCGCTGGCGATACTTCCGGACGACCCTGCGGCGGCCGCAGAGGAAATCCAGCGGCGAAGGGAGGAGATTGGCTTCTCCTACTTCGTCTTCGGTGCCGACTTCGCCGACGCGTTCGCTCCGGTCGTGGCTCAGCTGGCCGGCCACTAGGCCCAATGGTGGTCGGGGTAGCGGCGATCCGCCTTCGTCCGGTGAGCAATGCGGTGCTCACAGCGCGCCTCTGAATCGAGTGGTGGAGCGGCAGGGGTGACGTCCTCGACCGACTCGGCTCTGTGTGACCGCAGTCGAGTATCTCACACTTGAAGACCTGCTTGGTTTGGTGCGTCGTCTCGGTATGGGGCCGGTGAGAGACTTAGGTCTCTTGGATGCAGCCATCGCCCGACCGAAGTCGAGTGCTTTCGGAGAGGACGCCTACCCGACTATCAAGCTCAAAGCGGCTGCTCTCTTGCATTCGATCGTGACGAACCATGCGTTGGCTGATGGCAACAAGCGTCTGGCATGGCTGGCAACCACAGTCTTCCTCGACGTGAACTGCGAACCCATTGATCTCGGTGATGACGACGCCGCTCAGCTCGTTGTGGATGTCGCCGAGGGGACCATTGATGTTGAAGACGACCGCCTCACCGCGTCGTAGGGGGCACGGGATAGAACCCAACCAACCGCAGTATGGACTGTATCTTTCGCAGCGAGGGGGTAACGGGTTCAAATCCCATCGGCTCCACTAAACACCCTGGTCATGCCGATTTGCGCAACGGGTGATCCACAAGATTGGGCATCATGAGCACCTCTCAGGTTGAGAGGTGCTCGGTGCGAATCCACCGAACGGCCGAAGCAGATCCTGACTAGCGGAAGGTTCGAATCGGCGACGCGCCGGATGAAGTCCTCGGTCTTTCTCATCCGGCCGCCGTCGGATCAAGCGAGGCTGGCGACGATCGGGCTTACGTCGTCGAGCACCAGAGAGCTGAAGATGACGTAGGAGATACCGAAACTCTCCCGACGCTCCTCGATTACACCACCAATTTGGTCCCGAGAGCCGACCAGCGTGTGCAGCGATTGGGCGATGTCGCCGGGCGTAGACCCCCATTCGGATGCCAGTCGACCCAGTTCTACATCGGCGTCGTCGGTCACCTTCAGATGACTGATCGTCACGCTCAGCTCGAGATCGTCGAACCGGGGCCCCGACGCATCCCGAATCCAGTCGAGTTGGGTCTTGATCCGATCGCCGGACGCGGCCACGGACGATCCGAACTCGGAGACGTCCACCAGGGAAGGTCGGAGCGGAGATATGCCGACGATGTCGGCCTCACGTCCCGCAAGAGCCATCATCCTCCTCCCTGATCCCGCGATCAGGATGGGTGGGTGTGGCTCCTGTACCGGCTTCGGGCCGCGGATCCGATCCACCTGATAGTGATCACCCTCAAAGGTGAATGGCTCCCCCGACCAGACGCCCCTTATCACGGCCACTGCCTCCTCGAGCCGGTCGACTCGGACTCGGGGTGAGTCGAAGGAGAGGCCGGCAGCGTCGTATTGGTCTTTGATCCAACCGGTGCCAATGCCGAGCTCGAACCGGCCCCCGGAGAGAATGTCGATCGTTGCGGTGTCCCGGGCGGTGACCACCGGGTGTCGATAATCGTTGGCCAACACCATTGGCGAAACGCGCATCGAGGACATCTCGGCGATCACGGCGAGAAGCGGGAGGACGGCGTGCCTCTCGGTGAGATGGTCGGCTGTGAGGGCCACCGAGAAACCGCAATCCTCGGCGCGGGCGAGTAGCTCCTTGAGCTCGGTACGCCGTGGTGAGCCGGCGAAACTGATACCAAACCTGAATCGTCTTTGTCCCATACCGGAACGGTAGAGGGCGGCCGAGCAGACGCCGCCCCTCTAACCTCGGGCTTCGGTCTCGAGCGGAACACCGACGAGGCTGCCGTCACATGAGTAGCGAGAGACCCGTCTCAATGGAGCGCCCTGTGGCCGCCAGCCGATCACAAAGGAAAACCTTGAAACAGAGCGAGGTCAGTGCAGTCCTGGAGAAGCCGATCAGCCAGGAGATGCTCAACCGGGATCTCACCCGGTTGGCGTACGTGGCCAAAGACGGTACCCCCAGGGTCGTTCCCATCGGGTTCGTCTGGAATGGGTCAGAGGTCGTCATGTGCACATCAACCAACGCGGCGAAGCTGGTGTCGCTGCGACGCAATCCGGCCGTTGCCCTCACGATCGACACCGAGGTGTACCCACCGAACATTCTGCTTCTCCGCGGCGAGGCGATGCTCGACGAGGTGCAAGGGATTCCCGACGAGTACATTCAGGCGAGCCGCACCCACCATATGTCGCCTGAGCAGCGTGTCGAGTGGGAGGCGGGCGTCCGATCTCTTTACGACTCCATGGTGCGGATCGTCGTCAAGCCGACGTGGGCGAAGCTGATCGACTTCGACGAAACCTTGCCTACGGCCGTAGAGGAGCTTCTTCGCGAGCGCGAAGGGCGATCGAACGGATACACCGATTGGCACAATGCTGTCCGACTGGTCGGCGTGCCGTTCAGCGGCGTAGGACCGTCGCCGGCCGGTCTATGACACCAGCCGGGCATCCGGATTCATCTGCACGTGCGGAACGCGGCACCCGGGCACGCCTTGGTGTGATCGATGGCACCGTCGCGCTGAAGGGCCTTTCGTTTCGATCGGGACGGTTCAATCACCCGGGCGGGTGAACGTCAAATGTGTGACTCCGCTCGGCGAGGAGGTGGCCTCCACGTTGTAGTCCTCCTCAAGGCCCTCCAACCCATCCCAGAGGCGCACGCCGCGGCCGAGGAGGATGGGGACGACCACCACATGCATGTGATCGACGAGCCCGGCAGCAAGGAAGTCGCGGATCACTATGGGGCCGCCCCCGATGCGTACATCTTGACCGCTCGCCGCCTCGCGGGCCTTGTGGAGCGCTTCGCCAGGCGAACCGTCGATGAAGTGGAAAGTAGTGCCGCCCTCCATCTCGATCGAAGGGCGCAGGTGATGAGTGAGGACAAAGACTGGGGTGTGAAACGGCGGGTTGGGACCCCATGCGCCCTTCCACTCTGGGTCATCGTGCCATCCAGGGTGCCCAAACTTCCCTGCGCCCATGATCTCAGCCCCGATCTCCGGATCGTGCTGTTGTACGAAGGCGTTGTCGACGCCGCCGCTACCGCCGGGCTGCCACCACCTGGTGGCGAACATCCATTGGTGCAGCCGATCCCCGGCATGACCGAAGTGGGCCTCGTGGGTCTGACCTTCGCCGGTGCCGAAGCCGTCGAGTGATATGGCAAAGTTGTGGACACGGGCGAGTGACATGGCTGGTGCTCCTTCGGTAGGTGGGTCAGGTCATAAAGATGGTGCGGAAACGGAGGTCGGTTGCGGCATACGGGTCATGGCCGCGTCGTCGGGTTCCGGCAGATCAGCTTGATCATCAAGCGATGATGGCTGCTCGGTGTCATGACGTCTAATGCCAAATCGGCCTAGATCTCATAGATAAACTTGATCTATGAATCTCACCCATCTCAAAGTGTTGGAGGCGGTCGCCCGTCACGGATCGGTGACGGAAGCCGCGAATGACCTGGATTACTCCCAGCCGTCAGTAAGTCACCATCTGAGACGTTTGGAAGACGCGACGGGAGCCAAGCTCATCCAACGAGTGGGCCGTGGAATCCGGCTCACTCCGGAAGGGGAGCTCCTGGCCGGACGAGCAGCCGAGATCCTGGGGCGAGTTGAGGCCGCATCTGCGGAGCTGGCGGCCCGAGTGGGACTTCGTGCCGGGCGGGTTCGACTCGCCGGGTTTCAAACGGTCCTCAGCACCCTTGTTCCGAAGGCAGCCGCCGCGTTGTCCAAGTCACACCCTGGAATCGAATTGAATCTCGTCGATGCACACCCGAGCGATGGAATGAAGATGCTGCGTTCCGGACGCGTAGACATCGCCCTGATATTCCGGGACGCTGACACGCCGTGGGAGGACGAAGAATTCCACCTCACCCATCTGCTCGACGACTCTCTCTACCTTGTCAGTGACCAGCCCGACCAGCGTCTCGAGGACCATCGTGACTCTGCCTGGGTTGGCGGTTGCGAGCATTGCCGGGCCGCCACGATCAGGGCATGCGAACGTGCCGGGTTCTCTCCACGCATCGCCCACTTCTGCGACGACACGGTCATCGTCCAGTCGCTGGTGGCCGCCGGAATGGGTGTCGCCATCATCAACGGACTCGCGTTGCGGGCCCATCGGGCGTCGGGCATCTACGCCACTCAGCTCAGCGACACTGCCCGGCAGATCTATGCCGCCACCTACGGCGATCCGCCTGATCCACCCGCCACCACTGCGCTCATCAAGATCCTGGCATCATTGGGGACGACTCTGCGAGCCCCTGGAACCCAGCCGGGAGAGCCTGGTACCTCATGAATACACCGACACCTGTGCCGATAGCGGCGGTTCGGCGACTTGGCATCGTTTCGCGCGGTTGGGTTGTTCAGCCGGTTTCGGCCTCGGTGATCACGTCTGCGATGAAATGCTGCGAGTGCTCTATGTCGACGCGGTAGTAGAAGCCCATAGACACGCAGGGCACATCACCCCATGAGGTCACTCCGACGACTACCTCCATATCCTGAACATCACGCAGGATTGGGCCTCCGGAGTCGCCGTAACACGTTCCTTCGTCGCCTTTCGACTGGTTCTGGGATACCCGGAGCCAGGCGTTGTGCAGGCTCTGGAATGCGCTTTGGGCTGTCGCCCGATGATCGAGGTACTCGATGTCCCAGGGTGGCGGCTCGTCGACGAAGCTCCCTCCATACCCGACCACGGTGAACCGTTCTCGAGATTCTCCGCTCCTGGGGACAGTCGATCCCCGGAGGTCTTCGAGCTCTCCCGGCCCGGCGTAGGGCATCGGTGCGATGCTCGTCGGTTCGGCCAAGATGATCGCTGCGATGTCGTGCGGATCCGATGATGGGCCCCATCGATAGAGAGGGCTGTTGACGACCCGGACGATGTCGAGACACGTCTCACATCGGGTCTTGTCGTCGGGTGGGTCGAAGTCCGACGGGTCGGCATCGAAGCTGACCCAGATGTCGGAGTCGCCTCCAACGCCGGGAACCGGGAGCCCAGCCGAATCGATGATGCCATCGGCGATGAGGCCGTCGGCACAATGACCCGCAGTCAAGAACACTTGTGGATGAATGAGAGTTCCGCTGCAGTAGATGCCCAGGCCAAACTCGGGCACACCTATTACACGCCAGTCGATCATGATGGCGCCGACGGCGGGGTAGGCATCAGTGGTATCCGGCTCGCCCCAGGTGATCCCACCCGCAGGCAGCGCAGTGACCATCAGCAGCGCCAACGCAGTGATTGCACCCGCTAGTCGCTTCGCTCGATTCTTCACGGTTTTCTCCCAAACTCCAGGTGAGAGAACATTACGCATTTCGAATGGTGAGCGGACTGTGGAAACTCGCCAATTCCGTCAGCTTCACAATTCGACCACCTGGGAAGTGGCAGTAGCGATCGGGACCCACGACCACCACAGCGCCCCAGCCGCATGCAATCGAGGCTTAGCTGACGTCAGGTCAGAAGAGTTTCTCGTAATCGGCGCTCATGCGGTCCAGGTCGAGTTGGGAGGTGAATCGGCTGAGGGCGAGTGTCGTGCTCAGGGCCGCCATGTCGTTGAAGGGGGGTGGGGGCCTGGGCCACGGTCTCCCCTGAGCGGTGCGAGATAGTCCAGGCAAGACACAACCGGTCATTTAGAGGCGAGATCGGTTCATCCAATCCAGCGTCCTATGAGCCGCCCGGCCGGCAGGTGGTCGTTGGCGTGGTGTCAACTGCTACCGGCCCAATCCAACACACGCATGGCACGTAGAGTGTTCCAGCGGCTGGGAAAGCCCTCGGGACCCTCCATGGCGAAGCTTGTTGGACCCTGGTGGATGTTCTCGAGCGGCCATCGGCCGGCGTCGTCGTGCTTGGCTGCCACCATTTCGATGGCCTCGGCGCAGCGGGCATCGATGGTTGCGCCAACCCACCGGAAGTAGTCAAGACCGCGGAGCACGTCGTAGTACCAGCGGGTCGGGAACGAGAAAATCGTGAATCGAGGGTCGATGATTTTCCCGGTCGATCGTGCACGAAACAGGCCACGGTCGAGGAGGTACTCCTCGCCTTTCGTCCGGGCTGTTTCCAGCGTCGCCTCCGACAAACCCCCGGCGCGTTGCCACTCGAACAGCCCTTCGAGCACACAGATGGTCGTGTGAAACGACGACACGGTGGCCCCGTGCTCGGCCCAGCAGTTCCAGCCGCCGTCGTCAAGCTGCGCGATCAGGAGGCGATCCAGGATCCCGTCCACGGCCTCGCCGAAGTACGCACCACTCGCCAGCGCGATGCCATTGATGCAGGGCTCGGTCTCGCCATCGAAGTAGACGGCGTCGTTCGCCTCCCACCGTACATTGTCGCGGACGAGCGAGACCGCCCGGCGTGCCTCACGGCTGGCGGGGTCCAGACCGAGGTCCCGGAGGAGTTGCAGGGAGAAGTGTGTCGCCGTCCACGCGTCGAAGAACGGTTTCGAGTCATCGACCCAACCTGGTCGGTAGGTGCCCCCGTCCCACCCGCCGTCGGAGTCCTGCAGCGCAAGAAGTTGTGCGCCCCAGCCCTCGACGGCGACGCGTGCCCGCTCCGCAGACACCACATCAACTGACTCGCCACTCAAGTCGCGCATCACCTGCCACCGGATCGCTGGATCGGAGTCCAGAAGCCACTCGATGACCGACATCAGTTCACACATCTCTCATGTGGATCATTTCCCGCGCGATGTGATATCCACTCCGATTTGGGCGCGGTGACGATAGCCCCACCCGAACAACCAATCAGCGCGGTGGATTGCCGAACCCGTGCCCGGGGGCACGTCGCTTCCGGTCAACGAATTCGCCACATCCATGCTGCAAGATCCCGTCGTAGCCTGGCTCCATGGATCGCTGGGCTGCAGGGGCGAACTACGACGTCTTCATGGAATGGCGGAGAGGTCTCCGCTGGGGATGCCCAATGTAATGAACGGGTGGGCGACGTACTATTTGCGGTCTCATGGTCGCTCGTCGTCGCCAGGCTTCGGGCCTGGACTTCTCCGGCAACATGGCCGGAGTCCAGCAGCAGTTGGCCGCTTCTCACGACATGAGCGTTCGTCGGACGAGGGTTCTGGAGGCGTTGGCCGCCGCACCTGGCGAGCACGTTCTCGAGGTGGGTTGTGGTTCCGGTCTCATGTTGCGAGCGATCGGAGAGGCGGTAGGTCCCCACGGCTCCGCAGTCGGCATCGACTTGAGCGAGGACCAGGTGGGCGCGGCGAGATCGAATTGCGTTGACCTGCCCCAGGTCGATGTGCATGTTGGGGATGTTGTGGGATTCACACTGACCGATGACCTCTTCGACTCTGTGTTGTCGGTCAGGTGCTGGAGTACATCACGAACGTCGAAGAAGCAGTGGTTCAGCTGCATCGCGTGACGAGCACGGGTGGACGGTTTGTCAACGTGGCCACCAACTGGGGTGCCCTGTTTTGGACAGGGGGTGACAGCGACCTCACCTCCCGCATGGTCTCGATTTGGAGGCGACATGCTCCACATCCGAACCTGCCGATTGCTCTGCCATCACTGCTGAATGCTGCGGGCTTCGGAGCCGTGCGTCAGAGCCCCATAACGATTGTCAACCGTCACTTTCATCCAAACACCTTTGGATACGGGATAGCCCACTTGATGGCAGCTTTCGCACTCGCCAGAAACGAGATGAGCCAAGATGAGATCGACTCCTGGCTCGCCAGCCTCGCGGAGGGGGACAACCACAACCGATATTTCCTCTCTTCGGTGCCGATCCTGACAGTCGCCACCCGGCTCTACGCCCGCATCCACACGTTGGGCGAACTCGACCGCCGGCGTTAAGGCGCCCCGAACCCCTGGAGATACATTTCTGGCCAGTGGTCGCCTGTTGTCGGCCCCCCATGTCCAGGAGGAACGATGAACAGCGCAACGCCAAATACCAGAAGAAGATCGCCGACGCCTGTCAGCCCCATGTGGGGGAGCCGATCAAAGTCGTCGGACTATTCCAGCCGCACGGCACTCTCGGCGCATTCGGCACCGGGTATTTCGTGAGCCCGTTCGCCGGTGCGGCCATGCAAGGTGACGCCAACGCACGTGCGGCCGGTATGCCAGAGGTCGGGCTCTACGCCCTGACCGAGACCAATCTTCACGTTTGCGCGGGGACACCGCGGGGCACCGGCTGGAAGGTGAAGGAATACATCGGATACTGGCCCCGGTCGTCGTTCACGGTCGCGCCCGTCGCGGGCAAGCTCACCGATCAGGTGGTGCTCGACTTCGGTGAGGGTGACACGATCCGGCTCGAGTCGATAAGGATGATGTCGGGAGGTTTCAACCAGGACATCATCGAAGAGTTGGTTGCCGGTGGCGCCGCCTGACCGGACAGGACACCAGTGTCCTGTCCGGTTGGTCCGCTTGTTATTTCGGCGAGCGATTTTTCTTCCTGGCCAGGACGCACGACGAAGTCGCACTGGGCCGTTCGGCGAGGAGGAGGACGCAGGCAGGGAGGAAAAGGGCCGTTGAAATACGAGCATGATCTGCCGGACAGGACACTAGGTCGCCAGCGACTCGACCTGACGAATTACCACCATGAGGGAAGCGAGGTCGTGGTCAGAATCGAGCGATCGGGCGAGCCGCAACACCCGTTTGAGACCACGAGCATGCGAGGCGAGGAATGAGTCGACAGCATCCTCGCCAGATTGAGCCTCGTCGGTCTCGCTCAACACCCGCTCAGTGACTCGCCTCCAAACACCGATCAAATCATCTTCCATCGTCTGTCGCGCCCAGCGTCGCCAGGACGTGCTCATCTTGGTCGTACTCAACACCGATGCCAGGTGGTCGAGTTGCAGGGCGTGGCCGATCAAGAAATGGACCCGGCCGACATCGGTCACCGACCGTCCGGATCTCTCTGCGACCTCGAGGATTCCCGGTGCATGGATGAGATCGGGGAGGATGGCGAGACGACGAGCCATCCGGTCGGAAAAGCCCGCCTCGGCAAGCTGTCGAGAGCGCGCATCCCTTACTGCCACCCACGCCGGGGGTCCCAGTGAAGGTGTCGCCTCCTCGAGAACCTGGAAACCCGTTGCGAGAGTCTCGAGTCTGGCTGCGTCCGGACTCGGAGAGTGACCCAAGTAAAGACGAGTGAGACCGGAGATCATTCGGTCGTTGTCATTGATCACCTCTGTCCACACCTGGACGTCGACCGACCCGAACTGGTCTTCGATCTCCTCCCGTCGAGCAGTTCCGTGGGCCACTTGCTGGGCCAAGCGATGGGCGCGCACGACCTGCGCGGGGCTTGCGCCGGTGCGTGACGCTTTCTGGGCGACGAATGTGGATCCCTGGGTGTCGACCACCCTGCTCGCGACAAGGGTGGCGGCAAGCTGGCGGAGAAGGGGATGTTCGGGCACGAGATCTGCAAATCTCGTGGTGACCTCATCGGGGAAGTACGCGAGAACCTCCTCGAAGAAACCCGGGTCCTCGGTGACATCGGAGGATAGAAGGGAGTCTGCGAGGCTGCGCTTGGCGTACGCGAGCAGGACGGCAAGCTCTGGCCGTGTCATCCCCTGTCCCTCCCGGGAGCGTTCCGACATCTGCTCTGTATCCGGCAGCGCTTCCAGTTCACGATCGAGGAGACCTTCCTCCTCGAGATCGACCATGAGCTGCTCATAGGAGTCCATGCGATTGACCGAGGTGGCTTCCTCCTGTCCGAGCCGCTGCGCCTGCTCGTAGTTGTCGTCGAGGATTCGCTCGATCACGTCGTCGACCACATTCTCGAGCAGCGCGTCGCTGCCCTCCCGGCTCAACAAGCCGCGGCGACGAGCGATACTCGTGAGGATCTTCAGGTTCACCTCACGGTCAGAACAGTTGACCCCTCCGGAGTTGTCGATGAAGTCGGTATTTACCCTTCCTCCCGAAAGTGCATATTCGATTCGCCCTCTTTGCGTCACACCCAAGTTGCCGCCCTCTACGACCACACGGCACCGAAGCTGTGAAGCGTCGACTCTCAATGTGTCGTTTGTCTTGTCCCCGACGGAATCGTTCGACTCGCCTGTCCCTTTCACATAGGTTCCGATCCCCCCATTCCAAAGGATGTCGACTGGTGCGCCGAGAATTATCCGGATCAACTCGGCGGGGGTAAGGGTTTCGGCGTCAGTGCCAAGTACGGTTTGCGCCTGAGGGGAGAGCGAGACCTTCTTGGCAGCGCGTGAGAACACCCCACCCCCCGGGGAGATGAGGCCTTGGCTGTAGTCGGCCCAACTCGAGCCCGCGAGCTCGAAGAGACGTTTCCGCTCGGCAAAGGAGTCCTCCGGGCTCGGGTCCGGGTCGATGAAGATGTGACGATGATCGAAGGCTGCCACCAGCTTGATCTGATGTGACCCAAGCATCCCGTTGCCGAAGACGTCACCGGACATGTCGCCGATCCCAACGGCGGTGAACGGGGTCGTATGAGGATCAACACCGAGTTCGAGGAGATGTCGTTCCAGTGACTTCCACGCTCCGCGGGCAGTGATCCCGAGCTCCTTGTGGTCGTACCCGGTGGAGCCACCCGAAGCGAAGGCATCCTCGAGCCAGTAGTGGTACTCACCAGCGATTTCGTTGGCGATGTCCGAGAACGAGGCCGTGCCTTTGTCGGCGGCGACAACGAGATAGGGGTCATCGTCGTCGTGGATGCGCACGTCTGCAGGGTGGAGAACAAGCCCGTTTGACAAGTTGTCGGTTACATCCAGCATGCCCCGGATGAACGTCTTGTAGGCCGAGATAACAGCCTGGCGAGCCTCGGTCGGGTCCGTTGGTGGCTTGCGGAGGACGAACCCACCTTTTGCTCCGGTCGGGACTATGACCGAGTTCTTCGTTATTTGTGCCTTGAGGAGCCCGAGAACCTCGGTTCGATAATCCTCCCGCCGGTCGGACCAGCGGATGCCGCCCCTGGCCACCGGACCCGCTCGGAGATGGATCCCTTCCATGTCTGGTGCCACCACAAACACCTCTGCGAACGGTATCGGCGCGGGCATGCCCGGCACCTCCGACGATCGGAACTTGAAAGACAGAGCCGTCCGATCGACCCGGTATGCGCTGGTGCGGACGGTGGCTTCGATGAGGTTGAGGTATCCGCGCAGGATTCGATCTTCGTCCAACGAGGGTACGTCGTCGAGCATCTCGGCCAGCTCGTAGCGGGCCGCTTCGAATCCTGTGTCGTCGGTGTCAGGCTTGAACCGCATCTCAAAGAGATGCATCAGACGCTCGGTGATGTCGGCGTATCCGGCCAGGGTCTCGTTGACGTAGTCGACAGTGAACAATGGGCTCACCCGTCGCCAGTAGGTTCGGTAACCGCGGAGGATTGCGACCTGGGTGTGATCGAGTCCACATACGAGGAGAAGACGATTGAGCGAATCGGTCTCGGCCTCGCCGCGCCAAACTGCGGTGAGGGCTTTGGCTACACGCTCGCCGCTCCAATCCAGATCGAGCGGTTGGCCGTCGGGACCGAGCACACCGAAGTCGTGAACGAAGAGCTCCTCGTCACCGGCGAGCCGGGTGGGCACCTCCTCGACAACCTGTAGGCCCATATCCTCCAGGGCAGGGATCAACTCGAAGAGAGGACGCTTCCCACGGCCGTAGAGCGCGACACGGGTGAGTGCCTCAGGTCCTTCCCGCCCGTTCTGAAGGCCGACTACGAAGGCCCGGTCGCCCCGGGCCATCTCGTCGATCCGTTCGAGATCCCCGGCGGCAATGCCCAGCTCGGTGGATGTCTTGTAGTACTCGGGAAAGAGTGGCGCCCATCGTCGGACCATTTCCCTGGCCTGCGCCCGTCCGTGCCGCACGGAGAGCACATCGCCCAACTTCTCGCCCCACGAACGGGTGATCGCCCTGACCTCGGCTTCGAGCTCGTCGTATGCGATGTCGGGCATTTCGCCTTCATCGACCCACACCTTGAAATGGAGATGGGCGATCTCGTCGGCTTCCAGACTCAGATTGAAGTCAACCGACTCTCCGCTGAACCGGTCGAGAAACAACTCTTCGAGTTGTTTCGCCAGAACCGTGGAGTAGCGCTCGGCCGGCATGGCCACCAAGAGCCGGGCGGTGCGGTCGATCAGATCCCGTCGCACGAAAAAGCGCACCCTGGTTGTCTCACCGATATCGAGCAGGCCGGTCAGCAAGCGACGCAGGTCGGCGACGGGGAGGGCGAAGAGATCGTCTTTGGGAAAGCTCTCGAACAGCGAGACGATCGCCTTGTGATCATGAGACCCTTCGATGAGATCTTCCATAGACGACAGGTCGTCGAGCTTTCTGCGGAGGACCGGCGTCCGCGAGGCTCGCTCCATGTAGGCCTTCGAAGTGAACAAGCCAAGAAGGCGCGCCTCCCGGGTGGTTTCCCCATGCCGGCCCACTGTTCGAACGCCGACGTAGTCCATCCGGGCTCGCCGATGCACCGTCGACAATCGGTTCGTCTTTGAGATCACAAGGACCTCGCCGTCCTCATATCGAGCATTGAGCTGGGGCGATAGCTCTGCCAGAAGTGCGGGTTCAGCCACCTTGGACCGGGCCGCCTCGGTGAGGATCCCCAGGCCCGAGCCATCAACGACCCCGATTGCCCGACCCCGGGGGGTGTCGAACAGTTCGTACTCGCGGTATCCGAGGAATACGAAATTGTCGTCCCGGAGCCATTCGAGGAAGGCAACCGATTCCTCGATATCTTCCTCCGGGTAGTGGCTCCTGCCCTGATGGACCAGCTCGATCATCCTCGGAATGACGCCGAGCATTGCATCGAAGTCGCCGACTGCGGACTGGACGTCGACAAGAACCCCTTGCAAGGCTCGCTCCAGCGCAGGGAGGTCGGCGTCGAAGAGACGCCGCTCCAGAACCCAGTGCTGTACCGACTCGCGATTCTGTGAGGAACGTGCCGGTCGAATATCGCTGAGTCGGCCCTGTTCGTCTCGTCGGACCCCGATCACCGGGTGGAGGACCCTCGACACGCCCAGACCGTGGGCCTGGAGCTCGTTTCTGATCGAGTCGACCAGGAACGGCCCGTCATCGATATCTACCTCGATCACGGTGGAGGGGGCTTCACCATCATTTGGCGGAGGGTTGAACGCCCTGACTGCAATTGGTTCCGACCGTACGTCGATGAACCCGCAGAGACCCAGCACCTCGTCGCAGACCGCGTCCAGAGACATTTCCGGATCATCGGGCAGCCGTCTCAGATAGACGGCTGCGAAACGGGCGATCAGCTCTTCCCGGCCATCGTTGATCTCCCCCGCACGAGCGACAACCGCCTCCAAGGCCGAGGTGGCGCTTTGGGCCATTTCAGAATCCGTGTTGGCCGGACGGTTCACGATCCGCCGGCCCCGGGGCCCAAGCTGCTCAGGTCCCAACACGTCCTCTTTTTCCTGACGTGCTGCATCTCCACCAGAAAGGTACCTCACCTTCGATCGATTGGAGGTGAGGCTGTTGGGTCTTGATGCGCGCTAGGCAAAGTGGCACCTGTTCGGGCAAGGCCACCACCCGCCCGACGTCTGGCATTCTCCATCGAGCGTTTCATCACCCTGGCCGCCCGGTCGGCCGCCGTCCGCTCAAACGGCCATGTCCTCGCGGCGTTCCTCGGGGAGAACGCCAAGAATGCGATTTGGTGGGATCAGCCCCAAGAACGTGCCGTTGATGTCTACGACACCCAGGCAGCTCTCCTCATGACTCGTGGCCTTGGCCGCTGCCGACTCCTGATCAGCTCCGGGGCCGATGACCGGAGGGTTGTGGTTCATGATCACCGATGCGGGTGTATCCGGGGATGTGGTGAAGAGTTGTTCGATGGCAATCATCCCATTCAGGCGCCCCGTCTCGATGACGGCGACATCGGTCATGCTGTCGTAAGGCCCTCCGTGGCTGAGCTGGCGAAGGATGTCGGCCATGGTGTCGTCTGGATGGGCCTGCGGAACCCGGTCGTGGCGTAGGTGAGGACCGTGGTGGAGTCATCACCGATACGATCCAATGTTGTGTCTGCAGTCAAAGTTGTGCTCCATCTGGTTCGAAAGCCCAGTTCCCAGCGCGAATCGTCGGCTTGTCTGATCCCCAGGGGTAGAGGCGTTCGGCACTATCGGTGAACCTGGTGGTCCGTTCCACCAGGGGGAGACACCCGGTGTGGCGACTTCTCGAAATGGGCCCTTTGTCCCCGCGACCGGGGACTTGGTGCCGTTCCCACGACACGATCGTTCTGAGATGCTCACTTTGACAAGGGAAAGGATCATGAATGACGGTTGTCGCAGGAATTGACGACTCGCCGGTTTCACAGCTCGTAGTTGCGAAAGCGATCGAGCATTCCCGCTGGATGGAGACTGACCTCCACGTGGTGCACGTGACGTATATGCCCATCGTCTACACCGAGGCCGCCATCAATTGGGATGAGGTTGCCAGAGCGCAGCGCGATTCGGTGTGGGCAGGAGTGAACGAAGCGATAGACCACGCCGATGTCAGACTGGAACGTGTGGACCTGGAGGGCTATCCACCGGACACCCTCGTCCGGTATGCGACCGATGCGACAGCCTCCCTGCTGGTCGTGGGAACCCGCGGCCGTGGCGACCTGGCGTCATTGATCCTGGGAAGTACGAGTCATCGCGCCATTCACCTGTCCGAATGTGATGTGCTAGTCGTCAAAGCCCCTCAGGACCGGGAGTGATCGTGACAACAGATGTCAAGTGGCGCCAATGGCTCATCGACCTGGTCGCAGGTGGAGTCATCGGTGGGATCGTCGGGCTGATTGTCGCACTCAATGTCGCCATTCTTCTGGGGGTTGAAGGCGGCTACGAAGCCGGTATAGGCGAAGTGTTCGCCCACGGCGTGCTCGCCGGGATCCTGTGGCTGGCGGCGGTGGTCGCCGGCCCGGTGACAGGCGTGGCCGTCGCCCGACGACAACGACACAAAAGAGAGAAATCAGCCTAAAGGACCCTCTCGCTGTTCAGTGATCAGACCTCACAGCCGTTGCCCTTCGGCCGGTCACAAGCACCTTCTGCGGTGGGTCAATTCCGCCGACAGGAAGGTGCTTCCACTCCGGTGCCCTTTCCTCATCCAGAGCTATGTGCACCGTCAGAACCCCGTTTCCGAGTCATGCCTCGTCTGCTGAGCGTCGGGCGAGAGCCACCGCCTTGGTGACGATGGCAGCCAATGGTGGCGGCACGTCTTGCTTCTTCAGGTCAGCGAAGGTGTGCCAGGCCCGAGCCGGTTTACGGCTGGCATGCCCTCGGAGACCGGCGACGCCTTCAAAATCAGGTGTCAGTTCGACCCGGTTGCCCCCAGCCACGCGGGCGATGATCTGGTTGAGCCGACGTTCGGCCTGGATTGGCTTCTTTTCTTTGGGGGCGTCCCGGTCGTGTACGACTACGACCGGGACTCCCGCCGTCGTTGCCACCCGTGCGATGAGGGGAATGTTGGGCTTCCCCCCACATTCGATGATCGAGATCATTTCTGCGTCGGGGTCGTATCCGAGGGCGTTGAAGACGAAGGGGAGTGCGAGTCGTTCGGTCTGACCCTCGACGAGGATCGCCGCTCGGGCGAGGAACAATTCGCTGCGGGTCGCGTCGAACTCGGAATAGGCGCGAAACTCGTCGTCTGCTTGGAGAGGGTCGGGTTGAGAGAGTCGGGTGCCCACCGCCGGGTCGTGTTCTGTGAAAACCAACTCGTCGAGTCGGGCAACGTTGAGGAAGGAGGGCGAATGGGTCGAGTAGAGAATCTGGTTGCCTTCGTCCGCGAGACGTCGGAGCGTCCGGTACAGATACCTCTGGGTTTGCGGTGCCAGGAAAAGCTCTGGCTCTTCGACCAGGACAACCATGCCGGACAGGCCTGCCTCCACCCAGGTCTCAAACGCGTTCACCAGGCCATGGGCGGCTTCGGACGTTCCGGGCGGATACAAGGACTCCCCCCGGTCGGATCGAGCTCCAATCGTCTCATCGACGAGTCCCCACGCCAACTCGACTTGAGGGAGGGTCCCCGGGCGCGTGTCGACGATCCGTCCGCCACGAAGACTTGCCGGCAGGTAGAGGACGGGCGGTAGGTCGCCGTGTTTGATCAGCGATGTTGACGGGGGTTCGCCTTCGAGGCTGCCTCCGGTCCCTTCGGCGGTCTCGACATCGATCCGGATGTGTGGGCCGCCCTCCCTAACAGTGTCTGCGTGAGTGAGTGGAGCTGCTTTCGGATCGAGCGCCGCTCTAATCGCGGCGAGCAGGTTCGACTTTCCTGTCCCCGGCTCGCCGACGAGGGCCGAAACGAGCCCCGGGCGGAAATAGGTGTCTATCAGCGTCCTGAAACCTCTGACGCGAACTTTGGTCAGCAGCAGGCGGGGGCCTGGCCCGGGTGAGTCAGCGTCGTTCATACCCCCATTCTTACCTTACGGGCATGGAGAGCCTCCCCGTGCCACTCTCCGGCGACCGGGACCTCCGCAAGGCATCTCGACGAACTGGGGCCGCGGACGGATTAGGCAAGGCGGTGCGCTCAGACTTCTGATCGGGTCTTTCGCCACAGCAGGAGCAGACCGATGCCGGCTCCGAGCAGGTAGAGACCGAGCGCAGCCAAGCCCAACCCCCAAAACAACCATGACCGATCTGCCGGTTGGGAGACGATGATGTCGATGACTCCGGCGACATAGGCGATGATTCCGAAGAGACCTATCGTGGTTAGAGCTAGGCCACCGATGAGGGCGAGGACACGGACGAAGCGTGTGATCTGAGCACCGTAGCCGGTGCGGATTCTGCAGAAATGCACCTCGACGCCCTCACCAGCGCAGATCACGTCGACGGAATCAGCCTGAATACCCGCCCATCAGGAAGTTCTCGATCTCGGCGGCGACATCGGGGGCATCGGATGCATCTTCCAGTTCCCGCAACAGCTTGTCGAGCCATAACGCCCAAGCTTTGCGGCCCCCGCTTTCCTCTGCGACGAGCTGGCCGACTTGGTCGATTATCGGATGAACCGGTGAGCCAGAATTCTCCAGATCGCGCAGGTGACGCACGCACTCACCGATGAATGGGGGTACCTCGACCTCGTCGAGATGCTTCCGGTAACCATGGTCCGCGTGGCCGCAGACCTGACATGCGATCCATGGAGGGTTGTCAGATGAAGTCATGCCGAAGTATTTATACCGAACCAGGAAGGGTGTGGTCGCCACAACCTGTCTTTCATCGGTAGGGCATGCAGGTCGAGGCTGTGATCAGTCTTTGAGCGCGCTGAGAGTGACCGTGACAAGCCGGTTGACGGCTGCTTTTGTCTTCAGGTTGGCGGCTGCAGTGAGAGCATGGATGCAGAATTCGGCAAGTTCGTCGGGTGACACGTCCGATCGGATCCGGCCGGCGCCGGCTTCCTCTTGGAGGAGTCCCTTGAGGAATTGAGTGAGTTCTTGTTGGACGGCCTCCATGTGCTTGCCACGGTGGAGCATTGCGGCTAGCTCGTTTTCTCGATGACTACGCGACTCGTGGGCGTGGTGAGCGAAGGTCTGGAGCACCCGTTGCAACGTCTCTCCCGGCCCGTCGGTTTGATCCCGGACCTCGGTGAGATGTTGCAGGTGGGATTTGATGTGGCGCTGATGCCAGGCGAGAAGGATGGCATCCACATCGGGGAAATATTTGTAAAGCGTGGCACGGCCGATGCCGGTCCTCACCGCGATCTCGGACATTGTTACGGAGCGAAGCCCTTGTTCGGCGACGAGGTTGGCGGTGGTTTCCATGATGGCCAGCCGCACCTCATGCCGGTGGGCTTCGACAGTCTCGGTCCACAGCTTCGGCATCGGCAACATCCTAACACTGAGTTTTGAGGGTTTACATGTCGACTTGAGAAAGACAGAATGTCTTGGATATGATCATGACGTCAATCTAGATTGTGGAGGTTCGAAATGGCTGACCGACCGTCGAGACCAGACACCCGACCATCGTCTGGCATGTCGCGATGGGTGAAGGTGGCCCTGATCGTCCTGGTGGCGGTCGCTCTGCTGGTCGTGCTGGTTGTGGCCGTCAGGAGCGGTGGTATCGCTGGTCATCAGATCCCACAGCACGCTCCGGCCGCGGACACCGTCGCCACCTCTTCCCATGGAAGGGTTCCGTTGTGGAACTGATGACACGTTCGGCGATTCTGGTCCGCGACGTCGTCAAGACCTATCCGTTGGGATCAGGCGAGGTCGTGGCCGTGGACAATCTCAGCCTCGATGTCGGGAAAGGAGAGTTCGTGGCCGTCGTGGGAAGGTCGGGAAGCGGGAAGACCACGCTACTCAATCTCCTGGCGGGCATCGACCGGCCCACGTCGGGGACGTTGACAGTCGAGGGCTCAGACCTGGGCGGGTTGGCGGAGTCCGACCTGGCGGCGTGGCGAGGGGAGAAAGTCGGGCTGGTGTTTCAGTTCTTTCAGCTTCTCCCGACGCTCACGGTGGCGGAGAACGTGATGCTTCCGATGGATTTCGCCGACAAGATTCCGGCCGGCCACCGGCGGGACCGTGCCCAGCATCTGCTTGATCGGGTTGGGATAGGAGACCAGGCCGACAAGATGCCATCCACGTTGTCCGGTGGCCAGCAGCAACGGGCGGCAATTGCCCGCGCCCTCGCCAATCATCCTCCGCTTCTCCTGGCCGACGAGCCCACCGGCAACCTGGACTCAGTTACCGCCGACGCTGTCCTCGAGCTCTTCGCAGAGTTGAACGCCGACGGCCAGACCATCGTCGTCGTCACCCATGAGACAGATATCAGGACCGTGGTGGGACGCCAGGTCACCCTGCACGACGGGCGCATAGTCAACGATGAGACCACCTTGGAGTCGGCATGAGCAGCTTGATGTGGGTGAAGCTGTGGCGTGATCTCCGGGCGAGCTCGTCGCGTTTTGCCCTGATGGTGGTTGCCATAACGGTCAGTCTCATCGTGTTCGGGAGTGTGTTGTTCGCCTGGGCGGCAGTGGGACGAGAAACCCGGGGCGCATACATGGGAACCGAGCCAGCATCAGCGACCATCGTCCTGAGGAACGGGATAGACGTCGAAGAGATGGCCGAGATCGCGGACGAGGTCCGCTCCCGGCCCGAGGTGATCGAAGCCGCAGGACGTACCCAGTTCACGACCCGGGTGGAGGTCAACGGCAATCCCGAGGAGGTCCCCCTGCAGGTGTTCGTCGCCGTGCCGGAAGATCCGTTGCTGCTGGCGAAGTTCTACGTCGAGAATGGTGGCTGGCCCGCCGCTGCGGGAGAGATCTTCCTCGGGTCTGACTCGCTAGACCTTCTCGGTGCCGGACTGGGTGACACGCTCACAGTCACGACATCGGGCGGACAAACCGTGGAGTTGCGGATAGGCGATACCGTCTATGACCCGAGCCTCTCGCCATCACCACAGGAGCAGACCGCACGCGGCTATCTCTCCACCAGATCGCTGATTGCCTCGGGCGATGATGTGCTCGACCAACTGAAGATCCAGATCGTCGACTCGGGTGGGAACGTGCCGACGCGTGACCGGGATGCCATCGTCGAGAAGGCCGGGGAAATCGCCCGGTGGCTGCAGGGCGAAAAGGGTTTGACGGTCGTCGAGATTCAGGTCCCGGAGCCGTATACGCATCCCCACCAATTCCAGGCCGACTCCCTGCTGTTGTCGCTACTCGGAGGTGGCGCCGCCGCCCTGATTCTGAGCGTCATCCTGGTGGCCAACATGCTGAACACCCTGTTCATCCAGCAGACTCCCCAGATCGGGATCATCAAGTCGATCGGCGCCCGATCGGGTCGCATCACCGGCTTCTACTTGATCATGACCCTGGTCGTGGCGTTGGCCGCCACCCTGCTGGCAATCGGCCCCGCCATCCTCATCGGCCGCGCCGGTCTGCAAGTATTCCTCGGGTTCCTCGGAATCAAGCCGGTCAGTGTGGCGCCGCCGGCATGGGCCTTTCTGATTGTACTTTCAGTTGGTGTCTGCCTGCTGCCGGCGATGGCTGTCATTCCCGTCACCAAGGCCAGCCGAACCACGGTCCGGGATGCGATCGACTACCACGGCATCGCCGAGCCAAACGTGTCTTCGAAGATCATGGCCTGGTTGACTCGTCTTCGGCGCCTTGACCGCCGGCTGCTTCTCGCACTGCGCAACACCTTCCGCAGACCCGCCCGGTTCTGGCTCTCCGCTGGCTTGCTGGCCAGTGGGGGAGTGGTCTTCGTGGCAGGGATGTCACTCGGTTCCAGTGTCGGAGCGTTGGGAGAAGAACAACAAGCGCAACGCAGTTGGGATGTGGATGTGCAGTTGGGCTCCCTGGCGCCAGCAGAGCAAGTCATCGCAATTGCCGAGCAGACACCAGAGGTCGTCGACGTCGAAGGATGGGCTGCGATGCCGGTCGGCGTGACCGGCCCCGGTGAGATCCCGCTGACACGCACTTACCCGGACCAGGGACATGGCCGCACTTCGCTGGTAGCCATTCCTGATGACACGAAAGCGTTGCCGCCTCCTGTGTTGCTGGAGGGTCGCTGGCTCAACCCGGGAGAGACTGGAGGCGTCGTCCTCAATCAGATCAGCCGTGACGACACGGTTCCCGACATCGGGCCGGGAGACACCGTCCAGCTTCTCGCCGGTGGGAGACCCACCACCTGGACAGTCGTCGGCATCGTCCAGGAGAGAGTCGGGCATGGCGCCGTCTATACCACCACCGATGGCTTCGCCGCCGCCGTCGCCGGATCTCCGGTAGTCAACCAGTTGCGAGTCACCACCAGCCGCCACGACGAAGCGACCAGGGAATCCGTTGCCGCTTCGATCGAGGAGACACTCAACGAGCAAGGGATCAATGTGGGTTCTTCGATCTCGGTCAGCCGGAGCGAGGCGATAAGCGAAGGCCACTTTGGTCCCGTTATCGCCATCATCGTCATCATTGCCGTCGCCATGGGAGTAGTGGGTGGCATCGGTCTGGCCTCGACCATGACCGCCAACGTCCTGGACCGCGTCCGCGAATTCGGCGTAATGCACGCCGTGGGAGCACGACCAAAGACCATACGACGCATCGTTATCTCCGAAGGAATCATCCTCGCCGTGTCCAGCGTCCTGATAGCGATGGTCCCCGCACTGGTGCTGACGGGGCTACTCGGTGCCGGTCTCGGCGACCTGTTCATGGGTGCACCGTTGCCATTCCGGGTCTCCACCCAGGCCGTCGTCATCTGGCTCGTCCTGATCACATTTGGGGCAACCCTGGCAACCGACACAGCCGCCAACCGGGCATCGCGCCTGACCGTCCGCGAAGCCATCTCCTATCTGTGAGACGGGGTGCGCCCTTGACAACCTTACGTTGTACGGATATCTTACGGTGTGATTCTTACATTGTACGAAGTTGTGACAGCATCGGATCATTGCTGCTGTGCCAACCGTGAGGGAGGAGAGAGATGTCAAACGAAGCAACAGATCAGCGGGAGACGAGGGGTGTCCGGATGAAGGCCATGATCCAGGACCGGTACGGGTCCCCGGAGGAGGTACTCAGACTGGCCGATGTCGACTTGCCACAGGTTGGCGACGGCGACGTCCTGGTCCGGATGCGGGCCACCAGTGTGAACACCCCGGACTGGATCGCGGTGACTGGAGTCCCCTATTTCATCCGTCTCCAATATGGACTCACGAAACCTCGGATGCCGGTGCGGGGGTCTGACGTCGCCGGCGTCGTGGAGGCCGTCGGCGTCCACGTGACCGATCTCGAGCCTGGAGACGAGGTGTTCGGCTCATGGTGGGACAACTCGCCGCGTACCCAAGGAACCTTCGCAGAGTTCACTGCGGGCCCGGCCTTCAACCTGATCAGAAAGCCGGCCGCACTCTCGTTTGATCAGGCGGGCGCATCCGTGATGTCCGGCCTCACCGCGCTCATCGCCATGCGCGATGTCGGGAAGGTCGCGCCAGGAAGCCGGGTGCTGATCAACGGCGCATCTGGAGGCGTCGGCACGTTCGCGGTGCAGATCGCCAAGACGCTCGGCGCTGAAGTCACCGGCGTCTGCAGCACCCGGAACGTCGAACTGGTCGAATCGCTCGGCGCGGATCATGTCATCGACTACACAATGACGGATTTCACACGAGACAAAAAGCGCTACGACGTGATTCTGGACAACGTCATGAACCACCCACCTTCTTCGATGACCCGACTGCTCGCGCCCACCGGGACGTTCATTCCCAACAGCGTTGGGGACAGGGGAGGAGCACTCGCCGGTCTGCCAAGAATGGCGCGAGCTTTCGTGATGGGGCTGGGCAAAACCGATGTGCGGTTCGCCGGGGGTTGGGCTCCTCCTACACGCGTCGACCTGACCGTCCTTGCGGATTTGCTCGTTTCTGGGGCTGTCCGTGTAATAATCGACAACGTCTATCCGCTCGAATCAGCCGGGCAGGCGGTGGCGCACATGCTGGGACACCATGCCCGGGGCAACGTCGTCGTTAGCATGTGACGCCCGCCCCCTTTTCTCCCTTATCGGGCCGGAGCTCGAGCCGGCCACCCAGTAGGTAATCGCGTCGAGCATGCGGGCATGAGGACTCGATTTCACGGAGCCACGAACCCCAGGATCTTGGGGAGAACCGTGCCGAAGAGATACCCGGCAGCTCCTGGGATCAGGCGTGAGGTGTCAGCAGCATCTTCTCGGGTCATCCCTTCCTCGACGAACGTGAAGGCAACCTCCGCCTCGGCTTCGGGTGGGCGCTCGGAATCCTCGAGTCGCTCACTTTCGATCTTCGCTCCCAGCACCGCAGCATGGCTCTTGGATGACTTGTAGGCGCCGAATGAGAGACGTCAGTCCTCGTCGAGGAGGATTGCCCCGGTGGGACAGGCCTCGGCAGCGTTTCGAACTGGCTCATGAAGGGCGACGTCGGGATATTCCACCTTCGCCTCTGCGACCAGGTCGACTTCGAAGACCTCAGGGCAGATCAGTTCGCATTGTCCCGTGCCAAGACACAGACCGTCATCGACGGTGACCCGCATGGCACCAGATCATACGGGTACTAGTGGCCCGTTTCATAAATACATGTGGCGTTTCCTTCACATTATTTAAGAAACAGACCACTAGTAGTACTCGAGATACTCCTCCAGTTCCCAGTCGGTGGTGTGGGTGACGAATCTCTGCCACTCCGCCCTCTTCACCGCGAGGAAGCCTTCCACGTAACCGGGGGAGAAGTCCTCGACGAAGTCCTTGTCCTCCTCCAGGGCGTCGAGGGCGGCACCAAGACTGAGTGGGACCGTGACATCGGTGTCTACTCCGGTGATGCAGTCCTGAGTCTCGGCGGGCGGGCAGTCCAACTCCATCTTTACACCACGCAATGAGCTGACGAGACAAGCGGCGGCTGCCAGGTGGACAGACGTCGCTCCGTCGGCGAGCCGATGCTCCAGCCGGGTCCCGACGCCTCTTGCCGGGGGGACCCGAACCGCCACGCCGCGGTGGTCATACCCCCAGTTGGCGTAGTAACCGTTCAATTGACCGGGTTGGAGACGCTTGTAAGCATTGACGGTCGGTGCCACCAGCGCCGTCATCGAAACGTGATCGTTGACCAACCCGGCAATGCACTGCCGGGCCAGGGTGCTCAGCCCGTCGGGGGCGTCGTCGGAGGCCAAAGCATTTTCGCCGTTCTCGTCGAGCATCGAGAAGTTGACGTGGATCCCACTCCCGCCCCGTTCGGTGATCGGCTTCCCCAGAAATGCGAGCATATAGCCCCGCTTGGCGGCGACTTCCTTGGCCATGACCTTGAACAGGAAGGCATCGTCGGCGGCTCGCATTGCCTCGTCGTAGCGAAGAGTCAGCTCGAACTGGCCGTCGTCGTATTCGGAATTGACCGACTCCAGCTCGATTCCCATCTCGTTGGCAGTGTTCATGATCTGTTCGATGGTTCCGCTGGGGTCCACAGCAGTGCCGGTCCCGTAGACATAAGAACCAGGGGTGTGAATCGGGAGCCAGCCACGATTCCCATCGGGTTCGAATAGAAAGGCCTCCAGTTCGAATCCGATCTGGGGGTTGTATCCCATATCGTGCCAGTTCTCGACGACCCGCTGCAGAATCGAGCGAGGGGCGAGCTCGATGGGAACTCCATCCTTCGTGATCGACGCCACGACGACACCTGTCCCACGTTCCCATCCCGGTCGGATGGCTTCGATGGAAAAGCGGGCCTCGACGTCGGGGAAGCTCTCGTGATGCGCTCCCGGGAACGGCTCCATCACCCGGTTCAGCTGCAGGGAGAAGAGTGCGACGCAGTGGTTGCTCCCTTCCTCGGCGCGCGCGGCCGAGAGGTACTTGCCCCTCGCCAGCCCGAGATGGTCGGGCCACAGGTACCGAACACGGTCGTAGGCGGTGTGAGTCACCTTTCTCCTCCTCGTCACCCGGCGGACGGCCGGATCAGGTCTGGCGACGATACCAACGCACTATTGGCCACTGCGTCCGAGAGGCCGGGGTGACCGTTGATAGGCTTGGACGGTGCGGGCTCTGATCGTCGAACACGACCCACTCTCCACCCCGGAACGGGTTGGGGATTACTTGGAACGCCGGGGATTCGCGTTGGAGCCGTTCATAGTCGTTGACGACATCGGAGATCCAGAGGTGACCGTGGCCTTCCCCGAACACGACGCGTTCGACATCGTCGTGCTCATGGGTGCGCCGTGGTCGGCATACGATCCGACGGTCCAGGGATGGGTCGGCCCCGAGATCGACTTCGTCGGTCGTCACCTGGCTCGTGGCACTCCGATCTTGGGTATCTGCTTCGGCGCCCAGATTCTGTCGACATGTCTCGGAGGGCTGGTGTCTCCCTCCTCTCGTCCCGAGTATGGATGGGGTGGCATCGAGTCCAAAGAGCCAGCCCTCGCGACCGGCCCCTGGTTTC
>Ga0299907_10000167_pt1 | contig 27766 bp, 22 predicted proteins | sample RVTome_16_FD_198680 | JGI IMG/M metagenome (GOLD analysis project Ga0299907, IMG submission 198680) | Soil microbial communities from uranium-contaminated site in the Upper Colorado River Basin, Wyoming, United States - RVT152D67 (version 2) ...
CCCGTTCCTCGACAAGAACGAAATGAGAGACCTTGCTCGTACCCATCTCGGGGACATGGGTGTGCGTATTCCGTCGGTCGACACCGAGGTGGGGTTTCTCTCCGGCGGCCAGCGTCAGGCCGTGGCTATCGCCCGGGCCGTGTACTCCGACGCCAAAGTGATCCTGCTCGACGAGCCACTGGCCGCGATGGGGGCCAAGGAGAGCGCCATCATCATCGACCTGATCAAGGGTTTGAGACAGAAGGGTGAGGTCTCGATCATCCTCATCGCCCACAACTTCGCCCAGGTCGTGGAGATGTGCGATCGGGTCAATCTGGTCCAGCACGGCCGCATCACCTACGACACCCCGGTGAGCGAGACCTCGGTCCAGGAGCTGACCGATCTGGTGTCTGCGGAGTACCGGACCCGCGGGATCGGCTGAGTCTAAGGGAGGGCGTGGAACGACGGGGAGAGGGCGGGATAGAGTGCGGTAAAGCGGGTGTGGGCTGCGGCGTAGGTCTCCCGGTCCGATGACGGCGCCGCCACAGGGTCCACATCGATGACTTCGCCCGCCGCCTGCTCCACCGCTTCGAACCACCCGATTCCGACCGCCGCCAGGAGAGCGGCTCCGTACCCAGCCCCCTCCTCGGTGCCCACGACGGCGATCTCGGCGCCGAGAACATCGGCCAGGATCTGTCGCCACAGGGCACTGCGGACGCCACCCCCCGAAGCGCGGATCTGATGAGGTGCGGCCAATCCGGCAATGACCATGAGATCGAGACCGTCCCGCAGCCCGAAAGCGACCCCCTCCATCACGGCGCGGGTCAGATGGCGCAGGTCGTGGCGGACGGTGAGCCCGACGAAAGCGCCGCGGGCCAGCGGATCCGGGTGAGGGGTCCGCTCCCCGGTGAGATAGGGGAGGAAGAGCAGCCCGTCACTGCCGGGAGGAATCTCGGACGCTCCCCCGACCAGGTCTTCGAAGGAGCGGTCGGGGGCGACTGCATCCCTTAGCCATCGCAGGCTGCCGGCTGCGGACAGCATCACCCCCATCATGTGCCACCGGCCGGGGACGGCATGGCAGAAGGAGTGGACCCGACCTTCTGGTTCCACCGCCGGACCCTCGGTGGTGGCGAACACGACCCCTGAGGTGCCGAGGGACAAAGCCACCACGCCAGGAGCGATCGCCCCGACACCTACGGCGTTGGCCGATTGGTCTCCGCCTCCCGCCACTACTGGCGTGCCCGCCAGGAGCCCGGTCGCCGCGGCTCCGTCAGCACTCACTCTCCCGGTCACGTCGGGCCCTTCGTAAGTGGCGGGGAGCAGATCGGGGGCGATGCCGAGGGCGTCGATCACCTCGGGAGACCACGTCCTCGACTTCAGATCGAAGAGGATTGTCCCCGATCCATCCGCCACATCGGTCGCGTAGTCGCCGCTCAGGCGAAATCGCACGTAGTCCTTGGGGAGAAGCACCTGGCGTACCCGGGCCCAGTTCTCCGGCTCGTGGTCCTGCACCCACAGCAACTTTGGGGCGGTGAACCCGGTCAGGGCATCGTTGCCCGTGATCTCGATCAGCTTCTGCTTCCCGACGCGGCGCCGGATCTCGTCGCACTGCGGCCCGGTCCTCTGATCGTTCCAGAGGATCGCCGGCCTCACCACAGTGCCTTTTTCGTCGAGAAGCACCGAGCCGTGCATCTGCCCGGTGAGACCCACCGCCTCGACTTCACGGGGTGAGGTCCCGGTCGCCTCCATCAGACCATGAATCGAGGCAATGGTGCCCTCCCACCAGGACTCGGGTCTCTGCTCCGACCATAATGGTTGGGGCGTCTCATATCCGTATTCGGCGGAAGCCGTCCCCTTCACTTCGCCGGACCCATCGACCAGGATTGCCTTTGTGGCAGTGGTGGAGGTGTCGATTCCGAGGACGAAGGTCATCGGAGACCGACGCCGAGTCGGATCAAGGCCTGGTCCAGGCCCTGACACTCTTCGACATTCCAGACCTCGCGGTGGGATGCCCACTCGCCGGGCTCGAGATCGACCAGAGGCCCCAAGGTCTCCAGCTCGCAGAAGGCATCGCCCAGGTAGAACTGGCCCACCGCCCCCCGGTCCGGGTGGGGCCGGCTGCCGGCCGGCTCGACAGTCTTGGTGAAGAGGTGGCCATCGATTAGATACCCGAGACGGCCCGGATCAGGACCCGTCCCGACCTTGAAGGCCGGGCCCTCCGTCGCATTCACCGTCAGCGACCCCTGATGAAACGTCACCCGGGGATCGGCCAGATCGGTGTACGGCCACAACACCAGGCTGCGATTGGCTTGGAGCAGGTTGGGATCGGCCTTCCCGTCGATCGGGATTATCGCCATCCCTCCCAGTCGGACCTGGGTGATCGCCCAAGGTGCTACCTCCATCGGTTCAGAGCCGGAATTGGTCAGGACGTGGTCCACGAGGAGACTTCCATCCGCGAGGCTCACATCGATGCCCTTGACGAGGCCAGCTTGATCTGCCTTGCCGACGACGGCGACCCTGTCGGTGCTGGTCGTCACGGAGCAGGGCTCGTCGTCCGGGGCATAGGTGACTGGTGGGAGCTCGGGCGCGGCCCACAGCCGGTGGCCCCCCCGGAACCGATACACACCCGAGTCGGGGTGGTCGATCACCACCTCAGACCCGAGTGCGGCGAAGATCTCGGGTCCCCCGTCACGGCTCAGCCCCAGCACTCGGGGGCCGAAGGCTGTGGCTACCCGAATCCAAAATGGCCCGAGTCCGATCTCGACCACGTCCTCGGGCACGCGAAATCAGCGCCCCGAGGACCAGATGACCCGATTTACCCGATTCTCGAGGAGTTCCTGGCTGCCGGACACTGGCTTCGCCTCGATCTCACCCGCCGCGACTCTCGTCTCGAGTGATTCCAGGGTTTCCTCGCCGGCGAGGATCGAGGCCCCAAGGTCGGCCGACCATCCCGCATACCGTTCCTCGAGAGGGCCAGAGAGGGTCTCCGATTCGATCATGTCGGCCGCTACGAGCAGCGCCCTGGCCAGGGTGTCGATCCCACCGATGTGGCCGTGGAAGAGATCGGTGCGATCCATCGATTGGCGGCGCAGCTTGGTGTCGAAGTTGAAGCCGCCGGTGGTGAAGCCCCCACCTCGCAGAATCTCGTACAGGGCGAGGGACAACTCGTCCACCGAGTTGGGGAACTGGTCGGTGTCCCATCCGTTCTGGTAGTCGCCGCGATTGGCGTCGATGGACCCGAAGATCCCGTTGGCCACCGAGTAGGCCACCTCGTGATGGAAGGAATGCCCGGCCAGCGTGGCGTGGTTGCCCTCGATGTTGACCTTGTACTCGTCGACGAGGTCGAAGCGCTCGAGAAACCCGTGGACGGTCTGGCAGTCGTAGTCGTATTGGTGCTTGGTCGGTTCGGCGGGCTTGGGCTCGATGAGGAGAGTCCCGGTGAACCCGATCTTGTGCTTGTGCTCGGCCACCATGGTCAGGAATCGGGCGAACTGCTCACCCTCCCGCTTGAGGTCGGTGTTGAGCAGGGTCTCGTATCCCTCGCGGCCTCCCCAGAGCACGTAGTTGGCTCCGTCGAGCCGGTGGGTCGCCTCCAGGGCGTGCTTCACCTGGGCCGCGGCATAGGCGAACACCCGTGGATCCGGGTTGGTGGATGCACCAGCCGCGTAGCGAGGATGGGAGAACAGGTTGGCTGTGCCCCACAGGAGACGGACCCCGGTCTCGGCCATCTTCTTCTCGGCGTAGTCGACCATGCTCTCGAGGTTGGTAGCCGATCCGGTAAAGGTGTCGGCTTCGGGGGCGATGTCCACGTCGTGGAAGCAGAAAAGCGGCGTGCCCAGCTTGGTGAAGAACTCGAAGGCGGCGTCCATCTTCTGACGCGCGCTCGCCATCGGGTCATCGCTCATCCCCAGCCAGGGCCGGTCGAAGGTGCCGGCGCCGAACACGTCGCTGCCCGGCCAGTTGAACGAGTGCCAGTAGCAGACGGCGATCCTGAGTTGGTCTTCCATCCTCTTACCGAGCACCATCCGGTCAGGGTCGTAGACCCGGAACGCCAGGTCGTCGCTCGAGCCGGAGCCGGCGAATCCGATCGGCCCCGACACGTCGGCAAAGAACTCTTCCGGCACGCTCAACCTCCACTGACTCCCTGCGCGAACCGGTGAAGGTTATTTGGCCCAGAGGCCCGGGGCAAAGGGGGTGCCGTCAGGCCTGAGATGATGCTGTTAGATATCACCCTCGACATGTCGCGACGCCTCTACATCATGGGTCTTGCAGTGCTCGTCGCTGTCGGCGTCTCCGCCGTCCCTGAGGCCGCCTGGGCCGCTTCGGGAGACCTCGGGCCGTTCATCGACGACGATGGGCATCCTGGTGAGCCCTACCTCGAATGGCTTGCCGGGCTGGGGGCGGTCCAGGGCTGCAACCCGCCGCGCAACGACCGCATCTGCCCCGATCGGGTGCTCAGCCGGGCTGAGGCGGCGAAGATCCTGGTGAGAGTCGGGGTCCGTGTCGGGACCATCCCCCCGCCTGGAGCTGCCCCGGATCGATTCGTCGACGACGAAGGGATATGGGGAGGTGCCGCCGAGAGCCTGGCCAATCATCTCGCAGCACTCGGGATCATCGACGGCTGTGACCCTCCGGCAAATCGCCATTTTTGCCCGCTCGCCCTGCTCAGGCGAGGGCATGTGGCCAAGATCGTCGTGCGGGCCTTCGATCTCGACGCCCCGCCCGTATACCGATCGCCCTGGGATGACACCTCGAGCCGCTTCTATGACGGTGTTGCCCGGATCGCCGCATTCCGTGGCATGTGGGACGCCAGCGCAGGTCGGTTCGCCGGGGAGACGCCGGTGACCCGCGCCGAGTTTGCCAGGGTGGTGGGCGCTGCCCTCGACGTTGGTCTGTGCCCGACCGATCCGTTTCGTGCGGCCCGTGTGGAGTCACTGGCCAGCCGGTTCCCGCAACAGTCGTTCACCGCCTACGTCTTCGACACCCGCTCCGGTTGTGCCTTCTGGATGAGCCCTGATCAACGGCTGCGCACGGCCTCGGTCTTCAAGGTGATGGTGATGGCCGGGTCGTTGCTCGAGGCACAGGAAAGAGGGCGTGGGCCGACCGGATGGGAGATGGGGCAGATGACTCCCATGATCACCGAGTCGGCCAACGACCCGGTCCGCTCCCTGTGGCGTTCCTTTGGCGGATCACCCTGGTACCGGCGCCAGACGCGGATCTTCGGCCTTTCCGACACCCTGGCGGTGGGCGACAGGGAGACCGGATGGGGTCGCACCACGACGTCCGCCAAGGATCAGGGAGACCTGATCAGGCAGGTGCTGCTCGGCGACTGGGGTCCCATCGACCCCGCAAATCGGGCAGTGGCATGGGACCTGATGACCTCCGTGGTCCCGTCGCAGACCTGGGGGATCACTAGCGGGGTCCCGAGCGGCTGGATAGTGGCCCAGAAGAACGGCTTCGCCGGAGGCGTTGCCAACTCCGCAGGGTTCATCGAAGACCCCGGTGGTGGGGGGTATGTGATCGTGGTGCTGACCAATGGCTGGTCGACCTGGAGTCGGGGCGTGGCCGTCGTGGAGGAGATAGCAGCCTGGGTGTCTTCGGTGCTGGCTGGCTGAGGGGAGCACGACTCACATTCGAATGGACCGGCTCTTGGCCTCAGTGACGCTCAGACGTCGGAGCGGGACGACTCCACGATGGTCGCCTCATAGACCCCACTCGGGGCGTCGATGGTCACCACGTCACCCACCCGCTTGCCCAGGATGGCCGTGGCCAGCGGTGAGTCCGATGAGATTCGATTCGTGTCGAGGCCGGCTTCGGCCGGGTCAACGATCAGGTGGCGAGCTACCTCACCATCCTCGAGTCGAATCGTCACCCAATCGCCGATCTGCACGATGTCGGGGTCCTCGGGGATGTCATAGACATTGCCCGCGGTCTCCAGGACGTACTTGAGCTGCTCCAGCTCTCGGAGAGCGAGGTCTTGCTCGAGTCGGGGTGCCATCTCGTCGTCTTCCTCTTCGATCGCCTCGACGAGGGCGGGGATCGTTTCCTCTTCGAGACGACGGGCGCGCTCCTCGAGGAGCATACGGCCCTCTTGGGTCAGACGAGGTGGCTCACCTGTCGATGTCATCTCGTGTCCCTTCTTGCCATGGCGACAGAGCAGATTCCGTTGATTAGAGAAGAGCCCGATGAACGACTTTCGCCGCCCTTCGGGCCCTTCAGATCCAACCTTGGCACATGCCTTCTAATTTGTCCAGCGAGTTGAACGACGAGTCAGGCATAGTCATGGACGGCGATGTGCCCATGCGCGGCAGCGGGTGCGGCGAAGAGATGTAGGCGCTCGGCCTCCTCCTCGACAGCCCTCACCTCGGCGCGTGACATCTTGCTCAGAAGATGCACGTCGAGCTGCGATGTCTTCCCCATCTGGCCGATCTTCCACCACCCGCTGAACATCCCGTCGACGAGGAGATTTCCCACCCAGCCGGGGGGCACGATCCCCGTAGTGAAGAACCGGGAGCGGTCGGAGTGCCCGAGGAGGACGTTGTCGTACTCGGGCAGGAAGCGGGGTGGGGCGGGCGTGTCCTCGTCAAGGATCGGGGCGTCGAGGAGGTCGAGCATCTCGGAGCCATCCGGGCCGCGAAGCGTGCGGAGACGGTCCCGCATCCCGTCGACTATCTGGCGCAAGCCGTTGAGCCGCGACCACACTCTGATGTCCGAGATCGTGGCCGGCCCAAAAGCCGCCAGATAGCGCAAAACGATCCGCTCATGGTCTCGCACCGTGGGCAGCCCGCTCCCGACCCAGCTCTCCATCGTGGTCCATGTCGCCGCCCCCGTAAGTCCCCACAATCCGCGCGGCGGCACCTGGACCACCGGCAACAGGTAGGTGACGACCTGGGCCATCGAGGTCCCGGGGACTTCCGGCCACTTCTCCTCGAGTGCCCTTGCCAGATCGGCTCGTGTCATGGGTTGTTCGTCGAGCAACGACCTGCCCTCGCCGAGGAGGACCGCCCGGTCCAGGCCCGCTGTGTCCCTGGCAAATGACGTGGACCCGAGGACTGCGGACAGGGTCTCCTGGAAGTGTGACCGCAGGAACATGAAGTCGGACGTGGTGGACATGTGCAGCGTGGCCCGCATCAAGGCCCCTCGAAGAGCCTCGCGACGTTCGATCATTCCCGATAGGTCCTTGGGGTCGAATCCCTCGAGACGGGACCAGAGGCCGTAATAGGGGTCGTGCGGATTCTGTGCCTGCATCCCGACCAGGTGTTCCATGACCTCGGCCGGGGTTTGCTCGGCGCGCTCGAGCAACAACTGCCGCCCCAGAGTGGTCCGGTTGAGGGCCCGTCTGCTGACCTCGACGGTCAATGCTTGATTTCGAGCCCGCCGAACAGGACTGTGGCGTTGACCGCCAGGGTGGGGGCGTCTGCGGATACCGGGTCCTTGGCAGTCGCGTTCTCGATGCCCCCGAAGAGGGGTAGTCCACGGGTGACGACATTCCAGCCCTGTGGCACCGTGACTTCCACACCCCCGAACGCAGCGAATACGTCGAGCTCAGCGCCGGGCGAGGGCACCGTGTCCCGGAGATCCACTTCGGCTCCGCCGAACACCGCCGAGATGCTGCCACCCTGGAATTGCTTCGAGTGCGACGCGATCTCGCTGCCGGAAAACACGTTGAAGCTGTTGACCCGGTCACCGGCCTCGGTTCTCGCCCCGAGCCCACGTCCGAAGAGCACGAGAAGCCCGACCAGGATGATCGCGGCCGGGATGATGAAATTGCCGAGGTCGATGATGTCTAGATTCGAAAGCAGGAAGGCCAGGCCGACGGCCGTGATGATCAGGGCCACCGGCCAATGCCGCGGGTTGGCGGCGAAAGTGAGGATCCCGGCGAGGATCAGGATCGCCGGCCACCAGGTGCCGATGATCTCGCCTGCATCGAGCACGCCGGCGTTGTCGAGGAGCAGAACCGTCCCCACTGCGACGATGAGAAGTCCGAAGAAGAGGCGTCCCCAATTCATGAGCGGAAACCTACCAGCCGTCCCTCAGTCCCCTGCAACGAAGAACCTCCATTCTCCGGTCTCGGTGATGCCGATGCGCCACAGGGCGTAGGAGCCGAATGCGGCCGTCTGGTCGAGCTCCTCTTGGGTGTAAACCCTGAGCAGGGCTTCCATGTCGGCCGGAGGGATCTCCTCCCACGAGTCGTAGACGAAGGCGGACGGCCAATAGTAATGACGGGGCAGGTCTTCGTAGTCCTCAAAGGCATAGGGGGTGTCGAACAACTCGACGAGCAGGGCAAGTGCCGGATAAGTGCCCTCCTCCTCCCATATCGGGATCATCTCGAAGCCGCCGCCGCCGAAGCTCGCCACGAATTCGGGAGAGGCCAGTGCCTCGAGAGTCCCGTAATCGCACGCGATCGCTGCTGCGGCGATTGCTCGTCTGGTGTCGGCGACCGGTGTGGGCAGCCCCTCCTGCTCGGAAGGCATCGGCAACCCGGCAGCCGAGCAGTCGGCAACGACAGACGGAACCGTCGTGGCGGGCGGCGCCGTGATCACCGGTTCGGGCACCGTGGACGAAGCGATCGCCGGGGTAGTGGTGGGTGTGGATCCGCTGGCAGGCCCGGAGTCTTCGGGGCTGGAGATCATCGGGAGCACTCCCAGGGTCAGGAGCACCACGCCAAAGGCGGCGGCAAAGATCAACCACCCTCGGGGGAGGGCGCGCCGCGCATCGGAGTCCAGCTGGGGTGGCACTGCGTGCTTGGCGGCCTGGCGCACCTCCTGAGCGGCCTGTTCCATCCTCTGCTCGAATTCGTCGAGATGCTTCATGTCGTCTCCTCGCCCCAAGTCTCGAGACGCTGGCTGAGATGGGCCCGCGCCTTGTGCAGATGGGCTTTCACCGCCCCCGGGCTCACGCCCATGACCTCGCCTATCTCCTCGATCGAGAGTTGGTCGATGTAGTGCAAGACAGTGGCCTGGGCTTGTCGTCTCGGTAGCTTCCGCACCTCCTCCCACACCTCGGTGGCCCGGGGGGTCAGCTCGGGGAGAGTGTTCTCACCGGCGTGGCCACCGAGTCGGGTCAGTGCACGCAGCTCGGCGCCCGCCTTCCGATGCAGGGATGTAGCCCGGTTGATCAGCACCCGGCGCACCCAAGCCCCGGGATCGTCGTAGCCCGAGACCCGGTCCCAGTTTCGGTGGGCCGCGATGAACGATTCCTGGGCGAGATCTTCTGCCGAAGAGCCGGTCCGGAGGAGAGCGCGCGCTATCGCCACCATTCGGCCGTACTCACGCCGGTAGAAGCTCTCGAAGGGCTCTACGTCGAGCGCTCCGATCTCTGTCGAAGGCACGTGTCTCCTCGATTCCTGGATCGTGCTCACCCACCTAACACGCACGAGCGCGCTAGCCGGTTTACCCGGACTCGTGGTCCCCGGGTATCAAATAGGATTCGGATCGGATATGGATCTGAATCGACTCACCGAAAAATCGCAGCAGGCGCTTTCCGAGGCACAGTCGATCGCGGTCCGTCTCGGACACACAGAAGTCGATGGTGAGCACCTTCTCCTAGCCCTCCTCACCCAGCCCGAAGGCCTGGTGCCTCGTATCATCTCCTCGGCCGGTGGCGAGCCGGCCCGCCTCGTCGCCGATATGGAGGCGGAGCTTGCCATGCGCCCGAGTGTCAGTGGGCCGGGGGTCGCACCGGGTGAGATCCGGGTGACACAACGTCTCGCCAGGCTTCTCGACACGGCACAGAGGGAGGCGACTCGTCTCAAGGACGAATACGTGTCGGTGGAGCACCTCATCATCGCCTTTTTCGGTGAGGCCGACACCGCCGGGAAGCGTGCCCTCACCGAGCAGGGCATCACCCGGGACCGCTTCCTCGAGGCGTTGACCGCCATCCGGGGCAATCAGAGGGTGACCTCGGCAACCCCTGAGTCGGCGTACGAGTCTCTTGAGAAGTACGGTCGGGATCTGGTGGCTGACGCCCGTAGCGGGAAGCTCGACCCGGTGATCGGTCGTGACACCGAGATTCGCCGGGCCATCCAGATCCTGTCCCGGAAGACCAAGAACAACCCGGTCCTGATCGGCGACCCCGGGGTCGGCAAGACCGCGATAGTCGAAGGGCTGGCCCAGCGCATCATGCGGGGTGACATCCCGGAGGGGCTGAGGGACAAGACGGTGTTCGCTCTCGACATGGGATCCCTGATAGCCGGGGCGAAGTACCGGGGCGAGTTCGAGGAGCGTCTCAAGGCCGTCCTCGGCGAGGTGAAGGCGGCGGAGGGCCGGATCCTCCTCTTCGTCGACGAGCTCCACACCGTCGTCGGCGCCGGCGCGGCTGAGGGGGCGATGGACGCCGGGAACATGCTCAAGCCGATGCTGGCCCGGGGCGAGCTCCACATGATCGGGGCCACCACCCTGGCCGAGTACCGAAAGCACATCGAGAAGGACGCCGCCCTGGAGCGGCGATTCCAGACCGTGCTGGTCGACGAACCGACCGTTGAGGATGCGATCTCGATCCTCCGCGGCCTGCGTGAGCGCTTCGAGGTGTTCCACGGGGTGAAGATCCAGGACTCCGCGCTGGTCGCGGCTGCCGTCCTAAGCCATCGCTACATCACCGACCGATTCCTCCCCGACAAGGCGATCGACCTCGTCGACGAGGCGTGCGCCATGCTGCGCACCGAGATCGACTCCATGCCCGCCGAGCTCGACGAGCTCACCCGGCGCGTGACCCGGCTCGAGATCGAAGAGGCCGCGCTGAGCAAGGAGAAGGACGCCGCGAGCAAGAAGCGGCTCGAGGAGCTGCGGAGGGAGCTCGCTGACCTGAAGACCGAGGCGGCGGCGATGCGGGGACAATGGGAGTCAGAACGGCAGATCCTGCGTGAGGTACAGGAGCTTCGGGCCAAAATGGAACGGGTTCATCGGGAAGCCGAGGAGGCGGAGAGGAACTACGACCTCGACCGCGCCGCCCAGCTGCGTCACGGCGAGTTCCCGGAGTTGGAGCGCAAATTGACGGAGGTGGAGGAGAGACTCGCCGCCGATCAGGGTCAGCACCGTCTGCTGCGCGAGGTGGTCACCGAGGAGGAGATCGCCGGGATCGTGTCACGTTGGACCGGCATCCCGGTCAGCCGGCTCCAAGAGGGCGAGCGGGAGAAGCTCCTGCGTCTTGACTCGGTCCTTCACGAACGCGTGGTGGGTCAGGACGAGGCGGTCCGCCTCGTGGCCGACGCCATCATCCGGGCGCGCTCCGGGATCAAAGACCCTCGCCGACCGATCGGCTCATTCGTGTTCCTCGGACCGACCGGGGTGGGGAAGACCGAGTTGGCCAAGGCGCTGGCCTCGGCGCTCTTCGACAGCGAGGAGAACATGGTCCGCATCGACATGAGCGAATACCAGGAGCGGCACACGGTGAGCCGATTGATCGGGGCCCCTCCGGGATACGTCGGCTACGAGGAAGGTGGACAGCTCACCGAGGCAGTTCGGAGGAAGCCCTACTCGGTTGTTCTCTTCGACGAGATCGAAAAGGCCCACGGCGACGTGTTCAACACCCTGCTCCAGGTGCTCGACGACGGGAGGCTCACCGACTCCCAGGGGAGGACCGTCAACTTCCGGAACACGATCATCATCATGACCTCGAACATCGGGTCTCAGTACCTGCTGGAAGGGATCACCCCGTCGGGGGAGATAAAGCCGGAGGCGAGGGAGATGGTGACCAGCGAGCTAAGACGCCATTTCCGGCCCGAGTTCCTCAATCGGGTCGACGACGTCGTTCTGTTCAAGCCGCTGACCCTGGAGGAGATCGAGAGGGTCGTCGATCTCATGCTCGACGATGTGAGGAACCGGCTTGCAGAGAGGAACACCAAGCTCGAGGTCAGCGAGGCCGCCATGGAGTTCATCGCCGAGCAAGGCTTCGACGCCGTCTACGGTGCCCGACCGTTGCGACGGTTCATCTCCCATGAGTTGGAGACCCGCATCGGCCGTGCTCTGATCGGTGGGGAGGTCCAGGATGGCGCCACCATCAGGGTCGAGCTGGCGGAAGGCGACCTGGTCATCGACTTCGAGAATCCGGGCGTGACGGAGCCGACAGACTCCTGAGGTTCGACGCCCCGAGGCCACCACGACTTGGGGGCTCGCGCGGCATTGCTGTTACTATGTGATTTCAAAACGGCCTCGGTGCCAGTCTTTCGTTTTCCCCGCAGGGCTCATTGAGCAGCTCTCCGTAGCCGGCGATTGCTGTGGCTCAACAACTGCCGACGCATTCACCGGTCGTTCACACCTCGGAGATCTGTATGAAACAAAGCCAAGCCAACCTATCGTCGATCGGATTCGTCAGCACCTATCCACCCACCGTTTGCGGTCTGGCCACCTTCACCGCCGCTTTGCGCGGGGCGATGGCAGATGGGCGCGGATCGGACGAGGATCTCGAGGTGGTGAGTCTCGGGGACAGCCGACTCCACGAATCACGACCCGAAGTCGTTTTCCAGCACGTCAACGATGATCGATCCTCGTTGCAGCAGGCGATTCGAATCCTGAGCCGGCACGACATCGTCTTCTTCCAACACGAGTACGGGATATACGGTGGGCCTGACGGAGCCGAGATACTGGACTTCATCTCCGACCTGGAAGCACCGACCATCGTCACGCTGCACACCGTGCTGGACAAGCCGACACTGAGACAGAAGCGGATTCTGGAGAGGATCGTCGACCTGGCGGGGCAGACGGTCGTGATGAGCGACACAGCCATGCGCCGATTGCGGGACAGGTACGACCTCGACTCCGACAGAGTGACCATGGTTCCCCATGGGGCGAGTCCCGGACTGGCCGTTCCGGGTGCTAACACCGGCCCACGACCGGTAGCCCTGACCTGGGGATTGATCGGGCCGGGCAAAGGCCTGGAAACCGCTCTCGACGCCTTCGCCGCCGTGAAAGACCTGCAGCCGCTTCCCCGCTACGTGATCCTCGGCAAGACCCACCCCAAGGTGCAGGCCGCCCAGGGCGATTCCTATCTGGATGGGCTGAAGGCGAAGGCGCACGCGCTGGGCCTGGAAGATGTCGTCGAGTTCGACAGCCGTTATCTGGATACCGATTCCCTCGCTGCGGAGATCCGACGGGCGGACGTCGTGCTTCTTCCCTACGAGTCGACCGAACAAGTCACATCGGGTGTGCTGGTCGAAGCCCTGGCCGCCGGGAAGCCGGTGGTCGCCACGGACTTCCCGCACGCGGTAGAGATGCTCGGCACGGGTGCCGGCGCGCTCGTCCCCCACTCCGATCCCGCAGCAATGGCCACCGCCTTGCGCGGAGTCTTCGCTGAGCCCGGGGTGGCGCCTCGGATGGCGACTATCGCAACCTCCATTGGCTCGACCCTCCACTGGCCGGTCGTGGCGGATCGATACGCAACCATCGCCTCCGCGCTCGTCGAGCGCCAGGCCCTGGTGACAGCCTTCTCCTCCGGGCGCCGCGCCGCGGGTCTGGCAAAGGTCGGATGAACTCGACGAATCTGTCGCCGGCGTTCGCCCGTGCTGGCATCCTTGAAGACATCGAGGCCCTCCCGGCACCCCGTTTTCAACACCTGCGCCGCATGACAGACCACGTGGGTCTCTGGGAGCACGCCCGGTACACGACCCCACGGCCCGAGCATGGTTACTGCACCGACGACAACGCCCGTGGTCTCATCCTGCTCAGTCGTGAGATCGAACCCTCTGCCGAGCTCATCGGACTGGCTCGGGTCTATTTTCGGTTCGTGGCGGACGCAGCCCTTCCCCAAGGGGGCTTCCACAACCGACGAGGAGCGGACGAGTGGTGGGCCGACGAGATCGGATCCGACGACTCGCAGGGTCGGGCGATATGGAGCCTGGGCACGGCTGCCCGACTGGGACCGGAGGAATGGATGCGTCGAGCCGCACGGGGGTTGTTCCATCGGCAGCAGGGATTCGCGTCGAGGTCGCCGCGAGCCAACGCATTTGCCATCCTGGGGGCCTGCGAGGTGTTGACCGACGATCCGGAGGATGATGCGGCGAGAACATCCCTCACCCAGTGGGCTCGTGTTCTCCACTTCTCCGATGACCCCGGGTGGCCCTGGCCCGAGCCACGACTGGCCTACGACAACGCCCGAATCCCGGAAGCGCTCATCGCCGCCGGTGTCTCACTGGGAAACGACCACCTCGTCGCAGCCGGCCTTCGACTGCTCGAATGGCTGGTGGCGATCGAAACCCGCGACGACCACTACAGCTTCGCGCCGGTCGGTGGCTGGGCACCGGGCGACGCCCGGCCTGGCTATGACCAGCAACCGGTGGAGGCGGCGGCCATGGCTGATGCCTGCACTCGGGCCTGGCTGCTCACAGGTGACGGCAAATGGAGGGATGGAGTGTTGAGAGCCGCCCGTTGGCTGATCGCCGACAATGACGGCGACGTGGTGCTCTACGACTTCGAAACCGGCGGATGTTGTGACGGCCTGACCATCAACGGGCCGAACATGAACCAGGGTGCCGAGTCGACCCTCTCCGCCTTGAGCACTCTGCAGCAGGCGAGCAGGGTCGCCTAGCCAGTGAATTGGTCTGACGGGCAGTTGTCCTCCACGGTGTACTCCTCACCAGAGCGCTGGTAGGAGTAGAGGCAATCGGGCGAGCCCAACTGGACGTCGAGGGTGAAGACGTCCTCGTCCCAGTTGTATGACCCCTCCCCGGTGAGAATCAGCCCGTCCATGAAGACGCATTCCTGGAGGATGAACTCGTCGGTCTCCTCCTGGGCGGTGAACGTGATCACCCCGCCCTGATTGCAGCCCACCGGGATGTCGGTGACGGTGTCCCACCAGTAGTACTCGGGCATGTAGAAGATCTCGAACTCGACCGAGTCGAACATGGTCTCGGCGCTGTCGAACTCATCCAACGTGAGGGGGAGGAGTGAGATGTAATACCCCACGACGTCCCCCTCGCACTCGGTCTCCTCCGGGGCGGTGCCTTCCACGATGAAGCTGGTGACCGGCTCGTCCGGGCATTCGTTGCCCCGTCCAAAGATCACATGGGGCCCGCCCTGCTTGCTGATCAAATACCCCTCCTCGAGATGTCCGGCGACGTCGACTCCCTGCTGATGCGGGGTGGCGGGATCGGCGGTGGAGCCCAGCACCACGGTGGGCACTCCGGGCGCCACCAGTGGCTGCGGGCGGGTCGCATCCTCGCTGGCGGTGGGCCAGAAAGCGCAGGGCAGATCACCAAAGAAAAGGATTCCCAGCCGGGCGGGGTTCAATTCGGCGCCCGCGGTGAAGAATGCCTGCGCGGTCTCCTCCGGCGTCGACCCCGGGTAGTGGTAATCGAGGCACTCGACCCCGTAGTAGACGGCATCCGAGTAGGTCGGGTCTTCGATCACGGTCTCGGTCTCCGCATCGATCCCGAGGTTGAGATAGAGGAGCCTGAGCAGGGGCACCAAGTCGCCCCGTCCACTTTGGGCAGCCAGCGCGCGGAGGAACATCATCCGGTCGTCTTCCGAGTACATCTGCCCACTGGCGACGACCTCGAGGTCCCCGAGGCCGAACGTGCGCTCCTCGAAACCACCGGTGGTCAAGGGGTACTGGGCGGTCAGCGGGCCCTCGACGAGGAGGGCGCGCAGTCGGTCGTAGGCCTGGTCGGGGGCCATGCCGATGTCGGCTGCGCAGAACTCGTCCTCTGCGCAGTAGTCCAGCGTGGACTGGAGCGTGTCCCCGAAGGCCGTTGCCTGCTCCAGGAAGAAGTCGAGGCCCTCCAGGGTGAGATCGACGGTCCCGTCGAGGATCAGTCGGGCAACACGATCACCGTGGCCACCCACATAGGTCTGGGATAGCTGGGTGCCGTAGCTCTCTCCGTAGAGGACGATCTGCTCGTAGCCAAAGGTCTGACGGAACGCCTCGAGATCCTCGGCTGCCTGGTCTGTCCCCAGGTAGGGGAGCATCTCCGGATTGCCCATCTCGGAGACACAGTCCCTGGAGAAGGCGGATGCGGCCGCCGTCAGCGCTTCCTGATCGAAGCCGAGACCCGTCGTCGCGTCCACCCGGTAGTAGTCCGAGGCCGCCTGAGGGCAGCTGAGGCCACCCGACATCGCTACCCCGCGCTGGTCGAAGAAGACGATGTCGTACGACTCCGGGATTGCCGGGTCGAGCGCGTCGGTATAGGAATCGGCGACCGCGATCCCGGAGCTGCCGGGGCCTCCGGTGGCGGTGACGAACGCCCCGAGGCTGGCTCCGGTGGCGGGGAGCACGGCGAACGTCACCGGAATGGTTCTCTCGTCGGAAGGATCGAAGTGATTCATCGGCATGTCGAGCGTCACACACGTGAAAACCGAGTCGGGGCAGAGACTGGCGTCGAGATCCTCCATGAGTTGACCGGTGCTCGGGCGCTCGGTCGTGGTGGTGGGGCCAGCCGCGGTCGTCGGGGGCGGGTCCGTGGTCCCGCTCCCTCCCTCTGTGGAGCACGCTGCGAGCAGGAACAACAGCCCCACCTGACACCACCTCCGCATCGGCGGCATCGTACGCCGCCTATTCCGTGGGGTCGGGCATACTCCGGCGGTTGCCACAGCTCCTCGCTCGATCGCTCGTCTTCATCACTTCTGCCGCGGTCCTCATCCTCGAGATCCTGGCCGGGCGGCTGCTCGCGCCTTACCTGGGGGTGAGCCTCGAGGTGTTCACCGGCATCATCGGTGTCATCCTCGCCGGGATCTCCGTGGGGGCGTGGGCTGGAGGGCGGGCGGCGGATCGAGGAGACCCTCGTCGCCTCATCGGACCACTCCTAGTCGCCGGCGGCCTCACTGCAGTTGCATCGCCACTGCTCGTCGACCTGGCCGGCCCCGCTGCCTCGACGACCGGGCCCGTTTCGATCGTCGGCCTCAGCCTCATCGGGTTCTTCGCCCCGGCTGCGATCCTCTCGGCGATTCCACCCATCGTTGTCAAGATCAGGTTGGCCTCGTTGCAGGAGACAGGTTCCGTGGTCGGGACGTACTCCGCCATCGGAACCGCCGGAGCCATATTCGGCACTTTCGTAACCGGGTTCGTCCTGATCGCCGCCTTTCCCACAAGGCCGATCGTGATCGTGGTGGGATTTGTGCTCGTGCTGCTCGGGGTGGCCGTTTGGGTCCGACGTAGCGCCGGGACCGTGACCGGCTCGACCGTTGCTCTGCTCCTCCTCAGCGGTTTGACCATCGGATTCGACGGTCCCTGCCAGTACGAGACCACCTATCACTGTGCCGAAGTGGTGACCGACGCCGAACGCCCCTCGGGAAGGCTCCTGGTCCTGGACCGCGGTCACAACAGTTACGTCGATCTCGATGACCCCACTCATCTCGAGTTTCGCTACATACGGATGATGGCCGACCTGATAGACGTGGAGATGCCGCCGGGCCCTCTAGACGTTCTCTCCATCGGTGGAGGAGGGTTCACGTTGCCCGGCTACCTGGCTGTCACGCGGCCGGGCACCGAACACCGCGTCCTCGAGATCGACGCCTCGCTCGTCGAGATCGGCCGCCGCGACCTCGGGTTCGAAGACGAAGCCGAGGTGATCATCGACGACGCCCGGAGATCGATCACGCAGGTGACACCTGGCTCGGTCGATGTCGCGGTCGGGGACGCCTTCACCGGCCTCACCGTGCCCTGGCATCTGACCACGGTGGAGTTCGTCGAGATGGTCGGTGACACCCTGGCTCCGAGAGGCTTCTACACGGTCAATGTGATCGACCGGCCCGAGGCGAGGTTCGCTCGGGCGGAGGCGGCCACCCTCGGCGAGGTCTTCGACCACGTGGCGGTGTTCGCTCCAGAGGGCTACTTCACCGGCGCACGTGGCGGCAATTACGTTCTCGTCGGGTCGGATGACCCGATCGACATCGATCGCGTCCGGGGGGCGCTCCTCTCCAGGGGTGGCGTCGAAGTCGGACTGACCGGCGACGAGCTGGCCCGATTCATCGACGACGCCCGCCCTTTGACCGACGACTTCGCCCCGGTCGACCAGATGCTGAGCGGTCTCTGACGACAGGTTTGTAGGGTGGTCCGATGTTGCGGATCAGACACACTGGACGTGAGCAAAGAATCGAGGGCGCCCGAGGCGTGACCCTGACCTCTGCCGACAGTGGTTTCTTCGGGGCGACGTCGTTCGGAGGCGGCGGCTACTCCTATCACCGTCCGGTCCTCGTCAGAAACCCGAGCACCGGGGCCATGATCCCGATCCGGGATCATGTGATGGCTGTCAGGCTCGCTGCGGTTGCGGCGCTTCTGTTGGCCCTGATCTGGAGGTGGATCGATGACAAGTGAGAACTACATGACCTCGGAGACCATCGCCTCGCGCATCGGCGACGCCTTGACCGGGCTCTTCGGGGAGGCCTCCCCCAGGGCACTGTTCTCCGAGCCGGTAGCGCGCGGAGACGACCTGATCGTAACCGCGGTCGCCTGGGAGCGGGCCGGTGGCTTCGGGTTTGGCGCCGGCCAGGGTCAGGGCCAGGGTGAGGAGAGCGGGAGCGGAGAAGGGGGAGGAGGTGGCGGCTTCTCGCAAGGACGTCCGGTGGCAGTGATCAGGGTCACGCCGAATGGAGTGGAGGTGACGCCGGTGATCGACTTCACCAAGATCGGCGTCACGCTCCTCCTGGCCTCGGTCGGGGTCTGGCGAGCCCTCAGCCGCTGAGGTCATCGCGACTGTCCGCGGGCTCAGGGCTATCGGACATGTACCACGATGAGCCGTTGTCGGCGAGGATGACTCGTTCGCCGCTCAACTCAAGGGTTACGGCCTAGACCTCGGCTCCGGGCTTCACCACCAGCACGTCACACTGCGCACCCTTGACTGCCTGGTCGGCGGTCGAGCCAAGCAGCCATCGGCCCACTCTTCCCCGCCCCCTGGGGCCGACTACCAGCACGGATCCACCGGCCTCGGAGCAGTAACCGATGAGTGTCTTGCCCGGGTTGCCGTCTCGCTCGACACGGATCACCTCAGCCTGGGCGTCTTGGAGGATGGGCCTGGCCTGCTTCCAGATCTCGGCTCTATCGCTCTCAGCCAATTCGCGGGTGTGGATCGTGCGATCACCTTCGAGATGGAGGACCGCGGGGCTGACGTCGAGGACGTGCACCACGTGAAGTGCGACGCCTCGCCATTCGGCTTCCCGGGCTGCGTGTCGTAGTGCGGTGAAACCGGGCTCGGATCCGTCGATTCCCACCACTACCGGCCCGTTGGGAGGTGTCGTCCTATTCGCCATGAACGGAATCCTGCCAGATAGAAACCTGACAGCCGAACCAGATCGAGCAGTACCTAGCATCGGGCACATGGCAGCGATCGAGGTCGAGGGACTGGCAAAGTCCTATGGCGATGTCGTGGCCGTCGACAGCGTGGACATCACGATCGAGGCGGGCGAGGTATTCGCCCTGCTCGGGCCCAACGGCGCCGGGAAGACCACCGCCGTCGAGATCCTCGAGGGCCATCGCTTCGCCGATGACGGCCGCATCAGCGTGCTCGGCTTCGACCCTTCAACGGGTGGCCGGGCGTACCGGGAGCGGATTGGGATCGTCCTCCAGGAAGGCGGCGTGGAACGAGAGCTCTCCGTGCGTGAGGCGCTGTCGATCTACGGAGGTATGTACCCCAGACGTCTCGACGCCGACCACTTGATCGACCTCGTCGGGCTCACCGAGAAGGCCGACGCCAGGATCAAGACACTGTCGGGTGGCCAGCAACGCAGACTCGAGCTCGCCTTGGGGCTGGTCGGTGATCCCGACCTTCTGTTTCTCGATGAGCCGACCACCGGTTTCGACCCCTCGGCGCGAAGGCAGGCGTGGGGGATCCTCGAGAATCTGACTGCCCTTGGCAAGACGATCCTGCTCACCACCCATTACATGGACGAGGCGCAGCATCTCGCCGACAGGATCGCCGTCATCGACCGGGGCAAGATCGTGGCGGAGGGCACGCCAGAGACGCTCGGAGGACGGGCAGATGGGAAAAGTGTCATCCGCTTCGCTCTCCCTCAGGGAGTCGGCCCCGAGGAAGTACCGGTCAGCGCGATCACGATCAACGGCGACCTGGTCGAGGTCAGTGCCGACTCCGCCACCCGTGCGCTCCATGAGCTCACCACGTGGGCCCTTGGCAGAGGCCTGGAGCTGGAACGGCTACAGGTGACCCGGCCGTCCCTCGAGGACGTATACCTGGAGTTGACCGGTGAGCACTGACCTGCTGCGCCGGCCCTCCCTGGCATCACTGGTCTGGCAGCAGTTCCGTTACCAGAACAGGGTGTTCTGGCGCACTCCGATCGCGGCGTTCTTCACCATCGTGTTCCCACTCATGTTGCTGGTGCTCTTCACCGCCATCTTCGGCAACGAAGAGATCGAAGGCTTGGGGATAACCACGGCTCAGTACTTCACTCCCGGTCTCGCGGTGTTCGCTGCTGTCTCGGCCACTTACACCAACCTGGCCATCGGCACCGCTATCGCCCGGGACAACGGGATACTCAAACGTATCAGGGGAACGCCGATCCCACCCTGGGCATACATCGCAGGGCGGGTAGCTTCGTCGGTCTACCTGGCCTTCCTCGCCATGGCTCTCATGATGGGGGCCGGGGTCGTCTTCTACGGCGTTCAGATCATCGCCCGGACCCTGCCGGCAGCCTTGCTCACGTTCGTCGTAGGGGTCAGTTGTTTCGCCGCCCTCGGCATGTTGGTGGCGGCGATCTCGCCGAATGGCGACGCCGCGCCTGCCATCACGAACGCCACACTTCTCCCCGTGGCGTTCATCTCGAACATCTTCTTCCCAATCGAGAACCCACCGCGGTGGATGGAGATCGCAGGCAACTTCTTCCCGCTCAAGGCGTTTGCCGAGGCATTCCGTGACGCCTTCGATCCCACGCTGACCGGGTCTCAGTTCCACTGGCCCCAGATCGGCTATCTCCTCCTCTGGGGGGTGGTGGCCGGTCTCCTGGCCGCCCGGTTTTTCAGGTGGGAGCCGTCCGCGGGGTCGACCTCGCGTCGTCGTCGGAGAGATGAGTCGAAACCTGTACCCGCATGACCAGGAGGTGATTCCGTTGCACACCGCAGACCCGGATCGATACAGCCGGATGTCTTATGCCCGATCGGGGCAGAGCGGCCTCGATCTGCCGCGTATCTCTTTGGGCTTGTGGCACAACTTCGGAGGCGAGTCGCTGACCGAGGAGGGTCGGCGCATGATCCTGAGCTCGTTCGACCAGGGGATCACCCATTTCGACCTGGCCAACAACTACGGGCCTCCGCCCGGATCGGCGGAGCGGAACTTCGGGGCACTTCTGACGTCGGACCTGGCGCCGTATCGAGACGAGCTGATCATCTCCACCAAGGCGGGTTACGACATGTGGGACGGGCCCTATGGCGAATGGGGCTCTCGCAAGTACATGTTGGCCAGCTTGGACCAGAGCCTGGCGCGTATGGGGCTCGAATACGTCGACATCTTCTACTCCCATCGATTCGACCCGGACACCCCGCTAGAGGAGACCTTGGGCTCGCTCGACACCGCGGTTCGGTCGGGAAAGGCTCTCTATGTAGGGATCTCCTCATATGGCCCGGAGAAGACCCGAGAGGCCCACGCCATCCTCGCCCGTCTCGGAACACCGTTCATCATCCATCAGCCCTCCTATTCGATGCTCAATCGGTGGGTCGAAGACGGTCTGCTCGAGGTCCTCGGCGACCTAGGCATCGGCTGCATTGCATTCTCCCCACTGGCCCAGGGGCTGCTCACCGATAGGTACGTCGATGGGATCCCCGCCGACTCCCGGGTGGAGAAGGGAGGTGCGCTCGATCGCTCGATGCTCTCGAAGGACAATCTGGCCCGAGTGCGGGCGCTGGGCGACGTGGCGCGCGAACGCGGCCAGACCCTGGCCCAAATGGCTGTGGCCTGGGTGTTGCGCGACGAACGGGTTACCTCGGCCCTGATCGGCGCCAGCCGCTGGTCACAGGTCGAAGACCTGCTGCGGGCCGTCGACAACACCCGTTTCAGTGACGAGGAGCTGGCCGCCATCGATCGGCACGCGGTGGATGGCGATATCAACCTGTGGGCCAGATCCAGCGACGCCGGCTGACGCCTGGTCGTCGCCCTCCGAGCCCGCGGCCCGAGGCCGCACGGTGTCAGGGTGCTGAACACCGCATAATCTCGGTGTGATGCCAATCGCCGATCGTCTAGCCTCGTTCGGGGTCACCATCTTCAGCGAGATGACCGCCCTCGCCCTCGAGCACGGTGCCATCAATCTGGGTCAGGGATTCCCGAACTGGGAGGGCGCCCGCTTCGTGAAGGAAGCCGCCGTTCGATCATTGGCGGAAGGCGGCAGCGACCAGTATCCACCAAGTCAGGGAGTGCCGGCGCTGCGGCAAGCCATCGCCGATCGATACGGGCCGCTGCTGGGCAGGGAACTCGATCCTGTCGAAGAGGTGACGATCACCTGCGGGTGCACGGAAGCACTCGCAGCCTCGTTCCTCGGGCTCATCGACCCCGGCGACGAGGTGATCCTCATCGAGCCCTTCTACGACGCCTATCCGGTATTCGTCTCCATGACCGGGGCCGTCCCCCGATATGTGACTCTGAGACCGCCGGGTTTCGAGGTCGACCTCGAGGAGCTTCGATCATTGTTCTCTCCGAACACGAAGGCGATCGTGCTCAACAACCCCCACAACCCGACCGGCCGGGTGTTCACCGACGAAGAGCTGGTGGCTATCGCTGCGCTCTGTGTTGAATACGACGCCATCGCCATCACCGACGAGGTCTACGAGGAGATGGTCTATGACGGCCGGCATCTGCGACTGGCCAACTATGAGGGAATGTGGGAGAGAACTCTGACCCTGTCCTCGATCGGCAAGACGTTCTCGCTCACCGGTTGGAAGGTCGGGTGGGGCATCGCCCCTCCGGCACTCAGTGCAGGGTTGCGCGCCGCCCATCAGTTCCTCACGTTCACCACCCCGACTCCCGTGCAGCATGGGGCGGTGGCGGCGATGGCCGCCCCAACCGATTTCTACGTGGACCTCCGCTCCGGTTACCTGAAAAAGCGGGATCTGCTGGCCGAAGGGCTCGAGCAGGCCGGGTTCGAGGTCCACCGCCCCCAGGGCACCTATTTCATGATGGTCGGCTTCGACGGTTTCGGTTTCGCCGACGATCGCTCGTTCTGCCGCCACATGGTCGAGGCAGCCCGGGTGGTGGCGATCCCACCCAGTGTCTTCTATCACCGGCCAGAGGATGGGGCTTCCCTGGTCCGCTTCGCCTTCTGCAAGGACGAGCAGATCCTCACCGAGGCGCTGGACCGGCTCAGCGGCCTCGGCGGGTGAGGTTGCCTGAGCCGGCGAAGGCGGGCATCACCTCACGGGCGAACAGTTCCAGGCTCGACAGGTCGTAGGCAGGGTCGGGGAAGTAGATGATGGCGTATCCCAAGCCCAGGGCCTCCCATTCCTTGAGATAGCCGATGACCTGGTCCGGGGTGCCGGAGGCGTACTTGTAGAGCTTGGCTTGCTCGGCGGCGCGGGCCCCGGGGACGTACTGGCGCATCCGTGTCTCCAGGGCTCGGATCTTCTCCTGGGCTCCGGATTCCGTCTCGTCGCAGACGATGTTGAAGTTGGCCGACCTGGTTATCGAATCGAAATCGCGGCCGAGATCGCGGCAATGCCCGGCCAGCACCTCTGATTTGTGGGCGAACAGGTCGGGCTTGATGCCGAAGTTGGTGTACTGGGCGTGGCGAGCCGCCACCCGCAGGGTCAACTGCTCGCCGCCGCCGGCCACCCACAGTGGGATGTGAGGTGACTGGACAGGTTTGGGTTGACAGATCGCTCCCTCGAGCCGGTAGTGCCGACCTCGGTAGTGGACCACTTCCTCGGTCCACATCGCCTTCATGATCTCGACGCCTTCCTCCAGCATCTTGATTCGCGGCGCGGGCTCGAGGAATGGATAGCCGTATCCGTCGTGCTCGTGCTCGTACCAGCCGGCGCCGATCCCCATCTCGAGTCGGCCACCGGAGATCACGTCGATCGAAGCGGCCACCTTCGCCAAGTAGGACGGCGGGCGGTAGGTGTTGCAGGTGCACATCTGACCGAGCCGAACCGTGCTCGTGACCGCGGCCAGCGATGCCATCAGCGTCCACGCCTCATAGGTGACCTCCTGGGTCGGGGCGGGGACGGTGTGAAAGTGGTCGTAGACCCACAGCGACTCGAAACCGGTCTCCTCGATGCGGCGGGCCACCCTGGTCATGGTCCCCCAATGCTCTTCCCTGTCGATCCCGGCCAGATCGAGACGCCAACCCTGCGGCACGAATGCTCCGAATCTCATGGAGCGAGGCTAACGAGGTGCCAACGGCGTCGGTGAAACCTGGTTGGACCTGGCTTTTCCGTGTTTACACTTCATCGCTCCCCGAGACACCCAGGGAGCTATGACGGCACCTTTCTTCGATCCTGGCCCGGATCGAGACGCCTGCGGCGTCGGTTTCATCGCGGCCCGGGATCTCGCCCCCAGCTTCCGAATGACCCGCCTTGCCGTCGAATGCTTGGTCAACCTCGACCACCGCGGGGCACGCGCCGCCGACGGCACCGGTGACGGCGCAGGTCTCTTGACCCAGGTGCCGCAGCGGCTGATCAATCGCGAATTGGCCACACACGGGCTCGAAGTGCCGCCGGCGCGTCTCGGAGTGGTGATGTGTTTCCTCTCACCCACCGAGGCGGCGGCGTCGCGATCGGTGGTCACCGAGGCTATCGAGGCGGAGGGGATGCAACTCCTGTTCTGGCGCTCGGTCCCCACCGACCCATCAGTCCTCGGAGATCACGCCCGGCTCGTCCTCCCCCTCATCGAGCAAGCCATCGTCACCGTCGACGAGGAGGGGGCCGGCTTCGAGCGAAGCCTCTACCTGTCCCGGAAGCAAATCGAGAGGGCAGATGTTCCCGGGCTCTCCGTCCCGTCGGCCTCCAGCCGAACCGTGGTCTACAAGGGATTGTTCACCGCCTCCAAGATCTCGGACTTCTACTGGGACCTGCGCGACCCTGATTTCGAAACGGCGTTCGCCATCTTCCACCAGCGGTATTCGACCAACACCTTCCCATCGTGGGACAACGCCCAGCCGTTCCGCACTCTGGCCCACAACGGAGAGATCAACACCATCCAGTCCAACCGATCGTGGATGCTGGCCCGGGAGAAGGCGGCGACACCGGGGGTCTGGGGCGATCGCCTGCCCGACGTCTTCCCTTTCCTCCAGCCAGGCATCTCCGACTCGGGGAGCCTCGACAACGTGTTCGAGCTGCTCATGCAAAGCGGCCGGTCGCTGCCGCATGTCAAGGAGATGCTCATGCCGGCGGCCTGGGAGAACGTCCCTGACCTGGAGCCAGACCTGGCCGCCTTCTACGCCTATCACGCCTTCCTCACCGAGCCCTGGGACGGTCCGGCCGCCATCGCGGCCACCGACGGATCATCGCTGCTGGCCGGCATGGACCGCAACGGTCTTCGTCCTGCCCGATGGGTGGTCACCCCGGACGTGCTTCTGGTCGCGTCCGAGGCGGGTGTGTGCCCGGAGGAGGAGTCCAAGGCGACTGCCACCGGCCAGCTCGGGCCTGGTGAGCTGATCCTGTTCGATGGCGAGACGGGCCAGGTGCTGCACTCCGACGAGGTCAAGCTCGCGCTGGCCACGGCCCGGCCGTATGGGGATTGGGTGAACACCGAGACCCTCCGCATCCAGGCTTCATTCGACAGCCTTGCCGACGATCGCTTCGACGCCGCCGCTCTGAGCCGGGTGTTCGGGTACACCGCCGAGGAGCGCAGACTCGTCATCGCCGACATGGCGCAGGGAGACAACCCGCTTGGCTCGATGGGCGACGACACCGGGCTCGCCGTTCTCGCCAACAAGCCACGCCGCCTCACCCAGTTCTTCCATGAGCAGTTTGCTCAGGTGACCAACCCGCCAATGGATCCGATCCGGGAGAAGCTGGTCATGTCCCTCCGCATCCAGCTCGGACGGCGCGGCCCTCTCCTCGAGGACCGGCCGCAGCAGGCCCATCTCATCGAGCTGTCCAGCCCGATCCTCTCCGATGCGGAGCTGGAATCGATCGTTCGCTCCGGGGACGCGAGATTCTTCTCACACTGGATCGCCACCACCTGGGCGGTGGCGGACGGACCCTCGGGCATGGAGGGCCGGCTCGACGAGATCTGTGAGGAAGCGACCCAGGCGGTCAAGCTGGGGGCGACGATCATCGTGCTCTCCGATCGGGAGACGGAGGCCACCAGGGCACCAATACCGATGCTTCTCGCCTTGGGGGCTGTCCATCACCGGCTGATCGACGAGGGAGTGCGGGGGTCGGTCTCTTTGGTGGTGGTGTCGGGGGAGCCACGCGACCCGCACGACCTGGCCTGCATGGTCGGTTTCGGGGCGTCGGCGGTGAACCCCTACCTGGCCATCGAGCACGCTCGCGACCTCGCTGCATCGGGCGCCATCGACGTCGACCCGGTGGCGGCGCAGGAGAACTTCCGGCAGGCCATGGAAGGGGGCCTGCTCAAGATCATGTCCAAGATGGGGATCTGCACGCTGTCGGCCTACCGTGGCTCCGAGCTCTTCGAGGTCATCGGGCTCTCCGAGCAGGTCTGTCGGAAGGCGTTCCGCAACGCCCCGCGCCGCCTTCGGGGCGTCGGGACGAAGGAGCTTGCCCGCCAAGCGCTGCAGCGTCACGAGGCCTTCACGACCGGGGTCCCTGATCCCGGTGGGTTCTACAAGCACCGCCGTGGCTCCGACACACACGTCACCAGCCCGATGGTCGTGCTTGCCGTGCAGAAAGCGGTTCGATCGGGCGACCCGGAAGATTGGGACAAGTACATCGAGATGATCTCGGATCGCGATCCGGCGCTGGTGCGAGATCTCCTCACCTTTGTGCAGCGGGACCCGGTGCCCCTCGAGGAAGTGGAGCCGGTCGAGGCGATCATGCGCCGATTCACTACTGCCGCCATGTCTCATGGCGCGCTGTCGGCCGAGGCCCACGTTGCCCTGGCCGAGGCGATGAACCTGATCGGCGGGCACTCCAACTCCGGTGAGGGAGGGGAGGACCCCGTGCGGTTCGGCACCCCGATGAACTCGGCGATCAAGCAGGTCGCATCGGGCCGTTTCGGAGTCACCCCTGCTTATCTCCACTCCGCCGACGAGCTCCAGATCAAGATGGCGCAGGGATCGAAGCCGGGCGAAGGGGGCCAGCTGCCCGGGCACAAGGTGTCGGCCGAGATTGCCCGCCTCCGATACACCGAGCCCGGGGTCACTCTGATCTCGCCGCCACCGCATCACGACATCTACTCCATCGAAGACCTCGCCGAGCTCATCTATGACCTCAAGGCGTTCAAGCCAACGGTCCTCGTCTCGGTGAAATTGGTGAGCGAGCCGGGTGTCGGCACCATCGCGGTCGGTGTGGCGAAGGCCGACGCCGACGTTATCACCATCTCCGGATCGGAAGGAGGCACCGGCGCCTCACCACTCGTGTCGATAAAGCACGCCGGCTCACCATGGGAGCTCGGCCTCGCCGAAGCGCACCAGGTCCTCACCGCCAACGGTCTCCGCTCGAGGGTTTTGCTGGAGACAGACGGTGGGCTGCGCACCGGACGCGACATCATCGTCGCTGCCTTGCTCGGTGCGGAGCGATTCGGATTCGGGACCCTTCCGCTGCTTGCCATGGGCTGCAAAATGGTCCGCCAGTGCCACCTCAACACCTGCCCGGTCGGGATCGCCACCCAGCAGGAGGACCTGAGGGCGAAGTTCACCGGATCGGCAGATCAGGTCGTCCTCCTCTTCCGCCGCCTGGCCGAAGAGGCACGAAGGCACATGGCCGCACTCGGAGCCCGCTCGATCGCCGACCTGGTGGG